>CEVM01098478.1_pt1 | contig 86282 bp, 68 predicted proteins | sample 531481 | NCBI WGS metagenome assembly CEVM01 (sample SAMEA2623649, study PRJEB7988) | marine metagenome | biome: marine biome (ENVO:00000447); feature: mesopelagic zone (ENVO:00000213) & marine oxygen minimum zone (ENVO:01000065); material: "saline water (ENVO:00002010), including plankton...
GCATCCCATGGGTGCTTCTTAAGCTGCTTAAGACCAAGTTGGATACGTGTTTTATCCTCATCAAAGTCAAGGATAACTACGTTAAGTTTCTGATCAAGATCAACGATCTCATTCGGGTGGTTGATACGAGACCAAGAAAGATCTGTAATGTGTACCAATCCATCTACGCCACCAAGGTCAACGAATACCCCGTAAGAGGTGATGTTTTTAACGGTACCTTCAAGTACCTGACCTTTTTCAAGCTGCCCAATGATTTCTTTTTTCTGCTCTTCGATATCGGCCTCGATAAGCGCTTTGTGAGAAACAACTACGTTTTTGAATTCCTGGTTGATTTTAACCACTTTGAATTCCATAGTCTTGTTTACATACGCATCGTAATCACGGATAGGCTTCACGTCGATTTGAGAACCTGGCAAGAACGCCTCGATACCAAATACGTCAACGATCATACCTCCTTTAGTACGCGCTTTTACAAAACCTGTAACGATAGTACCGTCTTCGTGAGCTTTGTTCACACGATCCCAAGCCTTAATTACACGAGCCTTTCGGTGCGAAAGAATCAACTGACCAGTAGCATCTTCACGTACGTCAATCAATACTTCTACCTTGTCTCCTACTTTAAGATCAGGATTGTAACGGAATTCGTTTAAAGAGATAACCCCTTCTGACTTCGCATTGATATCAATAATAGCATCACGGTCGGTGATGTTGATTACGGTACCTTCTACTACTTCATCGTCTAGCGTATCTACGAAGTTCTCGGCTACTAATTTCTCAAACTCATCCAGCTTGTCATCATCGATCGGGTCAATACCTTCTTCGTAGTTGTGCCAGTTAAATTCTTTTAGGAATTTTTCAGGATTTGCCTGTGCAGGACTTGCGTAACCTTTTGGCTCCTCAATAGAATCTGGAGTAGCAAGTTCTTCTGCAGCCGCAACGTTGGTTTTAAGTTCAACTTCTTCCTGAACTTCCGGTTTTTTGTTTTCTTCAGCCATTGCTGATAACTAATTTGTATTTTATGTTCTGGCGAAAGCTTAACAAAACCAAACCATAAAAGAGGTTTAAAATATCTGTTTTTCAAACTATTACGGTTTTAAAACCAAAATAGCGCCTTTTGTGCTCTCTTACGTTGTCAAAAGGAGTGCAAAATTACGGAAAGTTTTCTTATTTTCTACACCTACTATTCAAAAATATGTCGCAAGAACCAAACAGCTCTGATTTTACAGCCGAAATACCTCATTATAAACTATTTGGCCGCAGTTGGAAGGCTTCAAACCAACGGGCTGTAATATGCATTATTCACGGTTTTGGAGAGCATCTGGGCAGGTATACGCACGTTGCTCAGTTTTTAGCTCAAAACGGCATCAGTTCTTATGCGCTAGATTTACCGGGTCACGGAAAATCTTCAGGAAAACGAGGTGTAATTCGATCGCTTCAGGATTTTATACTTGCTGTAGATTTACTTTATGAAAGAACCCTGGAGGAAAACCCGGACGTTCCAATCTTTCTTTATGGTCACAGTATGGGTGGTGGCATTGTCCTACGGTATTTATTGCTAACCGCTAATCCTCCTGCAGGAGCTCTGATCACCTCTCCCTGGCTTAGACTGGTAAAAAATCCGAATGCTGCGGCTATAGTATTGGGAAGAATCGCATTAAACTTCGGGTTGAATCCAGTGCGGAATACCAAACTCAATCCTGATGATTTATCCAGAGACACTCGGGTAGGTAAAGCTTATAATCAGGATGCACTGGTGCATCACAAAGCTTCTCTCCGCCTCTATTTTGACTTAGGTGACAACGGTACATATTTGATGCACAAGGAATTTGACTTTAGAACACCTGTCTTGTTGGCGCACGGCACAGCCGATAAGATTACACAATATGATGCCTCAGTAAAACTGGCCGAAAGTCATCAGTCACAAATACAGTTTAAGTCCTGGAGTGACTTGCGACACGAAACGCACAATGAACTAAATAAAGATGAAGTGCTTCAGTTTTATACGCAATGGATTTTAGACCAAACAAAAAAGCCTGCTTAAAGCAGGCTTTGATTAGATTTAATTTTTGAGATTAAGAGTTCAGTCTCATAATTGCTTTTTCGTTTACAAATTCCTTGAGGCCAAATCCTCCATGTTCACGCCCATAACCTGAGTTTTTAACTCCACCAAATGGCATATTGGGTTGCGCTAAGCCAAAACTGTTGATGAAAACCATGCCGGTATCAAAATGTTTTTTAGCCAATTCAAAAGCCTTATCCTCATCTTTAGAGAAGATACCGCCACCCAATCCAAAGCGACTATCGTTGGCGATACGCATAGCGTCTTCATTGTCCTTAGCTTTAATAAGTGAAGCTACAGGACCGAAAAGTTCGTCATCATAAGCCGGTTGACCGGGTTTTACGTTACCTAGAATGGTGGCGGGATAAAAATACCCATCGCCTTCAGGTAACTCACCTCCACAAAGTATTTCCGCTCCGTTTTTAACGCTTTCTTTTACCTGATCATGCAATTGCTCACGCAAGTCTTTACGTGCCATTGGTCCCATATCATTAGAATCGTCGGTAGGGTCACCAGCTTTTAAAGCACTCATCCCGGCTACAAATTTTTCTTTGAATTCGTCGTATACTTTCTCAGTAACTACAAATCGTTTCGCAGCAACACAGGTTTCCCCATTATTGTAGGTACGTCCTTTAATACTCCATTCCACTGCCAGATCCACGTCGGCATCTTCCAATACCAGGTAAGCATCATTGGAACCCAATTCAAGAACAGTTTTTTTAAGTGCTTTACCGGCTTTCTCTCCAATTATTTTTCCGGCATCACCACTACCTGTTAGGGTAACTCCTCTCACGTGGTCATTCTCAATAATTGCATCTGACTGATCGTGAGAAATTCGCAATACGGTAAATAGATTTTCAGGCAATCCGGCTTCTTCAATAATTTCCTGGATCAAAAGAGCACAACCGGTAACATTCTCGGCGTGTTTGAGCAGTATACTATTTCCTGCCATAAGATTGGCTATCGTGTAACGCATAACCTGGTAAGTTGGGAAATTCCAAGGCTGTATTCCGTAAATTACTCCCAAAGGTGAATAGGTAATTAAACCTTTACCTCCTTCTGGCAGGGTACGCTCATTATCCTGCAATTCTTTAGGTCCATTTTCTGCCGTATAATCGCAGATGCCTACACAGAGATCAACTTCCTGCTCTCCCTGGCTGAGCATTTTCCCCATCTCTTCGGTCATTAGTTCTACAAGATCGCCTTTACGGTTAGCGAGACTCTTTCCTATATTTTTAATATGTTTCGCCCGAGTTTCAAGCGATTCGTTCTTCCAGTTTAGGAATGCCTGATGCGATGCTTCAACGGCCTGACTTGCCTCATCATCGGTCATTAATTTATAGCGTTTAAGTTCTTTACCCGTTGCAGGGTTAATTGTTTTTAATATAGAATCGTCTGAAGCGGTTGGCTTCGCGATTGGTTTTTCTGCTGTTGCTGTACTCATAATTTTTCTTTTTTTAGCTTTAAAATTGGAGAATTGATAGTTCTTCCGTTTTCATTTACTTTAAAGTTAAAAAACAGGTGTCGATTTAGTCCGCCAATTGGGAAAGCCTTAAGTGAGTCTTGGGTATAATTTAATAGAGTGCAGCAGAGCAGCCTGATGAATTTTTGAACTAAAATTATTTTCGCGTTATCTAAATGGGTTTAAACGCCAATTGATGTAAAACTGCCTAATCTTAGCGGCCTGACCGATTTGATAAAATCTGAAAAACAAGAATCAAGAGGGAAAAAGCAAATCCGGTTGTTGCTACTCCCTGCCATTTGAAATGCTGCCAGGCATAGGCTCCTGTGATCGTTCCCAAAGCTCCACCTATAAAATAGCCTACCATATAAATAGTATTAACCCGATTGCGGGCTTCGGGATTTTTTGTAAAAATGATATTCTGATTGGTAACGTGCAGGCTTTGCAAGCCAAAATCAACCAACAATACGCCTATAACCAGACCAAGAATGGAATGGGCCGAAAACTCAAAAACAATCCAGGATAGCATCAGGATACCCGTGAAAGCATAAATCAATTTTCGGGAGTCGTATTTATCATTAAGTTTCCCCGAAAGTGTAGCCCCCAAAGCACCGATGATTCCTAAAACACCAAACAATCCTGCAGCACTGCTACCGTAACCAAAATTAGTTTCCATAAGAAAAACGAGCGTGGTCCAAAACGCGCTAAAACCTGCAAAACCAAAACCCCCTCGCAAGGCAGCGATACGCACTTCGGGCTTTGTTTTAATAATGTCTACCAAAGAGCGCATCAATTGTGCATAGCTTCCTTTAAAGTCTGTGGCCACATCGGGTAATTTGAAATACAGAATAACCCCATAAGCGATCATCAATCCCGCTGCCAGATAATACATAAATCGCCAGCCAAAATAGTCACCGATCATCCCGCTTATAAAACGGCTTCCCAAAATACCTATGAGCAGGCCGCTCATCACAATCCCAATAGCCTTGCCCCGGTTTTCTGCACTGGCCAGTTGAGCAGCCATAGGCACAAACAGTTGCGGAACTACAGAAGCAAAACCCACGCAAAAACTAGAAATGGTCAGCATCCACAAGTTGGGTGCCAAAGCTGTTACAATTAGTGAAGCGACAATAGCGATAAAGTCTATCAGAATTATTTTTCTCCGTGAAAATTTATCGCCTAGTGGAATAATAAACAAAAGTCCCGCAGCATAACCTAGCTGCGTCGCCAGCGGAATCTTGCTTACCTGAGCTTCGGTAACCTCAAAAGTCTGCACCATTAGATTAAGTAGCGGCTGATTGTAATAATTATTAGCCACAACCAGACCGGCACCAACGGCCATAAGGTAAAGCAGAGATTTGCTAAGATGAGTAGTTTCTATATGCTGAGCCATTTTGTATTAAAGTAGCCTAGCACCTGCCGTAAATACGGTCTTTGGCGAGTTGCAACAAAATATGAAACTGATCTTCAATATTGGTGTGGGTATTATCAAGCAGAATCGCGTCTTCTGCCTGTTTTAGCGGAGAATCTTCACGAGAGGCATCAAGCTTATCCCGTTTTTCAACATTTTCGAGCACGGCCTCATACGTCACGTCTTCTCCTTTTTGTTGAAGTTCTTCAAAGCGTCTTCGTGCCCGCTCTTCAGCAGATGCCGTCATAAACACCTTGAGTTCGGCATCGGGAAAAACCACGGTACCTATATCGCGACCATCCATCACAATGCCTTTATCCTTACCCATCTCGTGCTGCTGCTTTACAAGTAACTTACGCACTTCGGGTACTGCCGCGACCTGACTTACAAAGTTGGAGACTTCTAAGGTGCGTATCTCGCGTTCGACGTTCTCGCTATTGAGGATTACCTCACCCTGGCCTGTATCGGCATTTAAGGCAAACTTGACGTTAACCATAAACAGATGACGTACGAGTGCTTCCTTATCAAAATAACCTTCTCGTATAAACAATTTACGCATGGCGTATAACGTAACTGCACGGTACATCGCACCGGTATCCACATAAATGTAATTCAGTTCTTTAGCCAGCATTTTTGCTACCGTGCTTTTACCTGTGGAAGAATACCCGTCAATAGCAATGGTTATTTTTTTCAAGAAGTCTGATTTTTAAAGTTGTAGCTTACTGTAAATCGAGGTTTAAACCAAAAAATCCCGAACTCGCCGCGCTGTTGTAACGGGCGTAGCTGTAGCTAAGCCGCAATTTATTAAACTTCACAGAAAAACCGGCACTTAAACCCGCAAAACTACGCTGGTCGGCAACGCGTAATTCTTCACCCCTGCGCACGCTATAACCCAATCTAATATTAAAGCCTTTGTCCGGGAATAATTCGGCCCCAAAAATCATATGCCGAAGTGCTTCGTCAAAAAAATTAATCTTTTCAGGCGTGGTGTTTCCATTTAAATCACTGGTAGCCCTGGCCGGATTTTCAAAGGCCAGATTCCAGTTTTGAACGTTTTCTAAGGTGAAATGCCAGCGTAACGGTACGTGTTCCAATTTTTGGGAAATACCCAAATCGACTTCCAAAGGTAACGACTCATAATTCACATCGTAAGGCGTAAATTGGTTGCCTAAATTGCGTACAACCCCGGCGACATTAAGCCGAAGCTCTTCGTTTACATAAATAAACCCCAGGTCTACCGCTCCTCCTAGCGAGGTGTATTGCTCCAGTTTTGACGAAATCAGTTTCACATTGGCACCTACAAACAAGTCGGTACGCGGAATGTTGTACGCATAACCCACCGAAAAAGCCACTTCTCCCCCACTAAAATCTCCTGTTTCATTACCCTGCTCATCATATCCTGCAAAGTTTCCGTAGTTGATGTAGGTAACCCCGGCTTGTATAACCTGTCTGCGCCGGTCAATCAAATACGCATAACTTGCTGTGCCGTAATTAACGTCTGCCAGATAATTCACATAGTTTATAGCAAACTGATTGTCCATCTCTGCGTTAATCACTGCCGGGTTAAACAGCGCCAGAGCGGAGTCATAACTATAATCGGTAAGTAATTTTCCGCCTAGCGCAGCCTGCTTGGGTGAAGAAACCAGATTTAAAAACTGATAGGTATCGCGCCCTCCCAACTGCGCCTGTAAGCTTTTGGCACAACATATAAGAAACACAAGTAGTGTAAGCGGTCTCAGCATAATAAAGGGATGGCTTCCCGGTTAAACGGTTTACAATGATACTTTATTTTCAGAGCACAAAAAAACCCGCATTCCAAAGAATGCGGGTTTTCCAATTTATATTAAGTATTAAAGAATCTTGGCATTTTTTACCTGATCTTTAGTAAGAGCAAGTTCCAAAACTTCACTCATATCGTGCACGTAGTGAAATGTAAGACCTTTAAGATATTCTGCATTAATCTCTTTAATATCGCGCTCATTCTCTGCACACATAATAATTTCTTTGATGTGTGCCCGTTTTGCTGCAAGGATTTTCTCTTTGATTCCACCCACCGGAAGCACTTTACCGCGCAGGGTTATCTCACCGGTCATAGCAATGTTTTTCTTCACTTTGCGCTGGGTGAATAGCGACACTAGAGAAGTTAGCATCGTAATACCTGCACTTGGTCCGTCTTTGGGCGTTGCTCCTTCCGGCACGTGAATATGTACATTGTAATTTTCAAAAACAGAAGGATTCAGCTCCAGGGCATCTGCGTTAGACTTAATGTATTCCATCGCAAGAGTTGCACTCTCTTTCATCACTTTACCCAGATTTCCGGTAACGGTAAGATTCCCTTTTCCTTTAGATAGAATCGACTCTATAAAAAGAATATCACCACCTACCTGCGTCCACGCCAGACCGGTTACCACACCGGCAACCTCGTTATTTTCGTATTTATTACGCTCCAGTTTAGGAGCTCCCAGAACATCAATCACCGTCTCGGTATCGACTTTTACCTTGTATTCTTCTTCCATCGCAATATTCTTGGCCGCGTATCGTACCATTTTAGCGATTTGCTTTTCCAGACCCCGCACACCAGACTCACGAGTGTAGCCTTCCACAATTTTTTCAAGTTGAGGCTTGCCGATTTTAAGCTGATCGGATTTTACACCGTGCTCTTTTAGTTGCTTTGGAAGTAAATGCCGTTTACCAATTTCAACTTTCTCTTCAATGGTATACCCGGTTACGTTGATGATTTCCATACGGTCGCGCAATGCGGGCTGAATACTTCCCAGATTGTTTGCGGTCGCGATAAACATCACTTTTGAAAGGTCAAAACCTAACTCTAGGAAGTTATCATGAAACTCAGCATTTTGCTCGGGATCTAAAACCTCAAGCAAAGCGGAAGAAGGATCTCCCTGATTGCTGTTGCTCAGCTTATCAATCTCATCCAATACAAACACCGGATTACTGGTTCCCGCCTTTTTCAAATTCTGAAGAATCCTACCCGGCATCGCCCCGATGTAGGTTTTACGGTGTCCGCGAATTTCGGCTTCATCACGCAAACCACCCAAACTCATACGCACGTACTCCCGGCCTAGAGCTTCGGCAACCGATTTACCTAAGGATGTTTTACCCACTCCCGGAGGTCCGTAAAGACAAAGAATAGGCGACTTCATATCGTTACGCAGTTTGAGTACTGCCAGATATTCGATAATTCGTTTTTTAACGTCATCGAGTCCGTAATGATCGCGGTCTAATATCTTTTTAGCACGCTTCAGGTCAAATTTATCTTTACTGAATTTATTCCATGGGAGGTCTAAAAACAAATCCAAATAGTTACGTTGTATGCTGTACTCCGCAACCTGCGGATTCATACGCTGCATCTTAGACAATTCCTTGTCAAAATGCTTACCTACCTTTTCATCCCATTTTTTCTTTTTGGCACGCTGGCGCATTTCTTCCAGTTCGTCTTCCTGAGAAACACCACCCAGTTCTTCCTGAATGGTTTTCATTTGCTGATGCAGGAAATATTCGCGTTGCTGCTGACTCATATCGTTATGCACCCGACTCTGAATGTCGTTTTTCAGTTCGAGTTTTTGCATTTCAGTATTCATATGTCGCAAGGTTTGCAACGCTCGCTCCTGCAAATCGTTAATCTCTAAAAGACTTTGCTTCTCTTCAACCGTAAGGTTCATATTAGAACTCACGAAGTTGATGAGAAACGAATCGCTTTCAATATTCTTAATTGCAAAACCGGCCTCGCTTGGGATATTAGGCGACTGCTTAATAATCTGCAGGGCTTTTTCTTTTGTCGAATCTATAATTGCCTTAAACTCGGCGCTGTCCGGTTCGGGTCGTGTTTCGGGAACTTCACGCACAGTTGCAACGAGATACGGCTTCTCAGTAATTACCTCAGCCACATTAAAGCGTTTTTTACCCTGTATGATAACCGTAACGTTTCCGTCAGGCATTTTTAAAACCCGTAAGATGCGGGCAACCACTCCGGTAGTATTGATATCATCAGATCCCGGATTCTCAACCTTTTCGTCTTTCTGAGAAACCACCCCAATGATCTTTGAACCTTTATTCGATTCATTAATCAGATCTATAGACATATCGCGCCCTGCAGTAATAGGGATTACCACACCCGGAAAAAGCACCGTGTTGCGCAAGGGTAAGATGGGCAAGGTTTGGGGTAACTCCTCACGATTTATCTCATCTTCATCTTCAGGGGTCATTAATGGGATTAATTCAGCATCGCCTTCAAAGTCCTGTAATGACAGATTGTCTAGATTTGTAAATTTTGTATTAGCCATAGCATAGTTTGACACTTTGTCACAAAAAATAGATATTGTGATTTTGTGCTTTTTTTTATAATTCCTGTTAAGGCCCTAAAAATCAATAACAACGGGGGTTTAGAGCTCTTTTCACTATCTATAATTCAATTGTTGTGCCAGCGTCTTCAGAAAAAAAATGTCAAAACTGTAACAATGCTGTGATGCGTGTATCTTTATAACGAAGCACTAACCCGTTGAACACAACTAACCAGGAAATAGAATTATTGCTTTCGCTTTGCAAAGACGGCAATCAAAAAGCGCAGCTCGAAGTGTACAAACGCTATTATAAAGCGATGTACAATACCGCCCTGCGTATCGTTAAAGACACTGCCGAAGCTGAAGATGTCATGCAGGAATCCTTTCTGAGTGCATTTACCAAGCTTGACAGTTATAGCGGTGATGCAACCTTTGGGAGCTGGCTAAAACGCATTGTTGTCAATAACAGTATAAGCAGCTACAACAAGCGTGTAAGACGCAAAGAAGATGATCTGGAAGATACCCTTTACAAACTGGAGGATGAAAACGGAATCACCGAATGCGACGCAGATAGTTTAGAGATTAAACGTGTTCTTAAAACTATGGATGAACTTAAGGAAAACTATCGGGTAGCACTCACTTTAAACCTTGTTGAAGGCTACGATTATGACGAAATGAGCGAAATACTGGGAATAAGTTATGCCAATTGCAGAACCACGGTTTCCCGAGCGAAAGAAAGTTTACGTAAAAAATTGAGCGAAAGCTTTGCTTAAAGAGAAAAACTATGAAAACAAATTTAGAAGACTGGTTTAAAGAACAGCGCGATTGTTTTGATATCGCTGATCCTGCCGAAGATCATCAGCTTCGCTTTTTAGAGAAACTGCAGAAGCAGCAGCCGAAAAAACATAAAAACTTAGATTGGTGGAAACCATTACTTTCTGCTGCAGCCGTGGTGCTTCTCATTTTTATGGGATACCTGGGCACTGCAAAAGAGAAGCCCACTGATCTGGCAGCCGTTTCACCCGAAATGGCAAAAACCAAAGACTTTTTTACAAAAACCATCGAAGAAGAACTGTATAACATCAATGAAGCGCGCACTCCCGAAACCCAAAAACTGGTAGATGATGCCCTTAAGCAACTGGAAATCCTGGAAAAGGATTATCAGAAACTGGCAGACGACCTCAGTACAAGCGGAGAAGACAAACGGGTGATCTACGCTATGATCGCCAATTTTCAGGCCCGCATTGATTTGTTGAATACCGTTCTTGAAAAAATTGAATCAATCAAAAAACTTAACACCCTAAAAAATTATGAAGATGCATTACTCTAGACTTATCGCGTTTTTACTGCTGATGCCTTTGTTGGCAACAGCAAATAACGATCCTGATCGTTTTAACGGCCGGTATACCAAAGAAAAAAAGATTACCAAAGACTATAATGTGAAAGCAGATGCCCTGCTAAAAATAAACAACAGCTATGGTAATGTTGACCTCATTGCCTGGGATCAAAATCGCATCACTATCGAAGTAATCGTGCGCACCAATGGTAATGATGAAGAGAAGGTGATCAAAAAGCTTGAAGAAATAGATGTAAACTTTGAAGCTGACGCAAGTATGGTTTCTGCACGCACCAAAATCAAGGAAAGCAACAATTCCTGGTGGAGCAGCTGGATAAACGGCAATGACAATGTCAAGATGGAAATCAATTATAAAATACGCGTTCCCATCACCAACACCGTTGACATCAGTAACGATTATGGGGGTATTTCTTTAGATAAGCTTAAGGGCGTTGCCAAAATCTCCTGCGATTACGGCCATATGGATCTGGGTGAGTTACTTGCTGACAACAACGAACTGCGTTTTGATTACACCAACAACACCCGAATCGCATATATGAAAAGTGGAAAAATAAGCGCAGACTATAGCAGTTTTACACTGGAAAAAGCGCAAAATGTAGTGCTCAATGCAGATTACACCAAGTCTAATTTCGAGGATGTAAGCAAACTACTCTACAATTGTGATTACGGCAGCATTGACATTGGAAACGCCGGCAATATTGAAGGCAGCTCAGATTATCTAGGTGTAGAGATCGGAAAAGTTACAGGTAATCTCTCGCTTAATCTGGATTACGGTTCTGTACGAATAGAAGAAGTAACAGCTAAAGCCGGTAATGTACGTATCAATACAGATTATGCCAGCGTTAAAATGGGTTACAGCAGCGATTATAACTTCAACTTTACCATTAAACTGAGCTATGCAGGTCTTAAAGGTGAAGATGATTTAGAGTTTTCTAGAAAACAGGTTGAATCATTCAGCAAATACTATGAAGGTTATCACGGCTCAAAATCTGCAGCCAACAACCTAAGCATTACATCAGAGTACGGTGGCGTTTCACTTTATAAAGTCAATTAATATTAAATCAATCAAAATCATGAAAAAACAACTAGCATTTATAGCATTAGTACTCACCACAGCACTCGCTCAGGCGCAATGGTGGGGCGGAAAAAAAATAGAGGGTAACGGCAATGAAGTTACCCGCGAGCGCCAGGTAGGTAGTTTTAACGAAATTGATGTCGCTGGGAGTTTCGACGTCTATTTGGTAGCCGGTTCAGAGGGAACCGTAAGCGTAGAGGCCGAGGAAAACCTTCAGGAATATATCATCACCGAAGTTAAAGGTGATAAGCTGAAAATTCACACCAAAGATGGGTACAGCCTGCGCACCTCTCGCAACAAAGGTATTGTTATTACGGTGCCTTTTAGAGATATCGAAAAGGTGAGTCTTGCAGGTTCTGGCGATATCATGACCAAAGATCCCATCAATGCACAAAACTTTAGATGCGCCCTTGCAGGAAGCGGTGATATGGTACTTGAAGTAAATGCTCAGGATGTAAGAGCATCACTAGCAGGATCTGGTGATCTCGTTGTAAAGGGAAGCACGCAGCAAGTTGAACTGGAAGTTGCAGGCAGTGGTGACTTGGATGCTTCAGATCTCAAAAGCAAAGATGCCACGGCACGCGTTTCAGGATCAGGAGATATCAACCTCAATTGCGATGGTGGTACCTTAAAGGCCAATGTTGCTGGCAGCGGTGATATCAGATACACCGGCAAACCTGAAAAAGTAAACTCCAATGTAGTAGGCTCCGGAAGCGTGAGCAACTAAGCGTATAAATTCATCAATCAATAGAAAAGGCTGTCTCATTAGAGGCAGCCTTTTTGAATTTAAAATTTCAGTAATCTCTTATTCTGCCTGCTCAATAATTCGCTTCCGCGGAACAAAAAATAATAAAATTACTCCCACAACGAAAAAGGCGATGAAAAAGAGAATCGCATAGCGAATACTGGTTTGTTCCGCAATAAAACCATAGGTTGACATGCCGATAACAATTCCTATTTTTTCTGAAACATCATAAAAGCTGAAATACGAAGCCGTATCTTTCTCTCCTTCCGGAATTAGTTTGGAATAGGTAGAACGGGATAACGATTGAATACCCCCCATTACCAAACCTACAAAAGCTGCCGTCACATAAAACTGAATCGGTGTTGTGATAAAATAGGCATACACGCAAATCCCAATCCAAATGATGTTTATCACAATAAGCGTTTGAATATTACCATAGCGGGCCGAAGCTTTTGAGGTAAACCACGCACCACCTACCGCCACCAGTTGAATAAGCAAAATACTAACGATGAGTCCCGTGGTGCTGTCAGTTTCTCCCCAGTCTAACTCCTCAATCCCAAAATAGGTGGCGATAAGCATAATAGTTTGTACCGCCATGCTGTACACAAAGAAAGCGGTCAGATATGTGCGCATAGGCTTATCATGTTTCAGCTTTTTCCAGATTTTCTTCAGCTCTTTAAACCCATTAAAAAGAACATCATTGGTGAGTTTTTCCTTTTTATTGCCTTTTGGAAGGTAATAGTAGGTGTACTGGCTAAAGCCTATCCACCACAAGCCGGTAAGTATAAAAGAAAAACGGGTAGGAAAATCTTCATTTTCAAAACCAAAAGTCTTGTGCATCAAAATCATGGCCAGGCATACGCAGAGTAAAATCACGCTACCAATATATCCCAGCGAGTAGCCTTTGGCACTAATACGATCCTGCTGATCAGGAAATGCGATATCGGGCAAATACGAATTGTAAAAAACAAGGCTTCCCCAAAACCCTATCAGTGCCAGAAAATAGCAGAGTAACCCGAACCAAAGGAAGTCAGTATCAAACCAATATAAGCCAATGCAGGAAAGGGCTCCCAGATAACAGAAAAACTTCATGAAAAATTTCTTATTCCCAACATAATCTGCTATTCCACTTAACAAGGGGCTTAGAAATGATACCATCAAAAACGCGGCTGCAGTCACGTAACTGATAAGTGTGTCGTTATTAAAATCTCTGCCTAAAAAGTTTACAGTATCGTTTAGTTTATTCCCATCTGCATCTTTGACAATCGTTATTGCCCCATAGAAAATCGGGAAAATGGCTGAGGCGATTACCAGGCTGTAGACCGAGTTAGCCCAGTCGTAAAAGGCCCAGGCATTCAAAAGTTTTTTACTTCCTTTCGGTAAAGCTTCCATAAGCAAATGGTTCAGTTTAAGAAAGGACTAAAATAAGAAAGCCGCTTCAATGGAAGCAGCTTTTCAATTATTTTTTAAACGTGGTTAGTCCTGAGTAGGATTTACTCCAAATTTCTTAGCTTCAGCAACTGCTCTTGGCGCGATTTCTTTAAGACGAGCAATACGTGTATCTGCGGACGGGTGAGTACTTAAAAACTCCGGCGGAGCCTGTCCTCCAGAAGCAGCGCGCATACGTTCCCAAAGACTGATTGCTGCATAGGGATCGTAACCGGCAATTGCTGCGATTATAGTGCCTATCTCATCTGCCTGGTTCTCGTGACTCCGGCTAAATGGCAGCATTCCACCCACGGTAGTACTTAATCCATAAGCCTGGTTAAAGATCTGTTGTTTTTGCGGATCGTTACCTATAAGTATTGAACCTGCAACAGCACCTAAACCTTGGGCCTGTGAAGCAGTCATACGCTGGGCACCGTGATTAGCCATTGCGTGAGCAAGCTCGTGCCCCATTACCATTGCAAGGCCGGCTTCGGTTTCGGCAACCGGAAGCAAACCGGTAAATACGACAATCTTACCACCGGGCATACAAAATGCATTAACGGCGTCATCCTTTATCAGATTATATTCCCACTGGTAATCATCAAGATAATTGGGGTATCCTAAGGCAGTCATATAGCGTTCTGCTGCAACTGCGATACGGTCACCTACTCGCTTGACCTCGGCGGCTTCCGAAGTACCGCGAACCACGTTATTTTCTGATAAGAACTGGTTGTATTGCTGAAAAGAGGCGGGAAAAATTTGCTCATTGCTATAGGCATTGAATGTTTTTTTACCCGTAAACGGACTGGTTTTACAGCTTAAAACCAACGTAAACGTCAGAAAAACGATTAAAAGTTGTTTGAGTTTCATGGTATAGTATTAAAATTTAGCAGGCTCAAATTACAAATTCTAACTTCCTGTTTTTTAACAATTAGCTTAACTTTAATAATACTTGTGAAAATTATCCTATTATCTGAACTACAGAAAAATCCTCGGGTAGTTTTAAAAATTTATCCTCCTTATCCAGATTATTCAAATCATATGCCACGTTATCAACTTTTATCTTCTTAATACGAAACGGCAAACCGATCAAATTCAATTTTATGGTGTCGTATTCAGTCTCAAAGCTTCCCCCTTTATGTTGCTGTATAGTGAGATCTGTTGCTTTTCCTCTTAGTTTAAAATTACGTAAACTGTACCTGCCCTTTTTGTAATCATAACCGTCATTGGCATCCTCATAAACCTGCGAATCTACAGTATCTTCTGCGTAATAAACATCAAGCTTTAATTCTTCAATCGTTAGTTCGCCAACGTATTGCTGTACGGGATATCTGGGAATAATGGCTCCTTCCTGTACAAACATCGGAATGCTATCTATATCTGCGTCTACCCATAGTTCACGACCGCCTTCAAGATACTCCTCAGTCCAGAAATTATACCAGTGACCTCTTGCCAAATACATTCTGCGTCCCTTGGAATTGGGCTCCAAAATTGGACAAACCAAAATGTTATTTCCAAAGATAAATTCATCAGTACGATAATGCGTATGCGGATCATCCTGATCAAAATAAACCAGTGGTTTCAGCATAGGAATGCCCTCTGTGGAATATTCATAGAATGTGGTATAGATATAGGGTAAAAACGTGTAGCGCAATTCAATGAATTTTCGGGCAATATCAGTAACCTCATCGTCAAAAGACCAGGGTTCCTGATCCCCGTGATGCCCTGATGAATGCACTCTGCAAAAGGGATGAAACACCCCAAGCTGAATCCATCTTGCAAACAACTCTCCCGTAGGCTGTTCAGCAAAACCACCTATATCTGTTCCGGTAAAGGACATACCGCTGAGGCACATACGTTGTACCTGATTGTTTGCTACCCACAAATGTTCCCAGGTAGCAACATTATCTCCCGTCCAGGAAGAGGTAAATCGTTGGGCACCGCTGTATGCGCTTCGAGTAATAACCAAGGGTCTTTTAGGGTATACATATTTTTTAACACCCTCGTAGGTTGCTCGTGCCATTTGGGTACCATACACATTATGGGCCTTACGATGGCTACAGGGATGCCCGTCAAAATCGTGACGCACATCATCTGGAAATGTTTTTCCGGGGACTTCCATCACGGCGGGTTCGTTCATATCATTCCATACCCCACGTACGCCAATCTCTCCGACTAACTCCTTAAATAAACCCGCCCACCAGTCACGCACTTCAGGATTTGTATAATCAGGAAAAGCACATTCTCCCGGCCAGACTTTACCAATCATATCAGGCCCATCTGCGCGCTTGCAGAAATAGTCATTTTCTAACGCTTCTTTATACACCCAATAATCCTGATCGATTTTAATACCCGGATCAATAATCACAATGGTTTTAAAGCCATCATTCAGCAGTTCTTTGACCATACGTTTAGGATCCGGAAAATATTCTTTATTCCAGGTAAAACACCTAAAGCCTTCCATATAATCGATATCCAGATAAATACCGTCGCACGGTATTTTTAAGTCTCTGAACTTTTTTGCTATGCCCTTTACTGTACTTTCAGGATAGTAACTCCATTTACACTGCTGGAAACCCAAGGTCCATAGCGGAGGAAGTTCGGGTTTACCGGTGAGATGTGTGTAGTTTTGCACCACCTCATTCATCTCAGGACCGTAAATAAAATAATAATTCATCTCCCCTCCCGGTGCCCAAAAACTGGTTACATCAAGCCTTTCCTGACAAAAATCAAAGGTTGATTTGAATGTATTGTCAAAAAAGATCCCGTAGGCCCTTTTGTCTTTTAAGCCTATGTAAAAAGGAACCGATTTGTAAATAGGATCTGTTTCTTTACCAAATGCATAAGAGTCTGTTGCCCAATTTGAAAAGCGTCTTCCCCTCATATTCAGGTGTACCGGTTTGTCTCCCAGACCATAAAAAGCCTCTCCCGGGTGGGAGCGCTTACTCATCTTTACAATATTACCGCCTAGAGTAAAGCTTTCTTCATAATGAAAACCAAGTTCATCTTCATTTATCAAATTACCTTCGGTGTCCAGGATTTTTGTTTGGAGACTTATCTTTTCAATCTTAATAATAAGTTTTGTAGTAGTAACAATGTGAAAATTTTTATTCTCGCTAAGCTCTAAATGATTGTAACCAATATGGTTATCAGGATCTATCGCATAGGAGAAATCCTCTTCAAGGATACCCCGGGTGCCGTAGCGAAAACGCACAACACTGTCGCGCAAAATAGTAAGCTCAAGAATGATATTATTTTCGGTGGTAAAAAACAGGGTGTCAACTTCCTGACGTATATCTTTTATCGCATTCGGAAATTGATTTCCTTTCTGTTCTAATTCGGTATTTGTAATCATGCGTTACAGACGTTTTTACGTTATAATCAAATGCAGTTTATGGGGATTTAACGGAAGGAAAACTTCCTAGTCTTGAGTGGTTTTATAAACTTAATCATCACCATCAAGCTTAATGTTGGGAAAACTCTAAATTACTGGTTTCACTGAAATATCCTGAATCTGATTTAAAAAGATATCAACGAACTAGTAAACAGAAATATATCGCTTTCATCGTTTATCACTTATAAAAAATTTGAAAAGGAGCTGTTTTAGGCTCCTTTTTAAAGTAATTCATATATGCTCTATTTTTCTTACAACGCAAAGACCATTGTTGCTAAAGGTGCCAGATCCAGTTTAATACTGTTATCTCTGGAATTCCACGGTACTGCCTCGACGGTAACCTCCTCAGCTAGATAATCACCACTCCCGCCATATTCCTTCTTATTTGTGTTGAGTACTTCGGTAAGTTTTGATTTTGCATTAAATAATTCTGAAGGTATACCTACCCGGTAGTTTTCTCTGGGTACCGGGGTAAAGTTACAGATCACCAATAAAGATTCTTTTGGCTTATTACCTTTCCGCAGATAGGATAATACACTGTTTTCGGAGTCTGACCACTCAATCCATTCAAAACCTTCGTTACTAAACTGCTTTTCATACAGTGCCGGATGTGATTTGTAAAGCTTATTTAGATCAGTCACACAAGCTTGTATTCCTTTATGGAAATCATATTCCAGCAAGTGCCAATCCAGGCTTTGTTGAAAATTCCATTCTGAACTTTGTGCAAATTCACCACCCTGAAAAATCAGATTGGTACCAGGATGTGTAAACATGTAGCCAAACATCAGCCTTAAATTTGCAAAGCGCTGCCATTCGGTACCCGGCATACGATCAAAAAGGGATTTTTTACCGTAAACCACCTCATCGTGAGAAAGTGGCAACATAAAATTCTCTGAGAACGCATAAGTCATCGAGAATGTAATATCATTCTGATGGTATTTGCGGTATACGGATTCTTTCTTAAAATATTCCAGCGTATCGTGCATCCAACCCATCATCCATTTCATACCAAAACCCAGTCCGCCTAAAAAAACCGGCTTTGACACCCCGGTATAACTGGTAGATTCTTCGGCAATGGTCTGTACATCAGGATAATTTTTAAATACCGTTACGTTAAGCTCTTCCAGGAATGCAATGGCATCCAGGTTTTCACGCCCACCATATTGATTAGGCTCCCACTCCCCGTCTTCACGAGAATAATCGAGATATAGCATAGAGGCTACAGCATCAACACGCAGACCATCAATATGATATTGATCAAGCCAAAAAAGGGCATTACTAATTAAGAAAGCACGCACTTCATTGCGCCCGTAATTAAAAATTAAAGACTTCCAATCCGGGTGCCAACCTTTACGTGGATCCGGGTGTTCATACAAATGCGATCCATCAAAATTTCCGAGTCCGTGAGCATCTTCCGGAAAATGAGAAGGCACCCAGTCCAGAATAACTCCAATACCCGCCTGGTGGAACTTATCAACCAACAGCATAAATTCTTCGGGATATCCAAAACGTGAAGTTGGTGCAAAATATCCGGTCAACTGATAACCCCAGCTAGGATCATAAGGATATTCCATTATGGGCATAAACTCCACATGGGTAAATTCCATTTTTTTCACATAGTCTACCAAATCATCAGCCATCTCGGTATAACTCAGGCTTCGATTCTCATCTCCGGTTTTTTTCCAGGAACCCAAATGCACTTCATACACCGAAAAAGGAGTGTCAAGTGCATTATGCTTTGAGCGGTTTTTCATCCACTTACTGTCTTTCCACTTGTAGTTTGTATCATAAACTGCTGAGGCCGTCTTGGGAGGATGCTCAGCCCTGCGCGCAAAGGGATCTGCTTTTTCGGTTTTTACATCATTAATGTGCGACTGAATTTTATATTTGTAGATCGTACCGTGGCCAATCTCGGGGATAAAACCTTCCCATATCCCACTGCCATCCCAGCGTACGTTAAGTTTATGATCACCCTCAAGCCAATAATTAAAATCACCTACTACTGAAACCGATTTGGCGCTGGGAGCCCAGACTGCAAAGTAGGTTCCTTTTTTACCATCTACGGTAACCGGGTGTGACCCCAGCTTTTCGTAAAGTCTAAAATGCTTTCCGGCTTTGAAAAGTTCAATATCAAAATCTGAAAATAAACTGTATGCTTGTACGTTACTCATATTTTTGTTGGTTAAGTATATTGGAGATTCCTTTAAGCGGGATTATGGCCCAGCGGGGTCTTGCGTTAAGTTCATACCCCAATTCATAGACCGCCTTCTCCAGCAGGCAATATTGTAATAAAAATTCAATTTCTTTAATGTATCCTATATTAAGATTTGCCTGTTGCACTTCCTGTATGTAGGTGCGTAGAAATACGCCCACGATATTACTATAAAGGACTTCGGCTATTTCAAATAACTCTTCCAGTTCGTAGTCGTATTCCTCATGATTATTGAAAATGGTGGCATAGATCGCATAATTAAACGATCTAAACATGCCCGCCACATCCTTAATGGGAGGTTGTTTGACCTTACGATCGCGAATAGTGCTTTCTGGCTCTCCTTCAAAATCGATAATGTAAAAATCACGTTCATTTACCAAGACCTGACCCAAATGATAATCCCCGTGAATACGCAGGCGCTCACTCTTAAGTTTGTCTTCATCAAAATCAAGCAACTGCTTTCTGATTACCTTTTTGTTACTTAAAAACTCATTGGCCAGCTCCCGCTGTAAACCGTCAAGTTTATGTAAATTATTTTCAACCAGGTTAATTCGGTTTTCAAACTGATAAATCAATCTGTTTTTAAGCCATACCGAATAATCATTGCCAAATGCTTGCGGTGTAAATGCAGTGTTGATACGTTCCTGCCCCAGACCTATATGCATTTGTGCGGTACGCATAGCCAGGTTAGACACATCTTCAAAAAAACCGAGCGGACACCAGGCCAGAATAGCCGCTGAAACATCAGTTACTGCAAGTTGCTCCAGGTATTTTGTGGACCTCAGCGTTTCAAGCTTTGGTTTTTGATCTGATAATTCTTTGAAAATATGTTTCAAATAATGGGTGAAATATTCCCAGGCATCCCCTTCATTGGGAACCAGCTCCTGCATCAGCCCCAGCGTAATGACGTTTTTATCACTAAACTTAAGGGTAATACTACCCAGATATTTAGGTGTGTTTTTGAAAAAACCCTTCATCGTGAGGTATTTACTAATCTCATAATCCGGATTTTCATCAACGTAGACTCTTCTAAAGATTTTTAGAATACACGAATCATTGTAAATAATTGAGGTGTTACTCTGCTCGACTCCCATCAATCTGCTGCTCTCATAACCGGCAAGAGTATTTGATCTTCCTCTGCGATAGGCAATTTCCTTGTAGCGGTATTTTTCGCCCTCGAGAATTTTTAAGAATATTTGTTTACGGAAAGATTCCAAAAGCAAAGCGTCTACCAGAAAACCCTCCTCACCTTCAAGCCTCAATCTGGCAATTATTTTATCACCAACCAGACTTTGATCTTTTATAAAAGCAATGGGTAAAAAATAATTTTGAACAAAAGCTTCCTGAAAATTCACTTCGAGAACAATCCCATAAAAGCGATCCTTTTCATCCTCGATAGGAAAACTATCTATAATCTCAAGGTATTTTAAAGCACTGGCCTTACCACCATACCATCGCTGCTTGACGATATAGGGCTGTAAAATATCATTACAAAGTTCACGGTTAAAACGCTCGTTTTCGAGCAAATCATCCCAGCTCGACTCGTATTTAAAGTCTAATCTGCCATCAATTTGGTTCTCCTCGGCCATGGTTTTGGTTTAGTTCGTTAGTTTTCCGTTTCTTCTATTCTATTTAAAAACCTGAAAAATGTGAAAAGGTAATGTGGGGTGTAGCTCTACATAATTCCATTCGTCATTCCAGGTATAGGTGCTCTCAGTAATTACATCTTTTAATGTGAGTTCAGAGCCCGGAGCAAGATTCATAAGCTCGTAGGGCAATCTCAAGCTACCGGCTTGTTTGTAATAGGGGTCGAGACTGATGACAACCAAAATTTCATTTTTAAAGCCTTCATCCCACTTATAAAAAGCAATTAAACCTTCGTTGTGAATGTCACAGAAACGAATATTATTGGTTTGTTGAAGCGCGGTATGTTGTTTACGAGCCGAATTTATTTTACTAATAAGTCGTATAAGCTTGTTATCAGTGTTCCAGTCCCAGTGACGTATCTGGTATTTTTCAGAATTCATATATTCTTCTTTACCGGGTACGGGTTCACTCTCCATAAACTCATAGACCGGCCCATAGAGTCCTATATTAGAACTTAAAGTCGCTGCCAGGGCATATCGTATTAAATGCTGCGCCTCATTGGCGCCCTGCAAATGCCAGGGATTAATATCCGGTGTATTGGGCCAAAAGTTAGGGCGGTAATATTCTTTTTGTTTCGTTTGCGTAAGTTCGGTCATATATTCGATGAGTTCTTGTTTGCTCGTTCGCCATGTGAAATACGTATATGACTGACTATAGCCTTGCTTGGCCAACTGTTGCATAATTTTAGGTCTCGAAAAGGCTTCAGCTAAGAACAACACATCAGGGTGCTCCTTTTTAATTTCTGCGATAAACCAGTTCCAAAAATAGAAAGGCTTGGTATGCGGATTGTCTACTCTAAAAATTTTAATCCCCATATCTACCCAATGCAAAGCCACGCTAAGCAATTCTTCCCATAGGGATTTATAGTCTTCGGTTTCCCAATAAAAGTTTACGATATCCTGATATTTCTTAGGTGGATTCTCTGCATACTGCATAGTGCCATCAGGTCGTTTTCTAAACCAAGAAGGATGCTCAGTAAGATAGGGATGGTCTGGAGCGGCCTGAAATGCGAGATCCATAGCTACTTCGATCCCCAGACTTTCGGCGTGATTGATTAAATTTTTAAAATCGGTTTCGGTTCCTAGCTCAGGATGAATAGCCTTATGACCCCCAAATTTTGAACCTATTCCCCACGGCACTCCACTATCACCCGGTTCAGCATTAGTTGCATTATTACGCCCCTTGCGATTTACTTCACCAATGGGATGAATGGGTGGAAAATACAGAGTATCAAACCCCATCGATGCCACTCTGGGCAACAGCCGTTCACAATCTTTGAACGTACCGTGTTTACCGGGTTCCTGACTTGCAGAACGCGGAAAGAACTCATACCACGTACTAAAACGCGCCTTGTAACGATCTACATAAACTTCAAGGGTTTTACTTTCGTGAGCCAGGTTTCGGGTAGGGTGATCTTTAAATATACGGTGTAAATCTTCTGAAATAGCATATTTGCAGGCCTCGTCGTAACGGTTCTCATCTGCAAACAATTTTTTGACATTAGCAACATAGTGCTTTCCGTCGTCATCCAGTTTTTCGGCAACGGCATCTAAATGCTGAATTCCGTCAAGCAATTCACTCTTTACATACTGAGCGTCTTTCAATTTAGCTTCTATACCATGTTGCCAGTTAAGCGGATGATCAATCCATCCGCGAATTTTATATTCATAAAAACCCTGATGTTCTACCCTAAAATTGGCAGCATATGCATCATTTACAAGAGGATGCATGCGCATTGTTTGCCAGGTTTTATCTGTTTTTCGTTTATAACAAACTTCGGCCTCCAGTACATCGTGCCCATCTCCCAATACATCTGCAGTTACGTGTACCAGCTCTCCGGTCACTCGTTTGATAAAAAAATCCCCACCTTGAAGTTGGGGCTCTATATTCTCTATAACAATGCGTTCTCTAGTCAAGGTTAGTCGGTTTTAATTTTAGATTGAATAAATAATGCTCTTTAAAAGTAGCAATTATTAATGATAACTGTCTTTAAAATACAAATTTGACAATAGTGTTAAAATGCTTAAGCGTTAGTCTTTTGTTAAAAACACGACTAAACGAGCCCTGAGCCTTATACTTTGGCTAATTTTAAACGAAAAGAAAAAATATGAAACGATTAGTGTTTTTAAGCCTTTTGGTTGGTTTTACCGCTTGCAAAGGCACCGCTCAAAAAGAGAAACAAGATAACTTTCCGGTTAGTAAGACTGAAGCTGAGTGGAAAGCTGAGCTAACTCCCGAAGAATTTTACGTTATGCGGGAAGAAGGTACAGAGCGCGCGTTTACCAGCGATTTACTCAATAATAAGCAAAAAGGCACCTATGTATGTGCAGCCTGCCAAACACCTGTTTTTAAGAGTGAAACCAAATTTGATAGTGGTACCGGCTGGCCATCTTTTTACGATTATATTGAGGGAAATGTTGCCTTTTCTTCAGATAACAAATTGGGTTATACCCGTACCGAAGAACATTGCGCAAACTGTGGGGGTCATTTAGGTCACGTTTTTGATGACGGACCCAAACCAACCGGAAAAAGACATTGTATTAATGGTGTCGCTCTTAATTTTGTTCCTGCTAAGTAAATTTATATTCTTAAAAGAAGGAATTATTATCAAACCGATTTAAAGATTTCTGCCGAAGCACGTGTTGAGTGCGTCGGAGTTGAAAGGATTTCTGCCTTCGCGGAAATGAAAAAAAAGAATACTGTTTATGAAAGAATATCCTGTTAAGAAATCCGAAGCCCAATGGAAAGAAGAATTGGGCCCCGAGCGTTATCATATATTACGCGGTAAAGGAACCGAAAGGCCACATACCGGAAAATACAATCTGCATTTTGAAAAAGACGGCACCTACCACTGTGGCGCCTGTGATGCCAAACTTTTTGAGGCCGACAGCAAATTTGAAAGCGGCTGCGGATGGCCAAGTTTTGATGAGTCTATTGAAGGAGCTGTAGAATATGTTCGCGATACCACTTTTGGGATGATGCGTACCGAAATTCTATGCGCCAATTGCGGCAGCCATTTGGGTCACGTTTTTGACGACGGCCCTACCGAAACCGGCCAGCGCTATTGCGTAAATTCGGCTTCAATTGATTTCGAAAAAGAGTAGATCCACTTTTTGGAACGACTCTTGATACTACTTAATTAAATAACATATTAAAACAAGATATATGAAAAAAATACTCTCACTACTCGCCCTTTTTGCTGTAATATTAACTTCCTGTACCGGTGATCCGGGACCTCCTGGACGCGATGGGATTGATGGTTTAGATGGTATAAATGGTGAAGATGGCGCTCCCCCCGCACTGGTATTTGATGATAATATTACCTTTTCTTTCAATAATGAAAACGGTTTATGGGAATCTGCTTTTGTTGATTTTAATGATAAATATGGTGTCGTACCTCAACCACAGGATGTGGTTTTAGCTTATCGTCAGGAAGGTGATGTTGATGGTAATCCAATTTGGTCTCAATTACCACAGAACTTTTTCTTAGATCAAGGAACTATTCAGTACCTATTTACATTCACGGACATCGATATCCAATTTATAATTGATGGAAATTTTGATTTATCAAATCTTGATATAGGTTTTACAGATAATCAAAACTTTAGAATCGTATTTGTACCTGCTGAATTTGCTGAAAATTTTAACGGTGATTTTTCAAATCTGAAGGCAGTTATGTCAGCCTTAAACCTTAAAGAATCAGACGTTCAACAAATGAAGTAATTCTGTTTGAATCATTCAAATAACATGAAAGGCTTACTCACGGAAATACGACAATGTTCCGTTTGTAAGCCTTTTTTGCCTTTAGGCCCTAACCCAATTATTTCGGCTTCGCCAAAAAGCAAAATTGTTTTGGCCAGTCAGGCTCCGGGTCGCATCGCTCACGAGAAATCAATAGCCTGGGATGATCCCAGTGGCCGCCGATTACGCGAATGGCTTAATGTAGACGAAAGCACCTTTTACAACCCCGATAATTTTGCAATTTTACCTTTAGGCTTTTGCTATCCCGGTAAAGGCAAGACCGGAGATCTCCCTCCCAGACCCGAGTGTGCTCCGCTTTGGCATAAACAGGTGACTGATCAATTTGAGAACGATCCGCTGTATATTTTAATCGGTAATCATTCTCAGCAATTCTATCTTAACGATAACCTTACGCTAACGCGACGAATTCAAAATTTTGAAACCTACTTACCAAAGTACTTTGTGCTTCCTCACCCATCGCCAGTAAATCATTTCTGGATCAATAAAAACAAATGGTTTCTTACCGATGTAATCCCCATACTTCAAAACGAAATTCAAAAACGGTTACAATCCTAAAGATTGAACGTATCTGTAGAACGATCGCTTTCGTTTTTTAGGCTTTTTATATGTAAATTTGCAGCTTCAAAATTCACTGAAAACTATGAGTAAATACGATATTATTGTCTTAGGAAGTGGACCCGGTGGTTACGTAACGGCTATCAGAGCTTCACAGTTAGGTTTTAAAACCGCTATTGTAGAAAAGGAAAGCCTTGGTGGCGTTTGCTTAAACTGGGGATGTATTCCCACAAAAGCCCTTTTAAAAAGTGCTCAGGTATTTGAATACCTAAAGCACGCTGAAGATTACGGTCTTAAGGTTGAAGGTGCCGATAAAGATTTTGATGCCGTGGTTAAGCGTAGTCGAAATGTGGCTGAAGGGATGAGCAAAGGCGTTCAATTCCTGATGAAGAAAAATAAAATCGATGTTATTGATGGTTTTGGAAAACTAAAACCCGGTAAAAAAATTGAGGTTGACGGTAAAGAATATTCAGCCGACAACATCATTATCGCTACCGGAGCTCGCTCACGTGAGCTACCCAGCTTACCACAAGATGGAGAAAAAATTATAGGATATCGTAAAGCTATGACGCTTGACAAGCAACCTAAAAGTATGATTGTAGTAGGATCTGGAGCGATAGGTTGTGAATTTGGTAGCTTTTACAATTCTATGGGGACCGATGTGACCATTGTAGAATATATGCCGAATATCGTTCCGGTTGAAGATGAAGAAGTATCCAAGCAATTTGAGCGCAGTCTTAAAAAAGCCGGTATTAAAATAATGACCAACGCTTCAGTAGAATCTGTAGATACTTCTGGTGATGGTGTTGTTGCGACTGTTAAGACCAAAAAAGGAGAAGAAAAATTAGAAGCAGATATCGTGCTTTCCGCAGTAGGTATCAAAACCAATATCGAAGGAATTGGCCTTGAAGATGTGGGTATCATTACCGACAAGGATAAAGTTATTGTGAATGATTGGTATCAGACCAATATGCCGGGTTATTATGCCATTGGTGATATCACTCCCGGTCCTGCACTTGCCCACGTAGCTTCTGCAGAAGGTATTATTTGTGTGGAAAAAATTGCAGGAATGCACGTTGAAAAACTTGATTATGGTAACATCCCCGGATGTACCTATGCATCTCCTGAGATTGCCTCTGTAGGTATGACTGAAAAGCAAGCTAAAGAAGCTGGTTACGAACTCAAAATTGGAAAGTTCCCATTTTCTGCTTCGGGTAAAGCAAGTGCTTCAGGAAACAAAGACGGATTTGTGAAAGTTATTTTTGATGCAAAATACGGGGAGTGGTTAGGTTGCCATATGATTGGTGCCGGCGTTACCGATATGATCGCCGAGGCTGTTTTAGGCCGGAAGCTTGAAACTACCGGTCACGAAGTATTAAAAGCAGTTCACCCGCACCCTACAATGAGTGAGGCTGTGATGGAAGCTGTTGCTGCTGCCTACGATGAAGTGATTCACTTATAGACTTTAGACTTTAGACTTTAGACTTTAGACTTTAGACTTTAGACAAATTTAAAAATCCTGTAACTCGTCATTGAGTTACAGGATTTTTTATTGAGAGTACTTAGATTTTGGCTGGGACAATGAGCACGAATTGAGCATAATTATATTCGTATCGCAGCCAGAATAGATTGTCCCATCGAAAGTAGTCAAGATTCCACCAGTTTCTATTCTATAAAAAAGATTTAATTGCCAGCTCATAACTCTGTAAACCAAAACCTACGATAATGCCTTTAGCATGTTTTGATACATAGGATTGATGCCGAAACGCTTCTCGTGCAAAGGTATTAGAGATATGCACTTCAACTACGGGCACATCAACGGCAGCGATAGCATCGCCAATTCCAACTGAAGTATGCGTATAGGCCGCTGCATTAAGCACAATCCCATCAAAAATGCCGTCAGCTTCCTGAATTTTGGTAATCAAATCCCCTTCAGAATTGGATTGAAAATACGAAAGCTCGGTCTCTTTAAATTGAAACTGAAGGGTAGAAAAATAATCCCCAAAAGATTGATTGCCGTACACATCGGGTTCGCGTTTACCTAACAGGTTTAAATTAGGACCGTTTAGGATAAGTATTTTGAGTTCCTGAGCCATGGATTTCTGATTTGCGGCTTAAAGATAGTAGTTTATAAAAAATCTAAAACCGATACCCGAGACCAATATTTAAATAATTGGTTCGTAAAGTTGCAGTTGTCTCATTTTGAAAAAAATTATTAAGCTGGAAAGTATAACGGGCTTCCAGAAACAAATTATTAGAAAATTCATAACCGACTCCCCCTCCGGCACCAATGTTTAAACGAGTCACATCTCCTGAGTCGTAAATAGCTGCATCTTCAATATCGTAGGTAAACTGAGGTCCGGCAAAAATATTAAACCCGCTATCAGCAATATAATAGTGTAGTGCCAACGGAACCTGTAAAAAACCCGACTCAGTGTATCTCGCATAGTTAACATGCCCTGATAAAGCCAGTGCACTTTCCAATCTATACTGACCACCAACACCTATATAAAAACCATTTGCTGTTTCTGTATCAGTAAAAGATCCTGTTAGAAAGGGATCGTCTGGAGTATAGATATCTAAATTAGCATAATCAACTTTAAAACGGGCATTTGTGTGTAAATAACCAGCATTGACATCCCATTTAAATTCCTGTGCAGAAATTGATGAACTTGAAAAAATCAAAAAAAGAAAAAGTAAAAATTGTTTCATTATAGCACTTTTAGAATTAGCTGCTAAAAATAGAAACTTTAAATCAAGACGAGCTGAGGAAATCCGTAAAATATATAGTTATTTGCTTATAGTTACATAAACATAAAAAAGCCCCGCGTGGCGGAGCTTTCTACTGGTTGATTGGTTAGTTTCTTCTACTACTAAAATACATAACCTACTCCGGCCTGTATTGCGTAGTTATAGGCATTTACATTATCATAGATACGTGTAAAGCCACGGGTATAGCGTCCCTGAATAAAGAAGCCGTTATCAAACTGATATTCTAAACCGGCTGCTGTACCAAACTCAAATTTATTGGCACCGTCTACAATATTAATATCCCCTCCATTACTTACCGGTTGAGAATCGATCTCTTCATTAACCAAAAAGTTGATTGAAGGACCTCCCTGCAGGCTAAACCCGTCTGCCAAATAGATTTTTGCAAGTAAGGGTACCTGAATATAGTCTAGTTGATATTCTATATTTTCGTCAATATCCAGAAAATTATCTTCATCAATTGCAGCTATGGTTGACCCCTGAGCAGAATAAATAACTTCGGGTTGCAACGAGAATTTCTCGCTTATAGGCAATTCTGCCACAAAACCTCCATTAAAGCTTAAACGAGAGTCCTGATCTCTTGAGTCACTCCCGGTGATATTTGAAACGTTTACACCTGCTTTTACTCCAAATTTAAATGCACTTTGTGCAAAAGTAGCTGTGGTCCCTAAAGCGATAAAACTCGCCATTAAAATTAATTTTTTCATGTTTTTTTGTTTTTAGAATTTTGAACAAAACTAGCAATGACAAGGGCTTACAGGTGCTAATGAAGCCCTAATGTTTGTCTAACAAAATCACAATTGGCAAGTGCTCCTGTATTGTTTTGAGAAGTATTTGACCTGCTGAAGGTTAGGAGCTACATAGAAAATCTGACCTATTTAAAGCACTATGAAAATCAACAAATTACTATTATAATTCTTACGAGTATCCCCGATCTTAAATGTGAAAATGTGTTAAAATAAATCAGGCTTAAGCATAAAAAACCCCGCAAATGCGGGGTTAGTATTTTCCAGATTTAAATCTCTTAGTTAAAGATAAATCCTAGTGAAGCGGCAAATACGCCATTTGTTGTTGAATTATCTCCGGTATCACCATCAATAATATCGGTAAAACCTTGTGTGTAACGGGCATTTAAATAAAGTCCTCCGTTGAATTTGTAACCCACACCTACAGCACCTGCAAAATCGATATCATTAAAGTTATCTTCATTAAAATTGAATTCGCCGTTAGGACCGTCTATTTTGCTTTCTACTAAAAATCCTACCTGAGGACCTGCCTCAAGATAAAGCCCCTGTACTAAATAAATTTTAGCTAAAACAGGTACGTTAATATAGTCTAATTGAAATTCTAAATCTTGACCATCTTCGTTTTGAGCTATATCAAAACCCTGTCCTGAATAAAATACCTCGGGTTGAATTGCAAATTTTTCAGAAACCGGAATTTCTAAAACTGCACCCAGGTTAAAAGAAGTACGAGCACTGTCGTCGTCGTATTCACCAAAACCATCACCGGTTAAATTTGAAAAGTTTACACCACCCTTAATACCAAAGGCAAGATCACTTTGCGCCATCATTGCAGATGAACCACTAATCACAAGTATTGCTGCTAAAAATAATTTTTTCATCGTTTTAAAGTTTTAAATTTGAAACAAAGCTACGTGCGCTTGTCTCGCCTTTTTCCCAACGCCTAATTAAATATTGTTTAAAATATTCTAAAATTGTCTTGAAGAATTTATGAATTGGCAAAAAACCTTAACAGATTACAGCATTTATCTAAAACTAGAGCGAGGCCTTTCTGAAAATTCAGTGATTAACTACAGCCTGGATATTGAAAAACTCATTAAATGGATTGATGAAAATAAAGTAAGCCAAACACCGGTTTCAATTGACCGTGAAACACTTCAGGATTTCATCTATCATTCGGCCAAAGAACTCTCTGCCCGCTCACAGGCCAGGCTTATTTCAGGTCTTAAAGGATTCTTTGAATATTTGATTTTTGAAGATTATCGCAAAGACAATCCTACAGATTTAATGGAGTCACCCAAAATAGGGCGAAAATTACCAGACACGCTTTCTGAAGATGAAATTGACAGAATTATAAGTAGCATTGATTTGAGTACGCCTCAGGGGGAGCGTAACCGGGCCATTCTCGAAACACTCTATGCCTGCGGCCTGCGGGTTTCTGAATTGTTAAGTCTAAAACTTTCTGACCTGTATTTTAAGGAAGGTTATATCTTGGTAACCGGCAAAGGGAACAAGCAACGTTTTGTACCTATTGCTACAAGTACTCAGAAATACATTACTACATATAAGGACGAGATCAGAGTACATCAAAAACCACAACCCGGCCATAGCGATATCCTTTTTCTCAACCGCAGAGGCAGCTCACTTACAAGAGCGATGATATTTACAATCGTACGCAATCAAACCCGGGAAGCCGGCATTAAAAAAAAGATCAGTCCGCATACCTTTAGACATTCTTTTGCCACACATCTTTTAGAAAATGGTGCCGATTTACGCGCTATACAGCAAATGCTGGGTCACGAAAGCATCACTACCACAGAGATTTATATGCACGTAGACCGAAGTCATCTTGCCGAAATGGTTAATCGCTTTCACCCAAGAAAATAATTTCCAGAACGATAAGTTTTCCAATAAAAAATCCCGACTCATTGTTGAACCGGGACTCTCTCACAAACTAACCAAAAAAACTAAACCAAATTATGAGATTTCAATCATACGTTTAGCCTGTACTTTTGCTTCTTCTTTTTTCGGAAGCATAATATTTAAGACACCATTTTCATAGTTCGCGCTAATCTTTGCACTATCTACGGTATCTGGCAGGCTAAAAGCTCTTTTAAATGTGCTGTAATTAAACTCTTTACGGGTAAATTTTCCGGATTTCTCAGTAGTTTCAGACTCCGATTTTGCTTCTGCCGATATGGTAAGCACATCGTTATCCAGTTCAATATTGAAATCAGCTTTAGTCTTACCCGGAGCAGCAACAGCCACTTCAAAACTTTCTTCGTTTTCCAAAATGTTTACAGCAGGAATGCTTACACCAATACTGTTTACATTAGTGGTTCCTCCTAACCAATCGGTTTTGAACATATCATCAAAAATAGAAGGTAACCAGTTGTCGTTTGTTCTTTTTACTAAGCTCATATCTAAAATTTTTAATTTATTAGTACAATTTGTTTAGTCATTGGCAATTCTAGTACCATTTCATTTTGAAAGACATTTTGTCTTGATTAACAGTTAATTTGATGACATTTTGTCAAAAAACTATAGCTAAAAAAACCCGGAAACAAGATGCTCCCGGGTTTTCCTACTAACTAAAATTTAATTGAAACCTTATTTGCTGGCCTCTAAAGTAACCGGCACATGGTAGGTTTGCCCTACGATAGGCTTGGTTTCAAATTTCTTATAGTTCAAACGCCCCTGAATAAATCGCTTAATTGAAGCGTCTTTAGAATCTACAGAAATCACAACCATCTCGTTATCATCGTTTACTGTGAAAGATACCATAACAGTGGTGTCATTGTTAACCTCAAAATCGGGCATTGCCAAATGAGCGGCTAACTCTTTTTTCATTTCAACCTTAACCGCTTTACTGGTAGTTTTAGAAGTTGGTTCGGTGGTGTTTGCGTTTAACGCTGTACCGCAGATAATAGCTACTGCAAGTACCATTGTTTTAAAAGTTTTCATAATGTTTGATTTTTGAATGATGTACTAAAAAGACGCCCCAAAGAAGCCCTGGTTACACTTCAAAATTATATTTAACATATTATTAACTTTTTTAAACATTCAAAATCAATCAGTTAGCGTCTAAACTAAATCCATTAACTTAAATACAGTATTCTATAAATCAATTAATTAGCCTAACACCGTTTTTAAGATTTTCAAATTTTACAGCTTTATTCGGTTTAACACTTGATAACACTCTGAACAAAAAAACTCCCGATTTAAAATCGGGAGTTTTAAATAATCACTAGGTGGTGATTTCTATATTTTACAAAACTAAGCCAGTACTTTTTGTACTTTATCTGCAGCTTCTTTAAATTCTATCGCACTTTGTACATCAAGTCCGCTATTATCAATCAATTCTTTGGCGATATCAGCATTGGTTCCCTGTAAACGTACGATTATAGGCACATTGATAGTTCCCATATTCTTGTAAGCATCTACAATACCCTGCGCTACACGATCGCAACGTACAATACCTCCAAAAATATTTACCAGAATTGCTTTTACATTAGGGTCTTTAAGAATCAGGTTAAAAGCGGTTTCTACACGCTCTGCATCTGCAGTACCTCCCACGTCTAAAAAGTTTGCAGGCTCACCACCGGCTTGTTTAATTAAATCCATAGTTGCCATTGCAAGACCAGCTCCATTAACCATACAACCTACGTTACCGTCAAGGTCTACATAGTTAAGGCCCACTTCTTTAGCTTCAACCTCAACCGGATTTTCTTCACGCTTATCACGCATTGCTGCATAATCTTTATGACGGAAAAGTGCATTATCATCTAAAGACACTTTAGCATCTACAGCCATGATTTTATCATCGCTGGTCTTTAGAACCGGATTGATTTCAAATAAAGAAGAATCAGATTCTGAATAGGCCTTATAAAGTGCTGCAACAAATTTTACCATTTCTTTAAATGCAGTACCACTCAAGCCCAGGTTAAACGCAATGCGTCGCGCCTGAAATCCCAGCAATCCTGTTGCAGGATCTATCTCTTCTGTAAAGATTAAATGTGGAGTCTTTTCGGCAACTTCCTCAATGTCCATCCCACCTTCAGTAGAATACATAATCATATTGCGTCCCGTTGCACGGTTAAGCAATACAGACATATAAAACTCATTAGGCTCGCTATCTCCCGGATAATAAACATCTTCAGCGATTAAAACCTGATGTACTTTTTTACCTTCTGCCGAAGTTTGAGGAGTCACAAGATTCATCCCAATGATATCTCCTGCAATTTGCTCTACTTCCTGAAGATTTTTAGCAAGCTTAACGCCACCGCCTTTTCCTCTACCCCCGGCGTGAACCTGAGCTTTGATTACATGCCATCCTGTACCGGTTTCTTCGGTAAGCTTTTTTGCAGCTGCTACCGCTTCAGCAGGTGTTGTAGCAACAATACCGCGCTGAATGCGCACTCCAAAACTGCTTAATATTTCTTTTCCTTGATATTCGTGTAGATTCATAATCAGGCGTTTCTTTTTGTTTGAAATTTGCTGTGCAAAAATAGGTATTTAGCCTTAACCCTGCCAATAATTTGAATTTGATTTAATAGCTTCCTAATCATCTGAGCCTCCTAATCGATATTCTGTAAAATCTAGCGGATCAAAATTTTTAAAATGACCATTGAGTTCAATTAACCGGCGGGTACGGTCAATCTGCTCTACCACCGGGATTGTTGCTGTAAGATGATCTATCAAATAACTATAGCGATCAGACTCCCGGGTTATTTGAAGTAAATGAAGTTCCTGTTCCATAGACAAACCCAATTTGTGAGCAAAACTATAGCTGTTCACCTCATTGAGATCAATTTGTGGTCCGGCAGTGGCCAGCACTTCATAAAAACGCCGTACCAGATTGTAAAAAGTACGAGCCTGCCCAGGCAAGGCATCATTTGTATTCTTAAGAAAATCTACTGTAGCTCCTGCATACAGTTTTTCAGAATAATTGGGATAAAATTCCGCAATCTTAAAAACCTTGAGTCCCCGGCAAATCACATCACTGGCTCCCGAAGGATAGCGCTTTTTAACCAACTCAAGCCTTACTTCAGTTCCGTAACTCAAGTTACCGTTAATATAGGCGGGGATCCCAAAGTTTATATGATTGGTTTCACAATCTGCAATTAGTTGCTGATAGCGGTTTTCAAAAATATGAAGCGGCAAAGATTCTCCCGGAAACACCACAAGTTCTAATGGAAACATTGCCAAAGTAATGGTCATCGTACTGTTGTTTTTAAGTGAATTTAATCAAATACGGGTTAAAAAGTGTTTTTTTCTCAATTTTAGGCTACTTTCTACAAATTGTACTCAGGTTAAACGTATAACTGACTAATCTATATTAGTTTTGTACGCTTAAAGTTTTAAGATTATGACCCATCAAAATCTCCTTGACATTGCTCAGGAATATGGAAGTCCTGTTTATGTTTATGACGCAGACAAAATTGAATCTCAATATAAAAGACTAACCGATGCTTTTAAAGGGGTTGATCACCTGCGTGTTAATTATGCGGTAAAGGCATTATCTAATTTGGCTGTATTGCAGTTTATTCACGGGCTTGGAGCCGGGCTTGATACGGTAAGTATTCAGGAGGTACGCCTGGGTATAGCTGCAGGCATAGATCCTTCCAGAATCATGTTTACTCCTAATGGAGTCTCTCTGGGTGAGCTTGAGGCTGTTGCAAAAATGGGGGTGCAAATTAATATTGACAACCTTTCAATCTTAGAACAGTTTGGAACCCGCCATCCTAAAACTCCGGTTTGTGTGCGCATCAATCCGCATGTAATGGCCGGTGGAAACACCAATATTTCGGTGGGGCATATTGATAGCAAATTTGGTATCAGCATACATCAAATACCACACCTGTTGCGCATTGTTGAAAATACAGGAATGCACATCAATGGGATTCACATGCACACCGGAAGTGATATTCTCGATATCGATGTGTTTCTTCATGCAGCTGAAATCCTTTTTGATACCGCTAAAAACTTTAAAAATCTTGATTTTCTTGATTTTGGAAGTGGTTTTAAAGTGCCTTACAAAGAAGGAGATATTGAAACCAATATTGAAGAACTGGGTAGTAAACTCACTACACGTTTCAAGACATTTGAAAAATCATACGGTAAGTCCTTAACCCTCGTTTTTGAACCCGGAAAATTTTTAGTGAGCGAAGCCGGAAAATTTCTTGTAAATGTAAATGTGATTAAACAAACCACTTCAACTGTTTTTGCTCAGGTAGATAGTGGGTTTAACCACCTGATCAGACCTATGTTTTACGGAAGCCGCCACGAGATCACAAATATTAGTAATCCTGAAGGGCGCGAGCGCTTTTATTCGGTTGTGGGCTATATCTGCGAGACCGACACTTTTGCTACAAACAGGCGTATTGCCGAGATTGCAGAAGGTGATATTTTGGCTTTTAGTAATGCAGGGGCGTATTGTTTTAGTATGGCTAGCAATTACAATTCCCGATATCGTCCCGCAGAGGTTTTATTTATAGATGGAGAAGCGCAGCTCATTCGCGAACGCGAAACTTTTGACGATTTACTAAAACATCAAATACCTCTAAAAAAGACCGTTAAAGCCTAATTTCCTGCTCTTCCCAAGATTCTTAATATCTAAAGAGCACACCGAAATAGCAATCTGAAAGAAGAAGCCTTTAGAATATATCTAGAGGCTTCTTTTTTGATACGTTCACTCCGATGAAATGCCAATAGAATAATTTTAAATAATATTTTATAGAAATACTAATGTATTGTTTAAATCATAGGGTATTGCTTGAAAAATAAGTATTTTCGTTCAAAACAATACAGCAGCTGTGAGCATACGTTTTACTCTTATACTACTCTTATTCTTAACACTTTGTACACCTGTCTGTGCCCAGGAAATTGCAGTGTTACAGTATGAAGGTGGTGGTGACTGGTATGCGAACCCTACCTCATTGCCAAATCTGGTTACTTTTTGTAATGCAAATATCAATACAAATCTTAATACTAAAACAGCGACAGTAAAAGCAACAGACCCTGCTATTCATCAATATCCTTTTGTGCATATGACCGGGCACGGGAATGTGTATTTTTCTGATGAAGCCCTTCAAAATTTGCGCGATTACCTGATTGCCGGCGGTTTTTTACATATTGATGATAATTATGGAATAGATACCTATTTACAGCCACAATTAAAACGTCTTTTTCCGGAAGAAGAACTCAAAGAGCTTCCGGCAGACCATCCACTCTTTAGCAGTGCCTATGTATTTAATGAAGGATTGCCAAAAATACACGAACACGATGGCCAGCGCCCACAGGCGTTTGGACTCTATAAAGAGGGCAGACTCGTTTTGCTGTATACCTTAGAATCTGATCTTGGCGACGGCTGGGAAAGTGCAGCTGTGCATAATGACCCGCCCGAAGTACGTGAAAAGGCTTTGAAAATGGGCGCAAACATTATAAAATATGCATTTGAAAACTGAGCAACTCACCCACGATAATACTCCGCGTCAGAAAGCGACGCTTCCGGTTGTTTTGCTTTGCGATGGCCTGAGTAGTCCTGCAAATACCGGCAGCCTGTTCAGACTTGCAGATGCTTTGGGTATTGAGCACCTCTACTTTCTAAATGGTGCTCCTGATTTAAATAGTAATCGATTAAAGCGCACATCAAGAACCTGTGAAAAACGTATTTCATTTTCGAGTGTTGAAAATCCGGCGGAGTTAATTCTTCAGCTGAAAAAGGACAATTACAGCATCCTTGGGTTAGAACTTACAACAAGCAGTATACCTTTAAAAGATTTAAACATAAAATCAAAGAAGATCGCTTTAATGATTGGAAATGAACGCAATGGCATTTCAACAGCACTATTGCAACTTGCCGATCAATTAGTACACATCCCAATGCGGGGACAAAACAGCAGTATGAATGTAAGCCACGCTGCTGCCATCGCTGCATATCAACTTATAAATCACCTGAATCATGGATGAAAATAAATCAAAAACCATCGCCTACGGAATTCTAAGAGCTCTGGGCATCCTGGGAGGGATCGTGCTGGTCCTGTGGTTTTTGTATCAGATACAGGCCGTGATTATGTTTATCTGTATCGCTGCAGTGATTTCATTAATTGGCAGACCCATCGTTAACTTTCTGAAATACAATTTGAAATTCAGTGCTACCGCAGCCTCAATCACAACCCTCCTTCTGGTGGTTTTATTAATTTCCGGGATTTTAGCGTTGTTTATTCCTATTCTTATTGACCAAAGTGATCACATTAGTCGTATTAACTTTGAAGAGGTTAAACACAATGTAAACCGACTTAATGTTGAGTTTAGTCGAACCCTGGGGGTGGACCAGGTGACGCTTATAGAAGGTTTTAAACAATCTGATTTTATCAAAAACTTCGATATTTCGGTAATTCCGGCATTTATTAATGGGATACTAGGGAATTTTAGTTCGTTGATTGTCGGGCTCCTTTCGGTAATATTTATCTCGTTTTTCTTATTGAAAGACAGCCATTTACTCTTAGACAGTATTTTGGTTTTTGCGAATTATGGAGAAGAAACCCGTTTTAGACGGGTGTTTCATAAAACCAAATTGCTGCTTTCAAGGTATTTCCTGGGAATCCTGTTGCAGCTATCGATTCTATTCTGTTTCTACTCCATTTTACTTGTGAGCTTTCAGATTCCAAATCCCTTCGCAATTGCACTATTTTGCGCGATGCTAAATGTGGTGCCCTACATAGGTCCGGTAGTAGGAAGTTTAGTTATGATGCTACTGGTAATTAGTGGATACTTTACTGCAGATTTTCAGGAAGTCATTTTGCCCAAAATGCTCTATGTTTTAATTGGGTATGTAATCGCTCAGCTCATTGACAATTTTATACTCCAACCCCTTATTTTTGGCAGCAGTGTTAAATCACACCCGCTCGAGATTTTCCTGGTTATTGTCATCGCTGGTCTTCTTTTCGGGATATTTGGAATGGTAATCGCCGTACCGGTCTACACCGCGCTTAAGGTAATTGCCAGCGAGTTTCTTTCGGAATATAAAATTGTACAAAAGCTTACTAAAAACCTGTAATCTTGAATCCCCTGCTACTAAAACCGGAATTGCAGAAGTATCTCAGGGAAAATTTAAATTTGGATACGGCCACTTTGGCTTTAAAAGGAAGTCCTTTTGATGAAGTCAGCGCCTCAGAACTTGCTCAACAACTTACAGGCCTGCAGAAATCCCAAAAAAAACTCCCATCCTGGTTTAAAACTAGGGGCGTTTACTATCCGCCCAAATTGAATCTAGAGCAAACTTCCTCTGAAGAAACTGCGGCTTATAAAGCTGCCCTTTACAAAGGAGATTTCCTGGCAGATCTTACTGGTGGTTACGGCGTAGATTCTTTAGCTTTTTCAAAATCCTTTGAAAAAGTATTTTATTGCGAACGCAATCACGCACTTGCGCAAGTCGCCCAACATAATTTTAAACAACTTGGAGCTTCGGAGATAGAAGTAGCAGCTACAGACAGTATGGATTTCTTAAATGAAACATCTGCTCATTTTGACCTGCTCTATGCAGATCCTTCGCGCCGGCACGAAAGTAAAGGAAAAGTGTTTATGCTTGCTGATTGTGAACCAAATATCCCGCAACATTTAGATCTGCTTTTCAAAAAATCAAAACGCGTGATGGTAAAAACCAGCCCATTACTCGATATTCAGGCAGCTGTTAATGAGCTAAAATACGTAGCTGCCGTACACGTAGTGGCCCTAAAAAATGAAGTTAAAGAATTGCTTTTTATACTTGAGCCAAACGCAAACTTTAAAAATGCTACAAAATTTGCAACCAACCTGAATAGTGATTATACAAAGACGGTACGCATAGATGCTCAGGAAGAACAGGATGCTGTTGCTTTATTTGATGAACCCCTTACCTACCTATATGAACCCAATGCAGCCCTAATGAAACTTGGGGTTTTCAATTGGATAGCCGCGAAGTACAACCTATACAAATTGGCCGCTAATAGCCATTTATATACCTCCACAGTACAAATTGACTTTCCGGGAAGACGATTTAAGATTAAACGGGTTCTACCCTATTCTAAAAAGCTTCTGACTAAAGAGTTTAAAAATCAAAAAGCACACATCACCACGCGTAACTTTAAAGAAAGTGTAGCTCAGATTCGGTCTAAATTCAGGATAAAAGATGGTGGAGATCTTTATTTATTTTTTACCACATTAGAAAACGGTGAAACCATAATAATTGAATGTCTTAAGACTTAAACCAGACTGTAAGATTCCTTGAAAATTCTGAAGGCATAATTTGCTCCTGCTATCGCCTCATCATATTCCTCGCTTGAGAAATCCTTTTCAGACACCGCTTCTTTAAATGCCTGCCAACGCTGCATAACTTCAGGTGCACTTTTACCAAAGAAATGATGCTCAAAATCCGCATCAAGTTCAGAGCAGGATTCCAGGTTTTTGCGAATAAGCAAACCGCCCAGCATAGAACCTTCAGTTACATAAAGCATCCCTAAAAGTTCTGCAGGGGTCATTTCTTGTACTTCTGAAGTATGATTACTCTGATGTTTATAATTGAGCTGTGCCAAATCGTTCTCCAGGGCCTTAGATTTTGCACCATCTGCAAAAGGTTTTAAATAGTCAGGAATTGCGGAAGCATTATAATTTAACACCTGTTCTACCCTTGCATAGGCATACCAGTTTTGCTTAAGTAAAGCGGCATATTGAGTGGTTGTTATAGAATGATCTAGTATAAACCGGGCGAGGTTATCCTGTTCAGTTTCTTTATGAAGTGCTGTTGTTTGCGTCTTTAAGTGGTTTAAAATCATAACCGGTTTTAAGTCGTTTTAAATCTTCCTGTATTTTAAGCATTCCTTCCCGGTGAGACATATTTTCTTTAGAAAAGTTTTCGAGAAAAATTTCGATATCCTTTACCAGACGCTTACTTTCTAAAATCTTTTTACGTACGGGGTGCACCAAATGACCATTGTTGGTAATTGCATTAAAATACGGCTCCAATCGCTTATGCAAATTGCTGATGTTCTTTTTAAGTATAAAGCCTGAAGCTCCATTTAAAATGGTATCTGCAGCCAGTTCTTCGTCATTAATCGCACCGGTTACAAACAGAAAAGTTACCGATGGAGCAATCTCCTGAGCTTCCTCAAGTATTTCGAGGCCTGAACAGGTGGGCAACTTATAATCTGAAAGAATAAGATCTGGAGTTCTTGCTGAAACCGAGCTTCTAAATTCATTCAGGTTTTTACACACCTCAACATCTGCATTAGGATTTGCTTTAAAAATTTCACGCTTAATAAGCGTTACATCTGCCGAGTTGTCTTCAACCAGTAGTATTTTAAGGTTTTCTTGTGCCATTTTATCTATTGTAAACAATCCAGTAATCCATCATAGCCGGCAAGGTCTTGCATAGGTCTGTGAATGTTTTTGGTTTTTCTATATAACTATTTGCACCTAAATGATAGGAAAGCTGAATTTCATCTTCCCGGTCTGACGAACTTAGCATTACTACAGGTATAGATTTGTATTCATCCATTAATCTGATGCTTTTCAAAAGTTCTAACCCACTTACTTTAGGTATTTTAATATCCAAAAGAATAAGTCTGGGAGGTTCTTCCCTAAATTTGGTACTCCTTAAATACTCCAAAGCTTCTTCTCCATCCGAAATATATTTGATCGAATAATCGGGCATTTGCTTTTGAAAAATACGCTTCATCAGCGTTATATCATTCTCATCATCCTCAACCGCTAAAATGTAATTTGACCTCATGGTAAACTTTTAATCCAAAGTAAATAAAAACGCACTTCCATTACCGGGCGTACTTCTTACTTTGAGTTTTCCGTTGTGTTTTTTAATAATGCGCTTTACAATTGTGAGTCCTACTCCAGACCCTGCATATTCTTTTCCTACCAATCTGCTAAAAAGCTTAAAGATACGGGTGCGGTGTCGCTCTGCATCAAAACCTATTCCGTTATCTTTTACAAAATAGAAAATTTTTCCATTTATACTTTCAACACCGATCTTAATCAATGGTTTTTCGGCCGCTGCAGAATATTTTAAAGCATTGGTAAGCAGATTCTGCATAACCTGGGTTATCATTTTAGGGTCACCGTTAACCACAGGAAGCGCATCACTTATTACGATTTTAGTGTTAGGAAAATCTCTTGAGACATTTAAAAAGCGTACCAACTCCTCAGTTAAAGCTTTCAATGAAAAATGGGTACGCGATAAAGTTGCCTGAGTAACCCGGGAAAATTCAAGAATATCATCAATAAGATGATTCATGCGGTCTGCAGATTCAATAATCGTGTCTACTGAAGATCTTCCAAACTCATCCATAAGTTCGCTGTAATCGTCTTTTATGATTTGAGCGAAACCATCAATACCCCGTAACGGAGCCCTTAAGTCATGAGCCACGCTGTAACTGAAGGTTTCCAGATCTTCATAAGCGCTTTGTAGCTTTCGGTTAAGCGCTTTAACTTCTTCATATTTTTCTAAAATGATTTCTGAAATATCCTGCTTTAGCGCCTTTCCTGCTGCAATCTCATAATCAGCCCAGGGTTCTGCTTGCCCATTTTGTAAAACAGACCATTTATCAAAAGATTTTCGCGGTGATAACCGCATATTATCTTCGAGAGTTACCGGCTTTTCAGGATTACCGGCCCAATTCACCGTTTCAAGCTTTTCCGCCTTAAACCAAAGTAACGCATCCTTTCGTGCAGATGACAGAAAAATGCAAAACACTCCGGAAGCTTTTGTTTTAAGGGTTTCAAACTCCTGAAAATCTTTGCCTAGTGCATTGGAGTAATAAAAATTATCTTCAAGCTCTGCTTGAGACAGCGTTTGAATCAGGCTTTTGATCTCCTCTTCTTCGGGTGTCTGCCCTGTGGTTCGAAGTTGCCCATCGAGCAATACTGCTGCTCCGTGAGCATCGGTTACCTGTAACATAGTATAATCTCCGGTAACCAGACCGTTTAAGACATCCCAGTCTTTACTAATCTTTTCGAGTAATTTATTGCGCAAAACGGCACTCTCATTTACTTTAAGTAAAGCCTTATTTGCCGAAGACAAAATGATACGGCTAGAGAGTACCTGTGTAAGGTATTTACAGGATTGTCTTTTATAATAGCTTATAAACTTAGGCGTATTGTGATGGCAGGCGATTAGTCCCCATAAATTCCCTTTAGAAATAATGGCCGCGGTAAGCGAAGCGCCTACTCCCATATTCTCCAGATATTCTATATGAATGGGTGAAGATGCCCGGTACTCGCTATGTGTGAGATCGATTGGATTTTCCTGCTCATTCCCCGATAACGCCTGTATGGCTACCGGTTTGCTTTTTACATCAGCTATAATACGCACGCCTTGTTTCAAAAACAGTTTACGCGCCTGTTGCGGAATATCTGAAGCCGGATACCTCAGGCCCAGCCAGGACTCCATCTCGGACTCTTTCTCTTCAGAAACCACAATTCCATCCCAATTTTCATCAAAACGATAGACCATTACCCGGTCGTAATCATAATATTCTTTAATTAGACTTGCCGTAAGATTACACATTTCCTGCTCACTCTCTGCGGCATTGAGCTCTGAAACTATCGTTGAAAGGTATATCTGGTGTTTATACGGGTTTTCTTCGGTTTGTAATGCCTCAAGTTCGACAACTATATTGCCCGCGTGTTTATGGGCTATCAGTAAAAAATTACGGGCATTAAAAACCACCTTTTGCGGAATGGCTTTTTCTTCATCTTCAAGTGCTATACAAACCTTTACAGTCTCAGCATCAAAAAAAACAGAAAGATTTTCACCTAAAACATCCTTACAGCCTTTACCAATCAGTTCGCGAATATTCTCGCTACAATATTTTATGTCATGAGACTCGGCATCTACCGCAAGCAGATAACCGCAGGATTGCAGTTTGCCCAGAATATGTATAGGTTCTTTATCACAATTAGTTAGTGTTACTTCTTTAGGATATAAGGAAGAATTCCCCATAGAATCTTAGCGCTTAATCTTAAAGTAAAACGTGCTACCCTGACCAAATTGTGAGTCAACCCAGATTTTACCTTCGTGTAGTTTTACAATCTTTTTACAGTGAGCGAGCCCTACTCCGGTACCTTCATATTTTTCCTCGGTGGGTACTCTACCAAAAATTTTAAATATTGCCTCCAAATCATCCTCCTTAATACCTATACCATTATCCTGAATCGAAAAAGTATGAAACTCTTCATCTGAAAACGAAGAAATACGTATCAACGGATTGGTCTCTTTTTGTCTATACTTTAGAGCATTACTTATCAGGTTTTGAAATAACAAACGCAGTTCGGTCTCAAAAGCCATTACTTTAGGCATTTTACCAACGCTTATGGTTGCCTGTGCCTCACGTATACTACGGTTAAGGTCGTACTTAACTACTTCTATGAGTTCTGCAACATCTACTTTTGATTTGTCCAGGTCTTCGCCAATACGGCTATGCTCTAAAAGGGCCTTAATTTGTTCGGCCATACGACCTGATGCCTCGTGAATATAACCCAGGTATTCTTTACCTTTCTCACTCAGTTCGCTACTAAATTTCTTGCTTAAGAAATCACTGCTAAATCGTATGGTTGAAAGGGGTTCCTGCAGGTCATGCGAGCAAATCGATACAAACTGCTCCAGATCGGCATTAATACGCTGCAGGTCTTCTTTTTGCTTCTGCAGTGCTTTTTGAGCATTTTTCAAATCGGTTATACCCATAAGTGTACAACGCCACTGCTTGCCTTTACCCCCGTTTTGATCGGGCAATAAGTCTGCATTGAATAAAATATCAATATGCTCACCGGTATTGGTCTCCAAAGCCAACTCTATATTTGAGATGCTTCCTTTTTTTTCTAATTCTTCAAGCAGGGCTATTGCCTTTACCTTAGTTCGCTTGGGATAAAATTCAAAGATTGAGCGCTCCAGCACTTCATCTTTTGCTGTAAACCCTAATGTTTGAACAAAGAGTTTGTTACACTCCGTTATCTTACCGGTATGTGAATTTATGGTTACGTGCATTACCGGGTCATCTTCATAAAACGCTTTGAACTTTTCTTCACTCTTACGCAAACGTTCCTGAGACTGCTCTACCTTATGAATGTCAATAAATGTAATGACCACGCCATCTATGCTATCCTGATTGGTTACAAAGGGAGATATACGCTGCAAAAAGTAGCGCCCACTTTTACTTTTAATCCGCTTTTCAAAAACCTGACCGGTTTGCATTACTTTACGCGAATTATCAACTATGGTTTCACGCTTTTTTATTCCAAAATTGGCCACAAAGTTTTCAATAGAACGACCTATGTCCTGTTTGACAAGGTGAAAATGCTCCCTAACCGCGGGCGTAAATTTTCGAATAATCAGATTGCGATCCAGAAACACCGTACCAATACGGGTGCTGTCAAGAAGGTTGTCCATATCTGCATTGAGCATGGCCAGATCTTCCATTTTCTCAATATGCTCTGCATTTACAGTGTGTAATTCTTCATTTACACTTTGCAGCTCCTCATTGGTGCTCTGCAATTCCTCATTAGAGGCCAGCAATTCTTCGTTCGAAGCCTGAAGCTCCTCATTACTTGTTTCGGCTTCCTCAAGGGCATTACTAAGTTCGTATTGCGTCTCCTTAAGTTCTTCTTCCAGATCTGCAATACGTTCCTGAGCAGACTTATGAAGGTCTGAGCGCTCTATTATCAAAGACTTATTAGATTCTCTATCCTGTTCTAATAAGGTAATGATATAATTATTTTCATTTTCGTTGCTCGTGCTAACGAGTGGTTTGACCAAAACATCCAAACGCGTTCTAATGTTATCGTTTTGATCTAAAAGCTCCACATCTTTGTACAGTATCTGACTGTTCTTGCGTTTAGCCTTGGTAATCGAACCTTTTATAGCTGTACCCAGTTCTTTGGGTATCATATCGATTAGGTTTGTCGTAAAACCCTCATCGGGCATCTGGGCAAATTTCTTAAACGCCCCCATCGCCTCAAGTATTCTGTAGTTACTATCTATATAAACACTGGCTGCGCCATACTGCTGAATAATAGCCTTGCTTATTTCTTCCCGTAGACGGGTGGACTGGTCACTCCCTTTTACTTTCAACTTTCGTCCGCTTTGGTCAGATTTGGTCGCGCTGTAACGTTCTGATGTAGAACTTAATATTTCTGTTTTCAATCGGTCTGAAGGATCTATATTTCGATATATATTCCATTTACGGTCAATCTCTTCAAAAGAATCCCGATGTGGACCCAGTGATTCGCTAGAACCCAGGGTTAAAACTCCCTGATCAACCAATGCATAATGCAATACGTGTATGACTTTAGACTGTACATCATTTTGCAGATAGATAAGGAGATTACGACACATCACCATATCCATATTTTTGAAAGGTGGGTCGTTAGTAATATCGTGATTTGAAAAAATAATACACTTACGCAGGTTCTCTTTAATGCTGAAGCTATCGGTTTGCTTCCTAAAGTATTTATTAACCCGCTCTTTAGTGAGGTCACTCAGTACGTTTTCAGAATAAACCCCTTTACTGGCAATGTCTAAATGATCCTGAGATATATCGGTTGCAAATATCTTGAGTTTGATGTCTTTGCCCTGTTTGGCTATTTCGTCTAAAAAAAGAATTCCCAAAGAGTAAGGCTCCTCTCCTGTACTGCAACCTACATCCCAAATTTTAATGGTATCTCCCGATTGCTTTTCAGCTACAAGCTCTGGGATCACTTTTGTTTCTAGGATTTCCCAAACTTTAAAATCCCTGAAAAATTTGGTCACCCCAATAAGAAACTCCTTGTAAAGAATTTGTACTTCTTCTTTATTCTCTTTCAGATATTTGAAATAGCCTTCCAGAGAATCAAGCTTCAAAACCCGAACGCGCCTGCCTATTCTGCGCAACAAGGTAGGACGCTTATATAAACTGAAGTCAAGAGCTGTCTGGGTTTTTAAAACCAATAATATATTCTTCAGCAGTTTCTCATCATACTGAAACAATTCTGCATCAAAACCTATACTGCTTTGTGCCTCAAAATAATTGGAGAGTTCGTCACTTATGCGTTCCACAGGAACAATATAATCAGCCAGGCTGGTTTTAATTGCATTGCGAGGCATCCCGTCAAATTTTGCCTGCTCGGGCTGCTGCACCATAACCACTCCACCTTTTTCCTTTATCGCGCGAACACCACGTGAACCATCACTGCCCGTGCCACTTAAAATAATACCGGCACAATGTTCTTTGGCATGATTGGCCAGGGATTCGAAAAACAAATCTATGGGTAAATTTAAAGTCTTGTCTTTGGGTTTAGGCAGTAACTTAAAAAGACCGTCCTCAATAATCAGATTGTTGGTTGGTGGAATTAAATAAATACAATTGGACTTGATCTCTCCACCGTCTTCAATAACTTCAATAGGAATTTTCGTATTTTTTCTCAACAGCTCAGCCATAAGACTTTTATGGTCAGGAGACAAATGTTGAACTACGATATAGCTGTATAGAGATGCCGTGGGGACATTATCAAAAAAATCGTTAAGGGCCTGCAATCCTCCAGCACTGGCCCCAAGGCCAACAATTACTTGAACAGCTTTTTTTACGTTATTGTTTGAGGTCACCTACTTAGATTAAGGGTTAAAATGATTTGACCAGAATGTGGTATTACCAATAATAATACCCTTACTGCCAAAGACTCAAAAATAATTTATTATAAGGAATAATAGCTGTATTATGTTAAGATTTAAGAAAATCTTAATATTTGCAATTACTGGTAATAATATAAATTTTATATGATTGATCCATATTGTAGCAAAGGGATAATTTAATACTGATAGACCACCGCATTAATGTTCATTCCCGCACCTACGGAAGCAAAAACAATCACGTCGCCTGGATTGATTTCCTGATTTTCTACCGAACCTTTAAGTATTAGGTCTAATAGAGTAGGTACCGTGGCTACCGAAGAATTCCCAATCCAGGAGATAATCATTGGCATTACACCTTCTGGGACCTCATCTTTATCATAGAGTTTATACAGACGAGCAATGATCGCATCATCCATCTTACCATTAGCCTGATGAATGAGCACCTTACTTACCTTTTCTATAGCTATACCTGCTTTATCCAAACAGGCTTTTATAGAAAGCGGTACGGTCTCAAGGGCATATTGGTATAAACGACGACCATTCATTTTTAGATACAAATCGTTCTCGTTTTCTGGAGTCACATTATAGGAGCAACCCATAGTGAGCATTTCTGCATAGCGATAGGTATCTGAACGGGTTTTATGGGTAAGTATTCCAACTGGATCTGAGCTTTCACGAGCCTCTAGAATAGTTGCTCCGGCACCATCAGCATAAATCATACTATCGCGATCGTGTAAATCAATCACCCGGGAAATAGTTTCGGCACCAATTACCAATACCCTATTAGCATCGCCAGATTTTAAAAAGTAATCTGCCTGTATAACGCCCTGTAACCAACCGGGGCAACCAAAGGGTAAGTCATAAGCTACACAGTCCGGATTTTTGATCTTGAGTTTGTGCTTAACCCGGGAAGCCAAAGCCGGTACCAGATCACTACGGTTAGACCCTGCTTTAACATCTCCAAAATTATGCGCAACAATGATATAATCTAATGTTTCGGCATCAATGCCTGCATTTTTAATAGCCGCTTTTGCAGCAAAATAGGCAATATCAGAGGTGACTAAATCGTCTGTAACGTACCTGCGCTCTTCAATGGTCGTAATCTCCTTAAATTTATCAATGATATAGCCGTTATCCTTGTCAATTCGGGAACCGTTAGATTCATAAAACTCAAAGTTTAAAAAATCTTCATTAGGAACCCGATTTTCAGGGAGATAGCTTCCGGTTCCGGCAATGACACTGTAACGATTTACACTCATAAAAAATATATTGAAAATTGAGTTTAGTTATGCTAAAACCGAAAACCACATTTCGGTTTTACCTTTCCCGTATATGGCTCAAGGCTGTTTTGCCGGGTAAAATACAATCTTAATTTTATATATGCCGAATATGTAATTGTATTTTACACTACCCAATTGAAAATAGCCTAATATAAATACCTGAATTACAGCGTTTAAATACCCATTCAGCTCTATTTTCAATCTTTGCTTTATTTGCCAAAAGTTTCAATCACACTGCCACATCCTGGCATGGCATCACCATAATAGGGATTTTTGATTTGTTCTGAATCACTCAGCCACACCGCTCCTTTATTTTCATTAGCCATTGGGCAACGTTGTAAAAACAGCTTTTGATTTAAAGTGGAAGCAGCACTAACCAGAGCTGCCAGGTTTTCATTTAAAATCACAAAATGTTCCCGCTGATTTTCAAGCTTTGTATTGTCTATTAATGCATTCAGCATTTGAAGCAACTTTGAATAATGGTTTTTCATCATTTCTTCTAAATCTCCTGCCGAAGCCTTCTGTAACTGCTCCCGGAATTTTTTCGCGGAAGCACTAACCCCCGCAGCATCTGAAGCTACGAATGCATCTTTAAGTTTCAAATAAGCAGGAATAGCATTCTTAAGTCCGACTTCAAAACTTGCCGGCAGACTCCCGTTCATCTCAGGTTTCTGAGTTTGACCTGTTTCATTCCTGCTCATCATCGATTTTTTTCCATTGAGCTGGGCAGCAGCATCAACGGTAAAGGTACCGTTTACCACAATCTCCTCTCCTGAAGCGAGTCCATTAAGAATCGTATAGGTATCTCCCTGTTTCGGGCCCAGAGTAACTTCGCGCATTTCAAAAACAGGTTCTATAGGATTAGGTTTCACATAAACCAGAGACCGTTCACCCGTCCACATAACCGCCGAAGCCGGGATAGCAAGCTCATCCGGAGTCTCTGCGGCCCCTTCCAACTGGGCCGAAACAAACATCCCGGGTTTTAATAAATCGTCTTGATTGGGTAAAGTTGCTCTGACGATTGCTGTACGTGTACCGGTATTTAAAATAGGATCAATAAATGAAATCCTGCCTTTTAAAACGGTATCCGGGTAGGCATTGGTGGTGATATCCAATTTCTGACCTTTTTTCACTAAACCTAACTGACTTTCATAAACATCAAATTCGGCCCAGACGTTGCTCAAATTGCTTACTTTAAAAATAGGCATACCGTCCATAATATGACCGCCTTCATTTACGGTAATATCAGTAACCACACCTGTTACACGCGCGTAAACAGGAAACTGACTGATAAGCTTTCCACTATTTTCGATCTGATCTAAAACACTCCCGCTAATCATCCAGTTCTTAAATTTGCTTCGTACCGCTTCGTACAGTCTGGGTTGTGACGTTTTCATTTTTGAAGCCGTAATCAACTCCTGTTGAGCTGCGACCAGTTCCGGCGAATAGACACGGGCGACAAGCTGCCCCCGATTTACTTTTTGCCCTATCGAATTGACGTATAGGGCTTCAATCCTACCGTCAAAATGCGCCGGTTGCGTTGCTGTTTCATTTTCGTTTACCGCAATTTTTCCCGATAAAGTAAGCGTACCGGAAGCGGTGTTGCTTCCGTTACCCACAACAGTTGTTTGAATATCTGCGAGCGCAAGCGCATTTTCACTCATCTTAAACTGATTGGCCATCAAACCTGAAGCATTGCTTTCGGCAACAATCAAATCCATCCCACAAATGGGACAATCGCCGGGCTCTTCCCGTAAAATCTGCGGATGCATAGCACAGGTCCACAATTCAGCAGCTGCTTCTTCGGCATGGTTGTGCAAGGGGTTGTTTTCGGTTCCTACGGTTGATCTTCCAAAAATCAAATACCCGATTCCCAGACCGCCAAGAAGTGCTATCGCTATATAAAGAAAAGTTTTATTCATAGTACCTATTTCGTTTTTCACTTAAAATGAAATTCATCAGACCAGGAGCATTACGAGTGCCATAACGATCATAATCGCATTTTCAATAAACGTAGCTTCGGTCATCGGCAGCTTTAATGCAGTTCCCAAACACGCACATTGAATCGCTTTTTTATCAAGCAAGGTGCGGGTAACACCAATTGTGGTAATTCCTAAGATTACAAGCGTGATGATTAATGCAGCAGTTAATTGAAAACGCATCAAGAAACACAGTCCCAAGGCCAGTTCGATAAACGGATATACCCAGCCATAGGCCGGAACCGCTTTTGCCAACGGATCATACATGCGGAAGCTTTGTGGGAACCCTTTTAAATCGAGAAGCTTAAAAAAGCTAAACACCACATAAAAAAGTCCCATAAAATCAAGCATCATCTCCTGCCAGTCCCAGTCGTCCTTATGCAGTAAAACTGCTGCAGCACCTATAAAAGCAAAAATTAAAAACAAGGGTTTTAATTGCTGTACCTTAGATTCTTCTACCGTTTCGCTTTGCGAAAAAACATTGGTTTCTTTTGCCTGATGAGCTGAATGTGCTCCAGATTTTTCAGTGATGGTATATTTTGCCGGCAAGGCCTGCTGAAGGGTTTCCGTATCAATATGCGTGTTCATCGTAATAACTGCCTCTTCTTTTTCAAGATTAACAGCAGCGCTATCAACTCCTGAAACCGCATTAAGCTTTTGTTCTACTCCCGTTCTGCACCCATTGCAGGTCATTCCGGTAACTGTATAGGTATGTGTCATTTTTTAATATTGAGATTTGAGCTTTTCTTTGTTCGGTTTTTTTTAAGCTTTAAAGAATTGTTGAATCGTACTTCCTTCTATTTTTTACATTTTACTTCTAACATCTAATATCTAAAGTCTCAAATTTGTTAAACAAAAAACTTCACGATCAGTCCCCCGGCAAGCCAAACATAGCAGATCAAAGCTGCATACTTCAACGTGTTCTCGAGGGTTTTACTTTTAGGTGCCATTTCTTTCATATGCATAATATCCTTTCGTTTAAAAAAGCCCAGGTAAATTAAATAGCCAGAAACCGCCAAAAAAGCCAGATTCAGGAAGAACGTATAATCGATTTTAAAATAGTCGGAATCCTGCACGGTTACTTGCGAAGGATTAGGTAAAATACTTAAGAGATCAAAGGAATAATGCAGGATTAGTGAAGCACCTACTAAAGCCGTAAAGAGCAGGAAAAGTATAAATAGCGACATCTTCCAACCATAGTATTTGGCGTTTATTCGTAATATGGGAAAAACCACCAGATCACTAAAAATAAAAGCCATTACCCCGGCAAAACTCACTCCTTTACCAAACAGCAAAGCCGCCAAAGGAATATTCCCCATCGAACCAATAAACGTGATAAAAGCAGCCACCGGACCTACGAGAATATGTTCCAGTATTTCCAGAAATGTGAAATCGGTATTGCCATTACCAGTGCCTATAAACAGGGTTTGAAACCAGGAGTTAGGTACAAAAGCTGCGACAATACCCGCAATCGTAAAACCAACGGTCACGTCTTTCCAGACCATCTTCCACTCCATCCCATACTGTTTGGCAACTTTTGCCCAACTTTCTTCAGACTTCATTTTTTCTTTCCAGGATTTGGAGCTATCGTCCTCATCTTCCTCGTTATTCCCTAGATTTTTCCGGGCTTTTTCGATTAATTTCTTCGGATTAATAAGACGAATCAATAACCAGCTGATTAAAATCAACAAAACTCCCCCGACATATTCCCCAACTACAAACTGCCAACCCAAAAATATGGAAATAATGATTCCCAATTCGATCACCAGATTTGTTGAAGCGAGTAAAAACGCGATACTCGATATAAAACTCGCTCCTTTTTTAAACAGGGATTTTGTAGAAGCCAGAGCTGCAAAACTGCACGAACTGCTGATAAACCCAAAGAACGTACCTAAAAGCACTCCCTTTGACTCCTTACCTCCCATGGTTTCCTGCATTTTCTTTTCGGTTACAAAAATCTGAATCATACTGCTGATGACGTACCCCAGAGCAAATGCCCAAAGTGCCATCCAGAAAAATCCGGTTGTGGTGTAGGCCGCCTCGCCCCATTGTATTAAAAAATCATTCATAAAAAATCTTTTTGCTTAGGTGTTCATTTTTTTATTGATGAAAAAACGAACTAAAAAAACGCTCAGGCTGATAAAAATCAGCTAGTTTGTAATCGTCGCGGTAACCGATCCGCAATTCAACATTTTGTCTCCGTAATACGGATTTTTGATCGCGGCTTCGTTAGAAAACCAGTCTGCACCTTTACCATCAAATGCCATCGGGCAATGCTGTTTATAGAGGGTCCCGCTGTTTAAAGTTCTTTTAAAATAGGCTTCGGCTGCATTAGAAAACTGTGAAAATGCGGTACGTTGCACCTGTAAATCCTCGCTTGCGGCGATTGCACTTGCAGCCGACTTGAGTTTGGCGTTGCTTTCATCAAAAATCATCGCCAGGTTTGCAGCTTCCTGCTTTGCTTTACCGGCGTCTGAAGCTATAAGCGCCAGGCGCACATCGTTGTAGGCTTTCCATACGGCTGCTGCATTCTCATCCTCAAAGCTTAAAGCGGCATCATCGGTTTTCATTTTGGCTTCACTGGTTTTGGAATGATCCATATCCGTGCCGTCCATATGGTCCATCTCTTGCATTTCCTCCTCGTCTACCATACGTTCTTCGACCAGTACCTCTTCGGTGTCCTTGTCATTTTTTTTGTCGTTTCCGCAGGAAGTCAGGCTAAGCGTGGTTGCTGCGATCATTATAAATTTAACGGTGTTTTTCATGATAGTTGTTTTTAAAATAAAGTTAGATAATTGATTACTGCGGCCTGCTCATAATAGCGCTGTACCGCTTCGATTTGTTTGGTTTGAATACTTAATTGCATTTCCTGTATATCGAGCACTTCACTAAAATCTATAGTTCCGGTCTCGTAATTTTTAAGCAGAATAGACTCGGCATCTCGAGCCTGTTTTAAGTTTTGCTCCTGAGTGTCATACTGTATGCGCGCGGTATTTCTATTTTTTTGCGCTTCCGCGAAAAGACTCCGCAACAGATTTAAGCGTTGCGACCGCCGGGCAGCTAACTCCTGCTGTCTCAATTCATTTTGCCGGGTAACCGATTTGTATTTGTTATTGAAAATAGGCACCGAAACCGAAAGCATAGGCATCACAATATCTTTACCGTTATCGGGAAGCATCACATCTGTGCGTTCTGAAACCGGAATGTAGTCCAGACCTACTCCAAATTTTGGAGCCGCCTCACGCTGATTGAGCGCTTCGGCGCTGGCAATGCTTTCGTAGATTCGGTCGTACTTGAGCAACTCGGGATTTTGTAACAACGCCTCCAAAGAAACTTCAGGATCTGAAAATGGGATTATTAGACTGTCAACAATACGTATGGGCGCTGACTCTTCGGTATTCAACAAAGTGTAAAACTGAATCTCTGCAGCCGTGAGTTCCTGATCAAGCATCTGGCGTTGTGCCTCAAGTTCGTTCTGCCTGATCTGGATTTTCAAAAAATCTACCGCCGAAGCTTTCCCTACTTCAACAGCGCTCAAAGCCAATTCTTCGTACGACTTTAAAAGTTCTTTGTTTTGCTGTAGTACGATCATCTTCGCTTTTAGTCCATACATCACATAATAACTTTGAGCGACCTTGAGTTCCAGCTTGCGCTTCGCGATCACATAATCTGCATATTCTGCCTCCGCCATTGCATTTTGAGCGGCGATTCGCGCGTCAACCGTACCAAACCAGGGCAACATTTGCTTCACCGAAAATCGAGCACGCTGCGCACCGGTACGGGTCTCGGGCGTACTCACAAAATAACCCGCTGCAAACTCGGTATCCGGAAACGTATTGACCTCAGCTGACTTTTCCTGAGCCAAATTATACCGCAGTTCGTAGGCTTTAATCTCGGGGTTGTTTGCTACAGCCTGCTCGAGATAAGTACTTAGTTCCTGGGCAGTTGTGTTGTTAATCCCTGCTATGGCCGGTAGTACACTTAAAGACAGGATAATCTTGTATGTTTTAAGGCTGTTCATTATTCTGTGTTATTCGTTGTTCGTTATTTGTTATTTGTTTAATATTTTCAATATTTAAAACCTCTGGCTTCGATACTAATTCCGCATCAATTGCGCTTCGACAGGCTCAGCGTGACATTCTCAAACTACATCATAGTTTTTACGTTTAACTTTTCACTTAAAACTTTTTACCTCTAAACTCGCCAGCTCCCGTTCTTTCTTCCAGCTGTACAACACTGGCACGATAAAATAAGAAGTCACGTCTATGATCATTCCACCGAAAACCGGGATGGCCATCGGGATCATAATATCACTCCCCCGCCCCGTTGAAGTCAATATCGGCAACAAGGCCAGAATGGTTGTTACCGTCGTCATTAAACAGGGTCTGATACGTTTCCCGGCTGCCAAAAGCGTAGCCTCCTGAATTTCCTTACGATCTGCAGGAGTTTCCTTTTTAAAAGTTTGCGTCAGATAGGTTGCCATCACCACACCGTCATCTGTGGCAATCCCAAAGAGGGCGATAAAGCCTACCCAGACTGCAACACTCAGATTAATGGTTTTCATATGGAACAGATCGCGGACGTTTTCGCCCAAAAAACTGAAATTTAAAAACCAATCCTGCCCGTAGAGCCAGATCATAATAAAGCCTCCGGCAAAAGCCACCGCAATTCCCGTAAATACCATTAGTGAGGTAGAAACCGACCGGAATTGGAAATACAAAATCAGGAAAATGATGAGCAAACAGAGTGGCACCACAAAGCTTAGTGTTTTTTCTGCCCGAAGTTGATTTTCATAGGTTCCCGTGAACTGATAGCTGATTCCCTGGGGTACGACGAGTTCGCCGGAATCAATTTTAGACTGAATGAGGCGCTGGCCATTTTCGACCACATCAACCTCGGCATAACCGTCCTGTTTGTCAAACAACACATAACCTACCAGAAAGGTATCTTCACTTTTAATTACCTGCGGTCCCTGCTCATACTTGATCGTAACGAGTTCACTTAGCGGTACCGGACTCCCTTTTTCAACGGGAACGTAAATCGACTTTAAATCTTCAGGGGTATCACGGAGTTCTCGGGGATAGCGTACGCGTACCGCATAACGCTCGCGGCCTTCTACGGTTTGGGTAATGGGCATTCCGCCAACGGCTACTTCAAGCACCTGCTGCACCTGCCCGATACTGATGCCGTAACGTACCAGATGCTCCCGGTCAATGTCGATGAGTAAATAAGGTTTGCCAACAATACGGTCTGCAAAAACAGCTTCTTCCTTGACACCTTCAGCCTTTTTCAAAATGGATTCCAGTTGCAGGCCAAAATCTTCAATCTGTCGTAAATCGGGTCCTTTGACTTTGATTCCCATCGGGGCGCGCATACCGGTTTGCAGCATCACGAGCCTTGTTTCAATAGGCTGTAGTTTTGGGGCCGAAGTCACTCCGGGCAGTTTTGTGACCCGTGCGATTTCATTCCAGATATCGTCTGGCGATTCAATCTCAGGCCGCCAGTTGCGGTAGTATTCTCCATCCTCATCGGCTACCAGTTGCTCTGCTTTAACCGGGAAAGAAACCGCATCTTCGGCTTCTTCTTCCGTATAATTGGGGTTGAATGTCCTTCCGCCATTCTTAAGTACAAAAAAACCGTCTTCATCTACCCGATAACGCTGGCGTTTCCCGGCCTCATTAAGCATATATTCAGGTTTGTACTGAATGATGTTTTCATACATAGACAGCGGAGCCGGATCAAGAGCTGATTCGGTTCGCCCGGCTTTGCCTACCACGGTTTCAATTTCAGGAATACTGGCCACCGCCATATCCAGTTGTTGCAGTACGCGCTTGTTTTCTTCAACTCCGGCATGAGGCAGCGATGTGGGCATCAGTAAAAATGTTCCTTCATTAAGCGAAGGCATAAATTCTTTACCGGTATTTGATAAAATAAAGCCACCACAAATCAATAATGTCACCGGAATACACAGAAACAACAAGCGATTTGCAAGAGCCCAGCGCAGGATACGCTCGTAAAAATGCCGCAAGAGCCAGAAAGCTCCAAAAAACACGGTACAGATAAAAATAACAAAGATCAGGTTGATCCCAATGCTTCGGTCAAAACCCAGAGGACGCCAGTAGGTTGCCAGCAAAAACACTATAGCTGTACTAATTATTATGACTTCCGCTTTTGGAAGTCCGTTGTAAGGCAGCTTTTTCGCTTTGCGTAAAAAATAAAGCACGCCAAAAGCAATCAAGACCAGTCCTAACCCATACCCCAACACCAACGCCAGTACTCCTAATGCGATTAAAAGCACCTGAACCGCGTTTGCAAGCGGTCTTCGAAGTTGTTTTCTACGGAATATCAAAGCCGCAAAAGGCGGAATGAGAAATAACGCAATCACAAGCGAAGCAGCCAAGGCTACGGTTTTAGTAAACGCGAGCGGCCGGAAGAGTTTACCTTCGGCACCAATAAGCGTAAACACCGGAATAAAACTGATGATGGTCGTAAGTACGGCCGTCACAATCGCACCCGAAACTTCTACGGTGGCATTGTAAATCAGCGTGTTCAGCTGGAGTTTTTCCGACTGATTTTTCTGCTCATCCAGATGCCTGATCATATTTTCGGTAAGAATGACTCCCACATCGACCATAGTCCCAATAGCGATGGCAATACCCGATAGTGCCACAATATTAGCATCTACCTCAAATAATTTCATCGCAATAAATACCATCAACACCGCAACCGGTAATAAACCGGAAATCAAAGCCGAGGCCCTGAGGTTAAACACCATCACAATGATCACGAGAATAGTGATGAGTATTTCCATCGTTAGGGCTTCATCCAGGGTGCCCAGTGTTTCCTGAATGAGTTGTGTACGATCGTAAAACGGAACGATTGTTAGCTGGGATTTTGTACCTTCGGCGAGAGTTTTTGAGGGTAGACCGCTGCTGAGTTCGGCAATTTTTTCTTTTACGTTTGTAATCACCTCCATCGGGTTGGCTCCGTAACGTGCCACTACCACGCCACCAACCACCTCAGCTCCTTCTTTATCGAGTATGCCCCGACGGGGCGCAGGACCCAGGGAAACCGTCGCAATATCTTTGATTCGGATTGAAGTAAAATCTGAAGACGCGACCACGGCATTTTCAAGATCAGCTACCGATTTGATATAGCCAAGACCGCGTACCAGATATTCGGCTTTGTTGATTTCGAGGGTTTGGGCTCCAATCTCCTTGTTGCTTTCCATTACTGCTTTTACCAAAGCGTCAAGACCTATATTGTATTGCCGGAGCAGTTCTGGGTTTACATCAATCTGGTATTCCTGCACGTAGCCGCCAATGGAAGCAACTTCCGAAACTCCACTTGCAGCAGAAAGTCCATATTTCACATAGTAATCCTGAATGCTGCGCAACTCCTGCAAATCCCAACCCCCGGTTACTTTGCCCTGAGGATCACGCCCTTCAAGGGTATACCAAAAAATCTGTCCCAGACCGGTGGCATCAGGTCCCAAAGTAGGATTCACGCCATCGGGAAGCAAGCCCGCAGGCAGCGAATTGAGTTTTTCGAGAATGCGGCTACGACTCCAGTAGAATTCCACATCTTCTTCAAAGATGATATAGATACTGGAAAAACCAAACATCGAAGAAGAGCGTATGGTTTTTACTCCGGGAATTCCCAAAAGCGCGGTGGTAAGCGGATAGCTCACCTGGTCTTCCATATCCTGCGGGGAACGGCCGGGCCATTTGGTGAAAACGATTTGCTGATTTTCTCCAATATCAGGGATGGCGTCTACAGCAACAGGATCTCTGGGGATAAGGCCAGTATCCCAGTCAAAAGGTGCATTGGCAACCCCCCAGCCTACAAAAAGGGCGAGAAGCAGGAAAGCGACCAACTTGTTTTCGATAAAAAATTTGATGCTTTTATTGGGCATAAATTGATGTATTGATTACTTTGATTGAAATAAGCACCGTATAAAACAATGCCGGAATGCTTTCGCGTATGCGAAAACAAGCTAAAACCAAAACTGGTTTCAGTTCAAAAAAAGAATCAAATACGAAAGACCTGATCGAGTGTTTGCACGTCCCGTATCAGTGGTGGTGGCGAATAGGCCAAAAATGCATTGGAGTCTGCTTCCTGAGGTTCAAAAAGCAGCGCGTAGGTATAAATAAACGAAGTTATAAAAAGCTGTTGATCCAGATCTACTGAATGAAAAGCCGGTTTAAGATCGTCGTGACCTTTTGCGCTTAATGTTTTATCAGAGCAACAGGATTTTTGAGTAATGCCTGTATCACAATCGCTCTGTTTTTGGATTTCCATCCCGCAGGTTTTTGCGGTTTGGGTAAGCGAATAATCCACAAACTGCTCTCCACAATAATGCATACTCACGTTGAAGGACATCGTCGAGAACATCACGACAACCGCCATCAGAATTACAAATATTTGGAAAGACTTCTGTTTCATAAAGTTGTAAAGTTACATCAAATCTGTTTTATACCAAATGAGTCCATGCTTTATGATTTTTTGAGTAAGCTAAAAAAGATCATACTCTAACCACCATTTTACCGGTATTTTTACCGTCAAAAAGATCTAGAAAGGCTTGCGGAGTATTCTTAAAACCTTCAACCATGGTTTCTTCATATTCCAGTTTACCTTCCTGCAACCAACCAGCAAGTTTTTTAATGCCTGTCTGAAATTCACTTTGATAATTTCCTACGGTAAAACCCTGCATTAAAATACTGTTTTTGATTAAAGTAGTATTTACCCGTGGTCCTGTAGGCGTTTCCGTTTTGTTATAGTCTGCGATTGCACCGCATAGTACCACGCGGGCTCCGCGATTGGTATTGGCCATTACGGCATCAAAAATACTTCCGCCCACATTGTCGAAAAATACATCTACTCCATCTGAGCAAGCCTTTGCAACGGCAGTTTTCATATCATCTGTCGTTTTGTAGTTGATACCGGCATCAAAGCCAAAATTTGAAGTAATTAAGTCTATCTTATCATCGCTTCCGGCAATACCCACAACTTTACATTCGAAGATTTTACCCAGCTGCCCCACAACACTGCCTACGGCGCCGGCGGCACCCGTAACCAGAATCGTTTCTCCGGCTTTGGGTTTGCCAATATCTGTCAGGCCAAAGTAAGCCGTTAAACCGGTCATTCCTAGAATTCCCAAATAAGCCGAAAGTGGAGCCTGATCAGGGTCTACTTTGGTAAGGCCTTTTCCATCAGAAACCTGAAATTCTTTCCAGGCCAGCATACCGTTTACAAAATCCCCTTCCTTAAAATCAGGGTGCATCGATTCTTTGACCTCAGCAATGATGCCGGAAGTTATGGGCTCATTAAGTTTAAATGGAGGAATATAGGATTTTGCATCAACCATACGTCCCCGTAAATACGGGTCAACCGAAATGTATTTGGTCTCCAGTAGAACTTCCCCATCGCTAGGAGAAGGTTTTTCTTCTTCTACAAATTTAAAATCTGAAAGATCTGGTCTTCCTGTTGGTCGGTTTTGTAAGTGTATTGCAGTATTCATAACTCCGGTTTTATTCAAAATTAGGAGTTAAAACTGGTATTTGTTTGTAACCTTGTGGTAAGCTTTTCTTAAAGCCTAATTAGGCTGCGAGCAAACGCTTCTTAATACTTGAGCATAAGGTCTGTGCATTAAACGGTTTTTGGAGGAAATCCTGAACACCCAACAATCTGATGTGTTCAATAACTTTATCTTCAATCACTGAAGAAATTACAAAAACAGGCAATAAAGGTTTTTTTAGGCGAATATGTCTTATGATTTTAAGTCCAGATACAAAAGGAATTAAAAGATCAGTAATAATAAGATCATACTCTTCCTGCTCCATCAGATTAAGAGCTGATAAACCGTCAAAACAGGTCGTAACGCTATACCCTTCCTTTTTGAGCAAATAGCGCAAGGAATTTGCTACCTGAGGATTATCCTCGATCACTAATATTCGCTCTTTCATAAAATCTGGTATTAGCACTATGATCAGGGGGGAGCGTAAACCTTAAAAACAAGTTCACTGCATTAGTATTCGAAGGTAATTTTTATTTCTGATTATTAACCCGTAACATCTACAAATGACCTATATTCTCGTTGTTTCACAATTCGATAGCTTTAAAGAGTTGTCTAAGTTGGGATAAAGCGTTGCCATGTTCACCTAATGATTAGAAATTAGGGTAAAGCACTGCTAAAATCGGCGTTTCATTTTCAAATAGCACCCTTACTTTGCTTAAGATTGATTGTTGTATTTTAGAGTTAAATTGCAGCCCAAATCAGTTGAATACATTTTGATTATGAATGACGATCCTAATCTCAAAGCTCAAAACCCGTTTGTTGTTAAACTTCATACAGGTTTAAGAAACTTTTCGGGTTATGCCCTATTCTTTTTATTGAGCCTTTTTGTATTCCGCCTGGTGGAATTGATACTCGTTCAGGTTAATTTAGGACTACCCCACGGGTTCTGGATTTTACTGTTTCAAGCGCTAAAACAAGATTTACTATTCTGGCTCTCGCTGCTACCAGCTACCGGGATTCTTTTTTTGGCATTAAGCCTTTTTAGTTCCCGATTTGCTAAAGTACTCTATGCAATCCTCCTAATCGTATTCTTTGCCCTACACGTCCTGTTTATATACTACCATAAAGAGTCTTTGCTACTCCTGGGTTCTGATGTTTTTGGGTACAGCTATGATGATGTGGCTCAAACCGTGGGAGCCTCTGGAGTCCTGTCCTTAACAAGTCTAGCCATGTTTCTTATTGGCCTCGGACTTTTAGTTTCAGGTGTTATTTACGTATTGCCCAAACTACGATTAAAATGGACTTATACTACCGGAATACTCCTTCTTGCTTTTGTTCTAAGCTTATTTCGGGTAACCGATTCAACAACAAGGGTATATTCCGATGATTTTGGCAACAATCTGGTAACTAACAAATCCCGGCATTTTTATGCCGCAGCGCTCGATTATTATTTTGAAGAAGACGTAAGGCCCGATATTTACGCTAATAACTATTTAGCCATTTTAGAAAGAAGATTGGCACAGCAAAATACTTTTGAATACACTTATCCTGAATATCCTTTTTTACACGCAGCAGACACTACCGATGTACTGAGTAGCTTTTTTAAGAAAAAGGCTTCACCACCTAATCTGGTCTTTATTGTAGTAGAAGGTTTGGGAAGAGGATTTACTAATGAGGGAGCTATTTTAGGAAACTTCACTCCATTTTTAGACAGTCTTAGCAGGCAAAGTCTCTATTTTAAAAATATGCTTAGTAATGGTGGACGCACCTTTGCGGTACTGCCTTCATTATTGGGTTCACAACCCTTTGCTGAAAACGGCTTTTTAGCACTGCAGGATAAAATGCCCGCACAATTATCGCTACTAAATATTCTGGAGAAGAATGGATACACCACCCGTTTTTATTATGGCGGTAATGCCTCTTTTGATAATATGGATGCTTATCTGAAACTCAACAAGATAGATCGCATTGCAGATGAGCCCTCATTTCCTTCGGGATATTCAAAACTTCCTGAATATGCGGGGTACACCTGGGGCTATGGCGATAAAGAATTATACGACTACTATCTTGAAAGTACTGTAAGCGATACCACGCAGGCCCCAAGACTTGATGTTTTGCTTACCGTGACTACACACAGCCCCTTTAGGTTTAACCAGCAGGAAGCCTATTTAAAACGCTTTGATACGTATCTCGAAAGCCTGAATTTAAAGCCTGAAGAAAGCGCCCAACGCAAAAAGTTTGCAGACCAGTTTGCAACGGTATTATATGCTGATGATGCGCTACAGCGTTTTTTTAAAGAGTATCAGAAGCGTTCTGACTATCAAAACACCATCTTTTTTATTACTGGTGATCACCGTATTCCTGAAATCCCCTTAAGCACAAAGATTGACCGCTATCATGTACCGCTTATCGTATATTCACCAATGCTGACCCGCACCAAAGAAGTTCAGGCTATTTCTTCTCATATGGACGTTGCCCCGAGTGTTTTAAACTATTTAAACCATTCTTATAACCTTGCTCTGCCCAAACAAAATGCATTCTTAGGTAAAGGTCTGGATACGGTGGAGTCTTTTAGAAATACGCATCAAATTCCGCTGATGCAAACCAAAACAGATTTTGTTGACTTTGTGATGGGCAATTACCACCTTAACGGTGATCAGCTCTTTCAGATTTATCCCAATCTTTATGAAGAACTCATCACTGATGAGATTAAAAAGGACGAGTTAAAGGCCGCTTTCAATGCATTTAAACGCCGAAACCGGGAAATTGCTGAGGGTCAAAAGCTGGTTCCTGACAGTCTTGTACTGAAATACGCCCAGTAGTCGAAAATAATTAGTTGACTGCGGAAGAATGATAGGCTTTCTTCAGGATTTTAGTGAGCATGGGTTTGTAAAAATTGAAGAAAAAACCACCCCGGTCTGAGGGTTCATCTGCATTGTAGAAATAGCCCTTAATTAAACTTACACCCCTAAAATAGGAAGTTGTAAAACCTATCGGGTTATCGCTAAAATCACCTGCCATATAATAAAACGTATAATCGGGTCCGTGGTGTCCTACTACTGCAGGAAATACTGATGGAATCTGATATGTCTCAAGTTTGCTTTTACCAGACGGATTAACATCAAGGTTAAATGAGGCATAATTTCTATTTACCTGAGAATCGTTTTCAATAACTTCAAACCAAAACGGGTAGACCTCTTTTTTGGGCAAATTAAGTTCTTCAATGCCTTTTTCTGAAGCGGTTATAACGGGTAAAACCTCATTAAGATCACGACCGTTTTCGAGAATCACTATGGTTCCAGATTCGTGAACCAAAACCAAACCATCCTGCTTAAAATCCCACTCCCCGTTATTTTGCGCTTTATAATTACTAAGCATCCATTTTGGTAATTCTTTATTTTTTGTTTCATCAAGCGAATCAAAATATCTGCCCGTCCAGCCTGTAAATCTAATCTTGTACAAGAATTCAAACTCGGTGCGAATAGTCTGAGGGGTAGGACTTGCCAGGCAATTAAACTCGGTGATTACTGGCTTATGTTTGCGCTTCATCAGTTTGACAAACGCCATATCCTGCTCACTTAGTCCACCATAGAGAATTCCTTTTCGCTCAGCGGTATATTGCGCGTACCACTCCTGTTTGTATATTCCGTAAGCATCGGTGAGGTACAATAAATCTGCATCATCACTTAAAGCATTTAGGCCTTCAGAAGAAAAACGCTCCAGACCTTTGAGGTCGTAAAGGGTATCTTCTTTCGGAAAAAAACCAAAATAATCCCGGTCAATTTGATAGCGGGAATCTGCTGTTTTTACAAAACGATTGTGATTCAAAACCCAATGTAGCGAACTGTGCTCCTGCCCTTCGGTATTTAAAACGGTTTTGTCTACAATTGCAACCGTATACTGCTTTTTTGTTGAAAAGTACCACGCCGCAAATGATAAAAGCGGAGCCATTACAATCGTTAGAAGTAATCCATAAGCTAGTTTTCTCCACATCATTAAAAGCGTTTTATATAGGATATACCGGCCGAGAACTGAATTCCCCGTGTATCTGTTGCGTATTCCTGATCCTCGATTCCGGTCTCAAAAAGCACTACATTAGTACCTCCCAGCAATTTTCTGTAAGTGAGAAACAGATTGTTTGACCGCAATCGGTTTTGCCCGTTACCTGCAAAAAGAACACTGTTTGCATTGCTATCGGGTGAGATCCCAACCCCGGCACGAACACCTATAAAATCATCGGCTCCACCCAGATAATACCGCACAGTCAGAGCAAGTGACCTCGAAAGTTCGTCATCTGTTGGGGTAAGGTAGGTACGCAGGTTAAACCAGTAATTTTTATAATACTTCCCTACTCCCAGTGTATAGATAAAGGTGTCTTCGTCAAAACTGAGATACCGGAAACCTGCATCGGCTTCAAAGGCAGCAGGAAGGTTTGCAAATAACGAAAAGCCACCTCTCAGTTTGGGGAAAATACCACTGTTATTGGAGATCCCTATATTTACATAGGTATAAAACAGATCAGAAATGCGCGGATAGGCATCAAGCTCTGCCTGAAGCGCATCATTTCTAAAGCGATTGGCATAATTAATTCTTGCGGCTACAGAGCCTATGCCGGTTTGACGTGTATAATCAATACCAGCCAAATGCCAGGGATCATCAAAACGCTTATCAAAGTAAACATACTCGTAACTAATCCCAACACTATTTCGGGCAGATACCGTATTCAATGCTCGCAAGAGGCTTCTGGCCTGAGTAAGTTTAGGATTTTGGTCTAAGAGACGCTCCAGTACTTGTGCTGACTCCTTGTAGTTTTGTAGATCTTTTAAAACCTTAGCCTTTAAGAGACCAAGATCTTCAGAATCCGGGCTATACTCCAGACCGGCATTTACAATTTTAAGAGATGCGTTAGGGTTGTCATTCCAGTACTCCAGATTTCCATAAGCGAAACTGGCATCCTCACGGGATGGATCCTTTTCTAACACATGTTTAAATGTGGTTCGGGCCAGACTTAAACTGTCTGAGAATGTATAAATACGCCCTAAAAACACCTGTATTTCCAGATAATCGGGACTTTTGGCAATAGCCCTTTTCAATAGGTCTATCGCCTTGGGATAATCATCTTCTTCAAAAGCCGCGTTACGTCCCAAAGTATAGAGTTCGTCCGAGGTAAGATTTTCATTTTGCCCATAGTTCAAGGAAGTGAAGAGCATGAATACCAGGAAAACTAATCGTGTACGAAATTTAGAAGTCATGAGCATAATTATTTTTTTGTTGTACTTCCAAGGCCGGTACGCGTCATCTGACCCCAGGATTTTTTGCCGCGTAACAGATCTATATTACCTTTTACAGCGGCCCACATTACAATAGGATGATAAAGCAAAGGTTCCAGTAAAGCGGTTCGCATGAGTTGAAACATATATTTTGGTTTTTTATACTGCTGAAATGAATATTCTTCAAAGAATATGGCGGTTATAGAAAATAAAACCGAGAAAGAATATATGACCATAAAAAAAATCGCAAATACCTGAAGGTTTACCAACCCCAATACTAAAAGCAAAGCAAAGAACAGGATTCCTATAAATTCAAAAATAGGCGCCAGCCATTCAAAAAACATCCAATACGGTGTGCTGAGTAAACCAAGGACACCATACCTGGGGTTGAAAAGCATTTTTTTGTGCTTCATCAGGGTTTCTACGGTCCCTCGCGCCCAGCGGTTGCGCTGGCGCAGTAAAATTTCTTTATTTTCGGGCACTTCGGTCCAGCAAAGCGGATCGGGCACAAAACCTACGCTGTAGGGAATATTTTGCTCCCGCATTATGCGTCGCATACGCACCAGCAGTTCCATATCTTCTCCCACGGTTGAATGATCGTAACCCCCGGCCTCAATTACCGTTTCCTTATCAAACATCCCAAAAGCGCCTGAGATCAACAACAGTCCATCAACCCGGGACCAGGCCATCCTGCCCATTAAAAAAGCCCTAAAATATTCGAGAATCTGCGCGCGAGCGATAAAGGTTCCGGGAAGTCGTACTTCAAGAATACGCCCGTCTTCAATTACGCAGTTATTTGCAACCCGTATAATACCACCGCTGGCAATAACGCGTTTGGTGTCGTTTAAAAAAGGCCTGATGAGTTTTAAAAGTGCGTTTCGTTCTAAAATACAGTCTACATCTATGCAACAAATAAGATCATGATTGCAGCAGTTTATCCCGGTGTTTAGCGCATCGGCCTTGCCTCCATTCTCCTTATCTATAACCCTAAGATTACGGTAAGCCTTAACTTTTGATCTATAGATGCCCCTAACTTTTTGTGTGGGAATGTGATGGTAATGCACCAATTCTTCGGGCTCCAGCTTAAAGGTATCTATCATTTTCTGTAGCGATCCATCTTTACTCCCGTCGTTTATGATTACAATTTCAAAAGAAGGATAGTTTAAGGTGAGTAGCGATCTAATGTTTTCAACCACATTAGCTTCTTCATTGTATGCCGGCGCAAGAACCGAGATGGAAGGCAGATTAGCCGATTGTAAAAGCGCGACTTCATCCTGAAAGTTGTTCTTCCGTTTGTAATCCCGAATCTCAATAATGGAAAAAAAAGCCGAAAAGATATAGCCCGAGATGATGACCAATCCGTAGACCAGAAACAAAACACTTAAAACATGTATGATATCCTGAATGTTTATACTCAACTCCAATCGCTTTTTTAAAAAGAAAGATAACTAACTCCAGTGAAAAACCAGGTTCCTAGCTTCGCTAAGCTTGGTATAAGATCAAGATTTAACATAAGTCGCTGCTATAACCATACGGTGTAAAACCTTAAATGCACCCACCTATTTTAGGCACCCTGAAGCAGGCGCTGTGCATAATTCTGGTAATCAGGCCAGTCTTGAGTAATGGTGTCTAGATTTAAAAGTTTATGTACCGGTATCTCACTATCAAAGCCCGATGCGACCTTGTAATAATCAATTTGCAGGTTTTCTTCCTCTTTATGTATATAACCTGCCAGGGTACGCAAGTCTTTGACTGTGCCAATCTTTTTTATAGCATAAAGAATCGCTCGTTTGTTTGAAGGACTTTCATAAGGAAAATTGGCAGACATCAGTTGAAGCGCATCCGGGACTTCCATAATTTTAAGCGAGTTTATAGCCTGCTCTCGTACTGCTGCATCGGTGTGATCTAGCGCATCAATCAACAACGGAATGTTTTGGAACTGATTAAAACTTACCACCATTTTTGCACAGAAAATTACCACACTGCTTTTATCGTGGTTAAACCATCTTGCAAAATCAGGAACTTCCAAATCAAAATTAACGAGACTGTTTTCAATAAAAACCTGCTGCCATAAGCTGAGCTCAACATCCAGCTCATCCAAAAAACTAAGCGGATTTTCTTTAGAGGTATTGAGAAAATACAACATGGCCTGTTGTCTTACCTCTGCTTTCTTTGATTTTATAAGTGGTAATACAAGTTCCTGGGGTACGCTAATACCTAGTCTGGAAAATGCATACAGCGCCCGGGCTTTTTTAAACCATGCTTTTTTCTTTAAATCCCCCACTAAAAAGGTGTACAGGCCCAGACCGTAAAATAATTCCCGTAAAGCCGCAGAGGATTCCCCTTTTAAATTTTCGTCAAAAATCAATACCTGCTTAATGGCAAGCTTGTGATCATAAGAGGACCTTAAGTGATTAAATTTAAAATCACCCAGTTCTGGCGCCTTCTCGAAATCGTCATCAAACATAAAGTGATTAAAAAAATCGATGAGTTTGGCATCAAACTTTGCCCGGTGCGCCTCTCTTCGATTCTTTAGAATGCGTAAAGCAATTACAAGCCCTACAAATAAAAATGTAAGGATTAAAAAGAATATACTGAGTATGAGATTAACCTTTAAGATATAAGGCCAGTTCTCTAACTCGTTGAGTGAGTTAAGTTGCATAATTGTAATACATTAAGACTTGGGGGAAGTCGGTTTTATTTCTAGAATTCGTTTGTATCTACTTATTTCAAATTTTTAAATTAAACTTTGGCCAGGGTACGCTTTACGCGTAGGGATAATTCATTGGGACTAAAAGGTTTGGTTATAAAATCGTCTACTCCCAGCGTAAATGCTTCAGTGATGATATCTTCCTGAGTTGAAGTAGATAAAACGATTACAGGAATAAGAGGATACTCCGTTTTAATAAACTCAATAATCTCATTTCCCGAAATAAACGGAAGCATTAAATCTGTAAGAATCAAATCAAAGTGAGTTTCGCCCAATAACTTCATAGCCGTTCGGCCGTCCTGAGCTACCACAACTTCATATCCGTCTTTCTTAAGCTTAAACTCAAGAGACTTAACTACCATAGGATTATCTTCAATTACAAGTATTTTGCTTTTCATGATAAATTCTGTTCCTGTGAAAAATCCGTTTTAAGTTGATTCTCAACCTGAAGGTATTCTTCTTCCAAATCTTCTACATAGCTCTTAAAATCTGAGGCGCTGGCATGATGAGCTAAAAAATCACAAAGTGCTACACCGCGTTTATTTAAAATCATTTCAAAAGATGGCTTTATGTTGTGTGCAACAGCTGCAATACTCTGATAATCTCTGGAAGCAAGTAATTTTTTCATCTCCTGAATCCTTTCTGCAACCGTATCCATAAAAATCTGAATACTCTGCGCGATAAAAACCATATCTCCGTCTGAAAGTTCTTTCAAATAGTCAAGGGCATACAAAGACGCTTCAGCTGCATTTTTTTCTATTAAAAGGGCTTCTAATTTTTGAAATTCCCTTTTATCGAAAGGCTTTTTTAACACTTCACAAATACCGTAATCGGTTTCAAAATGCTCTTTAGCTTCAGAACATACAAATACCTTGCCTTTAAACTGCAATTCGTCAATTAAATAATGAAGCGTTTGAGCCGCTCCCATAGGTTTAATCTGCTCATCGATCACCAGTACATCTACCGGCTTGCTTTCTTTTATATGTTGAATGGCTCCAATAGCCGAATTGAAGTTGAATACCAAAAAATTATCCCGGTCAAAATACGCATTGAACCTGATTTGGGCTTCCCGGTCTGCATCAACAAAAAGTATATGTTTGTGATTTGAATTCAAGTTGGTTTCGATTAAGTTTTTAGCGGCTTTAAAATAAATTAAGCCTGTTAAGTTGATGGAATACTTTTTTGCCCCTCCGGCTTCTTTGTTGATACGGCTTTTACCAGACATTTTTTAAGATCATCAAGTATAATGGGCTTTGCGATATAATCGTCCATATCCTGATCCAGGCATCGTTCCCGTTCTCCTTTAATCGCCCGCGCCGTAAGCGCAATAATTGGGGTACGGTGGGTATCCTGCTCTAATTTTCGTATTTCTGCAGTAGCCTCAAAACCGCTCATAACCGGCATCTGAATATCCATAAGTATAAAATCTATTGTATTTTCTTTAAAAGCTTCTACAGCTTCCTGACCATTATTGGCCTCTATTATTTTTGCCAAAGGGATGACTTTAGCAAGAATGGTGCGGGTTAAAAACTTGTTAACCGGATTGTCTTCTGCAAAAAGCACTGTTATATCTAAAGTGGTTAGATCAACTTCTTCCAGTTGCTCCTCCCTGACAGCAGGTATGGTTTTCTCAACCTGCTCCAAAGAATCCAAATATTCCATGAGCTGATCTCGCAACACGGGCTTAACAATTTTATGATCAATATCCAGGTCTTTACTTTTCTCTGCCAGTTCCTGGTCATGTTCTGAGCTGTGCATTACAATAATAGATAGTTGTGATTTACTTATTTTCAAATCATTGCGCAAATGATTTATCAGATCAAGACCATTCAGATACGGCATATTAAAATCAACAATTGCCAGGTCAAATTGCGTATCGCGCTCCAGTATTTCTATGGCGTCGATTCCATTTGAGATCAGTGTGGTTTCAATATCCCGATCTTTAAGCATTTCTTCAAGAATGATGCGGTTGTTTTTATTATCATCTACCACTAACACCCGCTTGAGCGAACGTTTAACCGCAGGCTTAATCTCAACATTCTCCACCGAATCGAAATCAACTTCAAAAGAGAAAGTTGTACCCACGCCCAGTTCACTTGTAACCCTAAGATTGCTATTCATCAACCCAAGCAGTTTATTGCTTATGGTAAGTCCCAAACCGGTACCTCCGTATTTTCGTGTGGTCGAGGAATCTTCCTGACCAAAGGCCTTAAAAATCTTTTTAAGGTTTTGTGGTGCAATACCAATACCAGTATCGCGAAGCGAAAATAAATACCGCATTTTGCCCGTCTTATCTATTTTTCCCAACTGTTTTACCCGGAGTTCAATCTCACCTTTGTGGGTGAATTTCACTGCATTACTGATCAGGTTTATGAGAATTTGACGGAGACGAAGACCATCTGCAATTACATAATTATCAAACGCATTGGGCAGGTTGAGTAGTATTTCAAGGCCTTTTTGATGCGCTGCCTGTTTAACCATTTCTACCGTACGCCCACATATATCGATGATGTCAATGCGTTCAAGGCTTAGCTCCAATTTACCCGCTTCAATTTTTGAGAAATCGAGTATATCGTTAATCAGATCCAATAACGATACAGCAGAAGAGTAAGCTGTTTCCGCATACTGTGCCTGACTTTCATTTAATGGGGTTTTGAGAAGCAAATCTGTAAAACCAATTACCCCATTGAGTGGAGTGCGTATTTCATGGCTCATATTAGCCAAAAACTCGGATTTTGATTTACTTGCTGCTTCCGCTTTGAGTTTTGAATGTCTTAGGGACTCTTCCATCTCTTTGAGACCAGTAATATCTGTGGTTATCCCCAGATATCCTTTCAAACGCCCATTTTCATCATAAACACCTGAAGTTATAAGTTGTCCGGTAAACTTCCTGCCATCCTTGCCTACATAAGTCCATTCAGTTGGATTGCGATCTCCCATTCGGTAAGCGTAGGTAAATATCTGATTGGTATTCAGATGGGTATTATACCTGCTTTCCAGGCTTTTCTTATAATTAACAACTTCTTCTTCAAGATGAAAGAGCTTAGGCGTCTGCTTACCCACTACCTCTTCTGCGGAATATCCCAGGAGATTCTCAGCCCCTTTATTGAACTTTCTAATGACGTGATTACTGTCGGTTTCAATAATAATCACTTCGGTAGTAGCATCAAGTAAAACCTGCATATCGTTTAAACTACGCTGCAATTCTTTCTTGGCCTTGATGTTTTCGGTTATATCAACCACCTGACCTATTAGTGAAGAGATGTGCCCATTTTCATCATACAAAGCCGAAACTGTAAGAAAACAGTGTACTAATCGTCCATCTTTATGCACATAGCGTTTCTCGATCTGATACGAGTCTATCTTTTTATTGAGAATCTCTGAGAAAAGTAAAATATCATTCTCACGATCTTCTTTATGTGTGATTTGAGCTAAACTTAAATCCAGTAATTCATCCTGGGTGTAGCCCACCATCTGGGCCAAATTATTATTTACCAAAACCCAATCCCCATGTAGATCCACCACAGCCATTCCGTTCGGTGAATTTTCAAAAACACGCTTAAACCGGGCGGCACTTTTCTGGGCCAGAATCTCTAATTTTTTCTGCTGGGTAATATCTTCAACCTGGGTAATAACAAAATCAGTTTCTAAATGGGTATCTCTTACGCTGGAACTTGACATGCTGCACCAAATGACACGCCCTGAAGAATGATAGAATTCTGCCTCCATTTTATAGCTTTCTATCTCCCCGGCAATAAGCGCTCTACGCTTTTCTCTGGCCTCATCCAAATATTCCGGTTTAATAACCTCTGAAAAAGTGATATTAAGCATTTCTTCCTGGGTACGATTCTGTAAACCGAATATGTTAACTGCTGCTTTGTTAACCATAAAAACTTCGGTAGCATTTTTGACCAGAATAATCCCAACAGCCGAGTTATCAAAGATCTCTTTAAAACGGTGCTCTGCATCACGTCTTGCAAATTCCTGAGTCTTTGCCTCCGTTATATCCTGTAGAGCGCCATAAACCCTTAGACAATTGCCAGCTCTCATTTCAGACTTAGCGACACCACGCACCCATTTTTCCGAACCGTCTGCAGCCACAATGAGAAACTCATCATCATAAGGCTCTCCTTTCTCAACTGCATTCTGAAAACACCGGGTAATTTTATCTCTGCTCCAGCCCTCTTTATAAAAATTAATTGCTTCGTCGAGTTTTGGCTTATAATCTGCAGGCATCCCGTGGATCTTATTGATGTATGGAGTCCAGGTAATTTTTTGTTTGATTAAGTCTACTTCCCAGCCTCCCACACGGGCCAAATCGTTGCTTTCCTCATAAATTTCAGAAAATGAACGCAAACGCTTGATTTTGCCTTCATAAAGATCAATCTGTGCATTTTTACTAAACTTACGCGTGAATTTCAGTAGGAGATGAGGAGATTCGTTCTCAACCTTAACTACCAGAGCTTTGCCCCTGACTACCAGAAGTGTACCATCTGCCCTTAAAAAAGAAAACAAATACCTCTTTTTAAGTTTCCCACCTTCTTTTATGGTCGTGATGATTTCTGTTAGGGTATGTCGCCCGGGTACGCCCAGAATGGTACTCCATTTACCAGCTAGTTCATCATCAGAAACAGAATCGTATTTAAGAATGGAAAAAAGACTTTGGGTAATATAAAAATCACCGGGATCATCTAAGCGGCAGTAATAAATGCCGTGATAAGGAGTATCGTTAAGCCATTGAAAAACCGTTTCGTCAGAACCTATAAGGCTTTGAAATGATTTCCTAAGGGTGATTTTAGACATCGCTAAACTCTTAAAGTTGGGATTCACGAAGATAAACATTTAATCCATAAAAAAATGCATTTCATCGATTATACGGATATTTTAACACTCTTAAGCGGAATATTTACCATTTCAACGTACTTCCTGATCGTATTCTGTACCTAATGATCCCTCATCGCCTTTTAGAAGGCGATACACTTTAGATACCTGAAGACCTGGTTCTCTGCGATGCGACACAAAAATTATAGCCACATCAGATCCTTTACTTAGGGTGTTGATAAGACTTACCACCAAAGCGGCATCAGCGTCACCCAGAGCAAATGTAGGTTCATCTAAAATAAGAAGCGGTGGATTTTTAATCATCGCTCTGGCAATGAGCACCAGACGCTTATCTACTTCACTCAAATCTCTGAATCGCATTTGAGCCTTATCCTCAAGGCCTATAAGTTGTATCCATTCCTCAGCGATTTTACGCTCCAGAGTTGTGGGGCGCCTATATAGACCTACACTATCGTAGATACCGCCGGTAATCATATCAGAAACGCTATGCATCCCGTCAAAACGTTCGGTAAGAACCGGAGTAACGTAGCCGATTCTCTTTTTGATTTCCCAAACGCTTTCTCCACTCCCCTTTTTAGAACCAAAAATATAAAGCTCTTTGCCATAGCCTTTTACACTATCACCGGTTATCATAGATAACAAAGTCGTTTTGCCGGAACCGTTAACTCCGGTAAGTTGCCAGGACTCTGATTTTCGTATCTGCCAGACAATATTTTGCAAAACCGGTTTGTCTCCAAATGCAACTGAAACATCGCGAAAATCAATAAGCACTTCAGGTACATCAGGATAGGTTACTAGGGTCCTTGGGATTTTTTGTTCGGTAATGGTGTTTTGAGTGGCGTCTGCTAGTTCTAAAGCACCACTTTTCACAAAATGACCGTCCTGAAAATCGAGAGCCGTATTGCAAAAGGCCAACCTATCTTCGCTTCTGGTGAAAAACTGAATAAAAGTGGTGGTCTCAGCCAAAGCTTTAAATTGCTCTTTAAACCGGGCCACAGTATCAGAATCCAGGCCGTCAAAAGGATGATCGAGTATCAGAAAATCAGGTTTCTGAGCCAACTGATAGTTTAAAAGTAACTTCTTGCGCTCGCCGGTAGATTTGGTAAGCAGGCTATCCTCACCAGAAGTCAGGACTTTTTCGCCTAGTCGAAATTCTAAATCCAGATATTTTTTTAAGGTATATTCTGAAAACAAATATCCCGACTTACCTGCTTCCCGGAGTAGCCATTCTTCTTCCAAAAGCCGAACCAGCTCTGCTTGTTTAAGGTTTTGTTTAGTGCTATCAAATGCGTAATGGTTTTTTACAATCATTATTATTTATACTTCTAATACAATTTTACCGATGTGTTCACTGCTCTCCATTAAACGATGCGCCTCGGCAGCATCTGCCAAAGCGAAGGTCTTATCGATAAACACCCGTATGGAGCCAGATTCCAGTAAAGGCCATATATGCTGCTGTAAATCTTTTGCGATTTGATGTTTAACTTCAACCGATTGTGGCTTTAGCAGGCTTCCGATAAGGGTTAATTGTTTACTCATGAGCATCCATAAATCAATTTGCGGCTTTAAGCCATTCATTCCGTTTATGTGTGCCAAACGCCCTTTAGGAGCAAGGAGGTTCATATTTTTAAGGGTATAATCGCCGCCAATCATATCTAGGATCACATCGATCTTTTCCTCCTTAAAAACTTCTTCAAAATCCTTTTTCTTATAATTAATGACCTGAGCCAGGTTATGTTCCTTAATGAAATGGACTTTTTCCTCAGAACCTACAGTTGTATAGGTCATTAAGCCCAAAGCTTTTGCCATTTGCAAACCCATAATCCCTATCCCACTGGTACCTCCGTGTATAAGCAGCCCCTCGCCTCGCTTAGCATCTGCCTGCATAAATACATTAAACCACACCGTAAACAGGACCTCTGGTAAGGAAGCCGCCTCTATAAAAGTCAATTCATTAGGAATAGGAAGACATAAGCGCGCATCAACAGCTATTTCGGTAGCATAGCCACCACCAGCAACCAGAGCACAAACCTTATCATTCAGCTGAAATTGTGTTACATCTGAAGCTACTTCGATAATCTCTCCCGAAACTTCTAAGCCAGGGATAACTGCTTTCGCAGCATCAGCCCCATAAGCATCTGGGTTTTTACGGGTTAATAGGTCGCTTCGGTTTACCCCTGCTGCTTTTATTGCAATACGTACCTGACCCGGTTTAAGGGGTTCTGAGTCGGCTTCTTTGAGTTCTAGTACTTCGGGGCCTCCGGCTTTGGTGATGTGAATGGCTTTCAAATTGGTTTATTTTTATTGCTATTGCTATTAGTATTGCTATTAGTATTGCTATTAGTATTGCTATTAGTATTGCTATTTGAAGCTCATAAATATACTTTGGAACTTCAACATTTTTAAAGGGCCTTCCTGCAGTGCTGAAAAAACCATTACTAAAAGATTCGCGATTATAAAAAAAGCCCTTAATCAGGATTGAAGAAGGGCTTTTTAATATTTATTTAGGCTCTCTAAACGTGTAGGGCCCGGTCTGCGGTTGCAGCAAGGGCTGCCTCCTTAACCGCTTCGGCATAGGTAGGATGCGAATGCGACATACGTGCGATATCTTCGGCACTGGCTCGGAATTCCATCGCGGTTACCGCTTCTGCAATTAAATCGGCCACACGTGCACCAACCATATGTACACCCAAAACCTCATCGGTTTCTTTATCGGCAAGAATTTTTACAAAGCCGTCAATATCCCCTGAAGCTCTGGAACGTCCCAGCGCACGCATTGGGAATTGGCCTGATTTGTAAGCTACCCCTTCTTCTTTAAGTTGCTCTTCGGTTTTACCTACAGATGCAACCTCGGGCCAGGTATACACCACACCCGGGATTAGATTATAATCGATATGTGGTTTTTGACCGGCAATCGTTTCGGCTACAAACACCCCTTCTTCTTCCGCTTTGTGGGCAAGCATAGCACCGCGCACCACATCACCAATGGCGTAGATATTGGATACTTCGGTTTGCAAATGATCATTAACGGCCACTCTGCCGCGATCGTCGGTTTTAAGTCCGGCTGCTTCGAGATTAAGACCTTCGGTAAAAGCTTTACGTCCTACAGAAACCAACACGTAGTCTCCTTTAAATTCAACCTCCTGATCTTTTTTATCGGTTGCTGTTACGGTTACTTCATCTCCATTGCGGGAAACTCCATTTACTTTGTGTGAAAGATTAAACTTAACACCCTGTTTTTTCATCACCTTCATCAACTCTTTACTTTGAGCCGAATCCATTGTAGGAATAATACGATCCATATACTCCACTACAGTCACATCGGCACCAAGGCGTTTGTAAACCTGACCTAATTCCAAACCGATAACCCCACCACCTATGATAATCATATGCTTAGGTATTTCAGTAAGTTTAAGCGCTTCGGTGGACGTAATGATGCGTTCTTTATCAATTTCAATAAACGGAAGGCTTGAAGGCTTACTTCCGGTAGCTATAATGATGTTCTTTGCTTCAATTTCCACATCATCACCGTCTTCTATAGCTATATTTATATGGGTTTTATCTTTAAAGGAACCAACACCCTGAAAGGTGTCAATTTCGTTCTTGCTCATCAAAAATTCGATCCCTTTAGTAGTTTGCTCCACTACTGAAGCTTTACGGGACATCATTTTCTCGAGATTGATTTTTACCTCACCCGGAATTTCTATACCGTGTTCTTCAAAATGCTTAATCGCATCTTCATAGTGGTGTGAAGAATCTAATAGTGCTTTTGAAGGAATACAACCTACATTAAGACAGGTACCGCCCATAGTGGCGTATTTTTCGATTATTGCTGTCTTAAGGCCCAATTGCGCGCAGCGAATAGCAGCCACATAACCTCCGGGACCGGAACCGATGACTGCAACGTCGTATGTACTCATAATTTTAATTTCAAAATTTGAGTATCAAAGGTACGATGTAGAAATGCTTTGAGAAATAATTTCTTTAATCAATTAATTCAATACGCAATGAGGTACCTTCAAGAATTCTAAGATTATCCCATTCGTCGTTGTCACTATTATCAAGGGTTTCCATATATAGATCAAAACCTCTAAAAGTACCCGTAATATTCACCAAAAATGATTTTGTAATGGTAACATAATCTGAATCGCCATTTTGATCTACAAAAGACGCGCTATTAGCGAGTGTACTGCTATTTTCTCTTACCGTAAACTTAAGAAATCTAGTACCTGAGGTTCGCTGTATATTCACAGTATAAGTGAATTTATATACACCTGTAGCATTCGCTGTTTGAAAACCTGTTGTGTTAAGGGAATTTAATCCATTATTTGGACTTATTTGATTGAAAGTTATAATGCGACCCTTAACATCAATATCTGAAGGCTCGTAAGAATTACTTCTATAAACTTCACCATAAACATCTATTCCTCCTGAGCTACCGGATGGCGTTTGCCAGGTAGCGTTACCATTAGCATCTGAGGTTAAAACTTTACCCGTATCCTGACTGCCATCAACGTATCGTAAACTCCCGTTAACCTGAAGCTTTGCAGTTGGACTAGAAGTCCCAATTCCTACTTTAGTAGCTGCATAAGCGTTAGTCGCCGTATTGATGGTATTTCCTAAGATGATGGTGTTATCAACTGCGGTTTGAGCAGGACCTATGGCTACTGCATTCTGATGATTGGATACCGCCTGATAACCCAGGGCTGTCGAATTATTACTGGTCGCCTGACTCTGGTTCCCTAAAGCCAGGGTATTATTGGAAGTAGATACAGCGCCATTACCTAAAGCAAATGAGCCTGTGGCTGCAGATCTTGCGGCAGCACCTATTGCATACGAATTGGTTCCCTGGGCTCGGGAAGATTCACCGATGGCGTAGGCGCTGGTACCTGAAGCGTTCGAACTTTGTCCTATAGCATAACTTTTATTCTGAGAAGAAACAGCGCTTTCCCCCAGGGCATAGGCATTACTGCCTGATGCATTGGCTGCTTTACCCAAAGCATAATTACTCGTATTACCGGCCGAGGCATTTTCACCAAAAGCAAAAGCCTGATTGACACTAGCTGATGCTCCTAATCCCAAAGTAACACCTCCATTTGGATGAAAACTTCCGATTGGGCTGTTATTTACGCGAAAATTAAGAGCCTGATAATTGAGCGTTCCTAAAAAATTTCCTCCATTAATGGTATTTCCTGTTAGAGCCCAACCCGCGGTACTACCTGTACCTGAATTTGCCTTTGCACTAACCCAAAGACTACCGTTCCAATAGTATAAACCGGGAGTCACGTCGTTGGCGGTGGCCAGGTTGTAAATCATTAAACCTTCTGCCGGGTTATCAACCGGATTAGGATTTGTTGTGGCAGTCAAATTTAATCGTGGAATTAATAATCCACGATTTGAGGAAGATAAATCCAGGATACTGGAATTATTCGGAGAGGTGGTACCTATACCTACCTGTGAGAATGAAAAGATTGGAAAAAGGAATACTAAGAAAATACTTAAGCCTTGTAATTTTTTAATCATGTTTTGGGGTTCTAAGTTTGATTGTGTTAGCGGTGCCTGAAAAGACACTCCGCGCGTACCTACGTAGTAACCCCGGGTGCGGATTAAAAATAAATATAATTTAAGCTTTATTTAACACTGTATATTTTTTAAAATAATAAAGACCATTCAGGATATTAGGATCCAACTTTCAAATTTTATAAATTGTATTATTCTATAGAAATAGTTCATATTAAAACATTTGAAAAGCTCAGGCTTAATCAAAAAATATGCTAGTTAGATCCGAGTCTATATACTGAAAGGTTACAGGTATTGGCAGGAAAATCAGAATCGCCATTGTTAGCAGTAACATTATATCTCAACCGCAACCTATCATTAACATTAAGCGAAATATAAAACGTCTTGGCGGTATTAACTTTTTGACCATTGTTTTCATGGGAAACCTCACTTGAACTTTGATCAATTTTGGTATACGTGTTATTATTTGGTGCTCTCTCTACAAAAAATTCGAAATCGCGATCGGTATTACTTCCAGCAGTTACGCTAACTGAATAACTAATCCTGTAGTTTCCTGCAATAGCTACCTGTAAATAATAATCAGTATCATCATGTGTGACGTTCTTCAAAACTGTAGATGCATTTAAACTCCTGGTAAAAGTACCCGATTCGCTAACTCCTCCCAAAACATCACCATACATTTCTCCATATGCCTCAACGGCGGTACTAGGAGCCTGCCAACTTGCATTCCCATTGGCATCTGAAGTAAGCACTTTACCATTATCATCTCCAGGACTTGCATCTACATATCTGAAAGTTCCATTTACTTGAAGTTTTGCAGTAGGGGTACTGGTTCCAACGCCCACGTTGGCGTTATTACCAAGTATAACAGTATTGTCTTGAGTGGCATTACTATTATAACCTACAGCAGTTGCATTTAAACCTGAAGCTCTTGCCCCGTTCCCCAGAGCCATAGATCGCTCTCCAGTTGCGGTTGAATTTTGACCAATAGCTGTTGCAGAGTTGTTGTTTACACTGGCCGTGTTACCTATAGCGATAGCATTGCGCCTTCCAGCAGCAATAGTTGCTGATACCCCTATCGCAATCGAATTATCTCCATTTGAGTCAGCACCAACCCCAAAAGCAATGGAGCTCTGATTTCGCGCAGCGGCATTCACACCAATGGCTACAGACGAATTTCCCCGGGCATTGGCTCCGGTTCCTAGAGCTAAACTACTCGCAGCACTGGCTGTTGATCCACTGCCAAAAGCACTGCTTTCGTTATTAGTTGCCTGTGCATTATACCCAACAGCTAAACTTCGATAACCCGTGGCATCAGAATCTGCACCAACTGCTATCGACTCATTTTGCTGCGTACCCGCATTATTGCCAATAGCTACGGAGTTCTGACTTGTCGCAGTCGTATTATTACCTAAAGCAATAGCATTGTTTGCTGAGCTTTGTGCTGCAAAACCAACCGCTATATTCTGAAAACTGGAAATCGCATTTTTACCTATGGCAATAGATTCATTACCGTTGGCATCGGCATTATACCCCAGAGCAACTGCATCCTGATTTGCTTCTGAATTATATCCCAATGCTAATGACTGATTTCCGATCGCGTTCGCGCTATAGCCCAAAGCTACCGAGTTATTTGCAGTGGCAACAGATTGAAATCCTAATCCCACTCCGCCTTGCGGATGAAACCGACCTATTTGAGTATTATTTACTCTTAAATTTAATGACTGATAATTTGTTGTTCCCAAAAATGCGCTACTAGCAATTGAATTACCAGTCAGTTCCCATCCCGAACCGGAAGTTGCGGCCGGTGTTTGCCAGCTCACATTACCATTAGCATCTGAGGTCAAAACCCTACCGGCTGCCTGATTCCCGTCTTCAAATCGAAAACTACCGGAAAGATGAAATTTAGCAAGGGGATCGCTTGTGCCTATACCCACGTTTTGACTGGCACCACCCAAAATGATGGTGTTTGACCTGTTAGCCAGGGCATTAGTCCCTATTGCGAAAGCATCTGCAGCATTGGCATTGGAATCGAAGCCTAAGGCAAAACTTCGTGCCCCACCTGCATTTGCCCCATTACCCAAAGCAAAAGCATTTGCTGCTACAGCCGTGTTGTTCAGCCCAAAGCCCACAGCTCCATTAGGCCTGAGAGTAGCTACGGTTCTGTTTTCTGCTTTAAATACGAGGGGTACATCATTTAGGGTCCCTATAAAACTAGTTGTTCCTGCATAGTTGCCCTGCAATTGCCAACCCAGATCAACCCAGGCTGAACCGTCATAAAATACAAAACCTTCAGAGATGGTACCGGTAGCAGCTGTATTGTAAATGATGAGTCCTTTTACCGGGTTTACAATTGTAGCAGCATCGTCTGCTCCGGTAAGCGCAATACGAGGTATAAGCAATCCGCCATGATCAGATTGTATATCTAAAATGGCCGCCGGATCAGGAGCGGTGGTACCAATACCTACCTGGGCATGAAGAACCAAAGACATCAAAAAAGCAATGCATACAAAAAGTAATTTTTTCATCATATAAAAAGGGTTTAGGGACTTTAAGGATTTCTTTATAATTGTATTAGGCTGAAATGCATAGGCATTTCAGCTTGGGCGGATCTGTACTGACTTCATAAACGTTTAGTATGTTCAGGAATCAACAAATCCTACAGCTGCAAAGCCCTTATAAAAAATTAAAGCAGCTCCAACGTCTTAAATCTTAAGCACGTTGTAAGTATTCCAGTCATTTAAAAATTTATAATAGGTATACGCTGGGGTATAAAGGAATTGAGCTTCTCGTGAGAAACGAAATGCTTAAAACTTGAAAGGATTAGTACAACAAAGGCTTCTGCCGGATGGATAAGATTAGGAATAAGCTTCTTTTCGGCATTGTAAAAACCGAATAGACTTCTTAAACGACTATCTTTAAGGAATAGATACGTTCTCATAGAGGGTTGGTTTGGGGAACTAAGTAGATTTCCTACCTTAGGTTATGTTTTAACAAATGCAATTATACAACTAAATCGCTATATGCTCTAACTAAATCGTTAAAGCAAACCCCTAAAGCCTTCAATACATGTACTTTAGCTATCCAAAAAATTATAAGAAAAACTCACTTTTACTAATAATGTTTAACACAATACCTGTTTGATTTAGGAAAACGCAGAATTAGCAATTAAATATCATGATTATCGCAAAAATTACAGTATTCGTATTTTTTTTAGTTAAATACAGTCTTATATCTATTAAATACTGTTTGAAATCATCGCTTTTTCAGCTTAACCTTTTTTAAATGTCGTAAATCACCAACCTTTGCTTTAGCATTTCTGCATTATAGCTTATTTATAACTTAAATTTTCAAAGCTGCATCCCACCTCCGCTTTATGTTTTGTCTGAATCTTTAGGCATTGCAAAAGAGTGTCAGTAGAAATTTTCTAAAAAACTGGTCTGTGACGAAGCTTAATAGTTAGATTCTGAACTATTAACAGCCTAATATTCCGTCCCGGCCGTTAAATACCTCATCCTTAGGACTGGAGGATAATACGAGTACGCTCTATTTTCAATACTATTTTCTTAAACAGAATAACTGCGATAGAACAGCACCCTACCACCTGTATTTGCAAAATTTTGACTCGAACAGGTACTTTATTAAGCATAAAAATAACCCTAACCAGCTGGCATATTGATTATTGTATTACTTTAGTCATAGTGCAGGTGCTACCACACTGCTACCACACTGCAACCACACTCCTACCACACTGCAACCACAGTTTACCACATTTTATGTGGGTGAGATTGGTTAGAATACGGTAGCATTCTTGTAGCATGTATAACTTAACACGTCTAAGCTATGGCAGAACTCAATCCTAAGACCGGCCTTAAGGGCAACATCGGCAATCTCGTATTTAGAAATGTGAATGGAAAAACCATCGTACAGTCCCGGCCTGATACCGTACGCAGACGCCGTAAGGGCCGGGGCAAACAGACGGCTACCGATTTTGGCCGCGCCTCACAAACCACCAGAAGCATCACCATAGGATTGCGCCCTTTTATAGGCAACATGTATGATTCCCAGTTTTTTAACCGCTTTCGCACGGCGGTGTATCAGGGGATGAAAATGAATGATACCCTCCCCCAGGGAAGTCTGGATCTCTGGCAGGGCGAGCCCACTGTATTGGAAGGTCTGGAAACCGACCTGAAACATCAGTATCCGCAGTACGTGCAAATGCCCGGGCTGCAACTCAGCCTCGAAGCGGGAACTTTGGAAATCAGCATACCTGAATTTAAAGCCGATATCCATCTATACTGGCCGGTAAAGGCTAGTGAAGCCGAACTGGGGTATTGGATCAGCGTTTACGATTCCAAAACCTACCAGGTGCTGCGACACGAATTCTTTAGTATTCCCATTCCCCATAAAACGCAAACTATCCCTGCTACCCGTTATACCGCAACTGCATTGCCTGCAGAGGCCCTGCTTTTGGTTACTGCGGGAGTACTATACTATACGATAGATATTCGTCTGGGGAAAGTATGTATGAATTCAAAAGCTTTTAATCCTACACAGGTGCTAAAGGTTTTTAGGACTTAATTTTTTTATGTTCCTTTATAAATTTTATGACCTTATATAATTAAGTGCAGAAAAGTCAATTAATGGGAAAGTACCGGCCTATCAGGAGGTTCTCGTGAAATTTGACGTGAGCGGAGCGTGGCAGGCGGTTCTGTTTGAGGCCGCCAGAGCGGCCGAGTTAAGCGCAAGTAGCTCAGCGAATGATAAATTTAGATACCGTCTTGTGAGCCTTGATCTTCCTGCCCGGCTGGATAGACGGGTTGGTTCGTTTTTTCATCGATGGAAAAAATGAACAGGAATGTGAATAGAAATTATAGTTTCTATATTGCTATAACTGTCGCATCAAGCGCTACACCAAGCGCAGTCGAAGTGCAGTCGAAAAGCGAGTGACGGTCGCAACCTCAGTAGAGACCAGTGTATCGAGAAGTCTTCTTAGTAAGAGCTTTCTGCTTTGCCGGTCTTCTCGATACTATCTTTTCAAGCCCCGCCCTCAAAAGTCACTCGTAGGGACACTGAAATCGAAACCAAACTCCGGCTCCGACCACAGAAAAGAGTCTATTAAGAAGACGGTGGATAAGGAAAAAGTAAGCTATTCAGCAGCAGCCTGTTTTTAATTCATCCATAATCCTTAAACTTGTAGCAACGTTATATAAACTATCATGACCGAAAAGGAAGCCGAAGAGAAAAATGAGCAAATTGTAGAAAACAGAGAACTCAACATTTTTGAGGCTCTCATACCTATAATTGCGTTGATAGGCATGCTGGCCTATAATGTTTTTGTCTTTGGAGACGATGCGCTTAGCGGCTCCAACCAGTTTATTCTTTTACTGGGAGCAGCAGTTGCTGCCATAGTAGGCTTTTTCAATAAGACTTCTTTTGAGCTTATGATGGAAGAAGTTGCGCAAAATATCAAATCTACAGCAGGTGCTATACTCATTCTTTTGCTGGTAGGAGCATTGGCCGGAACCTGGCTTGTGAGTGGTATCATACCCACGATGATTTATTACGGTATGCAAATCCTAAGTCCATCAATATTTCTGGCTGCCTGTGTTGTAATCTGTGCGGTTATTTCGGTAGCTACCGGAAGTAGCTGGACAACCTCTGCAACGGTGGGAATAGCACTGATAGGCATTGCCAATGCCTTGGGAATTTCGTTGGGAATGACCGCCGGTGCCATATTATCAGGGGCCTATTTTGGAGATAAACTTTCGCCGTTAAGTGACACGACAAACCTGGCGCCTGCTATGGCAGGAACCGATTTGTTTACGCACATTCAATATATGTTATACACTACCGTGCCCTCCATAACTGTTACACTTATCGTTTTTATCATTATTGGACTCAATATTGAAACGACCGGCCCGGCAGACAGCAGTGCCATTTTAGCTTCAATTGATGAAGCCTTTACAATTACACCCTGGTTGTTTATCGTTCCGGCACTTGTAATCTTCCTAATTATCAAAAAAACACCGCCACTTATCGCCTTATTAGCCGGAACATTGCTGGGAGGCATTGCGGCCCTGATCGTACAACCCGAAATTGTTGCAGGATTAGGCGGAAGCTCTGTTTTAAGTCTTGAAAGTGGCTATAAGGGGATTATGAATGCCATCACCGTAGATACTGCGATTGAAACGACCAATACAAACCTTAACGACCTGTTTGCTTCAAGTGGAATGGCAGGTATGCTGGGCACCATCTGGTTAATCATTTGCGCTATGACCTTTGGAGGTGTTATGGATGCTATAGGAGCTTTAGCGCGTATCAGCCGTTTTATGTTGGGGCTTTTTGACAGTGTTTTTGGTCTGTTTGCCAGCACGGTTGCTACCTGTATAGGTCTCAATGCAACCGCAAGTGATCAATACCTGGCCATTGTAGTCCCCGGTAAAATGTATGCCAAAGCCTACCGCGACAAGGGTCTTGCACCAGAAAATCTGAGTCGCACGCTTGAAGATAGCGGTACGGTAACTTCGGTACTTGTGCCCTACAATACCTGCGGTGCTTATCAGAGCGGCGTCCTCGGGGTATCGGTTGCAGATTATTTTGTGTACGCTATTTTTAACTGGCTTAGTCCTTTTATGACACTGATTTTTGCAGCCTTCCGCATTAAAATTCGCAGTCTTGCCGAGGCCGGAAAGCAGTAACTTAATTATATTACGAGTCTGTAGTTTTACCCAAAGCCCGGCGAAAACGGTATAGCTGTGCATAAGTTTCTTTTTAAAGTTGTTAAAATTACCTTAACACTTTTTACGCTTCTAGTTTCACCCTGAGAAACTGCTAAAATACCGATTGCTTTACTTATAATTCCTAAGGTTTTTCGGGTGTAAATTGACAATACATCAATCCTCTTAAGCAGCAGATTGCCTTATAGACAATGCTTATACCCTAATAACATCTACACATTTCTGAATGTTTTTTTTGCACAGGTAGCAGGTTAGCTTTGCACCAAATTTAAAAACAAACAACAATGACATTAGTAGGAAAACAATTTCCAAATCTTGCAGTAGATGCTATGAATGAAATGGGCGATACTTTTAAACTAAACGTTTTAGAAGAAGCCAAAAAGAACAATAAGAAAGTAGTTTTATTCTGGTATCCAAAAGATTTCACCTTTGTTTGCCCAACCGAACTTCACGCATTTGAAGCGGCAATGGCCGAATTTGAAAAACGCAATACAATAGTAATTGGTGCTTCGTGCGACACTCCTGAAGTACACTTTGCCTGGTTAAATACACCAAAAGATGATGGTGGTATAGAAGGTGTTACCTATCCCATTCTTGCAGACACCAACCGTAATCTGGCCAATCGTTTGGGTATCCTTGATATTACAAACGAGCGTTATGATGAAGAAACCGGTATGCTAACTGTAGACGGTGATAATGTAACCTATCGTGCAACCTATCTTATTGATGAAGAAGGTACTGTATTTCACGAAGGTGTAAATCATATGCCGGTAGGCCGTAATGTAAATGAATTTTTACGCCTTATCGATGCTTACGCGCACGTGCAGAAAAACGGTGAAGTATGCCCGGCAAACTGGGAAGAAGGTAAACAGGCAATGCATGCCAACCGTGACGGAGTAGCTTCTTACCTCGCTACTAACTAAATTGTATAATCCTTAAAATCTATAGCTATGTTAAAGCAACTCGATCAGGATAATCTGGCAGAATGGGTATCGTCTAACGACACTGTGGTGGTGCAATATATGGCCAGCTGGTGTGGTAACTGCCGTGTGATGAAGCCGAAGTTTAAAAAACTGGCTACAGAACACGAGGATACTGCATTCTTACTGGTTGATGCCGAAAAGTTTCCGGAAAGCCGAAAGCTGGCAACCGTAGATAATCTGCCTACTTTTGCGACTTTTAAAAACGGAAACTTTGTAAATCAGGTACAGACAAATAAGTTTGATAATCTAAAAGAACTCGTTGATGAAATTACCAGTAATTAAGCATTTACAAAAGAACAACAGCCCTGAGGCGCTTCAGAACACGATTGAAGTACTTGAATCATTTACCGAACACCGTTCTGTAACTGATGCCGATATGGATGTGGTAGGCGAACTGATTACCAATCTGTGTGGTGCTGTTGAAATGCACGAGATGATTGCCAGCGGAATGTCTGAGCGCGATGCTGCTAATGGTTTTGCCCAAAAGGTTTTGGGCTCCATTGATCGCTAAGGATGTTTCTCCAGACAAGATCTCGCTAAATAAAGTTAATATCTCTAAAGCTTCCGCATATCGCGGAAGCTTTTTTAGTACTGGTTGATCCTTGTACTAGAAATTGGCATTCCTTTAATTGGCGTTAGTTGTTTATATACCTACTTTTACCACTAACAAAACCGAAAATCATGGCAAATATAACTCTGGGTGGAAACCCTACGCATACCCTTGGCGAGCTTCCTGAAAACGGGACGCAGGCACCAGATTTTAAACTTTCAAGAACCGATCTTCAGGAAAGTACACTTGAAGATTTTAAAGGCAAGAAAGTGGTGATGAATATATTTCCCAGTGTAGATACCGGGGTCTGTGCCGCTTCCG
>CEVM01111757.1_pt1 | contig 84314 bp, 90 predicted proteins | sample 531481 | NCBI WGS metagenome assembly CEVM01 (sample SAMEA2623649, study PRJEB7988) | marine metagenome | biome: marine biome (ENVO:00000447); feature: mesopelagic zone (ENVO:00000213) & marine oxygen minimum zone (ENVO:01000065); material: "saline water (ENVO:00002010), including plankton...
ATACCGAACTCACCGCCCCGTATGATATTTTTCAGCACACCAAAATTAGAGAAGGTATACGACCTATGGATGTTTTTACCGTTGCAAAAACTTCTGAGCCTATAACCACCTTTGAGGGCCTTCGAATTATTCCTGATTTCAACTATGTGAAAGACTCGTTGCCACCTATTGATATTTTAGTAGTTCCCAGTGCCGAGCATCATCTTGATACCGATTTGGAAGATACAACCATGCTGGAGTTTGTGAAGAAAACAGCGACGACGGCCCAATTTATAACGTCGCACTGTGATGGTGCCTTTGTCTTGGCACAAGCAGGCTTGTTGGAGGGAAGGGTAGCAACCACATTTCCTTCAGATATTACCTTGATGCAACAAAAATTCCCGAACGTGGATGTTCGGGAAGATGTGTTGTGGGTTCATGATGGCAGCTACATTACCTCTGCCGGAGGCGCCAAGAGTTTTGAAGCTGCCTTATATCTGTGTGAATTTCTTTACGGAAAAGAAATCGCAAGATCACTGGCGAAAGGTCTCGTTATCAATTGGAATGTGGAAGATTATCCCCATGCTGTTGTTGACTCACCTTCACTTTAGAAGGCTCTACTTGAAATTCTTTCTCAGGCTGAAATGTTTTTCTTCGTTTTCTTCGCGATAAGATTACCGCATCCAGACACGAAATGAATAATCCGATAAACGAGATCAGGAAGGCAAATCGGAAGAAGGTCACTCCGCTGAATTCATATCCGGAAAATCCGGCGATCGCTAAAAATATGGTAGTCAACAATAGGGTAAAAGTGAATTTTTTCATGGCTTGTGTTATTTTTTGATACCTCAATATAGCCTTAGAAAAATCAACCTTCCGCTAAGGAATTCTTAATTACCATAAGTTTAACGCATCTTAATATTCTTTAAGAAATTAGGGTCGAACCGGATTATTACCGACCACTTGTGATAGTACGATCTGTGTTTTTGTTTCTCCGTACACGATCAGTTCATCAATAAAGGATTCCAAATGTTTCTGGTTTTTCAGCACTACTTCCATGACGATGTTCTCGTTTCCTGTCACTCGATAGCAGTTGACCACTTCCTTGTAGGATTGAACCTTCAACAAGAATGGTTTTAATTTTCCCATAAAGGCACGAATGGTAATGATGGCCTGCAATTGATAACCGGCATTTGTATGGGAGATTTGCGTAAAGTACCCATCGATGACACCGGCATCTTCCATCTTTTTAATTCGCTCTCCCACAGCTGCTGAACTGATGCCCACGTGCTTTCCTATCGCCGTATTAGACTGCCTGGCATTTTTCTGAAGACATGCTAAAATGCTCCAATTAAGTCGGTCTATCTTCATTTTTAAAATATTTTATCATTTTACATTAAAAGCTAAATCAAATATAGTTTATTGCTTTAAATATTATATACAAAAACAAGAATAGCTTTGTAAATTTGAGTAAAATTGCTAGAAAAAATGAACGCTTCTATTTCAACTTCGAAAGCGCACTCCCCTCTCTATGAGAAGGCTATGGAAATCTTTACCTTATCCAAAAATATCTCTCATTATCTTATGGAAGATGTCAATCGACTGGAGAAGGACGGTAAAGAACATGCCTATGTATATGTTGCGGGCGACATCGTACAGCAGTCGGTTTCACTAGTGCCTGAGATCATGAAAGCGGAGCGCTGGCGTCATTCCGATAAGAAACATACCTATGCTGCTTCCGTGACACGATTGGCCAATAGGTTGTATCGCAATTGTGAGCGTTTGGAACTTATCAATAGTAACGGAAAAGATTTTATTCCGATCCTTCGGAATGAATTAAAAAAATTCCGAAAGCTACAACGCCATTGGATGCTTACCTTGTAAGCTGCGAACGTATCAATTTCAGATAGCGACGCAGTTCTTCTCGAACTTTTTTCCGAAGCAAAAAGATCCCGATCATATTCGGCACCAGCATAGCGAAAATCATAGCATCACTAAAATCGGTGACTGCGCCTAAGGTAGCAGCGGCTCCTACGATCGTGAACATACAAAACAAGGTTTTGTAGATATATTCTGTGCGCTTTGCCCTTCCGAAGAGATAACTCCATGCCTGATATCCATAATAGGACCAAGAGATCATGGAAGAAAACGCAAAGAGAATCACCGCAAACGATAACAAATAAGGAAACCAAGAAATACCTGTTTCAAGGGCAGTTGCAGTCAAAATAACACCCTCTTCATTGGTCAAGGTCGTTCCGGGAACTATCTGCCCGGTAATGATAAGCACCAAGGCTGTCATTGTACAAATCACTACCGTATCGATAAATGGCTCTAATAAGGCCACCAATCCTTCGCTGGCAGGATGTTGTGTTTTTACAGCGCTGTGTGCTATGGAAGCACTTCCTATTCCTGCTTCGTTACTGAAAGCAGCGCGTTTGAAGCCTTGAATCAGAACTCCAATAAATCCACCTACAACACCTTGAGGTTGAAAGGCACCCTCCCAAATGGCATTGAAAGCAGCCGGTATGGCTTCAGCATTCATACCTAAAACTACGATCACCGCGAGAATGTACATGACCACCATAAAGGGAACGATCTTATCAGTAACCTTCGCAATTTTTTTAATCCCGCCAATGATCACGATCCCAACAAGTATGGCCATCACCACACCGAATACCCAGCCTAATCCATGAACAAAACTTTCACTTCCTCCGGTGACATATTCAAAAAGTTTAAAAGCTTGATTTACTTGAAACATATTGCCCCCTCCAAAGGAGCCGCCAATACACATGATGGCAAACACCACCGATAGCACCTTCCCAAGACGTCGCAACCCTTTTTGTTGCAACCCTTTTTTCAAATAGTACATAGGACCGCCAAAAATGGTGCCTTTTGAATCGACTTCACGATAGGCCACCCCAAGAGTACATTCTACAAATTTGGAAGACATGCCTAACAAACCAACCAACACCATCCACAGCGTTGCTCCGGGTCCGCCGATAGATAACGCAATAGCTACTCCGGCAATATTTCCTAATCCCACCGTGGCAGAAATGGCTGCGGTTAATGCCTGAAAATGACTCACTTCACCGGTGCCTTCTACACGAATGGTATCCGGGTTATCTCCTGAAACGGTGGCGACGGAATCTGAGACTGCTACATGATCTTCTTTTTCGAGATCGTCATAATTTCCACGGACGACGCGAATGGCAGTTAAAAAATGTCGGAAATTCACAAAACGGTAATACAGGGTAAAATATCCGGCGCCAAATAATAGCACCAGCAATACCCATGGGATTCCAACGGATGAGGTAATAGGAATTTCAGCGAAGATAGCATCGACAAACCAGCCCGTGGCGGCATCGAAATACGTATTTATCTGTTGATCGATCGTTGGAGCAATAGCATTCATGATGTTGTGTTTTGAATGACAATTTGCTCTTAAGCGGACTTTTCTACAAGGTTACACAAGGTTTAAATTAGGCAACCATATGGTTAACCATGCGTTTATTTAGGAGGAGATACCGTAGCGAAACGAAGATAATCATTGGTCATGGCAAACTTGATGAGTTGCTCCTTCCCTCCTGCTCCGCTGATCTGAAGTTGTTTCTTAATTTGATGAATATGCGTTTGAAAACCGTCCACACTAATATGCATGGCGTTGGCGACATCAGTGTACGATGCAGATGCTCCAAAAGCAGCTAGGTTTGCCAATACTTCCTTTTGCCGCTCTGATAAATTGATCTGTTGTGCCTCTTGTAGGATTTGTAAACGGTCTTCCAATTGCTGAATGGTAGCAAGGTATTCTTTTTCAGCCGATTTAGCTTTTTGCAACTGCACTGTCATTGCTTCCGTAGTGTCTAATAACTCCTGAGTTCTGCTTTGATGCATTTCATTTTCCGAAAGGAATTTCCAACTATAGAGTAAAATGGAAAAAAGCAAAATGAATAAAAACTTAAAAGAGATCGCGGTAATGCTCCCTAACAATCGCCAAAACTCTTGATCTACATACGCAATCGCTTGATCTTGCGGAATAATACGATGTGTCACTGCCACAAGGATCAAGAAGAATAGGATGCTTGTAGGTAGCAACATGAATTTCATCTGTCGTGCGATAAAAGCCTTATTTAGTTCTATAAATAAGGAGATGGCCACGATAATGGAAATAGGAATGTCGATCAACCAAATAAAATGATTACTAATAGCCGTGTTACTGTAAGAACTTACGATAAATACAAAGCCAATCATGGTGAGGATAACAGCATACAGTCCGATAAATTCTCGTGGTTGAAAACGAGTGACCATACTGACTACCCAGCCTCTTTTTCCTTCATATTCGATGGAGGGAAGTGATAATAAGATAAACAACGAATTGGCCAATGAGACCGCTAATCCCCAAAAGATCACCGTCTTGTCACTCGCATTGAATGACAACACTGCCAATAACAGCAAATTGATAAGCCCTCCGATTCCCCATGCCCAAATAGCCCATCCAAACCATTTGATTCCTGCGGTAGTTTTCACTGAGCTTCCTCTCTTTCTTTCCTTGAGATAAATACGCTGTATGACCACTGCCGATAAGATGCAAACAATGGCTGTCACAGAATATTCGATCGTCGTCAACACGGATTCCATGTTGCTAAAGGTAGCAATTATAGCGCGATCGTCTACATGTTTCTTCGGTACTGTCCGCCTACTTCAAACAATGCTTGAGTGATTTGCCCTAGCGAACAAACTTTAGTCGCTTCCATCAGTTGTTCAAAAATGTTTTCATTCTGAATGGCTGCTTTTTGCACTTCCTCGATAGCAGCATCTGCACGATCTTCGTAGGTTTTATGAAGTTTTTCTAAGGTTTCAATCTGTGATTGCTTTTCTTCTTCGGTTGCGCGTATGACTTCCTTCGGAAGAATGGTAGGAGATCCTTTACTGCTCAAGAATGTATTGACGCCGATGATGGGAAACTCACCTGTATGTTTCAGGGTTTCATAATATAAACTTTCCTCCTGAATCTTACTTCGTTGGTACATCGTTTCCATGGCTCCTAAGACGCCTCCGCGTTCCGTAAGACGATCGAATTCAAGTAATACCGCTTCTTCTACGAGATCGGTTAGTTCTTCAATAATAAAAGCACCTTGAATCGGGTTTTCATTTTTAGCTAATCCTAATTCCTTATTGATAATTAACTGAATAGCCATAGCCCGACGCACGCTCTCTTCGGTGGGCGTAGTGATCGCTTCATCATAAGCATTGGTGTGTAGCGAATTACAATTGTCGTAGATCGCGTACAAGGCCTGAAGGGTAGTTCGAATATCATTAAAGTCGATTTCCTGCGCGTGCAGCGAGCGACCCGAAGTTTGAATGTGATACTTCAACATTTGCGCCCGTGGATTAGCGCCATATTTGTGTTTTAGCGCTTTCGACCAGATCCGCCGTGCCACACGGCCTATAACGGCGTATTCGGGGTCGATTCCATTACTGAAAAAGAAAGAAAGGTTGGGTCCGAATTTATTAATATCCATCCCTCGAGACAAATAATACTCTACATACGTAAACCCATTGGCAAGTGTAAAGGCCAACTGCGAAATAGGGTTCGCTCCAGCTTCGGCTATATGGTAACCGCTAATAGAAACCGAATAGAAATTTCGAACTTTCTTTTCGATAAAATACTCTTGCACGTCACCCATAAGGCGAAGGGCAAATTCTGTGGAAAAGATGCAGGTATTTTGCGCTTGGTCTTCTTTGAGAATATCTGCTTGAACCGTACCTCGCACCTGTTGGAGGGTCTTTGCCTTGATCTCTTCGTAGACTTCTTTCGGAAGCACTTGATCTCCTGTCACCCCGAGTAGCATCAAACCGAGTCCGTCATTACCTTCCGGAAGCTCGCCGAGATACGTGGGCCGCTTCTCTCCCTTTTTCTCATATAGCGCGTTGATCTTTGTGTCAATCTCCTTTTCTAACACGTTCTCTTTAATGTACTTTTCACAATTCTGATCGATGGCTGCGTTCATAAAGAATCCTAGCAACATCGGTGCCGGCCCATTGATCGTCATACTTACAGAAGTCATCGGGTCACTTAGATCAAAGCCACTGTAAAGTTTTTTCGCATCGTCCAAACAACAAATAGAAACTCCTGCGTTTCCTATCTTTCCGTAGATATCGGGACGATGATCCGGGTCGTTTCCATACAAGGTCACACTATCGAAAGCCGTAGAAAGACGTTTTGCCGGCATGTCCAAGCTCACGTAATGAAATCTCCTGTTAGTACGTTCAGGACCTCCTTCTCCGGCAAACATTCGCGTAGGGTCTTCTCCCGTGCGTTTGAAAGGATATAATCCGGCGGTGTACGGAAATTCGCCCGGTACATTTTCTTGTAGCACCCACTTCAAAACATCACCCCACGCCTCATATTTTGGTAAAGCTACTTTTGGGATCTGGGTATGCGAAAGTGATTCGGTATGCGTTTCAATTTTAATTTCTTTGTCGCGAACTTTGAAGGAGTATATGGGTTGGCGATATCGATCAACTTTATCGGCCCAACCAACAATAACTTCCCAATTATAGGGGTCGAGATCCATTTTTACCCGATCGAATTCGGCGATGAGCAATTTGATCAATTCTTTACTGTTATTCGCTTCGGAAATAGATTCGTTTACCAATCCGGTCTTATCTAGCTCCGGACTTTTATCGGTTACCGTTTCTATAGTTTTATAGATACCGTAGAGTTTTTGCGCCACGGCAACCTGTTTTTCCGCAGTAGCGTCATAACTTCTATTGTTTTCTGCTATTTCTGAAAGATATCGCGTTCGCGCCGGCGGAATGACAAAAATCTTTTCCGACATTTCATCACTGATGGCATAACTACTTTCGAGCTTTGATTTTGTCTTTTCATTGATAAGGTCCATCACCTCTTTGTAAAGGCGGTTCATGCCCGGATCGTTGAATTGAGAAGCGATGGTGCCGTAAACGGGTAGTTTCTCTTGAGGGGTATCCCACAATTGGTGATTTCGCATGTATTGCTTTTTGACATCCCGTAAGGCGTCCTGTGCCCCGCGCTTATCAAATTTATTGATCGCAACCAGATCGGCAAAATCTAACATATCGATCTTTTCTAGTTGGGTGGCAGCCCCAAATTCGGGCGTCATTACATACAAGCTTACATCACTGTGATCTAAGATCTCGGTATCGCTTTGCCCAATACCGGACGTTTCTAAGATTATAAGATCGTATTGTGCCGCTTTGAGTACTTCTACCGCTTCGGAAACATACTTTGAGAGCGCCAGATTACTTTGTCGTGTCGCCAGGCTACGCATGTAAACGCGAGAAGAATTTATCGCGTTCATCCGAATACGATCTCCCAGCAAGGCACCGCCAGTTTTCCGTTTAGAAGGATCCACAGAGATTAGTCCGATCGTTTTTTCAGGAAAATCTACCAAAAAACGACGCACCAATTCATCCACCAATGACGATTTACCGGCGCCTCCTGTTCCTGTGATCCCCAAAACCGGTGTTAGGCTTTGCTTGTTCTTTTTGTGTATTTGCTGAAGGGCTTCTTTGGCAACTTCCGGAAAGTTTTCAGCCGCAGAAATAATTCGTGCGATGGCTCCGGGGCGTTTTTCCGACAAGGCTTCCACTTCACCGTTCAATTGTTCGCCGAGCGGAAAATCGGATTGCTCCACCAGATCATTGATCATCCCTTGAAGTCCCATTTCTCTACCGTCATCCGGCGAATAGATACGCGTGATCCCATAGTCCATGAGCTCTTTGATTTCCGAAGGCAAAATAACACCGCCTCCGCCACCAAAAATCTTGATATGGTCGGCGCCTTTCTCCTTCAAGAGATCGTACATATATTTAAAATACTCGTTGTGACCTCCTTGATACGACGTCATAGCAATGGCATTAGCATCTTCTTGGATGGCCGTATTTACTACTTCCTCTACACTTCTATCATGTCCTAAATGAATCACCTCCACACCCGTGGATTGGATTATTCGACGCATGATATTGATAGCCGCATCATGACCGTCGAAAAGAGAGGCCGCAGTGACGATTCTTACTTTATTTTTAGGGATATAAGGTGATTGTTGTTGCATTGATAAAAAAGCTATAAAATACTTCCACAAATTTACGAAAAACGTATTGAAGCAATCACTAGATACGTCCCAAAAAAACTATGGGATTATACATTTTTAGTGAAGGCAACAGCTTTTTTTGTATCTTTAATTAGCATTAAATCAAATTCTTATGAAAAACAACTACGTATTACTTGCAATTGTTCTGCTCTTAACTGTATCGGTCAATGCACAATTTACTGATGATATTGAAGGATACCCAGTGGGGCCTTTAAACACTTATCCATGGGATAGTTGGGATGAAACTCCCGGAACGGCAGACGATATTTCTGTCACCGATGAGCAATCAAATTCAGGGAACAACTCTGTACTAATTGCGGAAGGTGGTGTTATTGACGGCCTCTTGAAGTTAGGGGATAAAACCTCTGATACGTGGGGGCTCACTTTTATGATGTACATTCCTTCTGGAAAATAAGGTTATTTTAATGTTCAAAATGAGGAATCGCCAGGCATTCAATGGAATTTTCATGTTACGCTTAATGAAGGAGGCAGTTCACCCGGTGTTGTTATTTTCTACGATGCTGATCCCGACACCCAAGGGCCCGGATCTATTTTAGGCACCGGATCATACCCTGTGGAAACTTGGTTCGAGGTAGAATTTATTGCCGATCTAGATAATCTTATAGCGCGGTTAACAATAGACGGAGTTCTTATCGCTACTACACCTTACACTGGGAACCAATTGGGAGCCATCAATTTCTACTCAAATGAAGGGGGTGGAGAAAGCAATCGTTATTACATCGATGACGCCGTTTTTGAAACGACAGTGCTTGGTGTAGATGATTTTAACATCAATGCGATCAGCGCCTATCCTAATCCGGTTCAGAATGAATTGACGATCGCTACGCAGCAACGTATTGTGGAGCGTGTTACCTTTTACGATGTGTTAGGAAAACAAATACTTCAAGTGCAACCGCAACGAGCGAACCCATCTATTGATACCAGTGCGCTTCCTTCTGGAATCTACTTAGCGCAAGTAGTGATCGACGGTGCGACAAAAACCTTGAAAATAATCAAATAGATTTCAATTATATTTTTTCTTTGTAAAGACCCTTCGCTTGAAGGGTCTTTTTTATCTTTGAAGGTAAATATAGCATCATGAAAAAACGCATCTTCTTAATTTTCAGTGTCTTTTTGTTGGTTTCTTGTGCCGAATTGCAAGGAGTGATCAACGAACTACCAAATCAAACCGGTATTGATAACAATACCATCGCCTCCGGACTGCGACAAGCTTTGGATTTTGGAATTGACAAACAAGTGACCAAGTTGACGCAAGAAGACGGGTTCTATAGAAATCAATTGGTGAAAATACTACTTCCTGAAGAGCTGCAAAAAGTGGACAAAACGTTGCGAGATATTGGTTTGGGAAGTTTAGCCGATGAAGGCTTAAAATTGATGAACCGGGCTGCAGAAGACGCTGTTAAAGAAGCGACTCCAATTTTCGTAGATGCAGTAAAAGGGATCACCTTTAACGATGCCAAGAATATCTTATTGGGGAATGATCGCGCCGCCACTTCTTATTTGGAAGGCCGTACACGCCAAGCGCTGTATTCCAAATTCAATCCTGTCATTCAAAATTCCTTCTCAAAAGTGGGAGCCGATCAGATTTGGACCAACATTATCAATCGGTACAATGCCATTCCATTTGTAAATCAGGTTAATCCTGATCTTACCGATTATGTTACCGGAGAGGCTTTAGATGGTGTATTTACGATGATCTCGGTAGAAGAAAAAGAAATTCGAACCAAAGTTAGTTCACGAACAACCAACCTGTTGCGACAAGTTTTCGCCTTACAAGATTGATGATCTGTTAACATTTTAACGAATTATGACAGAAAGATTTAACCTTTAGCAAATAGTTAACGAGTTCTTCCCATTTTCTATACTTTCCTACGACTATCTTTGTATCAGAGATTGAAGAAATAGACTATGTTTCAATGGCTTAAAGGAAAAACTAAACTCGACCGTTTGAAAGAACGGTACAGCCACCTCATGAAAAGATCGTTTCGAATAGCCTTACACAACAAGGAAGAAAGTGATCGAATTAACAGGGAGGCTAGAAAGCTATATGAACAAATCAAGTATCTATCGCTTCAAGAGGCTGACAAATAATTTCAGTGTAATTTTCTGAAGTACTGGTACACTTCAGTTGATTTTCCGCCGTACCAACTAAAATATTCTCCATTCACACACAACGTCTTTACGCACAATTCCTTTTCTATTTCTTTGGCTCTTTCTGCCGTAAACGGAAAAGGTTCTGAACTAAGCAATAATAGATCGGCTGCCGACAATTCTTCTTCGGATATTTCCGGATAGCGGTCCTCAGAACACAGATTTTCAAAATGATTACCCTGTAACATATCATCTATGAACGTACCTTTTCCAGCTACCATATACGGGTCTTTCCAAATCAGATAATAAATACGTCTCCACGGTTTGTCTTTCATAAAACGCTGAAACGACTCGCGTTCCTTAGTAATAGTATTAATTAATGAAGTTCCACGACTTTGAATATTGAAAAGTTTGGAAAGCTTTCTAATCAATTCCATGTGAGAGTGGTAATTACTTACATCACTCACCCAGACCGGGGCGATTTCAGAAAGCTGTGTTACCATTTCTTTGGTGTTCTCCTCTTTGTTGGCTACGATAATATCTGGGGAAAGCGCAGCGATTTTATCAAAATGAACGGATTTTGTTCCCCCAACGACTGTTTTTTCCTTCCGAAGAAAATCAGGTTCGACACAAAATTTTGTAATACCCAAAATGTTTTTTTCCAATCCAAGCGCTACCAATAATTGCGTAATGGAGGGAACTAAAGAAACAATGGTACTTGGAGGTTTAGGAAAATGAAGATCTCTATTAAGTTGATCACTACAATGCATCCAACTCAGATTTCATTTCAAGCTGCAACGTTTCTGCTTTTTTTGCAGCGGCTTCTGCAAAATCCCTTTCTGAAGAGGCATAGATAATTCCACGAGAAGAGTTAACAAGTAAGCCTACCTCCTTGGTCATTCCATGCATGCATACTTCTTTTAGGCTACCACCTTGAGCTCCTACTCCCGGAACTAACAAAAAGTGATCTGGCGCTAGCGCTCTAACTTTTTGTAATCTATGCGCCTGAGTGGCTCCTACCACATACATCAACTGTTCTGCATTCCTCCAGCTTTGAGAAGTCGCTACCACATGTTCAAATAGTGTTTGATTTTCGATTCTCTGGGTTTGAAAGTCTTCAGCACCTACATTTGAAGTCAACGCCAACAAAATGGTATGCTTGTTTTCGTATGCTAAAAAAGGTTCTACAGAATCGCGCCCCATGTAAGGTGCAACCGTAATAGAATCAAAATTAAGATCTTCAAAGAAAGCCCGCGCATAACGATCGGCGGTATTCCCAATGTCTCCTCGCTTGGCATCGGCAATGGTAAAAACTTCGGGGTATTCTTGATTGAGATAATCGATGGTTTTCTTTAGCGCTTGCCAGCCCGATACTCCATAGGTTTCATAGAAGGCGATATTGGGTTTATAGGCTACTGCGACATGTTGCGTCGCATCAATGATCGCTTTATTAAACGAAAAAATAGGGTCTTCTTCCTCTTGAAGGTGTGGCGGAATTTTGTCTACATCTACGTCGAGTCCTACACATAAAAAAGATTCTTTTTTCTTTATCTGAGCAATAAGTTGTTCCCGATTCATAGTTTAAAAAGTTTCGCCGGCTTCTTTTAATTTTTCGGTATTGCTTACCAATTGAAGTTCATCGATGATTTTTTGAATATCTCCATCAATGATATTACTTAGATCGTATAGTGTTAAATTGATGCGATGATCGGTCACACGGCCTTGCGGATAGTTATAGGTTCTGATCTTCGCACTACGATCGCCACTGGTCACCATAGAACCTCGTTTCTCGGCGTCTTCTGCTTGTTTTTTTGCCAACTCTAGATCGTAGAGACGTGAGCGCAACACTTTAAAGGCTTTCTCTTTGTTCTTATGTTGTGATTTTTGGTCTTGACATTGCGCCACCAAACCAGTAGGTTCGTGTGTGAGGCGTACCGCCGAATAGGTTGTGTTTACCGATTGCCCACCCGGTCCTGAGGAACAGAAATAATCGATACGCACATCTTTCGGGTCGATTTCAATATCAAATTCTTCTGCTTCCGGAAATACCATCACCGTAGCCGCACTGGTATGAACGCGTCCCTGCGTTTCGGTTTGTGGTACACGTTGTACGCGGTGCACCCCGGCTTCGAATTTTAAAATTCCGTAGACATCTTCGCCTTCAATCTCAAATTGGATTTCTTTGTAGCCACCACTCGTTCCTTCACTAAAGTCGACGACACTAGTCTTCCAACCTTTTCCTTCGCAATACTTAGAATACATACGGAATAGATCTCCCGCAAAAATACTAGCCTCATCCCCTCCGGTTCCGGCTCTAATCTCCATAACGGCATTCTTAGCATCTTCCGGATCTTTTGGAATCAATAAAAACTTGATTTCTTCCTCGAGGGTTTCAATGTTAGATTTGGCCTCATCCAATTGCATTTTAGCCATTTCTACCATCTCACTGTCACTTCCATCTTGAATGATCTCTTCGGCTTCTTCAACGCGTTCAGTGGAGGTTAAATACGCCTCACGTTTATCCATAAGAATCCGTAGATCTTTGTATTCTTTGTTTAACTGAATATAGCGCTTTTGGTCTGAGATAATATCGGGTTGGATGATCAAATCACTCACCTCATCGAAGCGCTGCTTAACTATTTGAAGTTTTTCTAACATATATGCGTTACTAGTCTGGCAAATTTACAATAAAATCAACGATTACATCACTGTGAAATTCAGTGAAAAGAAGCCCTGTTAAAACACTTTGGAAGCTAATCGTTCTCTGTTATTCTTATGAAGCGTAGTGAAGTGAACCAACAGAGAGAAAGCGGTAATCAATAAGGCACGAGCAAGATACACAGCGATATCGGCCAATTCAAAATCATAGTAGGCTATGGCTCGAAATACTTCAGAAAAAATTAAAGCGAAAACGAACAAGGTAAACGTAAGTGACGCCGGACTACTATTCACATGATTGTAGACCATAGCACAAAATCCCAGTCCGATTAGCACCATACAATTGAGTAAAATGGTAAGATAGTGTACGTTGCTCAAGGTTAGATCTCGCATCATCAAGATAAATTCATAAAGAATGTAAGAATTGATAAGAATGAGCAATCCCAAACCAACACCGAGGAAGACACCAATCTTTTTGAAGGAAACTTTTGGAACCAAGGCTCGTAAGAGTACAAGCAACCCAAGCACATTTACCGTCATGGCAGTAATTGCCAATACGTTATTTTCGTACCATATGGTAAGCACACTTGAAAGTCCGTAGCACACGGTAAAGGTTACAATGAGGTAGTTGATGGGTTTTCTATATCGATACAACATGACCGGAAGAAATGCAAATACAACCACTCCGCGAAGCAGGCGATACCACGTGAAATTTCCGAGGTTATAGACCCAAATGCTGGCGAGCAACAAGACTATTGCAATAAGGAATAGCAACAGTGGGGTATTATTGCGATATGTAAAAAACCCTCCCATTTTTGAAAGTGGAAGGTCTTTTAGAGCAATGATTGTTCTTCGAGACGCTCTGACTCCCACTCGTATACGGTCTTAGAATTCTGAATCCAAGCGTAATATGATAACAAAGTTAATGAAATCAGATAAAAAAGTCGTTCCGGATAGAACGCTGCTTTAAATTCAAAAAAGTAGGCGGCTAATCCACATAAATCAGCAAACACCAAACTTAACGTAAGGTACAAGTAAACGAGAGGCAACTTGCCCCTAATTCGGTCGTGATATAAATACCCTGCCAAGGCCATGATCATCATGATAGCTCCTTGAAGGATGAATAAAACAAGTTGTAAGTCATTATCGAGTCCGGGTTGAATTGCTTCTGACAGATAAAGAACATTAAAGACATTCAGTCCTAAAATAACAACCACAAAAAGAAATACGAGCGATGTACGAACAAAAATCTTTATTTTCTTAAACACCATTAGGGTAATGAGGCTATAGGCTGCGATGGTTACTAAGAAACCTATAGTTTTTGCAATGGGTATTTCGTAGAAAAGCACTGAGACATCCCGAATTAGAAATAAGGAAAAAATAGCGAGCAACCGACCATATTTCCACCCGGATTGAACGATAAAATAGAGGAAAAAAATGAAGTAGGTTCCTAATCGAAAAAGTCGACTCCACCCAATATCGTAATTTGTGATCACCCACATGTGTAGGAATCCCACCAACAAGAGCAATGGCACCCACACGCCCCTTTTTTGAAACTTATGCATTCTATATAGTTAAGTAACTGAACGCGCACAAGATACAGAACTTATAGGAATTTTCTTGTTAATAAGTGAATTTTCCGTGTTCAGATTGAATTGTAAGTTTCTTTGCCTCTGCTTTTTCAACCCTGCCAATAATCTGCGCCGGAACATTAAAAGCTTCAGAAACAGCAATAATTTCGGAAGCGACCTCTTCTGAAACGTAAAGCTCCATTCTGTGTCCCATATTGAACACTTGGTACATCTCTTTCCAATGTGTTTGGCTTTCTTCTTGAATCAATTTAAATAAAGGTGGTGTTTCAAAGAGGTTATCTTTAATGATATGAAGTTGTTCTACGAAATGCAGAATTTTGGTCTGCGCGCCACCACTACAATGGACCATTCCGTGAATCTCTTGTGCTGAAATTTTTTCCAGAATCTTTTTTATGATGGGAGCGTAGGTTCGAGTAGGTGAAAGCACGAGTTTTCCGGCATTGATGGGGCTATCTTCCACTACATCTGTCAACTTCTTGTTTCCGGAATACACCAATTCTTTTGGAACACTATGATCATAACTTTCGGGGAAACGTTGTGCTAATTCATTATGAAATACATCGTGCCGCGCAGAGGTGAGGCCGTTACTTCCCATTCCCCCATTATATTCCGTTTCATAGGTAGCCTTTCCGAAGGAAGCCAAGCCTACAATCACATCTCCAGGGCGAATGTTAGCGTTATCAATGACCTGATCCCTACGCATGCGAGCCGTTACGGTAGAATCAACGATGATGGTGCGTACAAGATCCCCAACATCAGCCGTTTCGCCTCCTGTAGACCGAATGGTTACTCCGTAATTTTCAAGCTCTGTAATCAATTCTTCCGTACCGTTAATGATGGCTGAAATCACTTCTCCGGGAATCAGGTTTTTGTTTCTTCCGATGGTTGAGGACAATAAAATATTATCGACCGCGCCTACACACAGAAGATCATCTATATTCATGATGAGCGCATCTTGCGCGATTCCTTTCCACACAGAAAGGTCTCCGGTCTCTTTCCAATACATATAGGCCAAAGAAGACTTTGTTCCGGCTCCGTCTGCGTGCATTACCAAACAATAATCTGGGTTTCCGGTGAGATAATCCGGTACAATCTTACAGAAGGCTTTTGGAAACAACCCCTTATCTACATTCTTTATGGCATTATGGACATCTTCCTTTTGCGCGGAGACTCCGCGTTGGGCATATCTTTTGGAAATTTCTTCACTCATGGTACAAAGGTAAAAAACAAAAACCTCATAGATTCTATGAGGTTTTATGTTTCTTCTGAAATTATGAGCTTATTCCCAGTCTGGCATAAAGGATTCTGTAAACAATAGCTCTCTTAAATTCTGGTTGTTTAATACGGTTTGGTAAATATTTCTTGGGGAAATACCATCGTTTGAGGTATTCACGTAGATGACAGCCCCCTCATTTGGAGAAAACTTTGCGTCTAGGTCGTTCGTACCCGGAGGTTTAGCAGTATCTATTTCAACAGTACTATCTGAAGCAATGGTATAAACAAAAATTCTGCTGTCTAGTTGCCTGTATTCAGGACCTTCAAAGCCTGAAACATCGCGCGTATATAAGAGTTTAGTTCCGTCGATAGAATAGTCAATTCCTCCAAGAGCACCGGGAAGATTTTCAATGATAACGTTTACCTCAATGCCTGTATTTGGGTTGATGATCACTATTCTTGCATCGTATCCATCTGCGTTATTGGTTTTAATGGCCACAAGTGAGTTGGTTTCATTCACATCAATTTCTGTAATGAATCTACCCATTGGCGCTTCGTATACCAGCCTATTCCCAGTTCCCGTGGCATTTATTGAATAAAGCTTGTTTAGGTTTGGATAATACAATCTCTGGCCACTGAAATACCAAGTGAAATCCACTTGATCTTGCCGGAAACCAAGTACTGGGATGGTACTGGTTACTTGGTCTACTTCGGTACCATCAGGGTTCATGGTAAAGAGATGAACGTCACTTCCTGCCGATCGTAGAAATGCGATCTTTCCGGCTGTATTATTTTTTCTAGGGCGGAAACTGTTCTCGCTATTTGACGTAAGCTGAATGACATTCTCATCGGGCTCATCATCGCTTTCAGAATCACTACCACTATAAATAACGTTTCTACTTCCCTCTTGTCGCACAAATAAAAATCGATTATTATTTGGGTCGCGCGTTGCAAAACTACTGATACTGCTTTCTACCGGCGGTGTGATATCATCATCTGCGGTGACTTGCCAAAAATAATTCACCCCAAGCATAAGATTATCTACCGTATAGGTTGTATCCTCAATACTTTCTACCATCAAAACCTCATTAGTCGTACCGTTTCGTAACTCAAAAGAATATAGAATTGGATCTGTGTCTGAATTGGACGATGTCCAAACAAACTGTGCTTCTGTTCCTACGTCGGTAGCATTGTCTTCCGGACTTACTAAAATAGGTTTCAGTGGCGGATTGTTAGTAGAAGAGGATAAAGAAAGTTCAAAAACCACGGTACTTGATTCTCCTGTTACCACGGTAACCCCTTCAAAGGCGGTTAGATAATCATCCAATTCGGCTTGTACAGAATAATCCCCTGAAGGAACATTATCTAACACAAACTGTCCGCTTGCATCAGAAAAGACCGTAGTAGAAGAAGGGTTTGTAGTAATCTTTACGTTCGCCAGTGGCGTGTTCTCACCATCTACGACAACCGTTCCATCAATAATTCCTGTGCCATCTTCATCGATCCCATCCTCTTCGCAAGCTGCAAAAAAGAGGGTTAACAGCAGAAAAACCCCAGCTAATTTTTGTATCTGTATTCTCATTCTTCTATGGTATTTTCGAGTTCGAGTGTTTCTCCCTCCGATGTATTAATTTGTTTTGAGCGACTTCTTCCGAAGTGATAATTGAGCCCTACGCCAAAAGCATAATAAAAATCATCTCGTTTTCCACGTTCAACTTCATCCACTTCGTCTGAAAAAAAGAAATTTGCCTCTGCAAAGGCGCGTACAGAAAAAGAATCTGATAATTTCGCATCTAACCCTACCCCGGCTTGTGCTTTGTATTGGTCTTCCAGTTTGATGTTATTATCGAATTCATCGTCGATATTGACAGTATAACCTGCTCCTGCATAGATAAAAGGTGAGATATCATCGTAGGGCAAAATGAATCCTTCTAAATTTAAATCTGTAGCGATATATTCTTCTTGGTACGAACTTCCAGCCTCCAGTGTGAAATAACTACCTTTGAGCCCCAGCCCAAAGTGATCTGTAATTCTTCGAGAGTATCCAAAGGAAGCACCATAACTCAGCGGTTTTTTTGAAAAGTCACTTTGGAAGAGCGTGGTAAAACCACTAACATGGAAACTATTCTTTTTTGATACCGGCTTTTGTCGTCGCTCATAAAGCAACGTTGATTCTTCCATTGCTTTTTCCTCATTATAGGCAGCCACCAATTGCTGGTTGGTTTCTTCACCAGCACCGGTAGTCCATAATTTTTCTTCGATCCCTTCAATGATCAAAGCTTCCACGGCTTTTTCAATGGCATCTTTCATTGCCAATTGTACAGGCTCGTTTTTGGTAATCCCTGTTTCTACTTCTAACAGACGTTGAAAATTCACATAACGAAACAAGCTGGCATCAATCGCTTGAGAGAGTATCGTTTTAGAAATATAAACAGTTTTTAAAATCTTTCCATTAGACGTGGACACCGCACGTAAATAGAGCGTCAGACGATCTTCACGATATTGTGTGGAACCTCCAACACCGAAATAACGAGCGCCCAAGCCTCCGGTGATGATATTAGAATCGTAGGAAACGATTCCTCCTTCTAATAAGATCCCGGCAAACAATAAGGGAGGAAGGGCCGGTTGCGGATTTCCTTTTTTTGCAAACTCTTCTCGAGTGGAGCGTATAATATTTCGTTCTTGCGTAAGGTTTCCGAAATTCTCACGCTCAATGGGCGTAAACCAGTTAGAGTCTTCAAGGGCTTTTATCAACATGGTGGTAGCCCCCTGACTTACCGCCGTGCTAAAGGAACTCCCATTCTCCACATTCTTATACTGTCCGGTTTGATCTTTAAAATTATATACCCCAACGATGATGGGTTCTTGCGGAGGAGGCAGTTCACGAAGGGTTTTACTCTTCGGAGTTACTTCACCAGTACGAGCGTTTTGCACTCGTATAGGTTGGTTTAAATAGGTGCCACATCCTGCAAATAATAGGCTAACAAGAAAAATTGAGATAAAATTACGCATCAAGAAGATTCTAATTACTTATTGAGGAACAACTATTTGTGTTTGTTCTCCTGTAGTTATGTCTAAAATATTAATGACCAGCCCTTCTGCTGAATCAAATATTTCCAATGAAAGGGTTCCTAAACTATACGTTCCCGCTTGCAACCCTTGCCCCAATTGTTGTCCAAATATAGCTCTCGACAATTGTCCTAACACCTGACGATTGATACTTTCAGAAAAGTTATCGAGGTCAGACAAACCAAGTCTACTGTCGGGATTGGTAAAAGAATTTTGTGCGTTGGCAGAACTAAGCAGTTGTTGATAGTTGAACGTATCTCCCCCAAAGTTCGGATTGACTGGTTTGTATACTAGTTGTTGGGAAAAACCTATTCCCACACAACCTATCACAAAAATTAAAAAAGCTAATTTCTTCATATCAGTATCGTTTCACGTAGTTGTCACCCCGCTTTTTAATAAATTGAAAATATCGGTTTGTACGGTCAATGGCCGCATCGACCATTTGATCTAAATATCCGGCGCGTGGATTCACAAAAAATTCAAAAATTAACTCTCCTTCTACCAAAACCTGAAGTTTTGTATTTATTCCAAACGCTAATATCTCTTTGACAGCAACAATCTGTTGTCCATTAATTTTATCGTTATCGTACGCCTGTTTGTACATGCGATAAAAGTCCCTTCCGGGTTTGGTTTTTGTATCCTCAGTGACTATTCCGACAAGCCCCACATAGCCATCTTCTCCTGCATTTGATAAATCCTCGGATATGGCATTTTTCGCCTCAATTATAAGCTTAGTAGGATCGACATTTTCAGGTCCGTTGAGAACGATCCTATCTTTTCCTACCATTTGATCCTCCTCATCATAAAGTAATAAAAGTAAAATGGTTCGTTGTGTGGGATCCACATTCCGAAACACGCTTGCGAGTTCTTTTCGTTCGTCTGGCGCTAATATGAAGCGCCCCTCTTCTTTTTCCGGAGTTGCTGCTTTTTCGCTAACCTCTTTGTCAGTAATAGTTAATACAAATCGAAGGGAGTGATTATTAATCGTTTTATTGATTGCAAAAGCCTTTATAGTTATAAACTCTCCATTAGATTCTTGAAAAATCTTTGCTTCTATATCGGAGTTAATGTCTTGTGAGAGTGAAGGGTACGATAGAAACAAGAGTATCGTCAATCCAATATAGGAGAAAACCTTCATAGTGGTTAGTTAAAGCTTCGAACGATAATGGACTGGCTATTCCCTTCCATATTTATTTTCATTTTTTCTGAAATAGAATTCGTTCCGTGGAATATTAAGTTCTGATCGCTTCCACGCTGAACGATCTCTAAGTCTTGAACGTTAGGGTTGCTACTAAAATTAAGCACTTCATGCCCATCACCATCTTGCAGAATATTTTGGATCAAGGTTCTTGCCTGTACACTTAGATATACCAAATTGTCGTTACCTGTTTGAGCAATATCCAATGTACTGGAACTACCAATTTGATTTGCAACTTCTACTGCATTTCGGTCTCCAATCTGATTTACAAAGATGATGTTATCGGAAGCGTTTGCCGTAGCTTGATTTTGACTGTTTAATAGATTATTCATTGCTCCGTTGTTTAGTGACGTTGAGAATCCTAACGTATTCGCATTTTCACTAATGTAATTTTGGGCATTTGCTCCCGCAAAAGCCAATAGTACAAAGAATAATAGGTTGAATAAATTGATACGACTTCGTTTCATAACCAGACAATTAGTTGCAATATAAAAATTTTGTTTAAAAGTAAGAGCAAAAACGAATAGATGTTTTTGCTCCTACAAAAAAGTTAGGTATGGATATTATTAGTTGCTCTGTGTAACTGTAGAGCTATTTCCATTTCCAATTTGGAATACCCAGCTTGTGTGTGTGGTACCTGATTGGCTTACAGTACTACCATTGTTGTTTCCATCTTGGATGACAACACTAAAGTGTCCCATTCCATTTTGAACAACGCTGCTTGCGTTACCGTTTCCATATTGACCTACTCCAGAGATGTTGTCATTTCCGGTTTGGATCACAGCACTAATATTGGAATTACCAAACTGTTCAACAATACTAAAGTTATTGTCACCAAGTTGCTTTACGTCGCTAAAGTTGAAGTCTCCAACTTGCTCAACGCTACTTTCATTTAGGCTTCCTTGTTGGAAAACACTACTATTGTTCAAGGTTCCGTCTTGATCAACGTCACTGTCGTTGTCATTTCCTACTTGAGCAACCCCAGAACCATTGTTATTTCCGGCTTGATCTACGTCAGATTCGTTTCTGTCTCCATTTTGGTTGACTAACGAATTGTTAGCATTCCCAACCTGATCTACAGAAGAATCGTTGTCACTTCCGGTTTGAATAACAACACTTCCGTTAAAGTTACCGTCTTGATTATCAACACTTGTATTATCATTTCCTACTTGCGTAACAAAAGCATTGTTATTGTTACCCAATTGTTCTGAATCAGAATCATTGCGATTCCCATCTTGTAGGGTCACGTGACCATTGGTCTGCCCCACTTGCACTACATCGCTTTCGTTGTCGTCTCCCAGCTGATCTACATCAGAGTTGTTCATGAATCCGGTTTGTGACACATCAGAATCGTTTCCAGATCCTAATTGATACACATCACTAGTATTAGATTGCGCGAACATGAGAGAAACAGACAATACAGCAACGATGCTAAAAAGTAATTTTCTCATAAATTTTAATTTGGTAGCGAAAAGGGACCTTCCTTGGGAGTACCCAATAAGGTCCCGATTTTCTATTAATAATGTGGCTTAGGCCTACTCTTAGTTACTCTGTGTAACTGTAGAGTTGTTTCCGTTACCAATTTGATCTACCAAACTACTGTGAGTAGCTCCGGTTTGAGTGGTAACGTTTGTGTTCATGTTACCATCCTGTAACGTACGGCTAAAGTTGCTTACACCATCTTGAGTAGCAGTAGCGTCGTTACTATCTCCCAATTGAGTGTTCTGAGCGTCGTTCATGTTACCATCTTGGTCAATCTCAGCGATGTTGTTGTTACCATCTTGGTAGTTACCAAAAAGCCCACCGTTAGCGATGTTATCGTTACCTGTTTGAGAAATGTAAGACTCGTTCATATCTCCATACTGTCCAGCACCAGAAGTGTTATTGTCACCATCCTGGTCATTGTCAGCGATGTTATCGTTACCCAATTGACGGATCCCCCAGATTAACCCTGGAGAAGGATCTCCACCACGGTTGCTCACACCATTTTGGTCTGAAGTTGCAGTGTTCCCGTCACCTGTTTGAGTGATCAAGAAGTAGTTGTCATTTCCAGTTTGGAAAGAAGTTCCGAAGTTACCGTTACCGTACTGTCCGATCTCAGTGTTGTTATCGTTACCAATTTGACGGATACCGAAGTTTCCACCGTTTGCAACGTTCGCGTTACCAACTTGGTCGATTACAGCCATGTTACGTTCTCCTTCTTGAGACGTACCAGCGTTGTTGTTGTCACCAACTGAAGAGGTAGATGATTCGTTGTCTGTACCTATTTGACGTGTACCCCAAATTAAAGATGGACCACCACCAAGGTTACCATTACCGTCTTGTAATACAACAGACTCGTTGGTAGTACCAGACTGATCAACATCGTAGTCGTTGTTGTTTCCTTCTTGGTCAACATCAGAATCGTTAGATGTACCAGATTGTGTTACTTCAGAAGCGTTTCCGTCTCCTGTTTGATCTACATCAGAAAGGTTAGTCATTCCAGCTTGAATTACTGAAGATGAGTTGCCGCTTCCTGTTTGTGTCACTGTACTCGTATTCGATTGAGAGTACCCAACTGCAGCAAAGATTAAAGCTGCTGCACTTAACATTAATTTTTTCATAATTCTGAAAATTTAAAAGTTTAGTTAATAAATATGTAATAGTTAGTAATCCAATTTAATAGGCACGGTTATATGCGTGCGCCAAGACGCAAGAATCAGATAAATACTTTAAAGGGGATACTAAGCAAGGATTGTTATTGTGTTACCACAACGCAGAAGTTTGTTGGAAGAAATTTGGAGCTTGGCAGGGGGATGTTACTTGCTCATCTTCAATAATTCTTATCCCTCAACTTTCTGAATCAAATATCCAAAAAAATTGGTTACGCGACATACGTACTTCTACGTATGTCATTGATTTACAGGAAGGATAGGAAGTTTTTTCCTACAAAAAATTTTAACAAAATCGGTTCAATGGCATCTTAAATCGCCCAACAACACTAAAACTCTTAAAAATCAGAAATGTTAAATAAATGTTAAATAAATAAACCGCCTCATTTGAAGCGGTTTAGATTACGGTACCATGAAATTTCTATTAAATTATCTGGTAAATAGTAGTTCTCTGTACTTAGTTAGCGGCCAAATTTCATCGTCTACCAATAGTTCTAACTTGTCACAATGGTATCTGATCTCTTCAAAGTAAGGTTTTACCTCGTTGCAGTACTCAAAAGCACGTTTTTCAGAATCTTCCATTTTATTGGCTTTCTTCCTTGCTTCGATCATGTCTGTAATCCCTTGATTGATTTTGGCAATGTGATCGCTAATGCTTTCAACCAATTGCATTTGTTCTCCAGCTACTTTTTTAAAGTCATTTCCGTAGATACTTTTTAGGCCTTGTACATTTTCAATGAGAAGGTTTTGATAACGGATTGCTGTAGGGATCACATGATTTCGTGCGACATCTCCTAAAACACGCCCTTCAATCTGAATACGCATCGCGTATTCGTCTACCTGAATCTCATGACGTGCTTCAATTTCTACCTTGGTCATAATTTCGAGATCTTCATACAGTTTGATATTCTTCTTAGAAACGTTGGCCTTTAGAGCTTCCGGAGTTGTCTTGTTGTTGCTAAGTCCGCGTTTCTTTGCTTCCTTCTCCCAAGCTTCTCCATATCCGTCTCCTTCAAATCGAATTTTCTTTGAGTCCTTAATATATTCACGAAGTACATTGAAGATGGCATCATCCTTCTTCATCTTCTTCCCTTTAATCAAGCTATCAACTTCTTCTTTAAAGTCTTGAAGTTGTCGAGCTACGATGGCATTAAGCACGGTCATGGGTTGTGCACAATTCGCCATAGATCCTACCGCTCGTAATTCAAACTTATTCCCGGTGAAGGCGAATGGAGAAGTTCTGTTTCGATCGGTGTTGTCCAATAAGATTTCTGGAATCTTACCTACTACATTCAGTTTAAGGTCTGTTTTTTCTTGAGGAGAAAGTTTTCCATCGGTTACTTTTTCTAGTTCATCCAGAACGGCTGTCAATTGCGATCCAATAAATACTGAAATGATTGCCGGAGGCGCTTCATTAGCACCTAGGCGGTGATCGTTACTAGCGCTTGCGATGGCGGCTCGAATCAGTTCTTCGTATTCATACACCGCTTTGATCGTATTGATAAAGAACGTAAGAAATTGTAAGTTCTTCATCGGCGTGGTTCCCGGACTTAACAAATTAACACCCGTATTGGTACTCAATGACCAGTTGTTGTGCTTTCCACTTCCGTTGATCCCTGCAAATGGTTTTTCGTGAAAGAGAACCATAAAGTTATGACGATCGGCAACTTTATCCATTACGTCCATTAGTAAGGAGTTGTGATCTACTGCTAGGTTGGCTTCTTCAAAAATAGGCGCTAATTCAAATTGGTTGGGAGCCACTTCATTATGACGTGTTTTTACTGGAACTCCCAACAACATACATTCATTCTCTAGATCACGCATATAATTAAGGACACGTGTAGGAATACTTCCGAAGTAATGATCATCTAATTGCTGTCCCTTAGCCGAAGCATGCCCTAATAAGGTGCGTCCAGCCAACATCAAGTCGGGTCTCGAGGAAGCCAATGCTTTATCGATTAAGAAGTACTCTTGTTCCCAACCCAAGGTCGCATTTACTTTCGTTACACTCTTGTCAAAATACTTAGCCACCTTGGTTGCAGCATGGTCTACCGATTGTAATGCACGTAACAATGGCGTTTTATTATCTAATGCTTCTCCCGTATAGGCTACAAATACGGTAGGAATACACAGTGTTGTTCCGTAGATAAATGCGGGCGATGTTGGATCCCATGCTGTATATCCTCTTGCTTCAAAGGTATTTCGAATCCCCCCATTGGGAAAACTGGAAGCATCGGGCTCCTGCTGTACTAATTGTCCGCCGCCAAACTTTTCAATGGCTTGACCACCACCTGTCGTTTCAAAAAAGGCATCATGTTTCTCTGCAGTAGATCCTGTAAGCGGTTGGAACCAGTGGGTATAGTGGGTAGCTCCTTTTGAGATCGCCCATTCTTTCATTCCGGTTGAAATGTGGTCTGCAATGTTTCGATCAATTTTAGCGCCACTTTCAATAGCGTCCATTACGCTGTTGTAAGAAGTTTTTGTTAGGTATTGACGCATCGCCGCCTCGTTGAATACGTTGCTTCCAAATATTTCAGATCGACGGTTGGGTTCTTTGACATCAACCGGTTTTCGATTGAAGGTCTCTGCAATGGCTTTAAAACGTAACGTTGACATAGGGTGTTTTATTAGATTTTTAGTTTTTTGAACGGCACAAAAATAACTGTTTTACAGAAACACCCCCTATTTTTTCATGTTAAGTTATTAATAAAAGTAGATTTTCATGTTAACAACCCCAATAAAAATAGGGTTGCCTCTTGAAATAGAAATTAATTGACGAAAGCAAGGCTTATAAACACACAATAGGCAATAACGATAACCAGTCCTTTTATTCTTCCGATTTCGAATTTCTTCGGAAGGAAAGCAAGCGGTATCAACACCGCAGCAAAGCCCAACATCCAAAAGATATCATTGGTCAGAACCATTTCACTTTTGACATCAATCGGTTGAATTAAGGCCGTAACCCCTAATACGGAAGCAATATTGAAGATATTAGACCCGACAAGGTTTCCTAAAGAAATGGCTTTCTCCTTTTTCAGCGCTGCGATCACAGATGCTGCTAATTCGGGAATACTGGTGCCCACCGCGATCATCGTCACGGCGATCACACGCTCACTTACTCCTAGTACTGTAGCAAGGTCTACGGCGCCTGTCACTAACAGTTCGCTTCCGCCCCAGAGCGAAACACCCCCAATAAGCAACCAAAATATAATCTTGAAATTTGACGCTTTTGAAAGTCCGTCGTCAATACTATCGTCAGTAGGTTCTGTTTTTGCTTTTAGGCGTGCACGACGAATCAATAATATCAAATAGATAATAAGGAGTACAAGCAGTACTGCTCCTTCCAACCGACTCAATGATGCGCCACTCCTTAATAAAAAATACAGCGCGACCGATAGAAACATCATTACGGGCCAATTGAATTTGTAAAAGTCACGATCGATCGCCAGTGGTGCAATAACCGCCGTGATTCCTAAAACAAGACCAATATTCGCAATATTAGAACCGATAACATTCCCCAAAGAAATATCACTGAACCCGGTTAACGCGGCGTTAAGGCTTACCAGTAGTTCAGGTGCGGAAGTGGCAAAACTCACCACTGTGAGTCCGATTACCATTTTCGAAAGATGCAATTTAAAGGATAAGGCCACTGAGGATCGAACTAAGAATTCACCCCCTACCACCAGGAATAATAACCCAAGAAAAATGTAAAGTATGCTCATATTTTTATGAAACGAGAAAGATACTAAGAAACTCATGGCTTACGCAACCAGACAATAAATAACTAAAAAAGAAGTTATATAACTATAGATATCGTTGTATAACTACAAAAATAGTTTATATTTGTTTTGTTAACGACAATTTTCATGGAACGACTTACCAATAAAGAGGAGGAAATTATGCAAGCGCTCTGGCAATTAAAAAAAGCCTTTGTGAAAGAAATAATAGCCTTGCTACCAGAAGAACAACACTATAATACCATATCTACTATTGTTCGAAATTTAGAGGAAAAAGGGTACGTTGCGCATCAGGCCTTCGGAAAAACCCATCAATACTATCCTACTGTTTCGAAAGAAGAATATATGGAGCGCTTTATGGGATTGGCAACTAAAAAATTCTTCGGAAGCAGCTACAAAAGCATGGTCTCTTTCTTTGCAAAGGAGGAAAAGATAAGTGCCGACGAACTTCGGGAAATTTTGGAACTCATCGAAAAAGGCGATTAATATGGAACTTTCTATCTACCTAGCCAAAAGTGCATTGCTCTTGAGTTTCTTTTTCGGAACCTACCATCTGCTCCTCCGCAGCGATACCCATTTTAAAGTACATCGCTGGTTTTTGATTGGCGGAATCATTGCGAGCATCACCCTTCCTTTTATCGCCTTTACGCGAATTGTCTATAAAGAATTGACCATGATTCCTGAAGGAACCACAGCCATGCTAGCTCCTACGGAAACACTCTCTGCAACTGAAATGCCTATCGAAGCCTTCACGTGGGACACCATCGTACTATACGTATATATAGCCGGCGTGCTCTTTTGTTCATTTCAACTGCTTTGGCGGTTAACCACCGTGCTATGGCAAGTTTCTAAGCAACCGGCTATTCGCAAAGGAAATTTTAGACATGTGCAAGTGAAGGAGACCATACAACCTTTCTCCTTCTTTCACTTTATCGTTTACAATCCTACGCTGCATCCTGAAGAAGAACTACAGATGATCTTAAAGCATGAAATCGCGCATGCGCGACAATGGCACAGTATTGACGTTATTCTTGCGCATCTGCTCGTCGCATTTCAATGGATGAATCCATTTGCCTGGTGGTACAAGAAAGACATGGAACAAAATCTTGAGTTTCTGGCCGATTATACAACCGCTCAATATGTTCCTTCCAAAAAAGAATATCAATTAGCACTGGTTCGAATTTCATCACCCGAACAAACACCGGTGCTTACCACACCTTTTTATCAATCATTTATCAAAAAACGAATTATTATGTTAAACAAAGAGCATTCAAAAAAATCGAATTTATGGAAAATGAGCTGGGTCCTTCCGTTGATCGCCGTATTCCTATGGAGTTTTAATGTGAAAGAGGAAATAGTCTATCAACCCAAGCAGACCGCTGTGCAAAACACGCTTCCTGAAGTCATTGCTTCAGAAACGGTCGTCGCGACCGCTATTGCTTCGAAAGAAGTTAAACCCACCCCAATTTCAGAAACGAAAACTAATTCCACTCACAAAACGACTTCAAAAACGGAAGAAAAAGCAACCACAATTGATTCCGAAGAGAAACGCAACACCCTAAACACAGGTGCTACTCAGAATCAAAAAGTTGTCAACCAGTCTTTTACCGTCAAAGAACGATACCTCATCACAAAGAATACCACCGATGCTGAGTTGGATGAAATTAAAGCCGACATCAAAAAAGCACATAATATCGACCTGAATTATGAAGTACGGCGCAACAGCAAGGGAGAGATCTACTCATTGCGCATGCAACATAGCGGGAATGGTAATAATGGCAACTTCCATGTAAACAACGATGAAGGTATTAGTGATTTTTACTTCTTGATTGATGATGAAGGTCGTAGTAGTTTTTGGTCTGAAGGACAAGAAGAACGCACCAAAGAACTAGCGCTTCGCGCGCAAGAGCGTGCCAAACGACTGGAAGAACGGATGATAGAACGAAAAGAACGCCTAAACGAACGCTTTGAAGAGCGAAACGAAGAGCGACTTGCACTCATGGAAGAGCGCCGGGGCAACCGACTCACAGAAAAGCGAGAGGAATTGGCCGAAAGACGTGAAGAACTTGACGAGCGAAGAAAAGAACTCGCGCTACGCCGCGCCGAGTTGGCCGAGCGACGCACACAAATGAATCGATCTTCAAACGGCCTCAACGTAAATGGAACTGTATTTTATGAATCGTCAAGAAGCAACGAATCGGTTACAATCAACAAAGATATGAGCGATGCCGACTTAAAAGCTTTGAAAGATCGCTTGGCGGAAAAGGGTGTTGAATTTGACTACAGACGCGTAAAACGAAACGAACACAATGAGATTACCAGCATAAAAATTGAAGTAAAAAAAGGGGATCGTTCAAAGACTGTAACGACCATTGACTCTGATGACGGAGCACCGATAGAACCCCTATTCATTGCGATGTAGTTTTTGTACCATTTTAAGAAACCCTTCTGACAGGAAGGGTTTTTTTATTTGTACATTTATGATATGAAGCAACAGTTTTTCAAGGGCTTAGCAAAGCTGAATAAAAAAATACTTCCTAGCTTTACGAAACAAGGAGTAGATCTAGCCAAGGCCAGCAAATGGCAATTGGCGTTGTTTGCATATCGCATGTGGGTGACTAAAAATGCGCTAGATTGACACTAATAAGTGATCAAGGAACGGACCTCTTGCCCTTTCAGCTTTTGAGCGCCTTGCAAAAAAGATAATTCAATAAAGAAATTGCACTGCACGATTTCTCCTCCAAGTTTCTCGATCAGTTTACAGGCGGCCTGTGCAGTTCCCCCTGTGGCCAACACATCATCATGCAACAACACCTTGTCGCCGGGACCTATTGCATCTTCATGAATTTCCAAGGAGTCCATTCCATATTCCAAAGAATAGGGCTGTTTTAAGGTATCAAAGGGAAGCTTTCCCGGTTTTCTCAGGGGTACAAAACCCGCCTTGAGTTGTAACGCCATTGCCGTAGCAAAGAAAAAGCCGCGAGACTCGATCCCCACTACCTTATCAATAGTTTGCTCACCCACCAGTGCAATCAACTCACGAACACAAGTATCCATAGCTTCAGGATGATTCAAAAGGGGTGTAATATCCTTAAAGGTCACTCCGGGCTTCGGAAAATCAGGAACATCGCGAATGAATTTCTGTAAATCGATCATTTTTTTAGTAAAGTACTTGGTCTATAAAGGTAAAAAGAAATATATTTGCAGCCCGAAACAAAATAGTGATTTTCATTTTTGTTTCAGAAAATACAAACGGCCTCGTGGCGCAACTGAATAGCGCATCTGATTACGGCTCAGAAGGTTGCAGGTTTGAATCCTGCCGAGGTCACGAATAAATTGAAAAGCAAGCAAAATCATAAAGCTTGCTTTTTTGATTTTGAGGGTTTTTGATTTTCAGCGCGTAGCGCTAAGGATCAGGAGCGACAGCGAGTAATCCTTCTTGCCATACGTACCTTAAAGCTCGCTTGAGCGTTTTTTTGTTTGGGCTATTTTAAAATTGCATCCGACGAGCAATGTAGTTGCGAGAGGAATGCAAGATTTCATTGGGATAAAGAACAAAGCGAACAATCCTGCACCACAGAGGCCATCGCACCATCTGGCCCCTCTCTGCAAAAGGTCCACAGGACCTTTTACAACCGTTCGGTCCCCTGCCGAGCCTGCCTGCCGGCAAAGGCAGGGTCACGACACTCAAGAAACCACGTCCCAAAGGGCGTGGTTCTTTATTTTAGGGAAAAGCCAGGCCTTGTATTATCTTCAGCCATCAAGTACGATATCAATAAAAACGGTACTTTAGCACTTCGCTTTTTAGGAATTGGCATATTTAAAACAACTGGACCATATTCACATGAAATTAAATACAATCATAGCATTAACGTACCTTAAGAAATTACTTCCCATAGTATTCCTGCTTCTTTTTCAAACTACCGTTGCTCAGAAAACTACGGTAACACCCTTTACGATCGGGGAAACTCTAACCTTCAATTCTAAGGTATTATCAGAAGAGCGAAAACTTAACGTCTACCTACCCCTAAGCTATAAAGATTCAGTCCATAAGAACTATCCGGTTATTTATTTGCTGGACGGTTCTGCTGACGAAGATTTTATTCACATCGCAGGGTTGGTGCAATTTGGTTCTTTTCCGTGGATCAACATGATTCCGGAAAGTATTGTGGTAGGAATAGCGAATGTAGATCGAAAACGGGATTTTACGTTTCCTTCAAACAATGAACTGGATCAAACAGAGTTTCCCACTTCGGGAGCTTCGGCGAACTTCATACGATTTTTGACCAAAGAAGTTGCAGAAATAATTCAAGAGCAATACCGAATATCAGAAGAATCCACCCTTATAGGGCAATCACTTGGCGGTTTGTTAGCTACTGAAATCTTATATACGAGTCCGAATAGCTTTGACAACTACATCATTATCAGCCCTAGTTTATGGTGGGATGACCAATCGTTATTACAACGCCAAACACCAAAATTAACACCGCCAAAAAAAGTATATGTTGCTGTAGGCAATGAAGGACCCACAATGGAAGCAACCGCTATGGAGCTTATCGCAAAACTTCAACGGCTGCGAAAGCGCGAAACCGAAAATACGCTTATCATTCGGTACGATATCATTAAAGAAGGTAACCACGCAAACATTCTACACAATGCAGTATATCGAGCGCTCCTTCATTTTAATGAGAACTAAAAAATATAGTGTTAGCAGATTCTCCTTTCAGGAATTATTCACAAGTTCCTTGGGTCCAATTTGTGACGCCACTTTTTCTGGCGTGACATTCATTACTGTACGTCACCTCGTTGCACCCGCAGACCGGTGCATATTCATAGGTACAATACCCATCTTTCTCAATTTTTGATTCGTCGATACAGTCTTTTTGAGGCCCGGAGCCGCAAGCGGATAGGAGCATGGTGAACATTCCGAAGGAACATAGAAACGATTTCAGCATAATACGATTGCTTTTTATAAAAGTAACGAAATGATGAGTAGGAAAAAAGGATTATACCAACACTTCAGAAGTTACGTCAAAATGCTTTAAAAGACCTTGCAAGCCACTCATGTCAATAGGATTCAATGAAGAAACTCTAAGAATACGATCACAATCTTCAAGGTCGAAATTCACTTCATACTTGGGGTAGGTCCTTTCGATCTTATTCAAAATGATTTGTGCTTTCGAAGGGTCTGAAACATTTGTCTGAAAGATTTCAATCTGCGGTTTCATGCTTATATTACTATCTAGAGCGAATGCTCAATTAGATTCAACGTATTTCATGAAATTATCTAAAATGGCCTGCCAGCCTTGTTGTTGCATCTCTTCCGAATTTTGATCTTCAGGCTCAAAAGACTCTGAAACCAACACGCCGCCCTCTTTCTCTTTGAAGGTGACGGTAGCACGACGATCATCATCTAATACATATACCAGTTTCTCTTGTTCTGAAATCTCCTCATAAGTGCCTCCAAAATCGAAACCTACACTCCCATCCTTGGCCTCCATTCGATAGACGAATCTCCCGCCTTTTTCTAGCTCGTTTTCTGCTTTTGGTGTATGCCAATCGTCTGAAGGACTGTTCCAATTTACAATATGCGATGGGGACGTCCAATACTCCCAAACACGTTCTAGCGGTGCGTCAATGCTCGCTGAAACTTGAATTGATTTTTTGTTGCTCATAATTACTTCTGATTTAAATGATTTTTAAAGTTAGGAATAGTATAATCACTGATACGTTTTTTAAAGTCTTATCTCGCTTCCATAAATAGCATGCCCCAACGATGTCCATCCAGATCAACAAAACCCATAAGATACATCCAATCCTCCACTTCAGAAGGCTCAGCAAAGACTGTTCCTCCTGCCTTTTTTACTAGGTCTGCAAACGAATCAACGTAGGCCCGTGTAGGAGCGTCAATATTGAGAAATGCTTCGGTACCTTTATTGGTATCTGCGATGGGGTTTCCGGAAAATTCAGCAAATCGATCTTCCGGAAAGAGCATTAGTACTGTCTTCTTTTCATCTAAATAAAAACCAGCATATTCATCATCCTCCGGTTGATGTTCCGTTTCTAAAAATCCTAACTGCTTGAAAAAAGCTTTAGATCTTTTCACGTCTTTTACCGGTAGATTGATCCAAAAGGATCGTACTTTATTTTTCATCTGCTGCTATTTTTAAAACATAAGACTTCATTTGTTTGACCTTGGGATTTTTAAAACCACTCAATGTATACACATCAGAAAAAGCATAGCGCACCATGCTTTCATTCTTCATCATTTTCATGACGCCGTTTACAGCGGCACTACTTCCATGAGTAATTACCTTATCAATGGTTAATTGCACTTCTGTATTGGTCTTCATGGTCTCCACAGCTTTGCTGAACGCATCAATTCCCGAGATCTGTTGGTCTCCATAGATCGTCCAAGCAATATCCTTTGTAACATGAGCTATCAGGAATTTAGTATCTCCTGTAGCAAATGCCTCGTTGAACTTTCGTAAGAACTCCTCCTTTTTCGTCATATCATTAGGGTTATTGATAACATATTGTTTTTCAAAGATAAAGCAAATGACACCCTATGTACCTGTGTAAATACGACAAACCAAAGGGTTGATTGCGACAGTTATGCTCTTCAATTTAGTTTCTGAGTTCCAAGAAGCTTCCGTATCTTTAAGAAGATAAAAATCATGTTATGAAACCATTTCATCTTTTCATTACCCTCTGTTTTATTATGGTTACCGCCTGCGCGCAAGAAACGAAGCACACGACCGTACTTGAAAAGTCAGATTTTAAAAAAGCGATCTCTTCAGAAAATGTTACGCTGGTAGATGTGCGTACTTCGGAAGAATTTAAAGAAGGACATATTGAAGGCGCGCAAAATATCAACTTCTTTCAAGAAGCGGTTTTCCAAAAGAAATTCGAGGCCTTCAACAAGAACGAACCGATCTATCTGTATTGCCGTTCCGGAAACAGAAGCGGACAAGCAAGTAAGAGGCTTGAAGCTATGGGTTTTACAAAGATCTACGATCTCAAAGGCGGATATTTAGGCTGGGTAGAGTAGAAAGATGCCTCATGGAGTTATCAGAAGCCTATTGGGAAGGTCGGTATCGTGAAGGAAGCACTCGCTGGAATATCGGCAGTATTTCTACCCCTCTACAAGCCTATTTCGATCAATTAGACGATCGCTCCCTCAAAATTCTCATTCCGGGGGCAGGATATGGTCATGAAGCCGAATATCTACATCGCAACGGTTTTCAACATGTGACGGTGGTGGATCTTTCAGAAACTGCCTTGCAGCATTTCAAAAAACGTGTTACAGATTTCCCTAAGCAACATATTTTGCATGCAGATTTCTTCGATCTCACTGCTTCTTACGACCTAATTATTGAACAAACATTTTTTTGCGCCTTACCCCCGTCAATGCGTGGGGCTTATGTTGAAAAGGTGTATGAGCTATTAGTTCCGAAGGGAATACTGGTAGGGCTTCTTTTTAATTTTCCGCTTACGGAAGAAGGCCCTCCCTTTGGAGGAAGTATTTCTGAATACCAAAACCATTTCCGCCCTTATTTCAACCTTCATACCCTTACGCCTGCCTACAATTCGATTCCACAACGTCAAGGCAACGAACTCTTTATTCGGTTCAGCAAAAAAGAGCCCTAAAAATAGGAAAGTCCGCTTACAGCGGACTTTCACGTTGATGGTTAGAATATTTACGCCATTAATACATATTGTTCAATGCCGTAATGTCGTTTGAGTTGAATTCTCCACTAGCTCCTGAACTAAAGCAAGCCAGCATAATAGAACTAGAATCATAGCCTGTAGGGGTTCCGTTTACGTGAACGGCTCCCACAGAACCGGACCCTTCATTTACGTTTTGGCCACAACTTTGACGGCTAAACCAGTCGGTATGACGGAAGCCTACTGAGTGTCCAATTTCGTGCGTGATCACATGTTCGTTTACGTTTGTTGAATATCCATCTAGGTTATAGATCTGAACGAACTTGTACGGCAACCCGTTACTTGGGAATCCGGCACTACCCCCTGCACCACCGGGATTGTTAATAGAGTTGTCGTACACCACCATATCTTTACTTTGGTAGTTGGTACCAAACGTAAGGGTGAAACTAATGCTCACACCGCTTAAACGATTGTAGTTGTTCACCGCCCATTGCAATGCAGTACGCGCCTTGCTGGACAGGGCCTGACTACCACCGGTGTATCCAATAATGGAAATATTTCGACCCTGACTTACTAGGTTAAAGGTACGATACTGTCGGTCGCCAGGGGCTTCGTCCAGTTGCTTTCCAATGTCTAGAATTTGATCTTCGGTAAGCACCACATCTTCTTCAACAAAAATGCGTTCTTCGGTCGATCCATCCGGGAAATGAAAGTCTCCGTAACGTACGAAGTTGGTGTTCATTTCCATCTCTTCTAAGACATCCATTAAATGTTGAGGGACTTCTTTGGTAAGATTGGCAGTTGGATTTGTTTCTTCGGGTTGTGTTTCTTCATCTTTAGAACATGAGAACAACACAAGGCTTAGCGCCATCGCGCTTAAAAGCCCAAATTTAAAATTCTTCATAAATAATAGAATTAATGATTAGTGATTAATTTATGTGGGGATATTCCTTCTAAAGATAAATAATTCACAAAGAAATCACAATATAATTCTCATTCATCTAAAATATTTAACATTTTAGTACGAATTAATGAAAAATCTATAATCTTGATAATTTATTGAATTTCAGCCGTTAACCCGGCGTCGAGAAGCATACTGCATCGTGGTTCTAGGTCATCATAGGGACCTGTCTTGACCGTGCATTTTCCTTTATAATGAACAATAATGGAGCACTGTTCTGCCTGTTCCGGAGTATGATCACAAGCCATGATAAGCGTATTGATCACATAATCGAAGGTGTTCACATCGTCGTTAAAGAGCACAATTTGGTTTTCGGTAGCTTCTTTTTCTAAGGTGGCGAGGTCTTCTTGGTATTTTTCTTGGGTACTCATAACTTCCTCTAAATTACAAATTTTGCTGCAATCCATTGGTTTTTCTCTTTATTTCCAACGTATTGAAAGCCTAATTTATTGCAGGCAGATTGTAAGAGCGAAAGGTCTTCTACATAAAAACCACTAAGGTATAGTTCGCCCGGAGATCGTAGGCACTGGCGGTACTTCGGAAGGTCTTCCAATAAGATATTTCGGTTGATATTGGCCAATATGACATCGTAGGTAGGCTGTTCGGGAAGCACGCCTGCATCCCCCAACTTCACCGAGATCGTGGCATCATTCCGTGTCGCATTCTCGATACTGTTCTCAACACACCAAGGGTCGATATCAACTGCAGCCACCGGCTTTGCACCTCTCATAAAAGCCAAGATCCCAAGAACGGCAGTGCCACACCCCATATCCAACACGCTTTTATCGGTCCATTCGTTCTCAAGAATATAAGACAACATCATGTAGGTAGTTTCATGATGTCCTGTCCCGAAAGACATTTTAGGTTCTATAATAATTTCATATTGTACCTCTTTCTTTTCATGAAAAGGCGCACGCAACCTACATTGCGCTCCTACTTCTATAGGGTGAAAATTCTTTTCCCATTCGGCATTCCAATTAACCTGCGCTATCTCGCGATGTGTAAAGGACACCTTGGCGATATCAGATTCAAATATTTGGAGGTTCGGTACTAAAGCAGGATTGAAATGTTCTTTCTGAACATACGCTTGCACTCCTGTATCGGTTTCTACAAAACTTTCAAATCCTATGATCCCTAACTGAGCCATAAGAATATCACTGCCGGGTTGCGGCGGATCTACTTCAAACGTATATTCAACATAGACAGGTGTCACTTAAAATGCATTTACGATTTCCATAAAGCTAGACACTTCAAGAGAAGCTCCGCCAATGAGTCCGCCATCCACATCTTTCTTCCCAAAGATCTCGGAGGCATTGTTGGGTTTTACACTTCCGCCGTACAAAATAGACACGGCATCGGCGATCTTTTGCGAAGCAGCAGCAGCGATCTCTTTTCGAATGAAAGCATGCATTTCTTGCGCTTGATCTGGTGTTGCTGTTTCTCCGGTACCGATGGCCCAAACAGGCTCATATGCCAAGATCACTTGCTTCCAACTATGGTCTGAAATATGGAACAAAGAATCTTCTAATTGTTTTTTGACGACGTTGAAATGATCTCCCGACTTACGGTCGTTCAATTCTTCTCCAAAACAAAAGATAATGGTCATGTCTTCTTCCATAGCGGCATTCACCTTTTCCGCGAGTGTATCGTGATCTTCATTAAAATAGGCACGACGCTCACTATGGCCTAAGATCACTGTATTGATACCAATACTGTCGAGCATTTTTGCGGAAACTTCTCCGGTAAAAGCACCCTTCTCAGCCTGATGCATATTTTGTGCTACCACGGTTACCGGATGATCACGTAAGGATTTATAGGTGTGATGTAGCTGGGTAAAGGAGGGAGCGATCATCACGGACACTTCTTCCGGAAATACTTGTTCTTTTAGTCGAACTAAAAAGCTTTCTGTTTCTGCCAGGTCATGGTTCATTTTCCAGTTTCCGGCGACAATCTGTTTTCTCATAAATAGGGTATTACGTTCTAATTTTTGGATCCAGCCATCCGTAGATGATGTCTACAAAAATATTAATTAGTATGAACAACGTAGCAATAACCAATACGGCTCCCATAATAATCGGTAAGTCTAATGTATTCAAGGCATCTACGATTTCTTTTCCGAGGCCATTCCAACCAAAAATATATTCTACAAAAACGGCTCCGGCCAACATGGAAGCAAACCAACCCGAGACTGCAGTCACCACCGGATTTAACGCATTTTTCAAAGCATGGCGCTTTAAGACTTGATAAAATGACAAACCTTTGGCTTTAGCGGTTCGGATGTAATCCTGACTCAACACTTCCAACAACGAGTTTCGCATCAGCTGACTGACCACCGCAAGCGGTCTAATCCCCAGTACAATGGCCGGTAAAATCAAATTCTTCCACTGAAGGTACTTTCCTTCTCCAAAATCATCTACAGCATATAAACTTCCGGTCATGTTCAGATGGGTATATTCATGCAATAGAAAACCAAAGATCCACGCAAAGATTATCGCGCTAAAAAAGGAAGGAACGCTCATCCCCAAAGTGCTAATCAATTGTATCGCTTGATCGGGCCATTGGTCTTTGTAGATCACAGAGATAATTCCCAAACCTATTCCTAAGATTATAGCGATCGTAATCGCAGAAATGGCTAAAATAAAAGTGTTTGGTAAGGTTTCAGCAATGACGGCGGTTACTTTTTTTCCATTCTTCTGAAAAGATTCTCGCAGATAGGGCGCTTTTAGCACTACCGTGGTGGCGCCTGCAGTGAAAAGTTTTGTTGCGCTGTATTTATCTTCGGAAAGAAATGTATACGACGAAGGGTCTGTACTGTGAAAAGAGACGGGAGACAGATCGTTCAGGTAGTACAAATACTGCTTATAAATAGGTTGGTCGAACCCATATTTCTTTTTGACGATCTCCAATTGCTCCTGACTCTCATTTTGCCCTAACATCATGCGCGCAGGGTCTCCGGGCAAGAGCGTAAAAAGTAAAAAGATCACGGTTATAACACCCCACAGCGTGAGTAAAGAATACCCTATTTTCTGAAGGATGTAGCGACTCACAGGCTATTGGTTTAAAACGTCAGCTTCGAGATTCCCCTCTTGTGAAAGACTGTCGCCCTGATCCAGCGTATCGACCTCCATCGTAGGTTCTTCAGGTATCATTTCAATGGTAGGTTTGGGTGCCCCTACCTTCTCCAGCTGCAGCTCTTCAAGATCGTTCCAGTGAAGTTTTTGCTTGATGGTTCCTTTGTCCAACTCCAATACTCCGGGATTGCTTCGCACGATTGTTTTGAGCGTTGTCATATCGCAGAAATAGAAATTGAAATTTAGATTGTATTCTTCCGTCAAGGCTTCCGTTCTTTCTCTGTTGTCTGCGGAAAGACCAATCACGCGATACCCATTTGCGAGCGCTTTATCAGTCACTTCACGCACCGGAATAAATCCTTCCATTTCACTATTGCTCAAACTATAGGCGATCACCACAATGAGGTTTTCTTCATTCAGAAAGCGTTCTGTGTAATCGGCACCGTCGCGTTCCATGCTAAAATCGTGTATGGGCGGCTCATAGCCTTCCTGAATATTGCGCGTTTCTACTTCCAAGAAGGTTCCTTCCTGTGCAGGATAGTCACCATTGGTCGTTACAATTACCTCTTCCCCATTCACATCAAATTTCCAATCGTATTCAAAAATGGGTTGCGGTGCTCCTTCCGGAACCGTCATTCCTTCTTGAATATTTGCGCCAATTTTGTACGGTCTAAAGTCAACGATGGGCAAATGCATCAGCACATGATATCCTAACCATAAGCAGAGAATCAGAGATATGAACACTACGATACTTCTGATAGATCGTGTAAAGAATGGTTGAATGTATCGTTTTCCGAAGAACAAAATCAAGATCAATACCAACAGCACAACATCCTTCCAAAACGACTCCCAAGGGGTTAATTTCAAGGCATCCCCGAAACACCCGCAGTCAGTCACTTTGTTGAAATAGGCCGAATAAAACGTAAGAAAGGTGAAAAAGACGATCATCAGTAAGAGACTCCATAACGTAAACCGCTTGGCATACCCTAAAATGATCATGACTCCCAACATCACTTCATAGATCACCACGAAAATAGCGATTGCCAAGGCATAGGGTACTAGAAATTCTAGGTTGAGTACCTCAGGAGCGAAGTAATCCTGTAATTTGAAGCCGAAGCCAACGGGATCGTTCAGTTTTATGAGTCCGCTGATAATAAATAAAATTCCGACAAATATTCTGGAAATTCCTACAAGTATTTTCATGATGGGTCCTGGGTTTCAGAAAGATGGATCATAGCAAAAACAGCATAGTTGATCATGTCTTGATAATTTGCATCGATGCCTTCACTAACAAGTGTCTTGCCTTCATTATTTTCAATTTGTTTTACTCGAAGTAATTTTTGCAAGATAAGATCGGTAAGAGAGCTCACGCGCATGTCGCGCCATGCTTCCCCATAATCGTGATTTTTGTCAAGCATCAATTGTTTGGTGACAGCTACTTTTTCATCGTACAACTGGGTAGCTTCTTCGAGCGTAAGATCCGGCTGTTCAACCACACCTTTTTCTAGTTGAACCAACGCCATGATAGCATAATTAATGATCCCGATGAATTCACTCATCGCTCCTTCATCTACCCGTCGTTCTTTATTTTGCTGCAAGCCTCGAATGCGTTGGGCTTTGATGAAGATCTGGTCGGTAAGCGAGGGCAATCGCAAGATCCGCCAAGCGCTTCCGTAGTCTTTCATCTTATTCATAAAGAGATCCCGGCATTGGGTGATGACGTCGTTGTATTGTTTTGAAGTATCAGACATCCCGTCTTTTAGATTTTGCGTAAATTTCGCTTAAATAAATCACTTTAGAAAATTGTACACACTTAATTGCCGCGGAAGACTCCTAGATTTGAGTCGGCCCAAAGTCATGGGAATTCTCAACGTGACACCCGATTCATTTTACGATGGCGGTGCTCATCAAGAAATGAGAGAGTTGGTTGCTAAAGCCGCGAAGATGCTTGCAGAAGGAGCGACATTCTTAGATGTGGGTGGGTATAGTTCCCGTCCCGGCGCTTCAGAGGTTTCGGAAGCCGAAGAAATAGATCGCGTACTTCCGGCGATCACCGCTATTTTAGAAGAATTTCCGGAAGCCTGTATTTCGGTGGACACCTTCCGAAGTAAGGTCGCAAGGCAAGCCATAGAAGCCGGTGCTTGTATGGTGAATGATATTTCCGCAGGAACCCTTGACGATTCCATGCTCTTTGTGATGGCTGAACTTCAAGTTCCTTATGTGATGATGCATATAAAAGGAACCCCTCAAACCATGGCACAAGAAACCGATTATGAGCATTTGTTGACTGATATTGTATATCACCTTTCAGAACGTCTCGCTACGGCTCGGGCAGCAGGTATTAACGATGTTATTATCGATCCGGGCTTCGGATTTGCAAAAACACGCGAACAAAATTTTACACTTCTCAACTCCTTAGAAGTATTACAGGAATTGGAGGCTCCTATGCTAGTGGGTGTATCTCGAAAATCAATGGTGTATAAAACCTTGGGCATTTCTGCTGAAGCTGCGTTGAATGGGACCACAGCACTGCACAGCTGGGCGTTGCAAAAAGGCGCTCATATCTTACGGGTACATGATGTGGCACCTGCCATGGAATGCATACAACTCTTTGAAAGGCTGACTTCAGGTTAAAAAAAATCTGTTACTTTTACACAAACCTTTGCCTGTGGAATTTTTAGACCTTTATAAGATCAGGATCATCGACATCATTGATATTGTATTGGTTGCTTTTTTGCTCTACTACCTCTACAAATTGGTGAAGGGTACCGTAGCCATCAATATTTTTGTAGGAATCGTAATTCTCTATGCGATCTGGAAGCTTACAGAATTGCTTCAGATGGAACTTTTTAGCAAGATCTTAGGCGGTTTCTTAGGCGTAGGGATGTTTGCCTTGATCGTTGTTTTTCAACAGGAAATACGCAAATTTCTACTCATGTTGGGTTCTACCAACTTTAAGGCTCGAAAACGCTTTTTTAAGCGATTCAATCTACTTTCCAAGGAAGCCACGACGCTTCACAATACCAAAGCTATTGTGGATGCTTGTCGGAAAATGTCGAAAACGAAGACCGGAGCGCTTATCGTTATTCAGCGAAACAACAGTTTGGATTTTGTAAAGAATACCGGCGACACCATGAACGCTGAAGTGAATCGCCCGATCATTGAAAGTATTTTTTTTAAGAATAGCCCGCTTCACGACGGTGCTATAATCATCGAAGATAATACCATCACTGCAACGCGCGTGATCCTTCCCGTTTCTAACGATCGAAGAATTCCGCAACGTTTCGGACTAAGACATCGGGCAGCGGTAGGAATTACTGAAAAAACCGACGCCGTGTGTTTGGTGGTTTCCGAAGAGAATGGGCAAATTAGTTATTTAAAAGAAGGTGATTTTGTGCTGTTTGAAGATATGGAAGAATTGAAAAATCAATTGGAGGCAGATTTAATTCAATAAAGACAATCCATGAAGCAATGTAAGAATTGTGAAAGGTCGCTTTCTGAAGCGGCCATCTATTGCGAGACCTGTGGTGCGAAGTATGTAGATCACCGACTCACCATGCGGTATCTTGCCGAGGAAAGCAGTAGGTCTTTCTTTAACATCGATGCCAACAAACCCGTGCGTACCTTTATTGATCTTTTTAAACGTCCGGAAGCCGTTATCGACGGCTACATCAGCGGAATTAGAAAGCGCTATATACACGTGATAGGTTATTTCACCATTGCGTTGACCATTAGCGGATTTTTTATGTTCGTGCTGCAAAAATGGGCTCCTGATCTTTTCAACAATATCTACACTACGATCTACGATACCGAAGCACAGGCAGAAGCATTTAAGGAATGGATGAGTTTTACCTTCGAATATCAAAGTTTAATCATCTTTCTCACGATTCCCTTACTGGCGGGAATTTCGAAATTGGTCTTTCTTCGGAACAAAAGATATAACTACACCGAGCATTTGGTCATTAATACCTATGCCTATTCTCATGCCTCTATTTTTTCCACCTTGCTGTATTTCGCCACCTTTTGGAATCAGACAGCTTTTGGGTATCTGGCCGTGAGTATCCTACCCATTCAGATTATCTATTTTTCGTATGTTCTCAAACGACTGTTTAGATTATCTTGGAAACAATTGCTGCTGAAGATCCTTTTGTTCTTATTGGTGCTGTTGGTCGTGTATATTGTCTTGATCATTCTAGGAACGATCTATATGATGTTCTTTACCGACATTTTTCAGGAAATGATGGAAATGGAAAAGGCGAAACGAGGCGTTTCTTATATGGTTTCTTCGGCCATAAATTGGACTTCGTAAAGATTTCTGTAGAACCCGTTTTCTTTTTTGAGCAGTTCTTTATGGGTTCCCATCTCTACAATCTGTCCGGCATCCATTACCAAGATCTTATCGGCTTTTTTGATGGTGGCCAAGCGATGTGCGATTACAATAGAGGTTCGGCCTTGGGTGATCTTATCGGTAGCATTCTGAATGAGTTCTTCGGAATAAGAATCTACGGAAGAAGTGGCTTCATCTAACACCAATACCCCCGGATTACTGACATACGCTCGCAAAAATGAAATAAGTTGTCGTTGCCCGGAAGACAACATGCTACCGCGTTCTTTTACATTGTAATCATAACCATTCGGAAGCGAGGTTATGAAACGGTGTACCCCAATTTCTTTGGCAGCTTCTATCACGGTTTCTCGTGAAATGTCAGGATCGCCTAAGGTAATATTGTTATAAATGGTATCCGCAAATAAGAATACATCCTGTAGTACCACCGCAATCTCCTTCCGAAGGGAAACCAACGAATACTCACGAATCGAGTTCCGATCGATCAAAATATCGCCTCCATTGATCTCATAGAAACGAGACAAGAGGTTGATGATGGTAGATTTTCCCGCACCGGTCGCTCCTACCAAAGCAATCGTCTCTCCCGGATGAACGGTGAATGAAATATTCTTGATGACCTGCTCGTCTTCATTGTAGCCAAAGGATACATTCTTAAACTCAATATAGCCCTTGGTATCTTTCAATTCGAGCGAACCGTCATCGTCAATATGCGACTTGGTGTCTAAAATTCCAAAAACGCGGTTGGCGGCCACCATTCCCATTTGTAAGGTATTGAACTTATCGGCGATCTGTCGAAGCGGACGAAATAACATTTGAGTTAGTTCAATAAAAGCTACGATCAATCCTAGGGTGATCGCACCATTTTCAGTTACATTGAGTCCGCCGTACCAAACTAGGAGTCCGATTGCCACACTGGATGCCATTTCAGCAATAGGAAAGAAAAACGAGTTATACCAAACCGTTTTGACCCAGGCACTTTTATGCTTTTCGTTAATTTCTTTAAAGATATCATACTCCTTCTTTTCGCGGGTGAAGATCTGGACGATCTTCATTCCGGTAATGCGTTCTTGCACGAAGGTATTTAGGTTGGCCACTTGATTTCTAACGTCTTCAAAAGCGGTTTTCATGGCCCGCTGAAACACCCGAGTGGCATATACAATCAACGGTAAGATAGCGAATACGATCAAGGAAAGTCGCCAACTTTGGTACAGCATGTATCCCATGATCACCAACATTTTTAACAGGTCGCTAATGATCATAAACAACCCCTGACTGAAAATACTCGAGATGGTCTCAATATCATTTACAGCACGTGTGGTTAGTCGGCCCACGGCACTTTTATCGTAATACTTCATTTTGAAACTTAACATTAGTTTGAAAAGTTTCACGCGGATATCCCGGATCACATTCTGCCCTAGCCAGTTGGCATAGAAAATAAAAGCAAATTGAAAGAGCACTTCAAAAACAAGTACTGCTACCATTAAACTGATGAACAATACTAGCGACTCATTATCCTTCGGCAGGATGCCATCATCTATTGCCTTCTGAAGCAAATAAGGACGTAATACCGATAATCCCGACATCACGACAGCAGCGAAGCCTACAAAATAGAACGTCCATTTGTACGCTTTTGTAAACTGCAATAACCTTCTAAAAAGTTTAAAATCGAATGCCTTACCAGAGCCTGCCATAGTTACGCTGATTGGTGATTTAGAAAAATTGTGTTAGGATATTGAACTTGTGTTAAAAAAAGACCCTGTGCCGGTGCTGATGCTCCCGCTTGCGATCGATCTTTGCTTGCTAAGATACGGCGAAAATCTTCAATAGAACGTTTTTGTAGTCCTACATCTACTAAGGTTCCTACAATGGCCCGCACCATGTTTCTAAGAAAGCGATCGGCAGTGATCGTAAACACCAGTAACTTGTCTTGCTGTTCCCACTGCGCTTCCCTAATGTCACAGAGAAATGTTTTAACATCCGTATTTGAACGCGAAAAACATTCAAAATCTTCATGAGATAGTAATGCTTCGGCGGCTTGGTTCATGAGGTTGATATCCGGAGTCCGCTGTAAGTGCCAAGTCAGTTCTTGTCGGAATGGGTCTTTTTCAAGAGTGATCCAGTATTCATAGGTACGTGCTGTTGCATCAAAGCGAGCGTGTGCTTCCGAAGTTACCGGAAGAATTTGCTGTATGGAGATATCTTTTGGCAAAAAACGATTCAACTTAAAACGTGTTTCTTCCTGTTCAAAAACCGCTTCAATATCAACATGAAAAAATAATTGACGCGCATGTACGCCGGTATCAGTACGGCCTGCCCCTATAATATTTATGGGAGTTCTGAAGTAGGTGCTCAGGATTTCCTGAACCACTTGCTGCACCGAGATCGCATCCGGTTGAATTTGCCATCCGTGATAGTGTTTTCCGTGGTAGGATATATCAAAAAAGTAGCGCAATTCCTTTATTTTTGAACGAACAAAAGTACGAAATCGGATGCGTCTATTTTCTCGATTCAGAAAAAATTAGCCCACGTTACTATGCGAAAGATTTTATTGCTGAGCGATACCCACGGATATATGGATGAAACCATATTAAAACATGTAAAACAGGCCGATGAAGTTTGGCATGCTGGAGATATAGGCACGCTAGATGTTACAGATGCCATTGAAAACATAAAACCGCTTCGTGCAGTGTATGGCAATATAGATGGTGTTGATATTCGAGCAAGTTTTCCCTTACATCAACGCTTCAATTGTGAAGGAGTTTCTGTTTGGATTACGCATATCGGCGGCTATCCGGGCCGCTATAATCGCGCGTTGCTTTCAGAATTAAATAAAAACCCACCCCGACTGTTCATCTGCGGGCATTCACACATTTTAAAGGTAATGCCGGATAAAAAACGGAAGTTGCTGCATATGAATCCCGGTGCTATTGGAAAACACGGATTTCATACGGTACGCACCATGCTTCGTTTTCAGATCGATGGGAAAGAAATCCAGCACTTAGAGGTCATTGAAATACCCCGATAAAAAAACCCCCAAAGATGGCATTCTTCAGGGGTTCGCACTAAAATATACTAAGATGTTGTTTTAACGTAATCTGTCCACAGATTTTACAAGGTCCTCGTCCCTTTTGATGGCCTTATTGGCCAGCACTAAAAAAACGATAGAAATGATGGGTAAAAGCACCCCAATACCCTTCTCAGAAACCAAGGTCTCTCCGGATAATGTTAGGGACCGATATACGAAAACGCCCAGTAATACAAAGTTTAATATGATGTTCAAGCGATTCAGCACAAATTGAAGCTGTCGCTTTTTAAAACTCAAAATGGTGATTATCGCCAAGGCAATGGAAGCGAATATCAAGCCAAACACTAGCGGTTCTTCTCTGGAAATGATCACAACACCAGAGGCATCCTCAATCGCAGGAAACCAAAAATACAATGCTCCTAGAGCCAAGGCTGATAGGATCATATATACGGTTTGAATGCGTTGTAACATAGATTTGTGTTTGGATGGCAAAAATACATCTTCTTTTGAAGAAAATACAAGCACAATATAAATTATTGTTGTATTATTGCAGTAACAATTCGTAACCACTTCAATGTAGGTTACTTAGTCTTCAAGAGTAAATTCAATCTCAATTACTTCGAGAATTCATTCAAAAAATATCATTAATTATATCATTTAGTTTTCTATAATGTTTGAAATTTCAGAACTAAAAGCAAAAAAAATGCCTGAACTTCAGGACATTGCTAAAACCCTAGGCGTTCCTAAATACAGAAGCCTTAAAAAATTAGACCTCGTTTATAAGATCTTAGACCACCAAGCGGCCAACCCCGAAGCTGTCAAAGCTATTGCTGCCGAAGAAAAAAAATCGGATACTTCTGATTCCGGCGCTTCTAAAAACAGTAAAGATTCTAATCAGCAGCAGAACCAAAAGAAGAATCAACGCTCTAATAATTCTAATAAGAGCAATCGTGGGCCCGGGAGACCCAAAAAACAAGACCAAGACAATAAAGGGCAATCCCGCGGGAAGTCAAATGACAATTCGAAGAACAACGACAACAACAATAATCGAAAGAACCAAAATCAGAATCAAAACCGAGGTCGTTCCAACCAGAAGAACAACAATCAGAACGATCACCGGAAAAACGGAAACAAAGACAACCGAAACCGTTATAAAGAACCTGATTTTGAATTTGACGGCATTATTGAAAGCGAAGGAGTTCTTGACATTATGCAAGACGGCTATGGCTTCTTGCGTTCTAGTGATTACAATTACCTTTCTTCCCCTGACGATATTTATGTATCACAATCGCAAATACGACTCTTTGGACTGAAAACCGGAGATACTGTTCTAGGTGAGGTACGCCCTCCGAAAGAAGGAGAAAAATATTTTCCGCTCATTAAGGTAACCAAGATCAATGGCTTGAACCCAAACGTGGTTCGGGATCGCGTAGCTTTTGAACACCTAACACCCTTGTTTCCGCAGCAAAAATTCAATATTGCTGAAAAACAAAGCACCATCTCCACTCGTATTATTGATATGTTCGCTCCTATCGGAAAAGGGCAACGTGGAATGATCGTAGCGCAACCTAAGACGGGTAAGACCATGCTATTAAAAGATATAGCCAATGCTATTGCTGCAAATCATCCGGAAGTATATCAAATCATCTTACTCATAGACGAACGCCCTGAAGAGGTGACCGATATGCAACGAAATGTTAGCGGTGAAGTGGTGGCCTCTACCTTCGATAAAGAAGCGACCGAGCACGTACGCGTGGCCAACTTGGTTATTGATAAAGCGAAACGTTTGGTAGAATGTGGGCATGACGTTGTGATCTTGCTGGATTCTATTACCCGACTTGCACGTGCTTACAACACCGTACAGCCTGCCAGTGGAAAGATATTAAGTGGTGGTGTGGATGCCAATGCGCTGCACAAGCCAAAACGATTCTTTGGTGCTGCCCGAAATATCGAGAATGGCGGTTCTTTAAGCATCATCGCTACTGCATTGACAGAGACCGGATCGAAAATGGACGAGGTGATCTTTGAAGAATTTAAAGGTACCGGTAACATGGAGCTTCAGTTAGATCGTAAGATCTCGAACCGACGTATCTTCCCGGCTATCGACCTTACTTCTTCAAGTACCCGTCGTGATGACCTGTTGTTGGATGAAAATGTGATCCAACGCATGTGGGTATTACGAAAATACTTGGCGGATATGAATCCGGTAGAAGCGATGGAGTTTATCAATGACAAAGTAAAACAGACGCGTAATAACGAAGAATTCTTGATCTCTATGAATGGATAACGAAGACGTTTACTAAACGAACTAAAAAAGCCCTACATAATATTGTAGGGCTTTTTTAGTGCTCTCTTAGGTTGCCCCTCGGCGGAGAACTTAAGAAACTACTCAAGCGCTCGCTACATTCCATTACCAATAAAAAAACCCTGCCAAAAGGCAGGGTTTGAAATATTTTGGAATATTTTCTTATTGCTTAACAACCTTTTGAGTAAGGGTTCCAGCAGAAGTATTCAAGTTAAGGATGTATACTCCGCGAGCAAGTTCACCAACGTTGATTTGTCCGTTCACAACTTGAACATTGGTAGCTTTTCCTAATACATCATAAATAACAGCATTTTGAATCTGAATGTTTGATGGAGCTTTGATGTTAATTACATCATTCGCTGGGTTAGGATACACAGAAATTACATTCGCTAAGTTGTCTTGAACGCTGAAAGTCTCCTCACCAACTAAGTTCATGATCAAAGATTGAGTCAATCCTAAGTCAATGAAATTTGTTGGAGCGTTTGCACCACAATCAGGAGCTAGAATGAAGTTGATTCCACTAGGTCCATCTTGATTTGCACCAAAACGCATGAAGTTAGTATCAGTTCCGTCATCAACTAAAACTGCTTCAAAAACGATATCATCTCCAGCAGGAATACTAGCTGTTAATGGCACAGAAACAATTGTTTCAGCGTCAGCGTTAGTAATAGTTACAGTAGCCGTTCCTTGAAGAGTTTGAGTTCCCCCTGGGAAAGCACCGCCATTGCTAGAGTAAACATTGAATGTTAAGTCAAAACCAGCTGGAGTCGTAACCGGTCCAATTGCCATTTCAGCATCAGTAACATCAAATTGACCTGTAATACCAAAATCGCCATCGAGATCAAACTCTGTAAAAATGTTGTTATTACGGAAGCTAGTTGGACTTGCACAAGCAATTTCCTCTCCAGTTACAATGGTTTGAGAGTTGTTGTTGGTGATGGTAATAGCACCACCTCTTACACCTGTTGTAGAACCTGCAGGACCATTAACTACAACGTTACCTGTAGCACCAGGACCTGTCATAGAAGTTTGTGCTTGCATTGCAAAACCTGCGGCAACAGCAGCAATGAATAAAGTAATTTTTTTCATAATTGTTAGATTTAAAGTTTAATATATCACTAACAAATATATAAAAGCATTTGGAATATTGTTTTATTTTAACCAATATTTCTAACTTATCCATTCTGAAATTCTTAAAGATGCCAACAACAACCTACTATTTTCTAGGAATTTTACTGACCCTCTTTATAGGGTGTGATTCTAAAAAAAACACCACTTCTTATGATTTTACCATTCCTTTTGAGTCTTCCGAAGGAACAAAAACTTCCACCTACCAAGAGGTGATAACCTTCTATGACCACTTGGCGGAAGTACATACTTCTATCGCAATGTACGAAATGGATGACACCGACAGTGGCCACCCCCTGCACCTGGTCACTTTTAACCCTAATCGTAGTTTTGAATCTGAATTTTCTGGATCTGATGAAAAAGCACTGTTGCTTATCAATAACGGTATTCACCCCGGAGAAAGCGATGGCATCGATGCCAGCATGATGTTGTTGCGAGATATGGCTGAAGGAAAGATCGAAATTCCAAAAAATACGATTATCGCCGTCATACCGGTTTACAATATAGGAGGGGCGCTACATCGAAATTCAGGCACCCGTACCAACCAAAACGGTCCTGAAGAATATGGGTTCCGCGGAAACGCAAGAAATTATGATCTCAATCGCGATTTTATTAAAGCCGACACAAAAAATGCTCACGCCTTTGCAAGATTGTTTCACACCGTCAATCCGGATGTGTTTATTGACACGCACGTAAGCAATGGTGCTGATTATCAATATACCTTAACCCATCTTTTTACACAGCACAATAAATTAGGAGGCGCGCTAGGCGCTTATCTTCATAACACGATAATGCCGAGATTAGAAGATTCCTTAGCGACTAAATCTTGGGACATCACTCCCTATGTAAACGTATTCAATCGAACTCCCGAAAGCGGTTTTTCTCAATTTATGGATTACCCGCGATATTCTACCGGCTATACCACCCTCTTTAATTGTTTTGGCATGATGATAGAAACCCATATGCTTAAGCCATATAAGCAACGTGTAGAGGGCACTTATGAATTGCTAAGATCTATGATCGCTATTACCGATGCGAATGCCTCAGAAATTAGATCCTTGCGGGCTGCAGCCACAGAAAAATATTCCGTAGGTTCTTTCTATCCAATACAATGGACCATCGACAGCAGCAAAACCTCTTCGCTACAGTTCAAAGGGTATGAAGCGGCTACGATAAAGAGTGAGATTACAGGGCAAAACCGACTCAAATATGATCGAACGCAACCCTTTACGAAAGAAGTAACCTATCAGAATTTTTATAAACCTACCGATAGTGTAACCATCCCAGAGTATTACATCATTCCAAAAGGATGGGGGCCTGTCATTCAACGGTTGCGAGCCAATGACATCGCTATGATCCCTTTTTCTAAAGACACTACGCTTCTAGCAACAGTATATCGCATTGCCGAGTTTCCAACATCGCAGCGCCCTTTCGAAGGACATTATATGCATTACAATACTGAAATTACAGCTTCCCGTGAAGAAGTAAAAGTTTCCAAAGGAGATTATCGCGTATCGACCCAACAACGCGGCGTTCGGTATTTGATGGAAACGCTCGAACCCGAAGCTACAGACTCCTTCTTTAATTGGAACTTCTTTGACACCATCTTACAACAAAAAGAAGGGTTTTCCCCCTACGTTTGGGAAGATAAGGCTCTTGAATTATTAGAAGAGAATGCAGAACTAAAGGCAGCGTTTGAATCTAAAAAATCAACCGATGCTGATTTTGCTAAAAATTGGTACGCGCAATTGGATTGGATTCACAAGAGATCTCCAAATTATGAAGCTTCACACTTGCGGTACCCGATCGTTCGGGTGGGTGGTTAAATATTCCTTCGGAAAAAGAAGTTTGATGTTTTCGTACGAGTCTTGCAACGCCTTCTGGCTTTTCTCAAAATTTTTCCATTTGGCTTTTTTTATACCTTCACTTTTTTCGGGGCTCAATTCCCCCTCAAAATCGGTATACATCTCGTACCAATAGGTGACCTTCAACTTAAACCGCCCATTGCGCTTAAAAACGTGATAGGTTTTGGTAATAAAACGTCGAATTTCTAAGCCTTCTACGCCCGTCTCTTCTTCTACTTCTCGAATGGCCGCTTCTTCATAGCCTTCATTCTTTTCGATTTTTCCCTTCGGAAGATCCCATCGATCGTTTCGGTGAATAAATAAAATTTCTCTGTTTGAATTATACACCATCCCTCCCGCAGCTTCTACTACCGGTAATTTTTTCCGAAGAAATCGCTCTAATTTTTCTGGATTCTTGTGATATAGATTCACATACGTAAGCTTCCCTTTATTGATCTTTTTGATCAACTTCTTAAAACGAGCTAACTTTAAGGGAATTGCGGTATACTGACTGCCAATATGCTTCTCAGTAGAAAGAATTATTGGAATATCTTTTACAAAAACTTTATACATTTGCAGTATGGTGTTACACAAAGAAACAGCTCAAAAAACGGCTGAATTACTGTTGCAAATTAATGCAATAAAATTGCAACCACAAAACCCTTTTACGTGGGCCTCTGGATGGAAATCTCCAATCTATTGTGATAATCGCATTACCTTATCCTATCCACACATCAGAAACTACATTCGTGAAAATCTCGCGAAACAAATAGAAGATCTGTACGGAAAGCCCGATGTGATCGTGGGCGTGGCTACCGGCGCCATTGGCATCGGCATGCTTGTTGCCGATTATATGAACCTTCCGTTTTGCTACGTACGTCCGGAAGCCAAAAAACATGGACGGCAAAATAAAATTGAAGGACAAATTGAAGCGCGACAGACCGCCGTGGTGGTAGAAGATTTGGTAAGTACCGGAAAAAGCAGTCTACAAGCCGTGGAAGCGCTACGGGAAGCAGAGGTGACCATCAAAGGAATGATCGCCATTTTTTCCTATGGTTTTCAGATTGCTGACGAAAATTTCAAAAAGGCAAAGGTTTCCTTGAATACCTTGAGCAACTACGAAAACCTCCTGCAAGAAGCGGAAAGATCTCAATATATATCAGCAGAAGAAGCCGGCACCTTGTCACGATGGCGCGAAGCTCCCCAAGATTGGAACCCCTCTTAAAAATTGTACATGCTATGGAATTAAAAAGTAAGCAAGTAACCGTCAACAAATCGGCAGAAGCCCTCTGCGATTTTCTCGCAGATGTTAAGAATTTTGAACAGTTAATGCCTGAAAACACGTCTAAGTTTGAAGTTATTCGCGACGATGCGTTCGTTTTCGCACTCAAAGGAATGCCTGAAATTGCTTTGGAAGTAAAAGAAATAAATCGCCCCAATCAAATTGTATTAGGAGCGATGAGCGACAAACTTCCCTTTACATTAACGGGCCACATCCAACCGGTTACGGAAACCTCATCTTCTATTGAATTACTTTTTGCGGGTGAATTCAATGCCATGATGGCGATGATGATTAAAAGTCCGATCAACAAATTCTTAGGAACTCTCACAGACAAGCTGCAAGAACTTTAATACTGCAGTTTGATTTCTTTATGCTGAAAGTTCCGCAGCGTCCCATGGTTATCTTGAACTATTAGGGAACCCGTTTCTGTGACACCTTTGATCGTGCCTTGAAACAGGGTTTCATCAGAAGTTTCAAAAGTGGAAACGATATCTTTTCTAAAAAGATGCTGCTCATAACGTTGTTTAAGTTCCTCAAAAGATTGAGATTCTAAAGATTTCAGCAAGGACATTACTTGGCTACTCACACCCTCAAAAACATGTGTTATCGCATACGACTTTCGGCTTTGCAAATACATAGAGGTGGCTTGCGGAAGTTCCGGAAACTTAGATTGATTAACATTGATTCCTACGCCCACAACAGAGACCAATTCTTGCGACCCCTGCCATCGATTTTCGATTAGAATGCCGCCTAACTTTTTCGAGTCTGACAGAATGTCGTTTGGCCATTTCAACTGTACGTCATGCACACCCAAAGATTTTAGCGCTTCAAAAACCGCTATGGCCATCCCTAATTGTAGCTTCGGAAGTAGGGAAACATCCACAGAAGAAAATCGTTTTAACACACTACAAGCAAGGCTTTCCCCCACATTAGAAGTCCAAGAACTCCCTTGCTGTCCGCGCCCTTGGGTTTGATTTTCGGTCCATACCACTACTTCATTGGCGTCAGGATTTTCTAGGGCCCATTCCTTTAAATAAGAATTGGTAGAAGGGGTGGCATCAAGTTTGATTACTTTCAAAGGATTATAATTGTGTTAATCTTAGCGATTGGAAGCGATTCAGCAACCAAAAAAATAATAACTTTGTGAAAATAATCATTTTTAATGTCTGAAGAGAAAATAGGAACAGATCAACTGATCACACATATCATAAAAGGAATTGAAGAAGTAAAGGGACAAGACATTCAAATCTTAGACCTGCGAGAGATTGAAAATACAGTTTGTGACTATTTTATCATCTGCAATGGTACCTCAAACACTCAGGTGAACGCTATTGTCAATTCCATTCAGAAAATCGTAAGCAAATCATTGAAAGAAAAACCATGGCATGTGGAAGGAAGCGATAATGCCGAATGGGTGCTGATAGATTATGTTCATGTGGTGGTGCATGTTTTTCAAAAACACATCCGTGAATTCTACGATATTGAAGGTCTCTGGGGAGATGCTAAGATGGTCACCATTGAAACAACGTACTAAAACAACACTGCCCCATGGCAAAAGAGAATAAAAAACCTGAAAATAAACGACCCAAATTCAACGCCTATTGGATCTATGCGGCCATCATCCTCATTTTCCTAGGAATTCAATTTTTTGGTGGAAGCAGCCTAACTCAGCCTGCGAAAACAACATTGGCTGATTTTAAAGGCTACCTCCGCAACGGGGATGTTGAAAAGATTGAAGTGGTCAATAAGAAAATTGCAAAAGTGTACCTGACGCAAGAAGCGCGTAAAAAAGAAGTACACGCCAGCAAAACATCTGAATCTTTCCTGAAACCGGGCGCAAACGACCCTACCTACCAATTTGAGTTTGGGGATCTGCAGAATTTCGAGAATAGCATTAACCAAATAAAGGAAGAGAACAATCTTGATACGAAGATCGTTTGGGATACCGACAGTAACATGTTGGGCGAACTGTTCCTCACCCTACTCCCATTTATCGTTATTATCGCGATCTGGATCTTTATCATGCGACGTATGTCTTCAGGTGCCGGAGGGGGTGCCGGTGGGCAGATCTTCAATATCGGTAAATCCAAAGCCAAGCTTTTTGACGAAAAGACCGATGTAAAGACGTCATTTAAAGATGTCGCCGGACTCGAAGGTGCAAAAGAAGAAGTTCAAGAGATCGTGGATTTCTTGAAAAATCCAAAAAAATATACCGCCCTTGGAGGGAAGATTCCAAAAGGTGCCTTACTGGTAGGGCCTCCGGGAACCGGTAAAACCTTACTGGCAAAAGCCGTAGCGGGAGAAGCTAAAGTACCCTTCTTCTCGCTTTCGGGGTCAGACTTTGTCGAAATGTTTGTAGGGGTGGGTGCGTCACGTGTTCGCGACTTGTTCAAGCAAGCGAAAGAAAAATCGCCTTCTATAATTTTTATTGATGAAATAGATGCTATTGGTCGTGCTCGTGGAAAAAGTAACTTCTCCGGAAGCAACGATGAACGCGAGAATACCCTGAACCAGTTGCTTACCGAAATGGATGGTTTTGGAACGAATACGAACGTGATCGTCATCGCTGCGACCAACCGTGCCGATGTATTAGATAAAGCCTTAATGCGTGCAGGACGTTTTGACCGACAGATCTATGTGGATCTTCCCGATGTTCGCGAACGAAAAGAGATCTTTGAAGTACACCTTCGTCCCTTGAAGAAAGATGATTCTTTGGATACTGAATTCCTTGCCAAACAAACCCCGGGATTCTCAGGAGCCGATATTGCCAACGTGTGTAATGAAGCTGCCTTGATCGCTGCGCGGAAAGAAAAGAGTGCTGTAAATCGGCAGGATTTCTTAGATGCAGTAGATCGAATTGTTGGCGGACTCGAAAAGAAGAATAAGATCATTACCCCTGAAGAGAAAAAAGCCATCGCCTTTCACGAAGCGGGCCATGCAACCGTGAGTTGGATGTTAGAACATGCGGCACCTTTGGTAAAAGTAACGATCGTGCCAAGAGGACAGTCCCTGGGAGCAGCTTGGTATCTTCCGGAAGAGCGATTGATCGTACGTCCCGAACAAATGCTGGATGAAATGTGTGCTACCATGGGAGGGCGTGCTGCAGAAAAGGTAATCTTTGACAAGATCTCCACCGGAGCTTTGAGCGACTTAGAGAAAGTGACAAAGCAAGCAAGAGCCATGGTTACCATTTATGGTTTGAATGATAAAATAGGAAATCTAACCTACTATGATTCCTCTGGTCAAACAGACTATAACTTCAATAAACCATACAGCGAAACCACGGCCGAATTGATCGATAAGGAAATATCGAACATCATCGAAGAACAATACCAACGTGCCGTTGCCCTTCTTGAAAAGCACAAAGACAAGCTTACCGAATTGGCAAATGAATTGTTGGAAAAAGAAGTAATCTTCAAAGAGAGCTTGGAGCGTATCTTCGGAAAACGACCTTTTCAGAAAGAAAAGGAAGAAGAAAAAAATAAAGAGGAAGTGAAAGCTACAGCGGCCAATACTGAGCATACCGAAAACGATGCTCCTGACACCGAAGCTGCCGCTTCTTAACAAAATATTCATAGCACCCTTTTCCCGAAGGGTGCTATTTTCCTACAGGACTATCTGCTACTTGTTACGATTTTTATATCTTTGAAAAGAACCGTAAAATTCCTCAATTAAAAACACTTATGAGTCTGTTAAAGAGACTTCTAAACCCAAATTACAAATCAGAAGAAAAGGCGAAGAAAGGTCAAAAGTCTGATACCAGTAAATATTTCCCCGAAGAAAAGCTTCCGGTGGATGAGCGGTTTACCTATAACTTTAACAAGAACGGAGGAAAATTTTTGTATTGCGAAGACCTTCAGGAAGTACTCGAAGCTTTTGATAATATCTTGATGGAAAACGATTGGTACGAAAAAGAAGTGTTCTGCCTCGACGACACCCTCAGCCAGCGCTTTGACGGCTACAATCTAACCTTCAACAAAAAACTTTCCGCTACATTTTTCTTGTCAAAATGCGAATCCTTAGTAGCGAACAATGGCTCTATTTTACTAAGTTCCAATCAGATCAAGGAAAAGAAGCTTCAGGAACTTCCTTCCAATTTTGTCATTTTCGCAACAACGAGCCAGTTGGTCGAAAACATCAGCGAAGGACTACGGATCATCAAAAACCAAAACAAGCGACAAATTCCCAGTAACATTACCACCATCCAAGACTTCGAAACCGACCGGGAAAAAGACTTCATGAGTTATGGAAGTAGCACAAAAAACTTATATTTGCTGCTACTCGAAGACCTCTAACCTATGAAGGAAATTATCGTGCGCTCTTTGTCGGGGGCACTCTATATCTCATTGATCATTGTCACCATGTTTACATCACGTGAATGGTTTATGGGACTCTTCCTCGTCTTAGGATTGCTTACCCTCCGAGAATTTCTTCGACTCGTTCATTTACGAAGTTACATTGCCTATCCGCTGTTCTTTTTGTTTCTCTTTTTCTTGAGCTACAACATCTTTGATCGTAACGCGGTGTATTTGTACTTGATCCTCGCTTGCTTCGTTAATTTATTTCTGCTGAAAGACTTATTGGTAGTATCAAGCATCCCAATGTTTGGAAAGAAAAAATACATCAGCCTTATTTTTTATCTGATCGCAGGATTTGTATTTCTCACCTTGATCCCCTTTCGGAAAGGACAGTTTGTGCCATTAATCGTTATCGGGGTTTTTATCCTTGTCTGGGCCAATGACACCTTTGCCTATGTGATCGGGAAAAGTTTCGGAAAACATAAACTACTCGAACGCATCTCCCCGAAGAAAACCATTGAAGGATTTTTAGGCGGACTCGCAGGGGCTATTTTGGCAAGTTTCTTTATCTTTAAGTATATCGAGTATTTTTCCTGGAGCGTTTGGATCGCCTTGGCGGTTTTGGTAAGCTTCACGGGCACGGTAGGAGACCTGATCCAATCCAAATTTAAACGTCAAGCGGGCGTAAAGGACAGCGGACTCATACTGCCGGGACACGGTGGGATTTACGATCGATTGGATAGCATGGTGTTTGCCAGTCCGTTTGTTTTTGCATTTTTAGAACTCTACGAATATGTTTCATAAAGAAGGTTATAAAATCATCATCGTCTCATTGGCCATCTGCATTGCGTTGAGCATTGCCGCCGATTATTTTGTGTCGAATTCTGTCATTCGAGGCGGGATCATCATCGCGCTGATCGTACTACTGCTCCTTATTCTACAGTTCTTCAGAAACCCAAAACGATCATTTTCCTTACAAGAAGATCATGTGCTTTCCCCTGTAGACGGAAAAGTAGTGGTGATCGAAGAAGTATTCGAAAAAGAATATTTTAACGAAAAACGATTACAGATCTCTGTCTTTATGTCGCCACTGAACGTTCATGTAACGCGCTATCCGGTGGGCGGCAAAGTGGTGTATAGTAAATACCATCCCGGAAAGTATTTGGTTGCTTGGCATCCAAAGTCTTCCGAAGAAAACGAACGAACAACAGTGGTTGTCAACGCTCCTTCTTTTGGAGATGTGCTGCACCGCCAGATCGCCGGAGCTTTGGCGAAGCGAATTGTAAATTACGCCAAAGAAGACCAGAACGTGACACAGGCAGACGATAGTGGTTTTATTAAATTTGGCTCTAGAGTTGATGTTTTTTTACCCTTAGATACAAAGGTGAACGTAACCCTTAACCAGAAAGTCAAAGGTGGCGTTACGGTGCTGGCAGAAAAATAAGTGAATTCATGACCTCGGAAGAACTCGATAGGGCATTCCATAAGGCGGTACAGAGCATCAATGCGCATACCGAACCGTTTCCCGCTGATGTATTACTGAAATTGTACGCCTACTACAAACGCGCTACCGATAATGATGATCTTACCTCCAGTAGCAAGCCGTTGATCGCAGCCTTTAAAGCAAATGCTTTATTTCAGACGAAAGACCTTTCAAAAGAGGAAGCAAAAAAATTATACATTGAAACCGTAGACCATTATTTTTTATACCGAAAATAAAAAGGCGACCTTTCGATCGCCTCTTCGTTCGTGTTATAGAAGGTTTAGGCTTGTTGCGCCTTATTGAATTTTATCTCATACGTATCCATCGCCTCGCGTATGTGCTCCACATTATTTGAAGCTTTCTCATGAGCGGTTTCCATAGCCTTTTCCAAATCTGCATCAGGATGCTGAAATAGATCGGTGATCACATGATTGATCTTATCTAAAATACTTTCCTGACTGTTCTTGATGTCTTCCAACTTATTAAGCATGGCTTGCATCTGGTCGTACTTTGCTTGGTCCATAATATTTGGTTTTCAAGCAAAATACCTAGGAAGCGATCTCATTCCTAGAGAATTAACGTGATTTTAAAAGAAATTAAGGGCCTTTAACACATTTTAAGCCCCGAGTGCTTGTAAACTGGCCTTTAAGGTTTCAATCTTCGCAAGGGCATCGGCTTCTTTATTGCGCTCCAAAGTCACCACTTGCTCTGGTGCATTACCCACAAATCGTTCGTTGCTTAATTTTTTCTGAACCGATCGTAGAAAACCTTCAGTATATGACAGCTCTTCTTGAAGTTTTGCGATCTCATCCTCCACATCAATGGCGCCTCCTATTGGGACGAAGTATTCATTGCTTTTTACACGGAAGGTCAAAGCGCCCTCTAAAGCACTATCAATACGGTTAAAACTTGAAATATTCCCCAGCTTCTGAATTAAGGGATCCATGGCTTCGGAAACCTTTTCAGAATTGATCACAGACATCTCAATACTATCCTTAAACGAAATGTTCTTTTCCTTCCGAAGCGTCCGAACACCAGAAACTACTTCCGAAGCAAACGCAAAATCAGAAATCAGTTCTTCATTATACGAACGGATTTCAGGCCACGCTGCGACGATCAAGGCTTCTTCCGAAGATCGTTCTTTAATATGCTGCCAGATCTCTTCAGAAACAAACGGTACGAACGGATGCAACACCACAAGATTGTCTTCTAGCAACGCAATGATACGATCATAGGTTTGTTTTGCCATGGGCGCACCATATGCAGGTTTTACTGCTTCCAGTAGCCAAGAACAGAAATCATCCCAAATCAACTTATAGGTGGTCATCAACGCATCGCTAATACGGTATTTCTTGTAATGATCTTCCATTTCGGCCAAGGCCTTTTGGAACTTCGCTTCGTACCAGTCTAATGCGATCGTAGCACTGTCGGCTACAGGTTCGGTTTCGGAAACTTCCCAACCGTCGATCAAACGGTAGGCATTCCATATTTTATTGACAAATCCGCTTCCTTGTTTACAAAGATCTTCATCGAACATGAGGTCGTTTCCGGCAGGAGAACTTAGAAGCATACCTACGCGCACCCCATCGGCACCGTACGTTTCCATGAGTCCGATTGGATCCGGAGAATTCCCAAGCGATTTGCTCATTTTACGACGTTGCTTATCGCGAACAATTCCGGTGAGATAGACATTCTGAAACGGTTTTTCCCCTCGATATTCATATCCGGCAACGATCATACGCGCTACCCAGAAGAACAGGATTTCGGGAGCGGTAACAAGATCGTTCGTAGGATAATAGTAATTAACTTCCTTGTTTTCGGGTTCTAAAATACCATTGAACACACTCATGGGCCACAACCAGGCAGAAAACCAAGTATCTAAAACATCCGGATCTTGCGTGAGATCTGTTACAGATAACTGATCGTTCTTTGTAGCTTCTTTGGCCAATTGCAACGCCTCTTCCGGTGTTTCGGCCACCACAAAATCATCCTTTCCGTCACCGTAGTAGTAGGCTGGAATTTGATGCCCCCACCAAAGTTGCCGACTGATATTCCAATCCCGTACATTCTCCATCCAATGGCGGTAGGTATTGATAAACTTTTCAGGAACTAATTGCACTTCTTTCTCCAATACAGCCTTTAGTGCCGGCTGCGCCAGTTCCTTCATCTGTAAGAACCATTGATCACTCAGTTTCGGTTCGATAACAGCGCCTGTACGTTCGCTGGTTCCTACTTTATGCGTATGCTGCTCGATTTTTTGCAGCACTTCTTTTTCTTTTAATTCGGAAACGATCTCCTTCCGTACCACAAAACGGTCTTTTCCTTCGTAATGCATTCCGAAGCTATTCAGCGTAGCGTCGTCATTGAAAATGTCGATCACCTCAAGCTTGTGCTTGTCCCCAAGCATTTTATCATTCTCATCATGGGCGGGCGTCACTTTAAGACATCCCGTACCAAACTCAACATCTACATAATCATCTTCAATAATTGGGATCACCCGACCACAAATAGGAACGATTGCCTTCTTGCCTTTCAGGTGCGTAAAACGTTCGTCATTGGGGTTAATACAAATGGCCGTATCGCCCAAAATGGTTTCGGGACGTGTCGTGGCGATCGTTAGTGTATCTTCGGAACCTTCAATTTTATAATTCAGGTAATACAGATTTCCCTGCTGTTCTTTGTAAATTACTTCTTCATCTGAAAGTGTGGTCTTTGCTTGCGGATCCCAATTCACCATTCGAAAACCACGATAGATGTTTCCTTTTTTATATAAATCTACGAAGACCTTGATCACAGAAGCCGAAAGTTCATCATCCATGGTAAATCGTGTACGTCTCCAATCGCAAGAAGCTCCTAGTTTCTTTAGTTGCTCCAGAATAATGCCTCCGTGTTTATGCGTCCAATCCCAAGCATGTTCTAAGAATTCTTCGCGGGAAATATCGGTCTTTGCGATGCCTTCTTCCATCAACTTGGCAACCACTTTCGCTTCAGTAGCGATAGATGCATGATCGGTTCCCGGTACCCAACAAGCGTTAAATCCTTGCAAGCGTGCGCGACGAATCAAGACATCTTGGAGCGTGTTATTGAGCATATGCCCCATATGTAGCACGCCGGTGACATTGGGAGGTGGAATTACAATGGTATAGGGGGTTCGCTCATCTACTTCTGAGTGAAAATACCCCTGCTCCATCCAATAGCTATACCACTTATTTTCAATGTCTTGTGCTATATATTTTGCCGCTAACGCCATGTTTGGTCTGATTTTTGAAAACGTATAAGATGCAAAAGTAGGGATAACCGTATGATTATAAAAGTGGATAACTTATTTTGCGCATTGTACAAAAGTTGCCTACTTTTACTAACCCTAAATAAAACATTATGAAAAAAGTAGTTTTAGTAGCCATTGCTCTTATTATTGGAATGGCAGTACAAGCACAGGCGAAGATCGATTTCAAGAGTGAAACGATCGATTACGGAACTATTGCCAAAGGTAGTGACGGGGTGCGTGTGTTTGAATTTACAAATACAGGTGATCAACCATTGATCATCAGCGATGTGAAATCCAGCTGTGGCTGTACCGTACCTAAGAAACCGAATGGTGCTGTAGCGCCAGGCGAATCTAATACCATTGAAGTAAAGTATGATACCAACCGTGTAGGACCTATTCGAAAGACCGTAACCGTATATTCGAATGCTTCTGAACCGGTGAAAGCACTTAAGATCAAAGGCGAAGTTGTCGCCGATGGAAAAAGTGTTATGGAAAAGACCCACTAAGCATCATTGCTTGAAAAGAGAAGCCGCACTCACGTGCGGCTTTTTTTATTGTGTAATACGGGTATCAAATGCCGCAGGAGAGCACGTTTTTATATAATTTTTTTCGCACCTTTGTTAAAATAGTCTGCGCATGCCAAACGTATCCAAAAAAGGGCAACAGATGCCCGCGTCACCTATCAGAAAATTAGTGCCTTATGCTGAAAAGGCATACCAACAAAATAAAACGGTGTACCACCTTAACATCGGGCAACCGGATATCAAATCGCCTCAAATTGCGATGGATGCGGTGGCACATCACTCCTTAAGTGTCTTGGCATATACCCGCTCGGAAGGATCACAACCGTATCGCGAAAAGATCGCCGCCTATTACCAAAGCAAGAACATCCCTGCCAACGCTAACGATATCATTGTCACAACAGGAGGAAGTGAGGCGCTTCTCTTTGCGATGGGAAGCATTGCAGATATTGGAGACGAGATCATCATTCCAGAACCTTTCTATGCAAATTACAACGGTTTTGCAACGGCATCGGGAGTAAGTATTGTACCGGTGATTTCTAAGATCGAAGAGAACTTTGCCCTCCCTCCTATTTCAGAATTCGAAAAACTTATTACCGAGAAAACGCGTGGCATCCTTATTTGTAATCCGGGTAATCCCACCGGCTATTTATATACTCGGGAAGAGATTAATCAATTGGCGGCCTTAGTAAAGAAACACGATCTTTTCTTGATCGCAGACGAAGTTTATCGTGAATTCACCTATGAGGGGCTAAAACACTATTCTATCCTTGAAGCTGAAGGCATGGAGGAATATGGAATAATAGTAGATTCCGTTTCCAAACGCTACAGCATGTGTGGCGCTCGAATTGGTTGCTTGGTCTCAAAGAATAAAAAAGTTATAGATACCGCCCTCAAATTTGCGCAAGCAAGATTGAGTCCGCCTACGTTTGCACAAATCGCCAGTGAAGCGGCCTTACAAACACCACAATCGTATTTTGACGAGGTTATTTCAGAATACGAAGATAGACGAAATACGCTGGTAGCACTGTTAGAAGACATACCCGGATTAAAGGTAGGACACCCAAAAGGTGCTTTCTATTGTATTGCCGAACTTCCTGTAGCCAATAGCGATCACTTCGCACAATGGTTGCTGGAGGATTTTGATCTAGACGGCGAAACGGTTATGGTCGCTCCGGCAGCAGGGTTTTACTCCACTGAAGGGGTTGGTACCAATCAAATACGCATTGCGTATGTGCTTCAGAAAGAAAGTTTGATCAAAGCCGTTAATATTCTCAAAGTAGCACTGGAACAATACCCGGGCTAATGCAGGTTCAAGAAAACTATTCCCTAAAATCCTACAACACCTTTGGCATTGCTGCCAAAGCGCGTTTTTTCGTTTCTGTGGCAACGATTTCAGAATTGAAAGAAGCCCTAGCTTCTCCCCTACATCCTACCAAGTTCATTTTAGGGGGCGGAAGCAATATGTTACTTACCAAAGATATTGACGCGCTGGTGATCCACATAAGCCTCAAAGGAATTGAGGTCCTTTCCGAAGAAAAGAACCACGTTACCGTTCGTGTCATGGCAGGAGAAAACTGGCATGAATTTGTTTTGTATACTTTGAAACAAGGGTGGGGCGGACTCGAAAACTTGTCACTGATCCCCGGCAATGTAGGCACAGCCCCTATTCAAAATATTGGCGCCTATGGTGTTGAATTGAAAGACCGAATGGTTTCCTGCAAAGCGGTTTCCGTAGCCGATGGATCAGAACACACTTTTCCACTAGAGGCGTGTGAATTTGGCTATCGAAATTCAATTTTTAAGCATCGCTTGAAAGGCCAATTTGTGATTACGGAAGTCGTTTTTCAATTGACCAAGCACGAACACGATCTTCATACTGAATACGGTGCCATTCGAGAACAATTAAAAACACTAGGAATTACAGAAGCGACACCAAAAGACATCGCTGAAGCCGTGATCGCCATTCGCCAACAGAAACTTCCGGACCCCAAAACCTTGGGCAACAGTGGTAGTTTTTTTAAGAATCCTGTTATTTCTAAAACTGATTTTGAACGGTTTCAAACGCTTTTCCCGGAAGCCCCCTATTATATAGTTTCAGAAACTGAAATAAAGATTCCTGCGGGCTGGTTGATCGAACAAGCCGGATTCAAAGGAAAACGCTTTGGCGATGCCGGGGTGCACAAAAACCAAGCGCTCGTGCTAGTAAATCATGAGAACGCTACTGGCGAAGAAATCTGGAACTTGGCCATGAAGATCCAGAAAGCGGTACACGAAAGATTTGGGATCACTATTGAACCCGAAGTGAATATTATTTAGTTCTCTACCAATACGGCATCCAAAATATGAACGGTTGCATTTTCTCCTTCAATATCCGTCTTTCCTAAGGTAGCAACTACCCCCGATTCATCTTTTACCTGCAAATCACTTCCTTTTAATTGAACAATTAAAGTAGTACCTTCCAGCGTTGTTAGTTTGACACTTCCTTTGGCTTTGGCTTCTTGAAATAATTCAGAAGAACTCTTTTTCCCTTCCACCATATGATGCTGCAAAAAGGTTTTTAGTTGTTCTTTATTCTTTTGCTGAAGCAGATTGTCCTTTACGGAAACCGGAACTTTTCCAAAAGCTTCGTTACTAGGAACAAATACGGTAAAAGGTTCGGTTCGGGTACGCAGCATATCGGTCATTTCGGCACTCACCAGCATCCCCATGAACATTTTTGCGTCTTGGGTATTCATCAATTTTGGAAGAATGCTGTTCAAGGTTTGCTCATCAGATTCTGTAACTACTTTTCGGGTGGGCGCCTTTGCATTCACCTCTGTTGATTCCATCTCGGGATTTTCATCTTTAGGGTCTTCTTTGCAAGCAAAGAATACGGCGAAAAAAGTAAGGAGAACAAGGGTAAATAGTGGCTTCATATTTGTATAGTTTAATGGGTTAAAATTAACCAAATTACGAGCATATCACAAAGAAAGATTGTATTTTTGCACCCTAAAATCAACGCATGGGACTACTTTTAATCACATTAGCACTTCTACTGCTGGCAGTCGCTGGAATTGCCATAAAGATTTGGGGAAAGAAAGATGGCAAGTTTGCCGGAACCTGTGCTAGTCAGAGTCCGTTTTTAAACAAAGATGGAGAAGCATGCGGGTTCTGCGGCAAAACGCCCGATCAATTTGAAAACTGCACAGAACAACCTCATCAATAATTTGCTGTGTTGGACGCCATGACACTTGTGTACATACTTGCTGTCTTGGTAGGGATCAACGTCTTTTACTATATTTTCTTTTCTGTTTTCTCTTTTTCTAAGGCTTCGGAAACGTTGGCTTTAAATAATACTGAATTTCCGGTCTCTCTGATTGTTTGTGCAAAGAACGAAGCAGACCATCTTCAAGAACATATTCCGCTATGGCTACAGCAAGACTACTCCAACTTTGAGCTCATTCTGGTCAATGATGCTTCCCGCGATGAAACACTCGAAGTGATGGAAGCTTTTGCTGAGCAAGATGAGCGTGTCAAAATTGTGAATGTGAAAAATATTGAAGCGTTTTGGGCGAATAAAAAATACGCTCTTACCTTAGGTATAAAAAAGGCTGTCCATACGCGCTTGGTATTCACCGATGCCGATTGTAAGCCGGGAAGTGATCAGTGGTTACGTTACATGGTATCACATTTTTCAGAAGAGAAACAACTCATTTTAGGCTATGGTGCCTATCAAAAATCCTCAGGGTTCCTCAACAAGTTGATTCGCTTTGAAACGGCACTAACAGCCCTACAATATTTTGCGTATGCGCTTCGCGGAATACCCTACATGGGCGTCGGAAGAAATCTAGCGTATACCAGTCACCTTTTCTATGACAACAAGGGATTCATGTCGCATGTGAAGATTCCTTCCGGAGATGATGACCTCTTCGTGAACGAAGCAGCTACCGCTAGCAATATCAGTATTTGCAATGCTTCCGAAGCTTTTACCTATTCAACTCCAAAAAAAACGTGGCAAACGTGGTGGTTGCAAAAACGAAGGCACATCACTACAGCCTCTCATTACCAATTAAAACACAAGGCCCTACTTAGTTTTTTCTTTTTAGGCAATCTCCTCTTTTGGCCGGTATTAGCGATTACCTTTTTTACCGATCTCTGGTTTTGGGGACTCGCACTCTTGGCACTTCGATTGGCGCTTCAGTATGCTGTCTACGGAAAGGCCTTTCAAAAACTCAAAGAACCTGATTTGATTCTATGGCTTCCTATTCTTGAGGTCTTTCTAGTATCCTTTCAATTGAGTATCTTTATTTCCAATACCGTTTCAAAACCTCCACGTTGGAAATAGACGACCAAACCATTCTGCATCACATTCAAAAAGCAAAACAAGGAGAAGCCATCGGCTTTACCTTCCTCTTAGATCATTATTGGAATCAGGTCTACGGATTTCAAATCAAACGCGTTAACAATGAATATGAAGCGGAAGATATTACCATTGAAACCTTTTCGAAAGCGTTCGATCGCATCGAAACTTTTGATGAAAATTATGCATTTGCCACGTGGTTGATCGCTATTTCAAAGAATATTCAGATTGATCGAAGCAGGAAAAAGAATGCCAGCTTGTACGAGAATACCACTGATACCAGTGACGAACAAGTACAACGCATTCCCGATCAAGCTCCCACCCCGGAAGACATTCTCATTAGAGAGCAAAATTTGGCACAATTGCTACGGTATATCAAGCAACTAAAGCCACATTATCAAGACGTGATCAATTTGCGCTATTTTCAAGAACGGAGCTACAAAGAGATTTCTGAGATCTTAGAAGAGCCACTGAATAACGTCAAGGTGCGACTCTTACGCGCAAAGAAATTACTTGCAGAGATTATTCATCAAAACGATACGCGGTGACCTCGCTTTTTAGAAAACTGGGACCCGGATTTGTCTTTGCCGGCGCTGCCATCGGCGTGTCGCATTTGGTACAATCTACCCGTGCGGGAGCCGATTTTGGATTCGGACTCCTTTGGGCGCTGCTTCTTATCAATGCTATTAAGTATCCCTTTTTTGAATTTGGACCGCGGTATGCAAGTGCCACAGGAACCAGCCTGATCGAAGGCTACAGAAAATTGGGAAAGGGGATGTTACTTCTTTATTACGTGGTCACTTTTGCTTCTATGTTTACCATTCAAACCGCCGTAACCATCGTTACCGCTGGAATTGCTTCTTCTCTCTTCGGAAGCGGCTCGTTGGTGCTTTGGACGGCCATAGTCACCGGCATTTGCACCTTCATTTTGTTATTGGGACGTTATAAAGCCTTAGATCATTTGATGAAGATCATTGTGCTATGTCTTACCGTAAGTACGATTGTCGCTGTGCTACTTGTTAGTCCGAGTGCTCATCACATCACCTTCGAACAAGTGCTTCCTACCGATGCTATTTCCATCGCCTTTTTAATTGCTTTTATGGGTTGGATGCCCGCGCCACTCGATATCTCTATTTGGCATTCAACTTGGACACTTGAAAAGAAAAAAATGGACACTTCCATCAACGAAAAACAATCACGCTTCGATTTTAATGTGGGCTATATCACGACCACCGTTCTGGCTATTGGATTTCTTGCTTTGGGAGCTTTGGTCATGTATCAATCTGGAGCTTCCTTTTCGAGTAACGGCACAGAATTCGCTAATCAATTAATTAATATGTATGCCTACAGCTTGGGAGATTGGGCACGATTGATCATTGGGATTGCGGCACTTACTACCATGTTCAGCACCACATTGACCACTCTAGATGCTTCTCCCCGCGTTATGCATTCCGCTTCAGAAATTCTATTCAAGAAAAGCTGGAAGCGCGGCTACCTATTTTGGCTTTTGGTTTTAGTGGGCGGTACGTTAGCAATTTTTTTCTTTTTCGTTTCTGAAATGGGAACCCTTATCCAAATTGCAACGGTGCTCTCGTTCTTAACAGCACCCTTTTATGCCATCGCTAACTATATATTACTCACCGGAAAGCATACACCGAAAGCAGCAAGGCCTTCTATGCTGTATCGAAGCTTTGCACTAGTGGGAATTGTTCTGCTCATAGGGTTTAGCGGTTGGTACATAACTACTCTATTCTGAATCTTTTTTGGCATAAATTCTTTGTATCTTTGTAACCACTATGAGCACAGAAACCTTAGCACCCCAAAAACCTGCGCCAAAACCGAAATGGCTTCGGGTAAAATTGCCTACCGGAAAAAAATATTCCGAGCTACGAGGGCTTGTAGATAAATATGATCTGCATACCATTTGTACGTCTGGAAGCTGCCCGAATATGGGCGAATGTTGGACCGAAGGTACCGCTACCTTTATGATCTTGGGAAATGTATGCACACGGTCTTGTGGTTTCTGTGGTGTGAAGACCGGTCGACCCGACACCGTTGCCTGGGATGAACCCGAAAAAGTAGCACGCTCTATCAAGCTCATGGAGATCAAGCACGCGGTAATCACTTCGGTAGATCGTGATGACTTAAAAGACATGGGATCAATCATTTGGGCAGAAACCGTACAGGCGATCAGAAGAATGAACCCTGAAACTACTTTAGAGACCTTGATTCCGGATTTTCAAGGAGTCACTAAAAATATTGACCGAATTATTGCCGTTGCCCCTGAAGTAGTGTCTCATAACATGGAAACCGTCAAGCGATTGACCCGAGAAGTTCGAATTCAAGCAAAATACGAACGCAGTCTGGAAGTACTTCGGTATTTAAAAGAGCAGGGCATCAAACGCACCAAAAGCGGTATCATGCTAGGTTTGGGAGAAACCGAAGAAGAAGTCATTCAAACCTTAAAAGACCTTCGAAGCGTCGACCTGGATATTGTGACCATCGGCCAGTACCTACAACCTTCTAAAAAGCACCTTCCGGTAAAAGAATTTATTACTCCAGAACAGTTTAAAAAGTACGAGACCATCGGACTCGAAATGGGCTTTAGACACGTAGAAAGTGGTGCGCTGGTTCGTTCTTCTTATAAAGCACAAAAACACTTAACGTAAGCGGTGACAGCAGCGCGTCCCATACGGGTTGGCATTAACGGCTTCGGTCGTATTGGAAGGACTTTATTCCGACTCCTACATACGGTGCCAGATATTGAAGTGGTGCAGGTCAATGATATCGCTTCCGCGGAAACACTGGCGCATCTTCTAAAGTATGACAGTGTACACGGCATGCTTCCCATGCCTGTATTTGCCTCTGGGGAAGACCAAATAACGATAGGCGATCAAAACATTTCATTTTCTTCCGAAGCAATCATCAAAAACATTCCTTGGAAGAACCTTGATGTTGTGATTGAATGCACCGGAAAGTTTAAAATCAGAGAACAACTTGAACCGCATTTGGGGACAGAGGTGTCGAAAGTCATTCTTTCGGTGCCGCCGCAAGATGACGCGATAAAAACGATTGTGCTTGGTGTAAATGAAGGGCTGATAACAGAGGAAGATACAATCATCTCTAATGCGTCTTGCACTACCAACAACGCAGCTCCTATGCTGCAAGTGATCCAAAACATTTGTGGGATCGATCAAGCCTACATCACAACGGTTCACTCGTATACCACAGACCAGAGCTTACACGACCAGCCCCATCGTGATCTACGGAGAGCACGGGCCGCTGGCCAGTCTATCGTACCCACTACCACCGGGGCAGCCAAGGCACTCACAAAAATCTTTCCTGAGCTATCTGACGTTATTGGGGGATGCGGTATTCGCGTTCCGGTGATCAACGGCTCCTTGACAGACATAACCTTGAATGTGCAACGTGATATCTCAATAGCAGCGGTGAACGAGGCATTTCAGAAAGCTTCCGAAAACGAATTAAAAGGGATTCTACAATACACCGAAGATCCCATTGTTTCTGTGGATATAAAAGGCAATCCCCATTCCTGTATTTTTGATGCAGGAATGACCTCAGTAATAGGCCGTTTGGTTAAAATTATTGGGTGGTATGATAACGAGGTAGGCTATAGTTCAAGAATTATTGATTTAATCCGCCTAATATCGAGGAAATGACTATATTTATCGCTGAAGTACACAAACTGTATGCACGCTTGCACACGAAGCAGTAAATGGGTTTGCTGCCTGCTTTTCCTTATTTTATCCACTGGGGTGTCCCTTGCGATGCAAACCAGGAAGGATTCTTTGGCTCAAGTTTCTACCTATCGCCAAAAAGCGAAAACAGCTATAAACAATAAAGTGTATGATCAAGCCATTGAGGAATTGGCTCGCGCCAATACCCTTGTTTCTTTTATGCAAGATCCCTTGGCAAAAGGCGCCGTAAAGCTAGATCGCGGAACGTTGTTTTACGACTTGCATCATTTCGACAAAGCAAACTCAGAGATCATACAAGCCATTATTTATTTAAAGGAAAGCAAGAATGATAGTTTGCTAGCAGAAGCGTTTACGCTACAGAGCTTTATTTTGAGTAACATAGGAAAGTATGATGAGGCCAACTCCTTTGCAAAAGATGCAAACACATTGTACGCACAACAAAATAACGAGACTGGACAAGCGAAGGTACTCGTGGCACAAGGGTTTCTGGAATACAAGATGAATAACTTCAATAAGGCCATTAATTATCTGGATGCTGCACTGCCTACATTACAAGAATTTGATGAGCACCGATTGTTGGCTTTTGTAAAAATTAAAATAGCCGACTCGTATCTCAACCTAGAAAATGCTACTTCGCAGAACAAGCTACAGCAGGCAAAGATGGCGCTGGCTGATGCTACTGCATTGATAGAGGCACACGGACTGGATAGACTTCGGATTGAAAGTTATAAGATAAAAGCCTACATCGCCCTTCGGGAAAATAACATGTCGGTTGCCGAAGAAAATTTGGCACGCTATGAATTTCAGAATGACTCACTACAGCAAGTGTATTTAGCAGCTGTTGCCAAAAGTGTAGATACTGAAAGTAACGTGGGAGACCTAAATGAGATTATCGCTACCCAGCAAGATGATATTGACAAAAAACAGAAGTCGATCAATTTCAGTAGGATGACCACCGGGTTAAGTATTGCCTTGATCGTTATTCTTTCCCTATTAACCTTATCCTTATACAAGAACAATAATCTTCGAGCTAAGGCCAACGAATTACTTCAAGATAAAAACAACGAATTGCAACTGGCCAAGGAAAAAGCAGAAAAAGCATCCTTGGCGAAGGCCCAATTTCTCTCTACCATTACGCATGAACTTCGAACTCCGTTGTATGCGGTAACCGGACTTACCCACCTGCTTTTGGAAGAGAATCCAAAACCCGATCAGAAAGATCATCTAAATTCATTAAAGTTTTCCGGAGAATATTTGTTGTCGCTTATCAATAATATATTAGACCTCAACAAATTGGAGGCCAATAAGGTTGAAATTGAAAAAACCACTTTCAATCTCAAAAAACGTCTTAATGATGTACTGGTTGCATTAAAAAAATCAGCCGAAGACCGTAAGAACAACCTTCATTTCGAATTTGATGAGCGCATCCCGAATAAGTTGGTAGGAGACCCACTAAAACTATCACAGATCTTGATCAACCTGGTGGGAAATTCGGTAAAGTTCACTCAGAATGGGGATGTGACCGTTCGCGTGAAGTTATTGGAACAATCCGGCAACAACAAGGTAAAACTTCACTTTGAAATTGAAGACAACGGGGTGGGGATTTCGCGCAAAAAACAAAAAAGCATTTTTGAAACCTTTTCGCAAGCCTCGCTTCAGATCAATAGAAAGTTTGGCGGTACGGGATTAGGGCTTTCCATAGTGAAGAACTTATTGGAATTAATGGGAAGTAAGATCCACTTAGAAAGTCAATTAGGAAAAGGATCAAAGTTTTGGTTTGACATAGCCTTTGGTGTTTCCGAAGAGTTCCAGGAAGATAATAATCCACGAAACATCATTTACGATGTAGATTACGTGGCATTAGAGAACAAATCAATCTTAGTGGTTGAAGACAATAAGATCAATCAAATGATCACCAAGAAGATCCTCGAGAAGAACAAAATGGAGTGCAAGGTAGCCGACAATGGTATTGATGCCATTGAAATGATCAAGGCCGAAAACTTTGACGTGATTCTCATGGACATCCATATGCCGGGGATCAGCGGAATTGAGGCTACACAAAAGATTCGTGAGTTTGACAAACAGCTTCCTATTATTGCATTAACCGCTGTTACCATCGATGAGAACTTAGACGATTTCTACCGGGCAGGCTTTAATGAGATCATTCCGAAGCCTTTCAAAACAGAAGAATTCTTCGAAAAGATCTACCGAACGCTTGAGAATAAAAAGATACCGGTCAAATCTTAGTACTCCCGCATTTTTGAGAGTACGGTTTCTTGAAAATACTGCTCTTGTTCGTTAAGGATCACTGTCTTTATGGGCAGATAGTACAAAGCGTATTTTGACACTTTCCCCTGTAGCCTCATATAATCCTTTTCGGTGGTGAGGATGAGTTCTTCCTGAGCTATTTTTTTTATTTCCGAAGCGGAAAAGCTGTGATGATCAGGAAAATTCCAATGCGTAAAAGAAAAGGCCTCCTGCTCTAAGAAATCAACTAAGGGTTGTGGATTCGCAATACCTGTGACTAACGTAAAATGCTTGTCTTGTAGGTAATGCAACGGAAGCGATTCTGTAGTACTGTAAATATTCAGGTCGTACCCGATCTTAGAAAAAAATAGAAGTTGTTCCGGCCGCAATTGCAACTTATATTGAATTTCCTGTAGTTTCGCATACGGCACTTTATGCGGACATTTGGTTACAACGACAATGTCTGCCCGACGAATTCCCGAAATCGGTTCGCGAAGATTTCCGGTAGGCAACATCAAATCGTCTATATACAGATCGTTGAATGGAGTCAACACCATATTTAAAGATGCCTTCACCTTTCTGTGTTGAAACGCATCATCCAACAAGATCACGTCTGCCTTGGTTCGCAATTGTTCTATCCCTGTTCTCCTATCGGCACAAACGGCTACGGTTACCTCCGGGAAGTTTTGCTTGCACTGCAACGGCTCATCGCCTACTTCTTCTGCGGTACTTGTTGTATTCACTTCGCGAAATCCACTTGTCTTTCGTTTATAACCCCTACTTAATACCGCGACCTTAAAATCTTCTTGCAGAAAGGAAATTAAATAAGCGATCATAGGAGATTTTCCGGTTCCACCCACAGATAAGTTTCCAACGCAAATAACCGGTAGATCGTAAGAAGTGCTGGATAACCAATCTAGATCGTATGCTTTATTCCGAATCCAAACAACCGCCCCATATAGCAGCGAGAAAGGAAAGAGCAATTGGCGTAGCAACTTCATGGATACGAAGATATACTTTTTCTATCTTTACCCTAAAATACGAAGGCATGAAGATACAAGAGGTACTAAATCATCTTCAAACATTAGCACCCCTTCCCTATGCGGAAGATTTTGATAATACCGGACTCCTAGTAGGTGACGCACAGGCAGCTCTTACCGGTATCTTAGTAACGCTAGACACGCTAGAAGCGGTGGTTGATGAAGCCATTACAAAAGACTGTAATTTGATCGTGAGCTTTCACCCGATTATCTTCTCGGGCCTCAAAAAGATCACGGGCCGTACCTATGTGGAACGCGTCGTACAAAAAGCCATTAAACACGATATTGCTATCTACGCCATTCACACGGCCCTGGACAACGATTGGAACGGAGTGAATGCGAAGATCTGTGAAAAGTTGCAACTGAAGAACAGACGCATCTTGCTTCCGAAGCAACGTCATATTCAGAAGCTGACCACGTACGTTCCAACAGATCATGCTTCAGCGCTAAAGGAGGCACTATTTGCAGTGGGCGCCGGTTCGATTGGTAATTACGATCATTGTAGTTTTTCTTCGGAAGGGATCGGAAGTTTCCGAGGAAACGAAGCGGCAAATCCAACCATCGGTAAAAAAGGCAAAACCCATTATGAACCGGAGCAACAAATTGGCATTACATTTCCGAAGCATCTACAAAAAAACATTATTAATACACTAAAACAAGCGCACCCCTACGAAGAAGTAGCGTATGAAATCGTTACCTTAGAGAATACCCATCAACACATGGGTATGGGCATGATAGGCTATTGGGACGAAGGCCTTTCGGAAACTAAGTTTCTTGAGTTACTTAAGGACACGTTTCACTGCGGATGTATCAAACATTCAAAATTATTGAACAAACCGATAACCGCTGTAGCCGTGTTGGGTGGTAGCGGAAGCTTTGCCATTGACGCCGCTAAAGCCGCCGGAGCGGATGCGTTTGTTACAGCCGACTTAAAATATCATGACTATTTTAAAGCAGAAGGCAGCATTTTATTGGCCGATATCGGTCATTATGAGAGCGAACAATTCACAAAAGAGTTATTAGTCGATGCCCTTAAGGAAAAAATTACTAATTTTGCAGTCGTTTTATCGCAAATAAACACCAATCCTATTACTTGTTTTTAAACTATGGCAAAGAAAACCGAAATCACTGTAGAAGAGAAGCTAAGAGCCCTGTACGATCTGCAATTGATCGATTCTCGAATTGATGAGATTCGCAACGTACGTGGAGAGCTTCCTTTGGAAGTTGAAGATTTAGAAGATGAAGTGGCCGGTATGAATACCCGCTTGGATAAGTTGAAGGGTGACCTAGAAGTCATCGAAGACCAGATCAAGGATAAAAAGAATTTGATTGAAGAAGCGAAGTCGCTGATCAAAAAATATACCTCACAGCAAGATAACGTTCGAAACAACCGTGAATACAATTCGTTGAGTAAGGAAATTGAGTTTCAGGAATTAGAAATTCAATTGGCTGAAAAGCACATCAAAGAATTCAAAGCGCAGATCGAACAGAAAAATCAGGTGATCGATGAAACGAAAGAGCGATTAGGAGAGCGCGAAGAGCATTTAAAGCACAAGAAAGACGAATTGAATGAAATTCTTTCTGAAACAGAGAAAGAAGAAAAGTCGTTGATCAAAGAATCTGAGTCGTACGAGAAGAAGATCGAAGAACGACTTATCAAAGCCTACAAGCGTATCCGTACAAATGTGAAAAATGGACTCGCCGTAGTGCCGGTAGAACGAGGTGCTTCGGGAGGTTCTTTCTTTACCATTCCGCCACAGGTGCAAATGGAGATCGCTTCCCGCAAAAAAATCATCACGGACGAACACAGTGGTCGAATTTTAGTTGACCCTGCCTTGGCGCAAGAAGAACAAGAAAAAATGGAAGCGCTTTTTGATAAAGTAAAGTAATTCAAACGCATTCAATTATAACAAAGCCTTCACAGTACGTGAAGGCTTTTTTTATTACTTTATCCGTGTAAGGTTGAAGAGAATAATCGACTCACCCAAAAATTAATTATGATGAAAAAAGCATCCCTCCTAGTACTGGCATTCCTGGCACTGACCTTGCCTGCAGCGTGTCAATCAACGAATAAAGAAAACAAAAAGACTGAGGCTGAAGCACAAGCCAATGTGACTCCAGTAGAGGTTCCTTCTGAAAACGGTTATGAAAAAGCCTATTTTGCCAGCGGTTGTTTTTGGTGTGTAGAAGCGATTTACGAAAGCGTAAAAGGCGTTAAGGAATCCATTTCCGGATATAGTGGTGGTCACACCGAAAATCCTACTTATGAGTCGAGTAACACCGGTAGAACAGGACATGCAGAAGCGGTAGAAATCATCTACGATCCCGAAGTAGTTACCTTTGCAACCTTAGTCGATGTATATTTCGGATCCCAAAATATTACACAAGTCAATGGTCAAGGTCCCGATCGTGGTTCGCAATATCGTTCCATTATTTTTTATCAGAATGATTCTCAGAAAGAGATCATCGATCGGAAGATCGCTACTTTAGAAAAAGAGCTGGGTGAAGGAAAAGTAGCCGCCCAAGTCTTACCATTTCAAAAATTTTGGATAGCCGAAGGATACCATCAAAATTATGAAAAGAACAATCCTGGAAATCCATACATACAAAACGTATCGATTCCTCGCTTACAACGTTTTCAGAAGAAATTTCCTGAATTACTAAAAGAGGATGCCGCACATTAATTAAAGCGGTTTCTTGGCGCCAATTTCATAGACTAGTGGGAAGAGCTTGTCTGAGCGTTCATAGAGTCCATTTGGTTGTTGCACTAAGTCAGGGAACACATTGTACGGACTCCCCTCAAATTCGTTAAAGCGTTCAAGAGTAAGCCCGGCCTTTAGTAAAGCACCGATCACCTCGGCCAACCCATGATTCCATGCATATTCTTCGCTAATTATCGAAGACTCCTCATCAGCATAAGTACCCTCATATTTCTCGTAGATGGCTTCTTTTTGTTGGTAGCCATAGGTCATTTCAGGTGGCGTCTTCAGATAATCAAACATCCACGGAATCGGATGAAATTCTACCATATAAAAATAACCCCCGGGCTTTAGGCGTGCGGCGATCATTTCCGCCCAAGGCGTCAAATCAGGAATCCAACCGATCACCCCATAGCTTGTATAAACAATATCAAAGGTTTCTGTTATGTATTCAGACGTGTCCAATACATTACAACACACAAAATTTGCACTAATATCCAATTCATTCGAAAGCTGTTTCGCGAGATCGACCGCTTTATCTGAAATATCGATTCCCGTACACTGCGCCCCCATTCGTGACCAACTTAACGTATCCAAACCAAAATGACATTGCAAGTGTAGTAGGGACTTGCCGGAAACATCTCCTAAAGCTTCCATTTCGTAAAGTTTCAGCGACGTTTTTCCTCTTTTAAACCCCTGCAGATCATAAAAATCGCTTTTCGCATGGAGTTCCACTTTTCGATTCCATGTTTCTCTATTTATATTAAAGGCTTTATTAAGGTCCATAAAACAAAGATGCGTAATTATTCAAAAAGATTTAACACCCTACGTTAAACTAGGTTAAACTTTACCATGCAAACCATGTTTAAAGTAACTTTAATGTATTAACCACAAACAATCAACCGTTATGAGAGACATAATTTGGCTTATCGTAGTCCTATTAATTATAGGATGGCTTGTAGGGTATTTTGGCTTCGGAGAAGCTGTAGGTAGCCTCATTCACATTCTACTTGTGCTAGCAATCATTGGTATTCTTTACCGATTAGCCACAGGGAGAAGACCTTGATTACGAATACAAACTATTAATTTAAAACCAACCTTTAAATAATTTTATTATGAAGAAATTGATGTTATTATTATTTGCTGCCGGAATTTTAAGCACCGGATTTATCAGCTGTAGAGAAAATAAATCGGTAGGCGATGAAATTGAAGATGTCGCTGATGATGTTGAGGATGCTGTAGATTAATTTCTACAGCCTGCCAAAAGGAAGCCCTGTTGAAGATTCAGCAGGGCTTTTTTAGTTCCCCACGAGAGAATTGATTAATTTTGAGAGAAACAAAACCAACGCTATGAAGTATTTCCTTTTCCTTCTCCCACTATCATTTATGTTTCTGGCTTGTCCTGCAGACCCCTCAGAAAAATCTGAAGACGAAATTTCACAAACAGAAACGCTTACCACCGCAGAACGTATTGCCCAAGCGCACGGGCTAGATAATTGGCATGAAGTTTCCGAAGTAAACTTCACTTTTAATGTCGATCGTGGTGAACAGCATTTTGAGCGCAGCTATATCTGGCGACCGAAAGAAAAAAAGATTACTTCCTTTACGAGCAATGATACATTAACTTATGTACAGTCTAAGAACTTAGACAGTATTAAAAAACAACGCGATCAGGCGTTTGTCAATGACTCTTATTGGCTTTTAGCTCCTCTAAAGCTGGTTTGGGATGAAGGCACCTCTATTTCAGAAGAAAATAAGAGCATTGCCCCCATTTCCAAAGACACTTTGAATAAAATTACCATCACCTATACTGGTGATGGTGGCTACACTCCTGGAGATGCCTACGATTTTTATTACCAAGCCGATTTTACCATCCAAGAATGGGTCTTCCGCAAAGGGAACGACACCGTTCCTACCATGGCAACCACTTTTGAAGACTATAAAAATATCAACGGTATGAACCTCCCTACCATGCATCAGGATTCTACCGGTGCTTTCAAATTGTATTTCACCAATCTATCGATCAAAAAGTAAATGGAGAACACGCTTTCGTACGCTCAGCAGCAAGATCAACAGGATCCGCTTCGTTCCTATCGGGATCGTTTTTTATTTCCGAAAAATGACAACGGAGATCCTTTATTGTATTTCTGCGGAAATTCTCTCGGACTCCAACCCAAGAAAACACAAGAGTATCTTTCACAAGAACTAGAGGATTGGGCAACATACGGAGTAGAAGGGCATACCGATGCGCGCCATCCTTGGATGCCGTATCACGAATTTTTGACGGAACAAATGGCGCAGATTGTAGGGGCGAAACCCGAGGAGGTTATTATCATGAACACCTTGTCTGTAAACCTCCACTTGATGATGGTTTCCTTTTACCAACCTACTGCAGAACGGTATAAGATCATCATTGAACGCGATGCCTTCCCAAGCGATAAATACGCGGTCGAGAGTCAGTTGCAGTTTCATGGGTTTTCTCCGGAAAACGGACTCATACTTTGGGAGCCTCGGGAGGGCGAGGAATTATGCCGATTTGAGGATTTGGAAAGCATTCTGAAAGAGAAAGGCCACGAGGTAGCCTTACTGCTCATCGGAAGCACCAATTATTACTCGGGACAATCCTTTCCGTTAGCTGAAATTACGGAGCTTGGTCATCAGCATGGAGCAAAAGTTGGTTTCGACTTAGCCCATGGTGCCGGTAACATCCAACCCAGTCTACACGAGGTGGGCGCCGATTTTGCCGTGTGGTGTACATACAAATATCTCAACAGCGGCCCGGGCAGTTTGGGAGGTTGTTTTATTCACGAAAGACATCTAGACAATACAGGCCTACCCCGTTTTTCCGGATGGTGGGGCCATGACAAGGCTACGCGTTTTAATATGCGCCACGATTTCAAACCCATTCCTACTGCCGAAGGTTGGCAATTAAGCAATCCGCCTATTCTATCAATGGCAGCCATTCGTGCGTCGCTGGATATTTTTGCCGAAGCGGGTATGGAAGCCCTTCGGAAAAAATCCATTCAATTAACCGGATATTTGGAATTCCTGCTAGAATCATTACAAGACCCTAAGATCAATCTCATCACTCCAAAAAACCCTAAAGAGCGTGGATGTCAACTTTCCATCCAAGTAAAGGATGCTGATAAGAAGCTGCACGAACAACTCACCAAAGCTGGCGTGATCAGCGACTGGAGAGAACCCGATGTAATTCGCGTAGCTCCTACACCCCTTTACAATAGTTTTGAAGATGTATATGAATTCGTGAACCGTTTAAAACGCATACGAAATGAAAGATAGAGTTCTTATCGTTGGAGCAGGTCTCTGCGGAAGCCTTCTTGCCCTACGAATGGCGCAACGAGGTTTTCAAGTAACCCTAGTTGAAAAAAGACCGGATTTACGGAAAGTACATCAAGATGCCGGCCGATCGATCAACCTAGCCTTAAGTGATCGCGGATTAAAAGGATTACGCTTAGCCGGGGTTGAAGAAGCAGCTAAAAAATTATGTATCCCAATGCACGGTCGTATGATACACGATGCCCAACAACACAAGTTTTTGAGTCCGTATAGCGGTCGAAAAGAAGAATACATCAATTCTGTTTCCCGTCCCGGTCTCAACAAATTATTATTGGACGCTGCGGAAGCGATGCCAAATGTGAGGATCTTATTTAATCATGGATGCCGTTCGGTAAATTTACAAGAGGCCACCGGAATTTTTAAAAATTACGATACCGGTGAAGAAGTAAAACTTACCGGAAGTGTGCTTCTTGGAACTGATGGAGCCGGTTCTGCCGTACGGAAGAGCATGTTCTTACATAAAAAATTTCTATTCAGCTTTTCGCAACAATGGCTGACACATGGATATAAAGAAATATCCATTCCCGCAGCAGAAGACGGTGGCTATCGAGCACACAAGAATGCTTTACATATCTGGCCGCGAGGCGAAGATATGTTGATCGCCCTTCCTAACTTGGATGGTAGTTTTACGGTAACCTTATTCCTTCCTTATAAAAACGCTGACTACTGCTTTGAGACGTTGACCACCCCCGAACGCGTTGAGGAGTATTTTAAAAAGGAATTTCCCGATGCGGTTGCACTCATGCCAAATCTGGCAGAAGAATTCTTTGAAAATCCTACGGGGCCTTTAGGTACCATTAAATGTGCTCCTTGGAGTAGCTACGGAAAGACATTGTTATTAGGAGATGCTGCTCATGCCATCGTTCCTTTTTACGGCCAAGGGATGAATGCTTCGTTTGAAGATGTGGTTGTCTTTGATGCGATGATTGAAAAACACGAAGGTAACTGGCAGCAAATTTTTGAAGCTTACGAAGCGGCACGGAAAGAAGACACCGATGCCATTGCCGATCTTGCCGTAGATAATTTTCACGAAATGAAGGAACATACCGCTAGTGATCTCTTCCGCCAAAAACGCAAATTAGAGATCGCTTTTGAACAAGAATTCCCTGAAAAGTATCATTCAAAATATTCGCTGGTCACCTTTAACGAAGATATTACCTATTCCGAAGCTATGAGAAGGGGTCGGGCCCAAGATAAAGCGATACTCAATCTATTGAGTGACGGAAAGATAACCGATGTTATGAGTTTGAGACAAAGTTTAGAACTCGTGCTAAAAGAAACCGAAGACATCCTGCACGACGATGAAGTGGCAGGAAATTTAAACTAACACTATGGAACATTCAAGCAGATTAGTAGATGGTAAAGCCACCCCTCGCGGGGCGTATCCACATATCAAACGTGTGGGCGATTTTTTATTTCTTTCAGGAACGAGCTCTCGTTTACCGGATAATAGCTTTGCCGGTGTTCGGCAAGTGGATGAAATGGGCAGTATGGAACTGGATATTAAAGCACAAACCCGCGCGGTATTGGACAATATGCAAGATTATCTTGCCACAGAAGGCGCTACGCTAGCCGATGTGGTGGATGTCACCACCTTCTTGGTGAATATGAACGACTTTGCCGGTTATAATGAAGTGTATGGCGAGTATTTTAAGAAAGAAAGCGGTCCGGCTCGAACCACGGTTGCGGTGCATCAATTGCCACACCCGCATTTGGTTGTGGAAATAAAGGCGATGGCCTATAAACCGCTATCGTAATGTTACAGCTACAAAATTATATCAATGGCAGTTACACCGATCCGGAAAACGGAACGTGGATCGATGTGTTCAACCCCGCTACCGGAAAAGTGTATGCGAAGTTAGCCCGTTCGGGGGAAGAAGATGTTGCTAAGGCATATGCGGCAGCAGCGAAGGCTTTTCCCACTTGGAGCGAAACGACCCTCCAAGAACGAAGTCGGATCTTATCGAAGATCGCAGATCTTATTGAAGAACAACTCATCCCCTTGGCTGAAGCAGAAAGTCAAGATAACGGAAAACCACTCTCGTTGGCACTCTCTGTAGACATCCCCAGGGCCTCGTCCAACTTTCGATTCTTTGCACATGCCATTACTCAGTTTGCTTCCGAAGCACATGAAAGCATTGGCACCCAAACCATGAATTTTACGTTGCGCCAACCCATTGGCGTGGTAGGCTGTATCGCTCCTTGGAATTTACCCTTATATCTTTTTACTTGGAAGGTGGCTCCTGCGCTTGCAGCGGGTAACACCGTCGTCGCCAAACCTAGTGAGATTACGCCCTTAACAGCCTATATGTTAGGTAAGATCTGTACAGAAGCCGGACTACCGGAAGGGGTACTTAATATTGTTCAGGGGTTGGGTAATGAAGTGGGCGAAGCCATTGTGACGCACGCCCATATCAAAGCGATCTCTTTTACGGGAGGAACAAAAACAGGTGCGCATATTGCCCGTTCAGCAGCGCCCATGTTCAAAAAGCTATCCTTAGAACTTGGGGGGAAAAACCCAAATTTGATTTTCGCTGATTGCGATTATGAAAAAATGTTGGCAACCACCGTACGTTCTTCCTTTGCCAATCAAGGACAGATCTGCCTTTGCAGCAGCAGAATTTACGTACAAGAAACGTTGTATGAGCAATTTAAAAAAGACTTTGTTCATCGTGTGCAGCAATTGGTGGTAGGCCCGCCAAAGGCTTCGGAAACACAATTGGGGGCCGTGGTATCGGAAGCCCATCGAGATAAGATTGAAGCCTATATAAAGCTAGCGACTGAAGAAGGAGGTACGATCTTATGCGGCGGTGAACGCGTGACGGTAGACGACCACGAAGAAGGTTACTACCTGCAACCAACGGTGATTGAGGTTACCGACAACCAATGCCGGGTGAATCAAGAAGAGATCTTTGGACCGGTAGTGACTCTTATGCCCTTTACCGATGAAGCCGATGCCTTGCAAAAAGCGAACAACGTTCCGTATGGATTGTCAGCAACCGTATGGACGCAACATGTGGATACCATGATGCGCGTTAGCCACCAATTAGAAGCCGGGATCGTTTGGGTGAATACTTGGCTGAACCGCGACCTCCGTACGCCCTTTGGCGGCACCAAAGATAGTGGTGTGGGTCGTGAGGGTGGTTTCGAAGCGCTACGGTTTTTCACAGAACCTAAAAATGTATGTATTCAATACGGAAAAAGTTAAGCCGTTTCATTTGTACAAGGCCTCGAAAAATAATATCTTAAGAAAAACAATCCATTGAAATGAATATAGATCTTACAAATAAAAATGCTTTGGTTTGCGGAAGTACTGCGGGAATCGGGAAAGCCTCCGCCAAGGTATTGGCAAAATTGGGGGCTACTGTTACCTTGGTAGCTCGTGATGAAGCGAAACTGAAAGAAACACTCATTGAATTGCCTCACGAAAAGGGACAAAAACACAATTATTTTGTGGCCGATTTCTCGAAACCGGAAGAGGTAAAATCGAAAGTAGCGATTGCCGTAGAAAACAAAGTGTTTCATATTCTGTTGAATAATACCGGCGGACCGAAAGGCGGACCTATTTTTTCTGCAGATACCGATGAATTTACACAAGCGTTCTCACAACATCTGGTGTGCAATCAGATATTGGTGCAAGCCGTGGTTCCGGGCATGAAAAAAGCCGATTACGGCCGTATTATCAACATCATTTCCACTTCGGTGAAACAACCTATTGACGGCTTGGGCGTAAGCAACACCATCCGCGGTGCGGTAGCCAATTGGAGTAAGACCTTGGCCAACGAACTGGGTCCTTTTGGAATTACGGTAAATAATGTCCTTCCCGGATTTACGGCAACCGACCGCCTAAAAGATATTGTTGCCGGAGCCTCAAAACGATTTGATAAGACGGAAGAAGAAGCCGCTGAATTCATGAAAGGGCTCGTTCCGGCACGACGTTTTGCACAACCCGGAGAGATCGCCAACGCGGTGGCATTTTTAGCGAGTGAAGCCGCCAGTTATATCAATGGAGTGAATCTTCCGGTGGATGGCGGAAGAACCAAGAGCTTGTAATTAACCTTGCGTGAGGGAGTGACGCGGCATCCTTTTTCTTCGGAAAAAGATACAGCAGAACGCCCGACCGTGCCGAAGGCGCGGGCATGCCCTAAAAGACATCATGATGAAACGTAAACTTCGCATCAACGGCCATTCGCACCTGCTTCCCTATCCGGAAGAAATTCCACAATTCATGAAAGACAAGGGTATTTTTTGGGTGGATAAGGACCGAAAGTTTATGCTTCAGAAGAATTGGAGTCGGCCTGTAACAGACTCCAGTTTTTTTCTCGATGAGAAGCTCGCCTGGATGGAGCGCTATAAGATCGATCATGCGGTAGTATTGAATTTGTCACAACTGTATGGAAACGGACTGCGGGTGGAAGAGATGAAACAGGCGTTGCGTTTTCAGAATGATTTTAACGCAAAGGTACAGCAGGATAATCCTGCTAAGTTTACCTGTGGTTTTGTAGTGCACCCCGGTTTTGTAAGAGGGGCGTTGTGGGAGATCGAGCGTTGTGTGGAAGAATTGGACATGCGACTGTTGTGTTTGCCAACGCACTACATGGACACCATTGGTACTTGGCGTTGCATTTTTGACGAGGAAAATGAGCCTATCTTTGAGCTGGCAAGCAAGTACAATCTCGCGGTAGAAATCCATCCCTATGACGGAGAAAAGTTCATCAAGTTAGAAAATACCGCATGGCGCTTCCATCTTATTTGGATGTTAGCGCAATGTGCAGACGCCTATCATTTCTTGACCTTAAACGGGTATGCAGATAAATTTCCGAACATGCGCACGTGTTTCGCCCATGGCGGACAATTGGCACAGATCAATCTGGGGAGACGTATTCAGGGATTTGATGGCCGCCCCGATCTTTTTGAAGGAAAGGTGCATCCCCGAAAATCAGTAGGCCATAAGAACATCTTCTTTGACACCTTAGTGCACGACACCGGCTCGTTGAAATTATTAGTAGAGAACCAAGGATCTGACCAAGTATTGGTGGGATTAGACGACCCTTATCCTTTGGGAGAAATGGAAAGCGCTCCGCAATCATCCTACCCCGGCAAGATCTTAGACCTTGCCAAAGAACGCAATATTGTGACGCAGGAAGAGGCTGATGCCATGTGGCAGGACAATGTAATACAATGGTTGTGTGGCGATGATAAAGAAGCAAAAGAAAAATTGGTAAAACGCATCTTGTCTTAATGGATTTCCTACCGGAACATATCAGTGAATACGCCGAAGCCCATAGCCAGTCGGAACCCGAACTACTACAAGAGCTGCAGCGAGAAACATGGTTAAAGGTAATGGCACCACGAATGCTAAGTGGTC
>CEVM01025137.1_pt1 | contig 83731 bp, 59 predicted proteins | sample 531481 | NCBI WGS metagenome assembly CEVM01 (sample SAMEA2623649, study PRJEB7988) | marine metagenome | biome: marine biome (ENVO:00000447); feature: mesopelagic zone (ENVO:00000213) & marine oxygen minimum zone (ENVO:01000065); material: "saline water (ENVO:00002010), including plankton...
AACAAGGTGGACGCAGAACACCTGCGAATTCTGGTTATCGTCCACAACTTAAATTTGATTTTACAGAAATGCAGACTTCTGGACATCAATTTTTTATCGGTACAGATTCTGTGATGCCTGGAGAAACAGTTTTAGCTCAAATAGGAATGAATTCGACTCATTCTTATGAAAACAAATTAGAAATCGGTATGGAGTTTGAATTTCGAGAAGGAGCAACAATTATCGGAATTGGACAAATAACTGAAATAATAAATAAATTGCTGGAGAAGAAAAAAGCCAGCACATAACAATCGGTATATTGCGTAGCGGCTTTAAGCATGCTACACATCATACCCGAGACCGTCGCCAGTAATACAAAATGATAGAAGAACTTAAGAAATACGAATCAACAATTAAGAAAAAACACAGTTTCAACTGGACTCCGAAATTTGAGGAAGAGTTTCGAACAGACTTGAACAAAAAAGTATTTGTGCCAATTGTCATTATGACTTTTGAAAAGTTAGGATGGGATTTAGTTTTTCAGGACGAAATTTTAGCAGAAGCTAAACGAAAAGGGAAGTGGGATAGGTGGACTGAAAAAATCTCTGTGGTTTATGAATATGGAAAGGTCAAAGTCAAAAGTGTTTCACTTGGAAATGAAATGTGGGACAATGGACGAAATTCAAAAAGAGTTCGACTATTCAAATATGCATTCCAACAAACAGAGAAAGAATTTGACAAAGATGCCTTGGCAGAATTAGAAAAAGAAGTTGAACGAACAAATAACTGGGATGATTATGAAATCCCAGAAAGTTTACCCCAACCGAAAGAAAGAAAAGAACCGAAATTATGGATTCCGATTTTGGGTGGATTGATTACAGCAATTATACTTGGATTTACTATCGCTCTTCTTTCAGTAAAAGGAATTTATATAATTGGAGTTTTTGAGGTTGGGGTCGCCTTTGCAATTGGATTTGCTTTGAAGTTTTTGATTAAGGTGAGTAATTACACCAATTATGACATTCTCAATTATATGCTTATTGGAATGGTAATTATAGTTTATGTTTCTAACCAATATTTTCAATACCAAATAGTATTAAACGAAAACAATTACAAACCAATTGGTTTTTTTGAATTTATGAAGCTTCGACTTGAAGCTGGCTTAACCATAAAGGCGTTAAATACTGGATGGATAGGATTAGTCATAAGCTGGATTTTCCAGCTTGGATTCACATATTTAATTGGAATGTTACGATTAGCTTCAAATTTGACTGCATATCAATTGGAAAGGGTGCCAATGGAAGTTGTGAATTTTGCCTTCTATCATTTTGTCAAGGAGAAAACTGAAAATCAAGTACGTTCTGAACTCTCTAAAATGGGATGGACAGAAGAACAAGATCAGAACGAAGTTTTCGAATCGATTGGTGCGGTACAAGGAGCAACCGAATTAAATAGAATGGAATAAAAATACTACCGCCAATCAGGCTTGGTAAGTCAAGTGCTAACCCACGCAACTACTCATAGCCAAGACGGTTGTAACACATTGAAACAAACCTTTGAAAAGACTATTAATATTCATAGCATCATTATTTTCAACCAATGCAAGTTCGCAAACTCAATTTGATTTGGACAAAGTTCTAAAAATCGAAAGACGGGATATGATTGTTATGGAAATTGACACGTATCTGAACAAAAAATGTGAATACGGAGAAAAGATTGACCGACTTAATGAATCGCAAAAAATTTTACTGATTGTGGAAAATTTGGAACGTGAAATTAATAATGGTGGATTTCATCAATTTTACTGGAATTCAAGTGGAAATTATGCGAATGAGACTATTGATGCTTTAATAAAAATCGGAGCGAATAAAACTGCCGAAATAGTTAAAAAAGCCAATTCTGAATTTGAAACCGGAGACGTACCAAAAGACAGAGCTGAAAGACAAAATGAAATTGAACTGATTGAGGGAAAAGCAGAAGAAAATTGGAACAAATACGATTCTGAATTTTACGAATATCAAGATAATTTGACCAAATTATTAATTGCATTTGTAATTAAAAACAAATCGGATTTTAAAAAATAACGTGTTACAAAAATGTACAACCGCAATTAACACGTCCCAACGCTTCGGGATAAAGCGGTTTTCTGGTTTTATACAATCTGTAAATTAGCCAGATAAAGTCCTCATCTTGATGGGAGGCGCACACACGGCATTTTTTTAGTCGCAGTCCAAAGTTTGAGCAGGTTAATACGCTCGATTTTCTTTAAAATACCGCAAGCTTAAGTCTCAGTCGGGTTTAAACGTCCTGCCTAGGCGGCTACTTGCAGCAATTGTCTTTTTCCGGCAAGGCCAAAGGTTGTGCGTACCGAAGCATTTTCAAGCCCCAGGAACACCACATTTTTACCGCAAGCCGCATAGTTGGCTTGAAGTTGAGCCAGTTTCATCACGGTGCTTAAACTGAGTTCCTGAAGTTTACTCAGGTCGAGTACGATTTCATTTTGAGTTTTAAATTCGTCATTTAAAGTTGCGGCCAGTTCGCCAACAGCATTTAAACTCAATACACCGCGTACGACTAGAGATTGCTGATTTTTGATAAAAGTATACATAGCTTATGGGGTTTTTGTGTTAATCTTAAAACAAAGATGTCCCAAAAATACCGGGGGCTTACCCCATAATCGCTTAACCGAAATGAGCCGTAGATGAATGGAGATTTAGTGTCGGTGAGTTGGTTTTCGTTAAAGATTGAAATCAGCATTTAAATTAAATTTGCTCATAAACGCAACTTTTTGCTAATGATGCATCTATAAAAGGTAAACATCGAATTAAAAAACCTTGAAATTCCAAATATTCTTTTTCCTGACTTTAATAGGAATCATCACTGGTAGCTGTAGTGATGAAGACGAATCTAACGATAACCAAAATTTATTTTTCTGGAATCAGACCCAATGTGCTGATCCTTGGGAAACCGGTGGTAATAATTCTAATTCAGAGACTGAAATGGCTGTAATTCTTTATTTAGAAAATGAAGGTATAACAGTAACTGATTTATATTTTGATCAAAAATCACCCTTAGCCAGTGCTTGTTCAGCCTGTAACTGTGGAACCGACCAACGTATAATTCTCAGGGTAAACCCCACAGATGCTACAAAGATGATCCAGCTTGGATTTTATCAATAAAAAAATTAAATCAACACTCCATAAAGATTCAAATCCTCCTTATCTAAACAAAAATCCCCAAAGCCAACGACCTTGGGGATTTATAGATTTTCTAATCATCCAGTTTACTCCACCACATTGACATTGATCATCTCATCGGCCCTTAGAAGCAACTTGTGACTGCTGCTGCTTAGGTTTGAGATATACACTTTCTTATTCACCTTATGATAGCGTTCGGTGATCTTGTTTACCGCTTCAACGGCACTCATATCGGCAATACGGCTTTCTTTAAAATCGATGGTGATCTCATCCGGATCATCAAGCACGTCAAACTTTTCATTAAACATCTTAACCGAAGCAAAAAACAAAGGTCCGTAGATCTCGTAGTGCTTCATCCCGTTTTCGTCAATGCGTTTACGGGCACGTATGCGTTTGGCACTATCCCAGGCAAATACCAGCGCAGCGATGATCACACCTACCAGTACTGCAAGCGCCAGATTGTGCAAAAATACAGTCACTACAGCAACCAGAATTCCCACCAAAATATCGGATTTTGGGTATTTATTGATGATTCTAAAACTCACCCATTCAAAAGTCCCTATCGATACCATAATCATCAGCCCGGTAAGAGCCGCCATAGGTAGACGCTCAATAAGCGGAGCGCCAAACATCACAAAAATCAGCAATACAATTGCCGCGACAATCCCCGAAAGTCGGGCACGAGCACCGTTTGATATATTAATCATACTCTGCCCAATCATCGCGCAACCTCCCATCCCTGAGAAAAATCCGGAAAGGACATTAGCAAGACCCTGAGCGGCAGCTTCCTTGTTCGTACGACCCCGGGTTTCGGTGATTTCATCAATCAATTCAAGCGTTAATAAACTTTCAATAAGCCCAACAGCAGCTACAATAGCGGAGTACGGAGCGATAATCTTTAGCGTTTCCCAGCTAAACGGAACATCGGGAATATGAAAGGGAGGAAAACCACCTTCTATCGAAGCGATATCGCCAACCGTATTGGTGTCAATTCCAAAAAATACCACAATCCCGAAAATCACAAGAATCGCTGCCAGAGAAGCAGGAAAGGCTTTCGTTACTTTTGGCAAAGCATAAATAATAACCATGGTTAGCAGGACAAGGCCCAGCATTTTATAAAGCGCCTCCCCGGTGAGCCAGTTTCCTGAAGCATCCTGAAACTGCACCAACTGCGAGGTAAAAATGATGATTGCGAGACCGTTTACAAAACCGTAAACTACCGGTAAAGGTACCAGTCGCATCAGTTTACCCAGTTTTAAAATCCCGGCCGCCGCCTGAATAAGACCGGCCAGCACCACACAGGCAAACACATATTCTACGCCATAATCTGCCGCAAGCGCTACGATCACTACCGCCACAGCCCCTGTTGCTCCGGAGATCATTCCCGGTCTTCCGCCAAAAATAGAGGTTATCAGCCCCATCATAAAGGCTGCATAAAGTCCCGTTAGCGGCGATAAACCGGCAATTAGGGCAAAAGCCACAGCTTCGGGAACCAATGCAATGGCGACCGTAAGACCTGATAGGATTTCGGTTCTGTAATTTACTTTTTGTGAAAAGTCGAACAATTGTAAGTATTGTTTCATAAGCAGATTTAGCCGGTCGCACAGTCTTGCTGTACGCCCAATTTTAAGGATTTAAACCTGTCGGAAAACTGCAAAAAGCAATTAAAAGTCCCGGAAACAGGTTTGTTAAATTCAAACCGCAAAACTAATTATAAAAAGCCTTAAGCCAAAGGTTTAAAGCTTTAGACTGCGAAAACGTTATAAATAAATGATTTACTGAATGTTATCCTTAAATGCAATTGCTCACCCCCAACCCTGATTCTGCTCACAACTCGATAACCACCCGGATTAAACTTCGGTTTAATTCACTAAATTGGTCGCAATACCAGACGACTCAACCCGTCACGAATCCATAGCATTTGGTTTATTCCAAACCCAAAACATGAAAAAAACAACCTTACTCCTCCCCATTTTGATCGTCTGTGCTTATTGCGGCCTGGCACAACAGACTGAAAACTACGACTACGCACAAACAAACCGAAAACTGATTCAGCACGGCGTACAGGCGATTCTTACCTGTAACGGACTTTTCACTTCTAACCGAACGCTGGAGCAAGTTTACGATCAGGAATTAGCCTATTTAAAAGAACCCATCGGCACCGCAGCTGGTGGCGATTATGTCATTGACTACGACAACAAAACGGTTACCATTGCTGCCAGCGACAGTACTTCGATTATGCGAGCAGCTTACCGGGCGGGAATAGGCTGTGTGATCCTGGCACCCAATCAAACTTTTGAAATCATTGAAGAACTTCCCAAGCAAAATCTTACGCCGCTTTTGGATGATCCGGCAACTATTCCCTGGCCTAATGGGGATTTGGTCAAAAAACAAAAATTGCCCAAATACATGGATCAAAAGCTTTTGCAAGAAGCATCAGACTGGTCTTTTGATCGGGAAAGTGACGAACAGGTGACCCTCAGTCTGCTGGTGCTACACAAAGGCCAAATCATTCACGAGCGCTACGCCAATGGCGTTGACATGTACACCAAAACCCGCACCTGGTCGGTGGCCAAAAGTATTGCGGTTACCTTAATCGGAATGCTGGTGGATCAGGGTAAACTGGAACTGGATGCCCCGCTGGGTATCCAATGGCTGCCTAAAGAACGTACCTCAGACAACGACCCAAGGGCAGCGATCACCTTACGAAATGTGCTCAATATGGCAAGCGGACTCTACACCGTAGACAGCCGCGGGATGGAATACGCAACCGGCTCCGGCCTTGCTTACTGGGCAGGCGCGAGTTCGGTCAATGGCGCGCGAGACCGGGGACTCATCCGCAATCCCGGTACTTATTGGGATTATGAAAATTACGACACCCTGCTGGCGGTATTGGCGATGAAAAATGCCCTCGGCGATACGGCTACCTATCATGAGTTTCCCCGTAAAGCCCTGTTTGATAAAATCGGAATGCTCAATACACTGGTGGGTACAGACCGCTTTGGAGATTTTATATTCAGCAGTCAGGTATATGCCACGGCACGCGATCTGGCGCGCTTGGGTCTGCTTTACGAACAAAACGGAATCTGGAATGGAGAACGCCTGCTCTCTGAATCCTGGATTGATTTTGTACGTACGCCCACCACAGCAGCCGGCCAAAACGGTATATCCTACGGCGGCCAATGGTGGCTGGTCGATGAATCCCGCACTGATGTCCCTAAAGATGCCTATGCCGCCCGAGGCAACCGCGGGCAGTATGTGGTGGTGGTGCCTTCCCGGGATCTGGTGATCGTAAGACGCGGTCTGGACTTTGGCAGACAGGGATTTGATGTCTGGGATCTTACCCGCGAAGTGGTTAAGGCATTTCCGGAGGATTATAAATCAGAGGATGAATAGATTACCAAAGCATTGAAAATTAAAGTAATTTCTTGTTTTCAGTTCTTTTGTGGAATTCCGTAAAATTTATTGATGGTGGTAGGTTATATTTGATATTAAGTCTAGTTTACGGATTTAAAATTTTTATTATTCAAGATGAAAGAAAATTGGAAGTATATTCTATTAAACGGAAAATCAAATCAACTTAAAGTAAAGAATCCAGTTTACAAAAAAGGAGAATTGATATCCATTGATGACTTAAAACCTTTCAACAAAAAGGATAATGATGGTAATCCAGTTGAGCCAACCTTGGCAGATGCCAATAAAGAAAAGCGAAAAATCTATACTGATTTTTTTAAAAAACCCTTTAAAAATCTACTCATTTTATCTGGAGCTGGTTCTTCAATGGACGTAGGTGGACTTTCAATGTGGCAACTTTGGAAAGAAACAGAAAATAAATATAAGATTGCTGAAACTGAAGACAGACCTGAGATTGACGGTTTTAAAATCATAAGAGAAGCTGTAAAATTTGAATCAGAAGAAAAAAACTTAGAGGCATTTCTTTCACATATTGAAGGCTATAGCAAATTCATTAGAGACGTTGAAATAAAAATTGGTAAAACGAAAAAACAATTATCTACAATTAAAAATGAAATTTTCAAATTAATAAAAGATAAATGCACCATTCCAGCACCTTCAGAGAATTTCCCGCATAAAACATTTTTAGAAAAATTATTGCAACGTAAACAAACCAATCCAAGAATTAAAGTTTTCACACTCAACTATGACCTACTATTTGAATATGCCGCTACAGAAGTAAATGCAATAGTTGTTGATGGATTCTCTTTCACGTTTCCCAGAACATTTAGTGGAAGATATTTCGATTATGATATAGTCCAAAGAGAAGGTAGTAAATTAAAGGAAGAGGATAACTTCATTCAGAGAGTTTTCCACCTTCATAAATTACATGGCTCCTTAAACTGGGAACGAGATAGTACTGACCAAAAAATCAAAATAAAAGATAGTCCAGATAAACCATTGATGGTATATCCAAGAGATGCGAAATATGAAGATTCCTACGGTCAACCATTTTTCGAAATGATGGCTAGGTTTCAAAGAAACCTCAGAAAAAATAATGACACCTTATTAATCTGTATTGGCTACAGTTTTAATGACAAACATATAAATGCAGCAATTGAAGAAGCCTTAAATCAAAATCCTGGATTTAGACTTGCTTCCATTGATCCGGGTTTTGAATCCGAGAATATTTCATCCTCTTTGAATGAAATTAAAAAAGTGGCTAAAGAATCTGAAAGAATTTTATTGACCTCTGAAACTTTTACAGAATTTGCCAAACATTACCCGGAAATAAAAACGTATGAAAACTTTAATCATCAATCCATAAATTTAAATAATGGATAGTAAAAAGATTAATCCTTTTAGACACGAATATTTTCTTGGTTACATTAATCAAGTACTACCTCAATATGTTAAAGTTCACTTTCCTTCTTCTGTTTTATTGAACGGTTTCACTCATTATGGTAAAGAGTTTAATGGTGGCCTAGTTGGCAGTTTTGTAGTGATAGAAGGAAGCAAATATGGCTTTCTAGGAAGAATAACAGAGCTCTTACTTCCTGAGTCAGAAAGACTTTCATTAAGTGAAAAAGCATTTCAAACTAGCGAATTTCATCCATCAGGTAAAATTGAAATACTTTTATCCTTTGATTTATACGACCCCCTAACTGTAAAAAAAGGGTTAACTACATATCCAAATATTGGCGCTAAGGTTTTTGTGAGTTCAGGAGATTTAGTTCAAGATTATATGTCCAGATTTGGAATCAAATCTGATGAAAATACTAAGGCTATAGAATTAGGGCATTTAGTTTCAAGTCCAAACATAAATGTAAAGGTTAATCTTCAATCTATTTTCGGAAGACATTGTGCAGTCGTCGGCACAACGGGAGGAGGAAAGAGTTTTACGGTGAGTAAGTTAATTGAATCGTTAATTACAACTGGCAATAAGGCCATATTAATAGATGCAACTGGAGAATATGATGGAAAATACAATGGTTTAAAAAATATAAATGTGGGTTTTGATGGTAACATATTCCATTATTCACAACTTACCGTAGATGATTTATTCTTTATATTAAAACCATCAACTAAAACTCAAGCTCCTAAATTAATGGAAGCTATTCGTTCTTTAAAAATTGTAAAATTATTAAACGGGAAACCTCTTGAGTACAAAGGCGAAAAAATACCAATTGATGATGGTGTCTTAAAAAAGGAAAACGCAAAGAAAAGTCCTTACAATCATTTTTATTATAGCCATGTTAGCGAAATTGAAAATGGAAAAGCTGATTTTGACTTTAAAAAATTAAATCTACAAATTGCTCAGGAATGTGCCTTCGATAAAGGAACTCACTGGGAAAATATTTACAACAATGATTTCTCATTTTGTATAAGCTTAGTATCTAGAATAAATAACCTTACAAATACACCCGAATACAACCAAATATTTGGTTTCCAAGAAAATAAAAATCAAAGCGACATTACTAATTCTATTGAATCATTTATTTCTAAGAAAAATACTAATGAAAATCTCCTTAGATTGAATTTAAAGGATGTTAAATATGATTTTCAAATTAGAGAGACATTTGTAAACGCAATTGGAAAATTTCTCTTAAATAAAGCTCGAAACAGAGATTTCGAAAATTCACCAATTGTTGTTTTAATAGATGAGGCACATCAATTCCTTAATAAATCAATTAAGGATGAATTTTTCGATACAAAACCATTAGACGCCTTTGATTCAATTGCCAAAGAATGTAGAAAATATGGTTTGTTTCTATGTATTGCAACTCAAATGCCCAGAGATATACCCAAAGGGACATTAAGTCAAATGGGAACTTTTATAGTTCATAGACTTATAAATTATAATGACAAAGAAGCTATAAGTAGTGCTTGTAGTACAGCTAATAAAAATACATTAGACTTCTTACCTATTCTTGGAGAAGGAGAAGCAGTTGTTACTGGTGTTGATTTTCCGATGCCTATTATTATGAAATTCGAAAAACCAGTTGAAGAACCCAATTCAGGAACACCAAAGTTGAATATAAAGAATGCATAAAAGTTATTCTGAAATGACTTTCATGCAGTATTCAAAATACAACGCGAAAAATCAAGTTTTTAAAAACTACTCCCCTTCCAATTCAAACCCAACCTCTTCCCCCGGCCTCTTTTGAGCCAAAGCCGAAATGCCTTTTTCACTGAGTTGTAAAACCCGGGGATAGCCACCGGTTACCTGACAATCGCGCATCAGGGCAATCAGGTTGCCGTTTGGGGTGAGTTGTACCGTACCGGGAATGACCGGGGCGGTTACAATCCCTTTTAGCGTGTTGGGCAGGAGCTCATTAAAACCAGTTGCCATTCGGTTTGAGGTTGGTGCAATGCTAAAGTCTTTTGAAAATAGTGCTTGCTGCAGAGGTTCTTCCAGGAGTTCAAACTCCGGACCTTTAAACACTTCAATTTTTGAGTGAAACAGACCAGAATCCTGAAAATTCACCCGTGCGGTACTGCTTTTTCGGGTTTCCGATGCTGAATAGGGCAACACATCGCCTTTTTCCAGTCGGGCTTTTTGGGTAATTCCTGCGTACTGACTTCGGCTCTTGAGAACCTGCTCGGTAAGAAAACCCCCGGATACCGCCAGATAAGCTCTAAAACCTTCTTTTAACCCCCCAAAACGTAATCGGCTTCCACTTGCTACGGTATAAGCTTTTGAGCGCTCTAACGGACTGTCATTGAGAACTACTTCAAAATGCGCTCCGCAGATCGCGATTTGGCAAGCAGCTTCAAAAAGCAATTCGGGACCAGTCATGGTGATTTCCAGTACCGCAGCATCCTCAGCATTGTTCAACAATAAATTGGCTTTTTGAGCCGAAAGCCGATCCATCGCGCCACTTTGGGGAACGCCATAGCACGCACTTTGCAACCTGCCCAGATCCTGAATGCTGGTATAAAAACCGGGTTTGATAACCTGAACCTGACTCATAAATTGGCTTTTTCAAGGGTATAACTTCCGGCTTCAACTTCAGTTTTGATTCGCTGATGTGCTGCTAGATCTACCGCGTAAAACTGAATACAATCTCCCGTCTGAAACGGGCACGGAATTTCGAATTTTGGATTGAACAATTCCACCGGGCAATTCCCGATAATTTGCCATCCCGCGGGGCTCGAATTAGGGTAGATTCCGGTTTGATTTTCGGCGATGCCCACGGCACCTTTTGCTACACTTTTTCGGGGTTCTTTTTTACGGGAAATCCGGAGGCGTTTATCCATTCCACCCAGGTATAAAAATCCGGGTAAAAACCCGATAAAATAAACCGTGTAAATCGGCTTCGTATGCAATGCGATTAGTTCCGGAATTTTAAGTTTAGTTGCTACGGCAAGTTCGTCCAGATCCAAACCAAATTCGGCATCATAACACACCGGGAGTTTATAGGTACTTGTCTCCAGCGCTTCGGTCTTGATGGAAGCGAAATCATACTGCTTCAGCAATAAAAAATCGTCATAGATAACATTTATACTTAAACCGTAATTTATTAATAATGAATTGTATGTGTTAATTAGTTCAACTTTTGATTTAAGCACTTTTTCACGCAGTATTTTTTTAACCGAAAGCAACCAATAGAGGTTTTCAGGTACGATTTCAAAGTCCCATTCCAGTAAAATGGCCTGTTCTCCCAATCGTGAAATTTTCGGTTTTTGATGCTTCATACCGTTTTAATCTGTATGTTTTCGGCTACTAATTTTTGAGTCAAAAAGCTTAGCAGTTCGACTGCTTTTGGTGTGTCTCCGTGTACACAAATCGTGTCTGCTTTCCGCTTTAAAATCCCTCCTGAAACGCTTTGGATTTCGCCCTTTTTTACCAGCCTGATTACGTGGTCTGCAAGTTGGTTTTTGTCGGTGATCATTGCATTGTTTTTAGACCTGGAAACCAACGAACCATCCGCTTCATAATTACGATCAGCAAAAGCCTCAAAAATCAATTTTAAACGTCCATTTGCAACCCGATGCATCACCGAATTATAAGGCACATAAACCGGAATTTTTGAGTAGTTTTCTGCTAAAAAATCAGTCATAGCTTCGGCATAATCAGTATCGGTTGCGCACAAATTATAGAGCGCTCCGTGCAACTTTATGTGATGCACCGGCAGATTTTGATTTGCGCAGGCTTCCGCTACCAAACCAATTTGTTCGCTTAAAGAATGCTTCAGTTCTTCGAAAGGGATTTCGATTTTTATCCTTCCAAAGTTTTCCCGATCCGGAAAAGAAGGGTGCGCCCCTACTCCAACCGCAAATTTTTTCGCCAGCTCAGCCACCTTTTTAATCGTTACGGCATCACCCGCGTGACCGCCACAGGCCAGATTGCACGAACTGATGTATGGCATAAGCGCTTCTTCATTTCCCACGCCCTCGCCCAGATCGCAATTGAGGTCTATATGCTGCTGTTGATTCATAAATTACTAATTACGGAAACGATTACCTTTCCGCCCAAAATAAGGGTTATGATTAAAATAACCAGACTGATCGCATTTTTTACTACGGAATTTTTATGCACCCCCAATACGGTAGATCGATTGGCCAGCCAGATCAAAATCCCCGCAATCACGGGAAGTAAAACTCCATTAGCTACCTGCGCAAACTGAATGATCGCAATGGGTTTTAAGCCCAAAGTCGCCAGTAACACGCCGGTGCCTAAGATAGCCATCCACGTGGCCCTGAATTTTGTATCCTGCAGTCCGCCTTTAAAATTGAGACAACCCTGCGCCACATATGCCCCTGCGAGCGGTGCCGTTATCGCCGAAGTAATCCCTGCAGCAAATAAGCCCAAACCGATGCAATAGCGTGCGGCTTCGCCATAAAGTGGCTCCAGACTTTGCGCCAGACCCGAAGCCCCGTCTACGCTGCTTCCATTAATCGCAGCAGCCGAAATAATCACACACATCGATACGAGTCCGCCAAAAACCACTGCGATTATCGTGTCTTTGCGTGCAGCGGAAAGATCGCTTTTGTCGTTCCATTTTTGATTGACCAGTGACGCGTGTAAAAACAGATTGTAGGGCACCACTGTGGTCCCTACCAGTGCGATGATCATCAACAGGCTGCCTTCCGGGAAACCGGGGATCAGGGCATTTTCAAGCAAATCGAAAACATTGGGTTTGGTAAGTATCGCGGTGATGATAAACGACAGGCTCATCAGGATCACAAGCACCAGAAACACCTTTTCCAACACCTTATAATTCCCGATATACAGCAAGACAAAAGCAATCCCACCAATCAACAGGCTGAAGCCATTAAGCTGAAAGCCGTTTAAATCGATAATTCCGTCGCTGCCTAGCGCCTGTAACCCCAGCACGCCCCCGCTGATGTTTCCACCCTCGTAAGCCGCGTTACCAATCACAATTGCCGCCAAAACCAAACCCAGAACCAGTTTGCGCATAATACCATCTGGCAATTGTTCGCGTAAAACCTGAGAAAGTCCCTTTTGGGTTACCAAGCCAATGCGCGCCGCGGTTTCCTGTAAAATTACTGTCGCTATGATTGAAAGGCTCATCGCCCAGAGCAGTCCGTAACCAAACTGAACGCCGGCCAGTGTACATACTGTCACCGTCCCCGGACCGATAAAGGCGGCGGCAATCAAGGCTCCTGGCCCTATATTTTTTAAGGGATTGCGCATTATTGCTGTGCGGTTTTTAACGCATAGAGCGCAAAACTGCCCAGCCAGTGTCCGCCTTCGTAATCATCGCCCACCACATTGGGAAGCGAATAGCTTAAATGTTTATCGGCTTGCGCCTTTAAATGTGCATATTCGGGATATTGATTGGCGAGCGCATATAAATTCCATGCACGGCTGAAGTTTACACCGTCCAGATGCACCAGTTTGCCATCGGTACGGTCTGATACTTCGCCTACCGCGAGTTCGTAATCCGTATTGCTCAACTGCGGCAGAAAAGCTCCTGCCCATTCCAGAAATTCGTCTTTGGGTAGAACCAACCGCATCATATTGAGTTCTTCCAAGCAGGGCGATAGGAAGTCGGTACCGCCCGGTTCCCAGCTTATGGGGCAATCAGTGTCTTTGCTGTAAAAATCACGGGCGCGATCTGCCAACAGCTTTTGAAAGGTCGTATCGGTTACCGTTTGGGCATATTCGTAGGCAAACGACATTCCAAATGCGGTATTGGGGTGTTCTCCCACGCGTACGGGATAATTCAGTTTAGGCAGAAATTCTTCGTAACGCTCCACAAGTAAATCCGTAAGCGGCTGCATATTTTGCTCCAGCTCTCGCGCTAAAGGATCGTCCCAGGTGTGCAGTTCTTCCGCCAGTTTTAAAAACCAGGCCCAGCCGTAGGTGCGCTCATACGATTTGTTGTGTTCGCCATTAAAGTAGGCTACTTCTGCCTGAATATTTTCTTTAGTAAGATGTTGTTTTAAGTAGCTTTTTAGGGTTTCGGCTTTTGCCAACTCGGGGAAATTTTTGAGTAAATAGACCATACTCCAATGCCCGTGTACGGCGCTATGCCAGTCAAAACAGCCATAAAACGCAGGATGTAAAACCGAAGGCTCTTTTAAATCCCCGGCATCACCCAGCGTCTGGCTCAGTTTGTTGGGATATTCCTGATTGACGCAGGCAAGTGGCAGTTCGGCCAGATTGTTGGCCTGTTCTAAGCTAAGCTGTGGCGTTTGGTACTGCACGGTATCTTGAGATTTGGTTGGTGTTGGTTCGGGTTTGCCGTCCGTCGTATTGGTATTGCAAGCGGTAAACGCCAAAAGAAATGCGAGGTAATTAATTTTCATAGGAATAAATTCAGCTTTAAAGATAAAAATAAAGCAAATGGGGCAACGGGAATCTGTGGCAATTCTGAGAACGAAATGCGGGTTATTTTAGTAATTTGAAGGATCAAATTTCCAGTTTATGAAATCAAAAGAACCCGCACCTCCTGATAACCGATTCAATCTAAATTATCCTCAGGACAACGGAATCTGGCTGCAAAAAGCCAAAACCCTGCGTAAAATTGTGGGGACTCTGGGGATGCTGTTACCTGTTCTGCTTCTGGCGATATCCCTAACATTTTTTGATTTGAACGGTCCGTTAGAATCCATCAGTCATTATTACTTTACCCGCGCCTCTACCCTGTTTACCGGCAGTATGGGACTCATCGGGACCTTTCTTATTGTCTACAGCGGGGAAGAACGGGTGGATTTCTGGGTTTCAAACATAGCCGGTATAGCAGCCCTTTGCGTGGCGTTTTTCCCTACCAGCAATCTGGCTACGATGTGCTGCGATCCCGAAATGCCGTATGCGGTCACCTATTTTGAAGAAGCCAAAGAAGGCTGGCGCTCGCTGTTTCATTATATAGCTGCCGCCGTATTTTTGCTTTCGTTGGCCTATATGTCGCTGTTTTTATTTGTGAAATCTGATGTTCCAAAAGGAAAACGCAGTGCGAAAAAAGTAATGCGAAATCGCATTTATAGGGTTTGCGGCGTGCTGATGCTTGCGGCCTTACTCGTAGTGGTTCTAGGATTGACCGGCGTAATTGCTGAAGCAACCTACGACAATCTAAAACTAACTTTTTGGATGGAAGCTCTGGCAGTAGAAGCCTTTGGTTTTAGCTGGCTGGTTAAAGGAGAAGCGCTCTTTAGTGACCATGAAAACTAATCTTATTCTGTGATACTGAAAATCAGTATTTAGCTTAATTTTCCATCAAAATTGAAAAATAACTATGAAAATTTACCTGCCATTTGTTTTAGCATTGCTGTTTATTTACTCGTGCGATCCTTCCTCTTCAAGCGATGATATTCAGGAAGAAAGTGATCCCGTATTAAGCGTGCAGATCACTTCAAACACCTCAACTCCGTTTATAGATTATGTTATGGATGTTGAGATTACTGCATCAAATCCCATTCAAGAAATTGAGGTAACCGATACCAATAATGAGACCTACCAATCCAAATCTTCTTCTGAACCGCAAGGTATTGGCAAAAAGGTACAACTCTATTACAGCTATCCTTCTCTCGGCCCTAGAAAACTGGAATTTACAGTGACTGACATTTATGACCAGACAGTTTATTTTACAGAGAATATTACTGTAACCCGAGGTAACGCAGTGCGTATTTTATCTGCGGAAGTGATTTCGTTCTACAATCAAGGTAAAACCTGGGACCCAGAATATTCAGAAACAGATCCTAATCGTCTTGCAGATGTTGGTCTGGGACTTTTAAAACCTATTTTGAATGATCGATTTGGCGGTACAAATTATACCTGGCTAAGATGGTATGTTTCTGAAAGTCGCAGCAATGAGTCTAACTTATTCTTTGACCTCTCTAATGAAGAGCTTTATATCGATTTGAGCAAGCAAATGCGCGTAGGACTTGGTGATGATGATGGTGGTAATATAGGACAGTCTCTTATTCCCGATGCTCCTGATTATCGTTTAATTGATTTTAAAAATTACAGTAGCACAAGACCTACTGAAATCATTTTAAAAGACGAAGCTATAAATCTCGAAATCAAATTTAAAGTAGAATGGCCACAGGGATAGGCTAATTAACACGCTGTTGAATTCAATCTAAAAAAGAAAACCCCAAAGCTCCGCAGAACTTTGGGGTTTTTAGGTTTAACCGTTCAAAACTATTTTTTAACCTCCTCGAGTGTTACCTCGTTTCCATCTTTATCTAATAACTTCACTTCATCAAAGCCCATATTTTTAAATTGCTGATACTGCGTTGCCGCATCTCCTACAACTAGATAAGCCATTTTAGACTCGTCAAGGTATTTATTAGCCAGCTCTTTGTGCTGCTCTAACGTCATATTGTTAATCGTAGCTTCTTCCTGCTCGATATAATTAGGATCTAGATCGTATGAACTGCGCTCCTGCAGCATACCTAACAAAGAACCCTGAGTTTCAAAACGACGTGCGTTTGATTTGATCAACGCGTTCTTGGTAAACTCAAGATCTTCAGGGCTAATCCCTTCTTTATATTTTTCAATTTCATCTCTGAAGATTTCAACCGACTCCCCTGTGGTGTTGGTACGTACGCTCGAAGATGCCGTAAAGGTTCCCGGAATTTTGGTTCCGCTAAATCCTGAACGTGCACCGTAAGTATATCCCTTTTCTTCACGTAAAACCAGGTTTACATTTCCACTAAATGAACCCCCTAATTTGTAGTTCATCACTTCAGCAGGATAGAAATCCTTATCGGTACGTGGCATCGCAACGTATCCGATGTTGATTACCGATTGTTTCGCATTAGGAATGTCCACAAAATATAAAGACGCTTTATCACGGTTGTTTGCAACCTGGAATTCAGGTATCGTCACCTCTTTAGCCTCCCATTTAGTCTTTAACCCGTCTAGTGCTGCAAGTGCTTTATCTTTAGAAACATCTCCCACTACGTGGAAACGACTTACGCTAGGTGAAAAATAATTGTTGTAATAATCTTTTAAATCCTGAATGGTGATCGCCTCTACAGACTCAACCGTACCACTGGTAGGATGTGCTAAAGGATGATCCTCACCGTACAACACCTTATTGTAAACGCGGTTTGCAATCACATTAGGATTGGCATCAGAACGCTTAATACCGTTGATCGTGCTTGTTTTAATACGGGCAAACTCCTTCTCATCCCAACGCGGTTGTAATAAGATTTCTTCTACCAAAGCCATTGTGGCGTCAAAGTTACGGGCAAGTGTATTACCACGTACAACGATAGATTCATCGGTCGTATACATATTGATGCTGGCTCCCAGACGGTCAATGGCTTCTTCAAGCTCCAGTGGAGTCTTGTTTGCAGTACCTTCCATCATTACATCAGTCATCAGATTGGCCACTCCATTTTTGCTTAGATCATCAAGCAAATGTCCACCATCTATTACCAGACTAAAGTTTACTAAAGGCAACTCATCCTGAACAATACCGTACACTTCCATTTCATTAGGAAGGTTAGCCGTCCAAGATTCCGGGATATTAAGCTTAGGGCTCTCTCCTATTGCAGGTGGTACCGAGCGATCAAAATTTGAAGGAGTTTTCTCGATCTCCTTTTGAGCATCTACAACCTCTGTTTCTACATTTTCGGTAATTTCTTCCTCAACAACTTCTGCTTTTTCAGAGTTTTCTGCGATCAATTCTATTTGGCCTTTAGGCACAAAACTGGTTAATACAAAAGGTTTTCCTTTGATGTATTTTTCATAAACACGCATTACATCATCGGCGGTAACCGCTTTGATGTTTTCAATGTCTTTTTCAATGAATCCGGGATCGTCTGCAAATACATCATACTGTGCCAATTGAAAGGATTTTCCTAAAACGCTGCTGATTCCATTATAAAAATCAGTTTCCAATCCGGCTTTAATTCGCTCAATATCTTCTGTTTTGATGCCTTCTTTTTCAAAAAGCGCGAAAGCTTTATTGATTCCGCTTTCTACACTATCCAGGTCAACCCCGGCATTTGCAGTCACCGAAATACGGAATTTACCTGCAATCTGATCACTGCTGTTAAACGCATACGGACGCGAAGTCACTTCCATATCTTCAGTCAAAACGCGGTATAAAGGCGCTTTTTTGCCATCTGAAAGAAGTTGTCCTAAAAAGTCAAGTGCATAAGCATCATCTGTGTATTGCTCAACCGTAGGCCAAACCATATTTAATTGTGGTGCGGTTGCGAAATTGTCTTCGTGATACAAACGCTTGGTTTCATCAAGGGTGACATTCTGAACTTCTAAAGGCTCTACTTCCTGACGTTTTTTAATTTCACCAAAATACTTTTCTACCAGTTCTTTAGTTTTCGCCTCATCAAAATCTCCGGCAATTACCAGAGTAGCATTGTTAGGTCCATAAAACTTGTCGTAAAACTCCTTTACATCTTCTACCGTTGCATTCTGAAGGTCTTCCAATTCACCGATTACCTGCCAGCTGTAGGGGTGCCCGTCAGGAAACAGGTTTTTGTCAATCACCCAGCTGGTGTGCCCATACGGATTGTTATCCACACGCTGACGCTTTTCGTTTTGCACAACCTCTTGCTGGTTAGCAAAAGCAGATTCAGTCACGGTATTGATCAGGAAGCCCATACGGTCTGACTCTAACCATAAAACGGTCTCTAAAGCATTGTTCGGTACTACTTCATAATAGACCGTACCATCTTGCCAGGTTCCACCGTTAAGCGTACCACCGGCATCCTGAATGGTCTTAAAGAATTGATCCTGCGGAACGTTTTCTGATTCCTGAAAGAGCATGTGCTCAAATAAGTGGGCAAAACCGGTACGCCCTTTCTTTTCCCGGTTTGATCCTACCCCATACTGAATAGCTACAGATACAATAGGATCACTTTTGTCCTGATGAAGAACAACGTTTAAGCCGTTTTCCAGCTCATACTTTTCGTAATCGATTGATAGTTTTGCTTCTGCGACATCCTTATCTGAATCTTTGCTGGTATCGCAAGAGACAAATGTGGCCACAAAAAGCGATAGCATAAGTGCCATCGGTGTCCATTTAGTTTTGATCATAAATGATAAGATTTAATTAGTGTTGAAAATACGCGATTAAAATTTTTATAAAAGACGCATTTTGAACCCGGAAGTTACAAAAATGTTAAGCTATTTGTAATGGATTCTTAAAAAGGCTGCGTTTACTGCAATGAACTGTGGCGCTTGTGTAACTATCAGGCTGGTTGTAGAACCGCTGTTTCCTTTAGACTGAAGTTTGTTTTACTCAATACTAAATCAAGAATAGCCTGTATATCGCGGCTGTTCTCCCGGTTTGCGATATAGACGGTAATCACGGGGTCTTTCGTTTTTAGATTGGGCGACTTTACTTTTAAATATTCCCAGCGTTCTTCGATTAATCGGGTGACTATATCAACCGTGTCGGGTTGAATAAGAAAGACCACTTTTTCTACAGCTACGTTATCAAATAAAAAGTCGACTTCATAAGCACAGCCTTTTCGCTCTTCTGAAAAGCCCCGTAAATCCATTAACACCGCATCAGCCAGTTGTGTATAGGTAGCAACAGCCAGCTTCCATGTGTTGTCATAACACATTGTAGGCATACTTTTATAAGTGTGGTCAAAACTTCTGGGAACCCTTTTCAGTTTCTCCAGACGGGCATCCAGGTGTTCCTGATTTTTGATAAAGCTTTTAGAAACCTGTTTTAAATTGTAGCGAACAAGCGCGATGCAGGCCAGCACCACCAACGGAATGATCACAAAATAGTTAATAAATTGGGTATCAAAAGACGCTGCTTCCAATTCAACTTCAACAATAATTAAAAGAAAAAAGGATACAACCACTACCGGAATGGTTTCGCTTTTTTGCCTGAACTTGCTGCGTATAAACGAAGGATCTACAACAGTAAAAAACGAACCAAAATACTTCCAAAATTTAAGCAGACCTTCAAATGTAAAAAGTGCCGTATCGTTAATCCCAAAAACCCGAAGTACCAATAGCTTGAGATTAGGAACTTTAGCCAGTTTGGCCTGAAGATGCTTTAAAAGACCAATATGAACCCCTAAAGCTGCGAGATAGCCCAACTCCTCCAAATCAATAAAAGGGATGCTAAATAAAAAATGGGATAAGGCCACCAGTATCAAAACAGCATCCAAATAAGGAGCCCGAACCGGGTCGGCAATCGCCAAAAACGTTTTTTTAAAAGGAGCTAAAAAGCTGGTAAACCCGGTTTTGTGAGCCCGGAATTGATCCCGAAATCCCAGAATACGATAGGTTGCGATAGCGGCATAAGGTAACGCCAGAAATACCGCATCTCCCATTGTCAGGAGCATATACCCCAAAGCAATCATTAAACAATAGATGTAGTGCAACCTGAATTCTTTTTTTGCCCGGCTGATAAGAGATTCGCGCAGAACCTGTGCCTCGGGCTGTGGGGTTTCATACGTAATCCAATTAAAATGAAGTTTGGCTTTGGCCGCTGTTTCTGATTGCTTCTCCTGTAGTTTTTGCTGCTGATCGGCCTCAGACGGAATCATCATCATTTTAGTCACCTTTTTGCGAATCGCAAAACGGCTGTAAGCAATTGTGATTGCCAGTAAAATTGCAACAATTAGAGCCGTGTATAGCGTGGAATCGGACATGGAATTTTCGGCCAATTCCTGATTATATATTAAAAAAGTATAAGTATTGTGCATATCACCCAAATTGTGGAAGTTACTCGTTAAACGTTGAGGGGTGAAAGCTAAAATACTGATTCAGAGTAGTTATAAAGATAGCTGTTTTAAGTTTAAAGTCTGCAATTTAATTGCTGAGCCTTCTCGCCTAGATACGGCTATAGGATTCTACTTTAAACATCACATAATTGTAGTAAAAGGTTAAAAAAAGCCGGTTGCCATAGCAACGAAAGCCAAACACATTTTGTGCTCCATTCATAAACTGAATGGTCATAAATTCATTATTAAAATAAAACCCGGCAGTCTGGGTTTGCTTTCCGTTTTGAAAATACTGTACCAGTTGGTTAGAACCAAAAGCCATATCATAAGAAGCATTAAGCGGCACCTTTTGTCCGTTCTCAATCATAAAATCGAGATGCCATTTAGCATATACATTTTGTGGATTGTGAAACTGTGTGCGATACGCCTGTAACGCATTGGGATTGGATTCAAACGGAGTTAATCTGGTAATGATGTCTTCAAGCATCGCATCATAACCGGTAAATGTACCCGGATTACCCGTATTCTGAGGTTCAGATTTTGATGCTTCAGTTTTGGGTTCTTCGGTGTCTGAGTCAGTAAGCTTATTCCTCAGGGCGTCAATACGCTTGCCGATATAATGGTTTACATCGTTTCGGTTTAAAAAATCATTTAAAATGATATCTATATTTTCAGGCTTTTCGGTTTTTCGATCTAAAAGCAATTCAATCTCAAAAAGTAAGTCTTTCTGCTCTTCCATAGTAAGGTTTTCCCGTTTGCGAACCATAGAATGCAGTTTGCTCAAACCCGAAATGGGCATAGGTGGTGTGGGCACCTGATCGTAGTGACCTTTATCGTGAACGTATGGCTTGGTTTGTTCCAGTTCGCGAAGACTTTTGACCAAAAGATTTTTGCGTTTGGGATCATCAGGGCGGTACGACGTAAGATTATTGTCCTTGAGAACGGGCGGCATAAAGCTCGAACTCAAATCATCAACCCGCAATCCCATCATATACTTCCCCAGGCCTTCGGCATAGGTAAGCTCGGCCATACAGGCCTGTGATTGGTTAGACTCTTTAGAAAGAACAAACAGAAAAATATCGCACTCGCGTATTTGTTTAAGAATTTCGTTCCACCATTCAGTCCCGGCGCCTAACTTGTGGTCAAACCAACAACTGTAATCGAGATAACCTAAAAATTCGCTGATGTCTTTGACCTCTTCTACCTGAGCTCGGGAATAACTGATAAATAATTTCACGTTGGGTTTTGGTTTGGTTGAAACTCTGAGTACGCAACTAAAATTAACGCTATTTTACTTATATCCAAAAATTTACGCTGGACAACAAGGTTCTTTTTAAATCGCCATACCGGAAAAAAAAGAAAGTCAATAGGGCTAAAGATTTCACTCATGCAACCTCAGGATTCTCCCATAGTGAAATTTACAGGCTTAAAAAATCAGGTTTAACCGAGTATCTTTTGACAAATTCTGGAAAGTTAAGAATGCGTGTCTTACGGCTGATTGGATGTGGTCTTCATAAGTACCCAACTTAAAAGTAAAACGCGCTTTAGCCTGTGAAAATGTCCATGCTGTTGTAGTTGTGTTTATACTTACCGCGGGATGTTCTTGACCTATTTGAAACGAATTTTTACATTTCCACTCAAAACCATTAGCCAATAAGATGTGATCACTGTAACCCGTGATCAGGCAAAGCTCGTCCGGCTTATTAAGGTTGTACTTTACATCTTTATAATCCTTCTTCACCGGCAGGCCTAAAGCTTCTCGGCGTTTCCGCTCTTTGCGTTTGCCTCCTGAAATCCAACCTCCAAAACCCATTGCACCTTTTTTAAGTTCTTTAAAATTATCAACGCCATCCATAAGTTCACCTACTCCGGGAATCAAACCCACCACCTCGCCTACACCCTCGTTTGCCAGACGTTTTATAAAGGATTCAGACATGGGTAATTTGTAATGAAGAATACGTTTATTGGTCAGCAACAATAAATCAGGTCTTTTACCGTGTAAAATCAAAAGAATTTGCTCTTCATCTGCTGACGCTGACTGCTCTGCTGCATGTAAACGCAAATACGGAAATCCTTCCTGTTCAAAGAATGATTCAAAGTCTTGATGCAGGTATTTAGAATGGTCAATTTTTGAACTAAACATACTTCCTTATATAAAGTGAATACAACTTTAAAATTGAATCAGGGGAAGTACATGTTCTAGGGAACTTAAATATAGCTAAATTCCTAAAGACCAGCCTTGAAGGAGTGTATATAATTTACCCCGGCTAACAAGAGTATTGCTAACCGGGGTATTTATTTGTTTAAAAATACTTTTAGGCTTATTGAAAGACCAAAATCTTAAAGAGATTAGGCTTTCGTATGAATACGGTCTAAATCTTCCTGAGACACTACCCTAAAGGAGAACTTGTAGCCTTCAAAGACCGCCAGACCGTAAAAAAGCAGGTCAATAGGACTAAAGGTTTCGCCCATGATCTCCGGTAAAAAACTGTAGTCAAAATAGAGTATGGCATCCAAAAGACTTACATCCATTTCATTGGCGACAAACCCCAAGATACTCAGAATATTCCCCAGCAAAACCGATAAGAACGCGAGTGCTCCTCCCCAATACCCAAAAATCTGACTGATACCTTTACCAACCAATCGTATGGTATAACCTACTCCGGCTCCAATGGCTACAGCCATATAACCTATCTGAAAACCGGTCATCACACTGATGGTTCCCCAAAGAATGGCACCTACAAGTCCAACCGTGGCACCCATTACAATAGCAGGAATAAGGTTTTGCTCTTTTTTTAGCTCTTCAAGATCGCTTTCTGAAAGTTTCTGGTGCAATTGATCTATAGTTAAGGCTTCTGATTGATGAGCCAGCGCCTGAACCTCAGGATCTTCCTGAAAATCGTTGCAGGTACCTTCAAAATCTGCCTTTTGGTCGGTAAGACTGCATAAAATGCCTGTTTGTAAATCCATTTTTCGGTTGTTGCATTTTTTGCAAAACGCCAATTGTGCATCACGTGTCATTGATATAAAATAAAATAATTAATAATTCTTCATTTGATTTTTAACCCAGCCACCCATCTCGGTCCAGACTTCGGTATTGTATGGCTTCACTAATATGATGTCCCGCAATAGACTCAGAAGCCTCTAAATCTGCAATCGTACGGGCTACTTTTAAAATACGATCATACGCCCGAGCCGAAAGGTTTAGCTTTTCCATTGCGTTTTTAAGAAGGGTTTTAGAATGTTCATCAAGGGCGCAGTATTTCCGAATCTGCTTGACGCTCATTTGGGCATTGTAGTGAATGCTTTCGCTTTCGCGAAAACGTTCCGTTTGCAGTTTACGGGCTTCAGTCACCCGCTTGCGTATGTCTACGCTGCTTTCCGCCTTGCGCTCGTCTGACAATTTATCAAAAGGCACCGGGGTTACTTCAATATGAATATCAATACGGTCAAGTAGCGGTCCGCTTACTTTACTCAAATACCTTTGCATTTCTGCCGGCGTGCTGGTTACCGGAGCACCGGGATCATTAAAATACCCACCCGGACTTGGGTTCATACTGGCTACCAGCATAAAACTACTGGGATAGGTCACTGTGAATTTGGCTCTCGAGATCGTCACTTCGCGGTCTTCAAGCGGCTGGCGCATCACTTCAAGCACGGTACGTTTGAATTCCGGCAGCTCATCCAAAAACAACACGCCGTTATGCGCCAGCGAAATTTCACCCGGCTGTGGATAGGCACCGCCGCCGACTAAAGCCACGTCCGAAATGGTATGATGCGGACTCCGGAAAGGACGATGTGCCATAAGTCCCACGTGTTCCCGCATCCTACCCGAAACACTGTGAATCTTAGTAGTCTCGAGCGCTTCTCGCAAAGTCATAGGTGGTAAAATGGAAGGCAGGCGTTTGGCCAGCATGGTTTTTCCCGCTCCGGGCGGACCTATCAAAATAATGTTGTGTCCACCCGCTGCTGCGATTTCCATACAGCGTTTAATAGATTCCTGCCCTTTTACATCAGCAAAATCAAAGTCGGGATGTTCCAGCGCGTTGAAAAACTCGTTCCGGGTATCTACTATGGTACGCTCTAAGGGTTCGTCTTTATCAAAATGCGCAATAACCTGCGCGATAGAGTCGATTCCGTAAACTTCCAGATCTTTTACTATCGCTGCTTCTTTGGCGTTTTGACTGGGCAGTAAGAACTTTTTAAAGCCTTCCTCCTGCGCCTTAATGGCAATAGGCAACGCGCCGCGAATGGGTTGCAGGCTTCCGTCAAGGGAAAGCTCACCCATAATGATGTATTCGTCTAAATGTTCAGCTTTGATTTGATCACTGGCGGCAAGAATACCGATTGCAAGCGTAAGATCGTAGGCGCTTCCCTCCTTACGCATATCGGCCGGAGCCATATTGAGAGTGATCTTCTTTCCCGGAATCTTAAAACCATTATTTTGCAGTGCTGCCGCGATGCGATAATTGCTTTCCTTAATAGCATTATCGGGCAATCCTACGAGGTGGTAGCCTATTCCTTTATCAATATTAACCTCAACAGTAATGGTTGTTGCCTCTACCCCAAAAACAGCCGAGCCATACACTTTTGTAAGCATGGTAATCCGTTAGTTTGCCGTTTGGGTAGGGCCTTAGGCTTTTTATCTGTGTGGGAAATTAACTGAAAAACAGCACATATAAAAGGGAATTACACCTATTATTTAACAATTAATTTAGATTTAAGGCTAATACTGTATTTTTGACAAAAATCTATTTATGGCTGACTCCTACTCCATTCCAGCAACAACACGCATTGGGCACGTGCACCTAAAAGTCTCCAACCTGGAGCGTGCACTTCAATTTTATCATGGGGTTTTAGGGTTTGAAATCATACAGCGTTTGGGTGATGAAGCCGCCTTTATTTCGGCCGGTGGCTATCACCATCATATAGGCCTCAACACCTGGCAAAGCAAAGGTGCTTCGGCTCCGCCACAATACAGCACAGGGCTTTTTCATACCGCAATCGTATATCCTACCCGCAAGGATTTGGCACAAATTTTAAAACGTCTTCTCGATAATGGAATAAAATTAACCGGAGCTGCAGATCACGGCGTTTCCGAAGCTTTATACCTCAACGATCCCGATGAAAATGGAGTGGAATTGTATTGGGACCGGCCTCGCGAAGACTGGCCGAAAGCAGAAGACGGAAGTATTGAAATGTATACCCGCGCCTTAAATCTCAATAATCTATTAGAAGAATTAAATTAGGCTTTTAAGCGGTTTACAACTCCCTCTGCCCATTTGCTAGCCGGTTTACCAAAGCATTCGATTAAATCGTCTACGCCTATAACGCTGCCTTTGGCCAAACGCCCTAATAATGCGATAGGCTGATGGGTATTTCCTGCCTCACTGATGATACGACCGTCTTCGAGCGTATGCAAGCCCAGTTTGTAACTTACGGCATTCACTTTTTTATCAGCAACCAGATTTTCAACAAGGTCACTGGTTACTTTAACCAGTTGCGGCGGATCAATCACCGAATTCACCATGACATCAGCAACTGCGCTTTTTTTATTCTTGTGAAGCTCCCAACCTTCAGGAACTAACTCAATTGTAGGATTATCTACAAAATCGAGATTCAAAACTCCGGCTTCAACCAAAGCAATGAGTTGCTGCACGCTTGCAATTGGTGGCCCGTAGGAATATCGCTTACTGGCTTCGATGTATTTAACCAGATCAACCATCGTAGCATCGTTGAATTCAAAATGCGTAAACTCGTGATATAAGACTCCCAATGCAAAACGCCAGCATTGCCCCAAACAATAATCTAAACTTATCGCTGCCCTTCCACAGGCCATATCGAGCAAGGCATTTAAGGCATCAATAGCAGGAAGCTTATGCGACAGGATTAACTCGTGCTGAATTTCTTTAGGCCTACGTAGCAGTTTTTCGGTTAACTCCGCGAGTTCGTGCTCCGACAGATTAGTAGGTCGCGCTTTGTCACCCAGTCTCAAATAAACAGCGGCTGTCATTTTGCCCAGAGCCCGTATTAAAAACGAAGCATCATTATGTGCTTCCGGATTTTGCCTCGCGCTGTTGATCGCTTCTTTAAACTGAAGCATTTCTGTTTCAGAAGGTTCAAACCAGGAATCAATTTTCGGATTTTTAGGCTTTGGAGCCGGCGGTAGTCCGTCAAGTGAAAAAGCAATCAATTCTTTAGGAGCCTTTGCTGAAGGTGTAAACTGAAAGCGGTCTGTTCCTTCAATTTCGTTGAAGCTTCCACCAAAACCAATACTTAATGCCCGCATTTGATCAACCATAGAAAGTCCAAAACCACGAAGCGCCACGGTAGTTTCCGGAGTAATTGTTTCCGTTTCTAATGCTCCAACGGGATATGGATCTTTGTATAATTTTAGGTTATTCGCTTTTGCGTGTGCATCCCATAATGCCAATTGTTCAGAGAAGGCAGTAGGCTGATGCCCAATGGTTAATACGACTTCGTCTGCTTTATAAGTGGTTCCAACATCATCTTTTAAGGTGCAACTTTTCGCAGCTATTGAAATATCAACCATCGCCCGCTTATGCATTTCTAATAAACCGGCTCCCTGTAACGCATTTTTGAGTGTCTCAAAACGCTCGTGTAAATACGATCCTAATTTTGCACGGGATGGAAATACGTCAGGAACTTCTGCATTAGGATTCTCCGGTACTTTCGCCCAATCTTTATAACTCTCAAAAGCTGGAAGAACAACAGAACCAACCTGTATTTGCGGCCTGCCGCTCAGACCATTTGCAAGATGCCGCTCGTGAATATTTGATAAATTGGTTTCTACCTGTGCCGGAGACCATATTTGACCCGCTCCGGGATATGCCGAAGGTTCAAAAACCAAAACCTTAATTTGGATTTGGGCATCCTGCATCTCCAAACACAATGCTTCTAAAGCTGCAAGACCCCGAGGCCCCGCACCTACGATAGCTATAGTTTGTGTTTTTTTCAAGATCATATTTTGTAGAATGTAAAGTTACGATTACGCCTCGAAGGCGGTATTCCTAATTCATAAGCTTCTCATAAAAATTGAATATTCAACTCAAGCATCATATTTGATAACTTAAACAAGCTTATTGGATTGAGTTTTTTAAATTAGCTAACAACCAATTTGAAAATTATGATCAGTAGCCGGGAATTTATAGGAGAAGTTTTAGGAACCTTTATCCTGATTATTTTTGGACTGAGTGCCGGCGCTGTCGCCATTTTATTTGGTGGATACCAAAGCATTATGCAGATAGGTATTGCCTGGGGAATCGCGGTAATGCTCGCCGTTTACCTTACCCGCCACCTCTCTAACGCACACATCAATCCTGCTGTAACGCTGGCTATGGTCGTGAGCGGACGTATGCCGACAAAAAAACTACTCCCGTATTGGTTTGCACAGGTCTTGGGCGCGTTTTTAGGCGGACTGATGCTGTATTTTTTGTTTAGTCCATCAATTCAGGCTTTTGAAGAAAGTGAAGGTATTGTGCGGGGTACCTACGAAAGCATCACGACAGCAAAGATGTTTGGCGAATTCTATATCATGCCGGGTAACACGGCGGTGGTAAATCTGCCCCTGGCCATAATCGCGGAAGCATTTGGTACTTTTTTACTTTTACTATTTGTTCTGGGATTTACGGAAGATGCTAACGTAGGCAAACCTCACGATACTATGGCTCCGGTTTTTATTGGTATATCGGTGACCATAATTATTTGTTTGATCGCCCCATTAACGCAATGCGGAATCAATCCTGCACGGGATTTTGGTCCGCGTATGGTCGCCTGGATGATGGGTTGGGGCAATGCTGCTTTTCCTGATAATTCCGGAGGATTTTTTTGGGTATACATCTGCGGACCCTTTCTGGGTGCAGTAACAGCTGCCTTGTTTTTTGACCGCATCGTGGCACCCGCCTTAAAGAAAGACGGGTCTGATACAATTTAGTTTAATGGTTTCAGTCTAGTTTAAAGACAAAAGACTCTAAAGGTTTTAGATCTACGCGCATTTGGCCAAGACCGTTTTCAACTTTAAGAGTTCCGGTGGCTTTTCCGTAGAGTTGATCGGTAACTTTATATTCACCGTCGTTTAAACTCCAGGCTTCAACGATATGCTGCGGAAGTTGCAACTCAAAGCCAAACGTATCATTCGCATCAAAATTAGATATGATGATCAACTTCTCGTCTTCAGACCAACGTACGAAGCTATACACACGGTCGTTGTACCATTCGGTATTTTGACGGTTGTGCCAGTGAATATCTGAATACTCACCCATTATCGCGGGACTTTGCGTACTAAAATTCAGCACACGCTTATAAAAATCCCGAAGTTCCAGTTCTGCGTCCGTTGACTTCCCGCCATCAAACTTTTTATCGTTTACCCAACGTACCACCGAAGGCACACTGCCGTAATCAAAGATTGACGTTCGCGTAGGATCACCAAATCCCAGGTCTTCTTCGGCTTTTTCACCCAATTCCTGACCAAAATAAATCATCGTAGGCGAAGTACTAATCAGGGTTGAAACCACCATTGCCGGTTTTCCCTTTTCGGCATTACCGGCAAAATCAGGACTCGCGATACGCTGCTCGTCGTGGTTCTCCAAAAAATGCAGCATATTAATCTCGATATCTTTTTGATAATCAATAATCGGTGCAATATGGTCTGTACTGCCATGCCCCTGCATCACGTGCTTGATCGTATCGTAGAGCTCCACCTTGTCGTAGAGGTAATCCATTTTTCCTTTAAAAATATAATCCCGGTATAGTGACGGATTGTAAACCTCAGCCAGTAAAAAAGCATCCGGATTTTCGGTTTTAATAGCCGAGTTCATATAGCTCCAAAACTCCACCGGAACCATCTCGGCCATATCAAAGCGGAAACCGTCAACGCCTTTTTTGGTCCAAAAGAGGGCTATATCTTTAAATTGCTTCCAGGAAGCCGGCACGTCTTTATCTTTCCAAAAATCGGCGTGCTTTGTATAATCCCAGTTGCTGCTGTCTTCAGGCAGTTCGTCAAAATCTTTGTGCCCGTCAGGACTCACACCATAATTGATTTTTACCGTCTCGTACCAGTCGTTTTGATCGGGTTGCGCAGCTCGGGAACCATTACCTGTCCATTTTGCAGGAGATTCTTTAAAACTTCCTTCAGCTAAATCATTTTGTTCCCCACCTAATGGCTGGTAACCATTTTGCCAGTTGGGTACTTTAAAGTCTTCGCCGGGGATGTAATAAAAATTATTATCCTTTTTATACGCTACGGAATCATCGTCCTGGGCACCAAAAGCAACCAAACCTTCCGGAGTATTTAAGCTTTCGTATTTACGGGCCACGTGATTGGGAACGATGTCAATAATTACATTCATTCCGGCATCGTGGGTGCGTTTGATTAGGGCTTCAAATTCTTTGAGTCGCTTGGCAGGGTCGACTGCCATATCAGGATCTACCTGATAATAGTCTTTAACCGCATAGGGCGAACCGGCACGGCCTTTAACCACATCGGGATCGTCGTTTGAAATGCCGTATTGGGTATAATCGGTGATCACCGCGTGATGCGGTACCCCGGTATACCAGATGTAAGTCGTACCCAGTTTTTTTATAGCCTCTAAAGCTTCGGGTGTGAAATCATTAAACTTACCTACCCCGTTTTCTTCCAGAGTTCCCCAGGGTTTATTGGTCGTATTGGTATTTCCAAAAAGCCGTGTAAACACATGATAAACGACTTCCTTTTTTGGTTGTGTTTCGGTTTTCATAGTGGGTTTGGGTTCTGTAATGCTGGGTTCATTTTGGTTTTTACAGCTGAAAAATACGGTAAAAGCAACCAGAAGTATTAGTTTTTTCATCGAATTAGTTATTTAAATTGATGATCATTGGGGTTCGTGGCATTACGGAAAGGGTGTCGATCAGTGCCAGAGATTTTCCGCTAAACAATTCGAGCCCTTGTGTATGTCCTGCCAGTCCTTCTGAAAAGCGTTTCAAATTAAGATTTTGCTTCTTTCTACTCAGATTGAGAATGACCATTACCCGATCTCCTTCAACATTGTATCTAAAATAAACATACAGGTTATCCTGAGGAACATATTGCAGCAATTTCCCGGTATGGATAACAGGATTGGCCTTGCGCCAATTGAAGAGCTTTTTAGAAAAATTGAAGTACTGTTCCTGATAGGCATTTCGACCATTTTTTTCGCTTTGCGGAAGAAACGCATTCTTTGCATCTGAAGGCCATCCTCCAGGAAAATCGTGACGTATATCCCCATCGCCCTTTTGCTTATCGCCTTGCATACCTATCTCGCTACCGTAATATACCTGCGGAATACCACGGGTGGTACAAATAAGACTGAGTGCCAGTTTATAATCATCAAAAGAACCTTTTACACGCGTATTGAAACGTTGCGTATCGTGATTTTCTGCAAAGACCAGCAGGTTATTGGAATTTGGATAGAAAAAATCGTTGACAAAATTCTCGTAGATGCGGGTTACACCCTGATTCCATTGCTCTTCTTCAACAAAAATCTTATCGAGCGCATCGTGCAGGGTAAAATCCATCACCGAAGGCAAATGCGTATTGTAATCCTGTAATGCTCCTATTTTGCTGTCTTTTTGCCAGTAGGCGATTTGTGCCGAATCGTGCAGCCATACCTCGCCTACTATGTTGAAATTGGGGTATTCATCCATTAGAGCTTTGGTCCATTGAGCAATGCCCTGCTTGTGATTGTAACTGTAGGTATCTACACGAAGTCCATCTAAATCTGCATATTCTACCCACCAGATCGCATTCTGAATAAGGTAGTTGAGCACCAGCGGGTTACTTTGGTTTAAATCGGGCATAGTAGGTACAAACCAGCCTTCCTCGTAAATTTTTTGATCTATTTGCGCCGCGTACGGGTCAAACTGGGTAGTCATACGGTGATTGGTATTGGTAAATGCCTCAAACTGATGTATCCAGTCTGGCGTGGGCAAATCCTGTATAATCCAGTGCTGCAAACCCCAGTGATTGGTCACATAATCGTGAATGAGTTTCATATCACGCTTGTGCAATTCTGTAGAAAGCTTCAAATAATCTTCATTGCTCCCATAGCGTGGGTCTATCTTGTAAACATCGCTCTGAGCATAGCCGTGATAAGAATAAGCGGGATCGTCATCTTCACAAAGCGGAGTACTCCAAATAGCTGTAGCGCCCAGGTCTTTCAGATAATCAAGATGGTCTATTATTCCTTGAATATCGCCGCCGTGACGACCACCGGGTTTGGTGCGGTCTGCTTTTTCGACCATTTTAGGATGCGAGTCAATTGCCGGATTTCCATTTGCAAACCTATCGGGCATTAACAAATAAATCAGGTCTGAATTGTCAAAACCCTTTCGCAAAGCGGAATGTTCCCGTCGTTCTTTAAACGAATAAGGGTGTTTAAGTTGTGGGCTTCCCTCCTTATGAAAGCTAAACTCATAATCGCCTGCTTCTACCGAAGCGCTATTGAGAGTTACAAAAAGATAGTTAGGATTTTCGGTTTTGGTTACTTCGATAATAGGAATGCCTGCAGCGGACTCCACCTCATAGGAAGCGATATCCTTACCATAGATCAGGAGCTGCAAACTGTCTCGTTGCAAACCTTCCCACCAGAAAGGCGGTTCAACACGTTCTATCTGAGCCTGAGCCATTACCGAAAATACTAAGAGAATACCTAAAGAAAAGTTTTTCATATACACCAATTTACCCCTGAAGGGTTTTAGACTAAAAATCGTGTGTGAAATGAAAAGTGATGGTAAATATAAATAAATTACCCAAAGCCAATGTAATTAGATTGGTTTTAGCTTGGAGTGGTGACTTTTTATAAACGAGCAAACTAATCCTGTTTTCCAAGAGTAGATTCGCGTTCAATGAGTGATGTTGGAATCACAGTGGTGCGGTAATTCTCATCCTGTTTTGAGGATTCCAGCCGTTCTATAAGCATTCCTGCGGCCGCACGGCCTATTTCATCCCCGTGTTGGTCTACCGCTGTTATTGACGGGGTAGCATATTTGAGCAACTTTCCGTCAGAAAAACCAATAACTGCCACATCCTGAGGGATACGTTTGCCCTGTTCCTGGAGGAGCTTCATAGCAATTACCGAAAAATATTCATTTACCCCCAGAACGGCATCAAAACTCTGATTATTCACCAGATCAGCGATTTGCTCTTCTGCAGCTTCTACCTGATCAACCGTAACTATTAAATCATCGTTCACCGAGAGATCGTGATCCGCGAGCGCTTTTTTATACCCTTCTTTACGTAAATATCCAACGCTTATGTGATCTTGTGTGGTAAGAAGCGCGATGCGCCTGCGCCCTTTCTCAATAAAATGACTTACAGCAGTATAAGCTCCACGCATATCGTCAACAATTACCTTATCGCTAATAACTTTATCTGTTACACGGTCAATCATCACCAGAGGCATTCCCTGATTTTCGACTTCAACCAGATGCTTATAGTCTTCCTTATGTTGGGTTTCTTTGGAAAGAGAAATGATAAATCCGTCCACAATTCCGCCCTGCGCAAACATTTCCATACTCAGTACCTCCTTCTCAAAAGATTCATTGGAAACACATACCAAAACGTTATACCCGCGCTGGTGCGCCACTTCTTCAACTCCCTTTAGAACGGTTGTAAAAAAATCGTGGGTAATTTCCGGAATAATGAGGGCAATGTGCTTGGTGCGCTGATTGAGCAAACTTACCGCTATGTTGTTTGGCTTATAGTTGTAGAGCTTGGCAAAAGCCTGAACTTTCTGCCGGGTGTCCTCTCCTATTTCTGGATTATTTTTAAGTGATTTAGAGACCGTTGATATTGATACGTCCAGTTCTTTGGCAATATCTTTTAAAGTGATTTTTCGTTTCATAGCTGCTTTGGGTTAACATAACCCTCTTTTATTTTTCCTTAAGGCCTCTTAATTTCAAAACTTTTCAACACTCTAACGTTAGAGTTTAGTGTAGAACAGTAATCTATACAATATTAACAACCTCATTTGCTAAATTCGCAATGTGAAGTGAAAATATAGAGTAAACTAACACAAAAACGCAGTTCAATTCAAACAATTTTATGAAAATTTTATTAAAAGGAGTATTGTTTCTCCTGCTGTTTTTGCCAATTACATCGATTGCGCAATCTACAGTAAGCGGAACAGTAGTTGATGCTACCGGGCAAATGCCAATTCCCGGAGTGAATGTTCTTGTTGAAGGCACAACCAATGGTACAACCACAGACTTTGATGGTAACTACACACTCAACGGAGTAAGTGAAGGAGCTACGATCAGTTTTTCGTATTTGGGTTTTAGAACTCAAACGATTCCATTTACGGGCCAGTCAAACCTGGATGTAACCCTTACTGAAGATGCCGCAGAACTGGATGCTGTGGTTGTAGTAGGTTATGGTACCACTACTAAGAAAGATTTGACCGGATCTGTAGCACTCGTTGGAGAAAAGGACTTTAATAAGGGGAATAATGTAACCGCAGAAAACTTATTAAACGGTCGTGTTGCAGGTCTTACCATTAATACCGGAGGTTCTCCCGGTGCAAGTTCTGAAATCAGAATACGTGGAGGAGCATCTCTTAATGCATCAAACAGTCCGTTAATTGTAATTGACGGTCTTCCTATTAATAATGTAGCCAGTGGTGGTCGTTCGGTTCTTTCTTCAATAAACCCGGCAGACATCGAGTCGTTTTCGGTTTTAAAAGATGCTTCGGCTGCTGCAATTTATGGTAACCGGGGAGCTAACGGGGTGATTATCATTACTACCAAAAAAGGTAAACAAGGCTTAAAAGTAAATTTTGACAGTCAGGCCAGTGTGGCACGACTTACTGATAAAATTGACATTTTTAATGCCAATGACTACCGAAGCCTAATCAATGAGCGTTTCCCGGATCAAACCGGATTTTTAGGCAATGCCAATACAGACTGGCAGGATGCCATTTATCAGGATGCCTTTTCCTCTCAGCATAACCTTTCAGTAAGTGGTAATATTGCAGACATTTTACCTACAAGACTTTCGGTAAGTAGGGCAGATCAGGAAGGTTTACGTAAAACCTCTTCCTTTGAGCGTACGACTACATCGCTGTCGCTTAACCCGCGTTTTTTTGACGGGGCTTTAAAAATTGACTTTAATGCCAACTTAAGCTGGGAGCGCAACCGTTTTGCTCCGGGTGTTGAAGGTGGAGCGTTTCAGTTTAACCCTACACAGCCTATCTACGATCCTAACTCGAGATATGGCGGGTATTATGAGTATACCAACGAAAATGGTATCGCTTTAGGTAACGTACCGCGTAACCCGGTTGCTCAATTAATGCAAACACAGGATATCGCCAGCGTACGTCGTTACTATGGTAACTTTAAGGTCGATTATAAACTTCCTTTTTATGAGCCTTTAAGAGCGGTAGTAAATGTAGGACTTGACAACAGCGAGTCTGACCGCTTTTTTGAAATAGACCGAAACAGTGCACTTGGCACCAATGCCCTTGAGGGTGAAGAATTGGGTGTACGTTCAGATACCGATTTTAAATCTTCTAACCGATTATTAGATGCCTATTTAGTGCATACTAAGGCCTTCGGCGATTTTAATACCGAAATTACAGCCGGTTATTCGTACCAAATCTTTGAAAATGAAAACTTCACTACCGGTAACGTACGAGACCCGAATGCTGCTCCACCAGAACTTACTCTGGACCCGGATGTGGTTTTACTCGCCTATTTCGCCCGTGGTAATTTCAATTACAAACAAAAGTATTTTTTAAGTGCGTCTATACGTCGCGATGGTACTTCAAGATTTGGTGAGGATGAGCGCTTTGGGTATTTCCCTGCAGTTTCAGGTGCATGGCAACTTTCTGACGAAGATTTCCTGAAAGATTCTAATACTATTAGTTTATTAAAATTGAGAGCCGGTTATGGTATCACAGGGCAACAGGACATTGGTTCGGCATATGACTACCTGGCTCGTTATGGTCTGGGTAATACCATTTCGCAATATCAGTTTGGAGATCAGTTCTATACTATTGGTCAACCTTTCTACCGTAATGCAGGTATTAAATGGGAAGAAATTACCGAATACAACCTGGGTCTGGATTATGGTTTTGCAAACGGAAAACTTAGCGGTTCGCTTGATTTCTTCCGAAAAGAATCTGATGATTTGCTTTCCCAGGCTCCTGTGCCTGACGGAGTAAACTTCTCCAATCAGGGCTTTCAAAACATCGGTAAGTTTACCACTCAGGGTATTGAATTTGTTGTAGATTATAATCTGGCTTCCAACGAAGATTTTAATTGGAACGTCAATTACAACGTAACCTATATAGACCGGGAGATCGATCGCCTAGCTTTTGGTCAGGATATTTTAGTTCAAGGAATTTCTGGAGGTACCGGTAACACCATACAGGTTCAGCGTCAGGGTTTTGCTCCAAATTCATTCTTTGTTTATCGTCAGCTCTACGACACGGCGGGCCAACCTATCGAGGGTGCATATGTTGATGTAAACGGTGACGGCATTCTAAACGATGACGATAAATACATCGCAGGCAATGGCCGTGCAGATGTTACTATGGGCTTTCAATCTTCTATGAATTATAAAAATTGGGATTTCAGTTTTAATATGCGTGCAAGCTTTGGAAACGATATTTACAACAACGTAAATTCAGGTAATGCTCAGTACGGCAATGTGTTCAGAACGGTATTAAACAACGTTCCAACTCAGGTATTGGAATCTAATTTTGTAAATACCCCAGACGTTATCCTTTCTGATTACTATCTTGAAAATGCAGATTTCCTGCGTATGGATAACATCACTTTGGGATACACTTTTGACGAGGATAAAATGGGCAAAGGAACTTTACGCCTATGGACAGGGGTTCAAAACGTTTTTGTAATAACAGACTATTCAGGTCTTGACCCTGAAATAACTAACAACGGTGTAGACAATACCATCTTCCCAAGAGGTCGCACCTTCTTATTTGGATTGAATTATGGATTTTAAACTAAAAAATATGCTCAAATTAAAAACATTCGCCTGTTTGCTTCTCTTAGGAGGCGCATTCCTTTCGTGCGAATCGGACTTAGACGTTACTCCACAGGATGACGATGAGCTGCTTGCTGATGGTTTCTTTGAGACCGAAGGAGCCTATAAACAAGCACTTGCTGGTGTTTATGCTAACTTAAGCCTGACCAGCATCAACGACCCGGGAGGTTCTAACATTGCCGGTCTTGACGCGGGTACTGGTCAATATATTCGTGGTTTATTTAATCTTGAAAACCTGTCTACAGACGAAGTTATCTGGACGTATGAAAACGACCCGGGATTACGCGGTATGCAGCGCAATACCTGGAGCTCAGATAATCCTTTAATTCTGGGAGTATTTGCCCGTGCGTCTTATGAAATAGCACTTGCTAATGAGTTTTTAAGACAAACCACTTCAGATAAGCTAAGCAGCAGAGGCGTAAGTGGAACTTTGGCTGAAGACATTCAGGTATACCGTGCAGAAGTACGTGTTTTGAGAGCTTTAGCCAATTATCACCTCCTTGATATGTTTGGAAAAGCTCCGTTTGTAACCGAAAATGATGCCGTAGGCTTTGACCAGGTTCCTGAAATTGTAGGTGCTGATTTATTTACCTACATCGAAACCGAGTTAACCGAAGCCTTGCCCGATCTTGTAGCTGCGCGTCAAAATGAGTATGCCCGTGTAAATAAGGGTGTGGCCAATATGCTTCTTGCCAAGCTTTATTTAAATGCCGAGGTATATACCGGTACTGCTCGTTATACCGACTGTGTAACTGTTTGCGAGACCTTAATTGGTTATGGTTACAGCCTTACACCTAACTACCTGTTCAACTTTATGGCAGATAACGATTCTAATGGCGCACAAAACGAGATAATTTTCCCAATTACAAATGACGGTGCCCGAACTCAAAACTATGGAGGTACTACTATCATTATTCAGGGAGAAGTAGGTGTTCCCGAGAACAACGGCGAAAGCCTAGGAGTAAACCCGGGTGGTTTTGGCGGCCTTTTCCGTGTGCGACCTGAATTTGCGCAACTATTTACTGAAAATCCCCTGTATCAGAATGATGCACGGAATACACTCATCACGCAAGATCGTCCTATTGAGATTGATAACATTGGTAATACAGCTCAGGGATATTTGATTACCAAATTTTCAAACCGTACCTCTACCGGTGGTTTTGGTAGCGATCGTACATTTACCGATACGGATTACCCTTTATTCAGATATGCTGATGTCCTGTTAATGTATGCTGAAGCCGTATTACGCGGTGGTGGTGGCTCTGAAAGTTTGGCGTTGGAGTATGTAAATGATTTGCGTGAGCGTGCTTTTGGAGATACTTCGGGCAATATTACTCAGGGACAGCTTACATTGGATTTCTTATTAGATGAACGTTCTCGTGAACTGTATTGGGAAAGCCACCGCAGACAGGATTTAATACGTTTTGGTCTGTATACCGGCAGCGGCTATTTATGGTCTTACAAAGGCGGACCTCAATCAGGTACGGCTATTCCTGACTTTCGCAAGCTTTTCCCGGTTCCTAATCAAAGCTTGTCTTCCAATTCAAACCTAACCCAAAATACAGGGTATTAGAATATTAAAAATTGAAAACTATGATCGCATTATTGAAAAAAAGTTTCTTCCTGGGAGCGCTGGTTCTACTGGCATCCTGTAGTGAAGAAGACGAGAAACTTACGGTTGATGCAGAAGAAGCTGCTTTGGTTGCAAATCTTGACATAGACCGTATTTCCTTAGATCAGACTAACCCCGGAAATCCCGCGGTTACCGTAAGCTGGTCTGAGGCAGAATACAGTATGCCCACACCTATTAGTTATGTGGTGCAATTTGCCAGCACTAGTGATTTTGCAAATCCCGTAAATGCTTCAAACACCTCAGTTACGGAAGTAACCCTGGCTATGAGCGCTGTAAACAATACAGCTAATGCCCTGGGCTTTGTTCCCTTTGAATGGCAACAGGCCTACATCAGGGTAAAAGCTTCTATAGGTACTACAGATTCTCAGATTCAATATTCTGAGCCCATAGGTGTCATGCTCTACCCGTACTTCTCCTATCCGTATGACGATTATTATCTGGTAGGGGCGGCTACTGCACCGGGATGGAGTAATGATAACAATAACCCGCTTCTTTTCCGCGATCCCTTTAACGAAAACCAATACAGTTATACCGGTAAGTTTAATCAGGACTTCTTTAAAATCCTGGCTCAGCGCGGGCAATGGGCACCTCAATATGGTGTAGAAGGCGGTAATTTAAAGCTAAGACCTACAGAAGATCAACCCGATCCACCGTCGATAGAGTCAACTGTAGCGGGCTATCGCACCTTTTCTATCAACCTGGCAAACAATACCTTCTCATTTAAGGAGGTTGAGGATGTTCCGGCTGCTTTCAGTTCAGTAACCGTAACCGGAAATGCCGGAGGAGATGTGTCTTTAACAGCGCTTGCTTTTGATCCTCATATCTGGTATGTACGCTCTACCCCATTAGAAGCGGGTTCAATTACTTTTTCAGCCAATGGGATGACTTATGGATCTGATACAGAATTTTCGGGTACAGCAGAGGTTGATGGCGGTAGTATTCCGGTACCGGTAAAAGATGACTATGAGATCTGGTTTAATGATATAACCGGAGAATATGCAATGATTCCTCTTAACTTTTCTAAATAAAAAGTATGAAAACAGTTTTAAAATATGCCTTCCTTATTGCTTTCGCAGCAACCGCAATTACGGCCTGCGACAATACCGAAGACCTTGTTCTTACCGAGCCGGAAACCAGCTTCGATATCAATTCTACAAACTTTGCAAATCTGGTGTTAAATCCGTCATTTCCTGAAAACCCGGCGGTAACCATCAGCTGGAATGATGCTGAAAATGCCGGTGGCACCTATGAAGTGGTTATGGCAACTGATGCTGAATTTACTAATAAGGTAAGTTTAGGCTCTACAGATAAGACCAACTTTACGATAAGCGTTTCAGAATTGAATCAAATGTTGCTAGATGCAGGTCTGGAGCCATATATGTCAAGTCCGGTCTACGTACGTATCAATAACGGAAGTACTACGACTTCTGCCCTTACCTACAACATCACTCCCTACGCAGTTGATGCCCCGGTGATCACCAGTCCTGAAGCTGATGCTACTATTATTTTAGATGGTGAAAATCCAGATGCGCAGGCTCTGAGTGTGCAGTGGACTGATTTTAGTACTGCAGGCACAGGTGTATCAGTAGTTTATGAATTGCAAATAGCAGCTGTGGGAAGCAACTTTGAGCCGCTTACGGCTGTAGGTGAAGTTACAAACGGTGGTGAGTATAACCTCTCTAACTCGCAATTAAACAGTATCGCACTCAATCTGGGAGCAGAAGAAGCCGCAGATTTTAATCTGGAAACCCGGATTGTTGCCACGATTACCAGCGATACCGGCGAAAACATGCGTACATCAGAAGCCGTACCTTTTACTGTTACAACATACAGTACGGCTGTTACTGATCTTTTTCTAGTAGGCGCTGCTACAGCTCCGGGCTGGGATAACAACAACAATAACCCTCCTATCATAAGATATCCTGATAATAAAAACGCCTATAGTTTTACCGGTAAGTTTAACGGTGATGCTTTTAAATTACTTGAGGTACGTGGCCAGTGGCAACCACAGTGGGGGCTAAATAATGGTAACTTTATAAGCAACGAAACTCTGGGTTCTGACCCAGATGTTTTGAGTGTTTCAACAACCGGTTATTATACGCTGGATGTAAATACCAAAACAGGAACCTACAGCATCACTCCATATGCTGAAACAGGTTCAGCCACTTATGCTGCAATGGGTCTTATAGGTTCTGCACGTACCGGTAACGGTGATGGCTGGAGTGGTGATGATACCGATTTTACACAATCAACTTTTGATTCACACCTATGGTACGCGAATGATATAACACTCTTTGACGGTGAGCTAAAATTTCGTGCAAATAATGCCTGGGATACCAGTTGGGGAGCCAGTACTCCAACAAGTGGTTTTGCAACCTCAAACAACGGTCCTAATATTCCGGTTTCTGCCGGCACTTATGACATTTGGTTCAGTGATCTAACAGGCGGCTATATTTTTATAGCTAAAAATTAACAACCACTTTTATAAAAGGCCGTCTTGTACGGCCTTTTTTTTATCTAAAAACTAATCTATGAAAACAAGATTACTCCTCTTCTTAATAGGTTTTCTGCCTCTGGGGTTACTCGCCCAGACGGTAACCCTAAGCCCTGATCCTTTTGCAGAAAATGAGCAGATCACACTTACCGCCTCAAATATTCCGTGGACGGGTGGTGTTTATCTCTGGGCCTGGCACTATGATTCTACAGGCAAACAAATAAACAATCCGGAGGCTACGGGTACCAACTTCAATAATTCCCCTGAAACTGCGCGGTTTACTGATAATGGTGACGGTACATTTTCCTATACGCTTACCCCGACTGAATTTTATAATAATACTGGCATTAGTGAGATAGGGTATTTGGTTAAAAACCAGGATGGCTCGCAGCAAGGCAGTGATAACCGAAAATCCGTAGGAGCTTTTACCGTTAATCTTACTGCTCCTACAAACACCACTACCAGCATTGAAGGGGGCGCTTCATTCAATATTTCTGCCACTGCCGGGGTCACAGCAAACTTTAATCTATTGGCTGACGGGACTTCAATAAATACCCAGAATGCAACAACTTCCTATTCGTTTGCCACAACACCCAATATCAATACCGAATATCGTCTTGAAGTAACCCAAACCGGCACTTCAAACCTTGTGGTACGCAGTTTTAGAACTTTGGTAAAGCCTACGCCTACCGCTGCAGCAGTTCCTGCAGGACTAGAAGACGGTTTTAATTTTGATCCATCAAAACCCAATGAGGCTACGCTGGTATTTTATGCACCGGGTAAAGAGTTTATTCACGTTAAGGGTAACTTTAATGGGAATGACTGGTCGTTAGACAATAGCTATCTCATGAACTACGATGCCGCAACGGAAAGGCATTGGATTAAGCTGAATTTTGATTCTACTACCCCACAGGATTTGCTGTATCAGTATGTGGTTGAATATGAGATTAGCGTTGCCGACCCCTACTCCACGCTAATTCTTGATGAGTTTAACGATCAGTATATTGAGGCCTCGGTGTTTCCCGATATTCCGGCTTATCCCGTGGGAAAAACAGCTAACCCTGTTTCTTATGTTGAAAGAGATGAGACAGTCTACAACTGGCAAATCACAAATTTCACCCCGGCCAAGCGCGAAGATTTAGTGATCTACGAGGTTTTGCTACGTGATTTTGATGATGCACACAGTTTTCAAAGCCTGATAGATCGTCTTGATTATCTTGAAAATCTGGGCATTAATGCTATTGAACTCATGCCTGTTCAGGAATTTGATGGCAATAACAGTTGGGGTTATAATCCTGCATTTCATATGGCTCTCGATAAGTATTACGGCACACGCAATGCTCTTAAAACACTTGTTGATGCCGCGCACGAGAAGGGAATGGCAGTCATTATAGATGTGGTGTATAATCACGCCACTGGCCAAAATCCCTATTTTAGAATGTATAACACCAGTAATGGGGGCACGGGTGGCCAACCCAGTGCCGACAGCCCGTTTTTTAATCAAACAGCGACTCATTCTTATAGTGTTTTCAACGATTTTAACCACAGCAAAGAGGCTACCCGCAGTTATGTAGAGCGAACCGCCCAATATTGGATTGAAGAATTTAAAATAGACGGTTACCGTTGGGATTTGACCAAAGGATTCACCCAAAATTGCTCCCCTTCAGATGAAAGCTGTACCAATGCATACCAGCAGGACCGTGTAGACGTGCTGAAAACCTATGCCGATATGCAATGGGAAAAAGATGATGATTTTATTATCATATTTGAGCATTTAGGTGGTATAACCGAAGAAAAGCAATGGGCAGATTACCGGCTTTCTGAAGGCAAAGGCATCATGCTCTGGAATAAACAAACTGATCCCTACAATCAATCTACAATGGGTTATTCCGAAAATTCCAATATAAATGGTGCTTCATACAAACAGAAAGGCTTTAGTAATCCAGCTGCGGTCACCTATATGGAAAGTCACGATGAAGAGCGCCTTATGTATAAAAACCTGGCTTTCGGAAACAGCTCGGGAAGTTATGACGTAACAGAGCTTGATACCGCATTAAAACGAATGGAAGCCGCAGGAGCGGTATTTTTTACTGTACCTGGGCCAAAGATGATCTGGCAGTTTGGAGAACTGGGTTATGACGTCAGTATTTTTACCTGTGAAGACGGTAGTGTTCCCGATAATGACAGCTGTAAATTGAGTCCAAAGCCTGATGGCTGGGATTATCTGGACAATGCCCAACGGGTTGCACTACACGACAACTGGCAACGTATGATATTGCTTAAAAAAAAATTGGCTGTATTTGAAACGTCAAATTTCACGCTTCAGGGAAATTCCTCAAACCTTACAAAAAAATTGCATCTGAGCACGACTGAAGCCGGCACAGACGAACCTAATTATCTAGTGGTTCTGGCTAACTTGAATGTTACTGCTCAAAATATTACGCCTGACTTTCAGGAAACCGGCACCTGGTATGATTTAATGACTAATGCCGAATATGAGGTTACCAATACCGCAGCAGCAATTAATTTACAACCCGGAGAATATCGCATTTACGGTAATAAAACGGCTAATCTTAGCATTACCGATATTCAAAATGAGAAAAACTTCCTGATTTATCCCAATCCTACTTATTCAAGTTTTCAGATTTCTCAGGAGATCGAGCGGGTGCGTGTATACAGCATTCAGGGATCGCTTCTTAAAGACGAGTCATTTGATTCTGGAGTATCACCAATTATTGATGTTTCAGATTTGCAAAGTGGTTTGTATCTCGTTGAGGTAGAGCGCAACGGGTTGCAAATGACCTCAAAATTGATCGTAAAATAAAATTAATCGATTTAGTACCCTGTTTGAATCAAAAAAAGGGGGGATTTCCCCCTTTTCTTATGCTGACCTATTAGCTACATTTACTTTGTATTAATGAAACAATTAATACCATTTTTAATCTGACTAATAGGGGAGTTAGATTTTAAATGATTAATGATTTAGGGGTGAAAGGCACTTTGCGAAAGCAAGGTGTTTTTCTTTTTTAGACATATTGTAAAATTTTCACTCCACTATCTTAAAATATTTATGCTTCGCTAATTTTAGAGAATTTACATATAAATACGTCAAAATTAATCGATTTAGTATGTTATAGACTAAAATCATAAAAACTTTATTTGATATATTTACATTGTCATTGACAATTTAGGGGTGAAAGGCACTTTGCGAAAGCAAGGTGTTTTTCTTTTTTAGCCCTTTCCAATTTATTACTGATCTGCTGCTGCACTATTCATTAGAATCCTTCTTAACAAGGTGGCATAGATGGGTTCATTTCCTAATAAAACGGTTATTACGGAAGCTGATACACTTGTTATGATCAGGGGAAGCATCATCCCATAATTTGCTGTCATTTCAACTGCCAAAACTAAACCCGTCAAGGGTGCGCGTATAGTCGCAGCAAAAATAGCCGCCATGCCAGCGATAGCAAAGCTTAAAGGATTAATACCCATATAAGGAAACAGCATATTAAAACCAACACCGAAAATCATTCCCAACAATGCACCCAGTGTGAGAAGTGGTAAAAATATTCCACCCGCGGTTCCTGTACTGTAACTAAATAGTGAAAGTATAAAACGCGTTCCAAATAAAAACACTAAAACAACAAGCCCCGGACTGTCTGCAAGAAGTGAATTAATCAAATCATAACCCCCACCTACTAATTTTGGATTTAAAATCCCTGTACCGGCAATTAACAATCCAGAGATTAGCGCGATGGGTAGTATTTTAGACTTTAAATAATGCTGCACAAAATTCATACTGGAGATCAGCATTTTATTAAAAATCAGGCCAATAACCCCAAAAGCTATTCCTAATACACTAAACAACCAGTATTCCTTTAAAAGGGGTGCTGCGAAGGCCTGAAACATAAATTCTGGATGGTCTCCTAAAATTAGTCGACTTACAAAATCACCGGTGCCCGCTCCTATCATTATAGTTGCAACCGAAAAAAACGTGAATTTAAAATGCTCGTGCATTTCCTCAATCACAAATAAAATTCCTGATAATGGCGCATTAAACGCTACGGAAAGCCCAGCTGAAGCTCCGGCTGAAATAAGCGAATTATCTTCAACATCAGGTTGGCTGGTTAGGTCTTTGACCATTCGGCCCACATTAGCGCCTATTTGAATCGTAGGCCCTTCCCTACCTAATAAAAGACCACTACCCAAACTCAATAAAGAAGCGATAAACTTTACAGGGATTACCCGCTTCCAGCGCACCGGTCTCACGTTATCCAAAGCTCCTTCAATTTCATGTATTCCACTACCGGAGGCTTCAGGAGCAAACTTTTTAATTAAATATAGTGATAACGCGATGGCACAAACCGAACCCAGCGCAATAGAACCAATATGTAAAATACTTCCAGAATGCGCACTTGCCTGTACTATTTTGCGGTAATTATCAAGATTTTCCAACGTTAGTCTAAAGCCCGATCCCAATACGCCCACAATACAACCAATTACAAATGCGAGAACTAAAAGCCGGTAATTTTCAGGATTGGCAATGTGAAATTGCTTATTGAAAGCTGAACGCTTTACGGGATTTTTCAGATTAAGCTTCACCGTTTATTCCTTTTTAGTATATCCCAATCTCATTGACTCGTGTTTCTTCAGTATCCAATTAAAGCGAAAACGTCTTTCCTGTTCAATATGCTAAAATAAAGCATCAGGAGCTATTCAAAATCCATTAAAAATAGAAGACGACACAATGCCTAAAATACTAAAAGATCAATCACTGATATCGAATTGAGGAAACGAAATTACAGAAAATAGCGAAAGAAAGGAGATCACTATACTTGAACCTGATAAAGTACTTATTTAATGTTCGGTCCAAAACTTTAAACGAATCCATTTCATTTCCCAGCTGAATAGGCGGTCTACGCTCCTACTCCAAACGATTCTTTTCTCTCCTCTTCATCTCAAGGTTAAAGCGATGTCTACGTACCAGCACGCGCTTTCTAAAAAGCAAGAAAATAATATAGCCAAACCAACTAAAAATACCAACGAGCGCGATCCAGAAAATCAATTCTTGTGTTGATTTGAATTTTCTATAGCGCAATTCAAACAGCACAAGGGCGACAAATAAAATTCGTATATAGATCAAACCGGATTCAGGCTTTTGGAAATTTAGCCTCAAAACTACTGATTTTAACCGGCATTGAGTGCAGGTGGCTCTTGTAAATCAATTCCCTTTTCTATTAGAAGATGCTTCGACCGCTTCCTGGGTATTCAACTTATTAATTTCCAAATTATTCCTTTTTAAAGCTTCATCACCCAAGTTGAAAGCAATGTATTGGGGCGTGACTATGGTTTCCTCATTATACATCTGCGACTTTATTGTGGCTATAGATTGAAGCGCCACAGAAATAGATGCCGGAGATAAATCGGTTGTCGTAGGAATCAGGTCATTAATCTTTGGTGAAGCAAGGCCAATGACCCGTACCTCAAGTGAACCGCTTATATTTTTTGAATTGGCCACCAGACTAAACGGGTTGGTAAGATTGATTCCGGCTTTACGTGTTTTCACCTTGGCAACCATACGCACGCCAATCCCTATAAGTACTGATTTTGGCTTTCCTTCTTCTTCAGATACTAAGGTTTGCGTTTGTGAAAAATCATAAATGACCTGATAGATTTGATTTTTCGCAGAGATACCAATTCCACCTATAGTAAGTCCACCATCTTTTTCAACCTGATATACGGTGACATTTGAAACCAAATTGGGGAAGGAAGAAAGCAAGTTACTGTTATTAGGTATCGTTGACATAGACCTCACTTCCTGTTTAAGCGTCTCTAAATTCATATAATAGATATCCCCGTCATAATGCTGAGGGACTGCCAAAGCGATATAATCTGTTGTAAAAAAAGTCTGTCCAGAAATCTGACCCCAAAATGCCAGAAAGATTAGAATTTGTAAGCATCTCATAAGTCAAAATGTTTAAAGGTTTAGGTCTGTAAATCAATTCTTTACAAGTAACTGCCTTTTAATGAGTTATACAAGGGGGATTTGACCTCTTTTTTTACAACCAAAAAAAGCAGGCCTCAATGACCTGCTTTTAGACTTATTTGAAAATATATCTTCTCTTACTCCTTAGAAGCTGCAATATAGTTGTTCACACGATTTTCTAAAACGTCAAGCGGTAGTGCTCCCTGACCAAGTATCACCTCGTGAAATTTACGAACGTCAAAGTTTTCGCCCAGCTCATTTTCAGCTTTAATACGCAGTTCAAGAATTTTATTCATTCCAACCTTGTAAGCTGTCGCCTGACCCGGCATCACAATATGTCGCTCAACCATTTTGATGCAGTCACTTTCAGCATTAGGTGTATTTTCTTTGTAATAGGCAATTCCTTCTTCACGTGTCCATTTCTTATCATGAATACCCGTGTCTACCACGAGGCGACACGCACGCCACAATTCCATTGCCAGGCGTCCAAAATCGGAATACGGATCGTCATACATCCCCATTTCTTTCGGTACATATTCACAATACAAGCCCCATCCTTCAATATAGGCGGTATAATAGCCGCCAAACTTGCGAAACTTCGGCAGACCATTCAACTCCTGAGCAATAGCTAATTGCATATGATGCCCGGGGATTCCCTCGTGGTACGCCAGTGCCTGCATTTGATATTTTGGCATGGCCTTAATATCATACAAATTCGCATAATAAATACCGGGACGCGAACCGTCTGGTGCAGGCGAATTGTAAAAAGCCTTCCCGGCACTTTTTTCCCTAAAAGGTTCTACTTGCTTGACTACAATTTCTGCCTTAGGCTTGGTTATGAAAAGTTCGTCAAGCCTTCCACGCATTTGATCAATAATCGCTTTTGCTTTGTTTAGATAAGCTTCCCTCCCGGCATCACTATCTTCATAGTAAAAACGATCGTCAGTACGCATAAACTCAAAGAATTCCTGCAAGGTACCTTCAAAACCGGTTTGCTCCATAATCGCTTTCATCTCCCCGTGAATACGCGCCACCTCATTAAGCCCAAGTTCATGTATTTCCTCTGCGGTCATATTGGTCGTGGTGGCCTTATTGAGCGCGATCTGATAAAACTTATCTCCACGAGGAAATTTCCACGCACCATCATCTGTCGTCGCGCGCTGTTTTTGGTTTTCTACGAAAGCTATTAACTCCGTATATGCCGGTTGCAGACTATCTACAAGGGCTGCGGTAGCTTCCTGCATTAAAAGATCTTTTTCAGCAGCAGCTATATCAAGCTTATTAATTTTTGATTCAAAATCGGCCAAAAGCGGCATCTGATCTGATGATTTCTCAAAAGGTCTGCCTTTTAATAAATTCGTACTCGCCTCCAAAACATGATCCAACACAAATCTGGGAGGCACAATGAGATTACTCTCCCGTATGCCCAATTGATTGCGCAGTTCGGTAAATAAAGGCTTTACATTTTTAATACGGCTGATGTAAGCCTCTGCATCTGCAACGCTGTCTATACGATGCTTATTGATTAAAAAAGCCGGAACTTCGGCATGTAGACCATACATTTGGTTAACCGGATAATTGTAAAACCGGTATTCATACTCCTCTACAATCTGCTCCATATTGCGTTTGTACAGGATATAACTTACCGCAGTAACCGAGTCTAAAGTTTCAGGATCTACCTCGTTTTCCAGATGTTTAAGGCGTTCTTTTGCGCGATCGAGCTCCTCACTGGTTTGTTTTGATGAAATATCATCCCATTGACCGTAATTTGTTTTCATACCAAGCTCGGTCTGCCACTGTGGAGATTGCGCGACATCCTCATTAAACTGGGCATCAAACCAATTATTTAGAGCCTTGCTGTTCTGTGCAATTGCTTCCGGTGATACATCATCTGTCTGATTATTTTTACAGGATGAACATATCAGGACTAAACTCAATAGGATATAACTAAAACAATATTTCATTTTAAGATTTTAATACGCTAAACTCAATTTCTGAATCTCCAAAAACGGTATGTGTTTCTTTACTGAAATCTTCAGCTTCAGCCTTATAAATATTGGGAACATACTGTTGCGGATTACGGTCTATAAGCGGAAACCAGGTACTTTGTATCTGTATTTGCAGCTTATGCCCTTTTAAAAACGTATGGTTTATACCTTGTAGTGTAAGCGTAACCGGAGTTTTTTGATTCGGTTTAAAAGCCTTAGGATCGCTGAAGCTTTCGCGAAAACGCCCACGCATCACCTCACTGCGCACCATCATATGATAGTTGGCCATCTTAAGATACTTCTGAGTTTCGGGATAGTCAGGGGCGTCTGATGGGTACACGTCAATTACCTTTACAATCCAGTCTGCCGAAGAACCGGTAGTAGCTACCTGTAGTTTTGCCAGTATCTCACCGCTTAAGGTCATATCTTCAGTTAATACGGGAGTTTCAAATACCAAAACATCAGGTCTTCGGGCAGCAAAACGCTGATCATCGGTCATATATTTACGTGGAGTAAAGACCATTTTGATGTCTTCTGAATACGGTACCGGTTTTGACGGATCGCTTACAAACGAATTGGCATAAGTCGGGTCCGCTTTTTGGGTCAATGTTTGATTTTCGCCCAAAAAGTAACTTACTTTTTCAGTGGTTGCTGCCGGCCATTCGGTATAACTATCCCATTCTCGGGCACCGGTATCGTACATAGAGGCTTCAGGAAGATCTAAATCGCCTTTTCCGTCATTCTTTAGAAAATGATTGAAAAATCGGGTCTCATAATTCTTTTGAAAATCGTCTGAAATTCCATCTCCAAAATACACATTACCTATGGCCTGACGCTCATTGGTGCGACTCCAATCGCCGTGACTCCAAGGACCAAAGACCACAATGTTGTAATTATCACTGGTTTCTTCAATCATTCGGTAGGTGTTAAACGGCCCGTATAAATCTTCGGCATCAAAGAGACCACCTACAACCATCACCGCCGGCTTAATATCCTCCAGATGCTGAATGATTCCGCGACTGCGCCAAAACTCATCATAATTAGGATGATCTTTAATCTGCTGCCAGAATACGTTATCATCCTTGTAGTATTCATCCAGATTGGTAAGTGGTCCTGCATCTAAAAAGAACTGATACTGATCTTCTGATGGCAATTCCGGAAATGAATACCAGGCCTCTGTTGTAGGTTCGGTTTTCATATAACCAAACACAGAAATCGCACGCCAGTAGCTCTCTAAAAAGGCGCCATTATGGTGAAAGTCATCAAAAAAGAAATCCCCGATACAGGCCTGTGGAGAAGCCGCTTTAAGCGCCGGATGGCCACTCAATAGCGAATAGGTGGCATAAAAACCCGGATACGAAATTCCCCAGGTACCCACATTGCCGTTGGTATTGTCTACATTGTTCACCAACCATTCAATAGTGTCGTAGGTATCGCTGGCCTCGTCCACCTGGTCCCCGGTTTTGTTAGGGATAAAGGCCCGCATATTGTCGTAAACGCCCTCGCTGTTCCAGCGGCCGCGCACATCCTGATGCACAAAAATATTGCCTTCCTCAACCAAATACTTATTAGGCCCTATTCTACCCTTAAAAACATCTTCACCATAAGGCGCACAACTGTAAGGCGTACGCATCATAAGGATGGGATACTCCTGAGATTTATCTTTTGGCGAATAAATGGTGGTATGCAATAAAATACCGTCGCGCATTTTGATTTTGACTTCCTGCTTGTCGTAGTGTTCTTTTACATATTCAGGAGTTTGAGCAAACAAGCCACCTGTTATCAAGAGCAGGCCTAAAGCCAGTAAATATCGTAACTGATTCATAAATTTTCTGTTTAAATTAATTCGTATAAGCACCTATGCCCTCTTCAAGCCAGGCTTCAAATTCGTCAACGTCGGGGGTGTAACCCACCGGTTTATTGAGTTCCTTTTCGGTATTGGGATTGAGTAAAACGTAATACGGCTGGGCATTGATCTGGTATTTTTTGATTTGAAAATCGCTCCATTTAGCACCCACGGTTTGAATGCGTTTTCCGGTGGTTTCACTTACGTACTGTTCGGCTTCCGGTAATTTTTCCTTTAGATCAACAAAAAGAGAGATGAGTACCACATCCTGTTGAAGTTTCCCAAGAATTTGTGGTTCTCCCCAAACACGCTCTTCCATCTTGCGGCAATTTACGCAGGCCTTTCCTGTAAAATCAAGTAATACGGGTTTGTTTTCCGCTTTCGCGAAAGCTAAACCGGCTTCATAGTCGGTAAAAGTTACAAGCTGGTAAGGACCTAACTCGGCCTCTTCCGGCAGTTCGCCATCAGGTAATGCGGTGCCTCCCTTGGTATACCCGACACCATAGGGCGACTCGCTGTAATTCATAGGTGGTGGAAAACCGCTGATGAGTTTCAACGGTGCACCCCAAAGACCGGGAATTAGATAAATCGTAAAGGCCAAAGTAAAGAGTCCCAGCATCAAACGACCTGTTGATATATGTGGCAACGGAGAATCGTGAGCTGTGGTAAGCTTTCCAAACAAATACAGGCTCAACCCTATTCCCAGAGCAATCCAGATGGCCAGAAAGACTTCGCGCTCCAGAATATGCGCCTGTAAAACCAAATCGGCATTAGACAAAAACTTGAAAGCTAGAGCCAACTCTAGAAAGCCTAAAACTACTTTAACCGAGTTGAGCCATCCACCGGACTTGGGGAGCGAGTTCAACAAACCGGGAAACAGAGCAAATAAGGCAAAGGGTATGGCAATAGCCAGTGAAAAGCCCAGCATTCCCATTATGGGTGCCAGTCCGCCCTCTGCAGCAGCCTGAACCAGCAAAGTACCTACAATGGGCCCAGTACAACTAAAGGAAACGATGGCCAATGCCAAAGCCATAAAGAAAATACCGATGATTCCGCCGCGGTCTGCCTTACGGTCAACCGCATTTGCCCAGGAGTTGGGTAACATAATTTCAAAAGCTCCTAAAAACGAAATGGCAAAAACCACAAGTATCACAAAAAAGACCAGATTAAACCAAACGTTTGTAGAAAGTGCATTTAGTGCATCTGCACCAAAAATAGCTGTAACCAGCGTACCCAGGAGCACATAAATGACGACGATAAACACCCCATATAAAATAGCATTACGCCGACCGGTGGCAAGATTTTTACTCTGTTTGGTAAAAAAGCTTACGGTCATTGGGATCATCGGGAAGACGCAGGGCGTTAGTAAAGCCAGAAAACCAGAGGCAAAAGCTATAAAAAACAGCGTCCACAGATCTTTCTTTTCTTCCTGTTTGACTACTTCTTTGACCGGTTCAATCTTTTCAACCTCTTTTTCAACTTCGCTCGCGGTACCAAAGGACTCAAAAGTATTAAAATCGGCTACTACCGTACCCTCCTTATTTTCCAGGTCAAAAACAACATATTTCTCTTCATTGATACAGACCTCTTTACAAACCTGATAGGTCAAAATGAGTTTAACCAATTTAGTATTTTCATTGGTCAACGTAATGTCCTGTGTTAGCACAGCCTCATCTGAAAAAAAGGTTTCATCCACCTCAAAAATATCGCTGTACACCACTTCGGTTTCGCTTTCTACAGCAGGACCATCTAATGTAAAATCTTCACCGGCTTTTTGAAATTCTAATTCCAACGGGATAGGCCCAGCCGGATCTGTAAACTGCGAGTAGATATGCCATTCTGGCTCTATCTGTGCCTCCAAAATCAATTGATAGTGGGTGGCATCCTGTTGTTCCACTTTAGCCTGCCAGGTGGCAGGATTCTGAGTCCCCGAGCCCGGAACAAAACCCTGAGCCTGTAGGGTGATAACTGAAAAAAACGCAATAAGATAGGTAATGTGCTTAATCATAATGAGCAATCAATTTTATAAAACGGGTGGTTGCGGGCATAACTTTAAAACGATCGTCGCTGCGCGCATTGACGACCCAGATGATTTCAGTACCGGAACACACCACCCAAACGGCCTCTTTTTGAACCGTCGAGTATTTTAAATCTTTAAATAGTTTACTAAGTTTCTTTTTCTTTCCACGCATCCCAAAAGGATAAAACGCATCTCCTTCCTGCCATCTGCGAACGCAAAGCGGAAACTCAAGCAAATCGGCATCAAAAATAGCCTCGTTTAGGCTACAATCCTCAAATTTTTCGGGCTTTTCTACCTTTAATGTCATTCCCGGTAAAACCGCTTTATCCTGATCTGCTTTCAATAAATACTGCTGCGTTTCTTCCTGCTTATGTTCGGTTAGAATGAGAACGTTTCGATCTTTAAGCAGGCGGTATTCACCTGAAATCACCTGTTTACCCGGCTGCGCGTCAAGTAAATCATAGATGTCGTCCCAGGCGGTAAAACCAAAACCCTTTAGCAATTGATACAAAACCGCTTTGGTATTTGGTATTCTCTTGAGTTCGTCAATATTTAAATCATAGCCTTTAAACGATTCTGTCACAATCTTTGAATAAAGTAGCGTGGTATAATCTTCAAGCAAATCCTGAACGTCCCTAAGATGAGACACTGTGTTTTGAAATCCGTTTAAAAAGTTTGTGTTGGCATCAGTTAATGCAGGAATGGCTTGATGCCTTAGATGATTGCGCAGGTATTTGTCTGAAGCATTGCTGCTGTCTTCACGCCAGCTTATACCCTGCTCTTCTGCATAGGTTTTAATTTGCTCACGTGAAAAGTTTAAAAGCGGTCGCACTACCCTTTGATTTGTTTCAGGAATTCCGGTTAGTCCGTCAATTCCAGTTCCCCTCCCCAGATTGATGAGAAAGGTTTCCAGATCATCCTGTGCATGGTGAGCCGTAAGAATATATTCAAAATTGTGTTGTACACAAAGCTCTTCAAACCAGGCATACCGCAATTCGCGCGCAGCCATTTGGATGGAAATCTTCTGGGAAGATGCATAAGCTTCGGTATCAAAAGCCTGAACAAAAACTTCTTTAGAAAAGCCCGAAGCCATTTCCGATACGAAAATTGCATCAGCATCGCTTTCGCTTCCGCGCAGCTTGAAATTGCAATGCGCAATCGCAAAATCCAGCCCGGCTTCCTGACACAAATGAGCAAGCACCGTACTGTCAAGACCACCACTAACCGCAACTAATACGGGTTTGTCTTTCAAAAACGAAAACGTGGAATCAATAAGCGTGGTAAAAGCTTTTTTCATGGCCCCCAAATATACAATTTTAGCCGGGTGCGATTTTATTTAGCAGTTGGGATTTATGCGCTCTAAGTCTAAAGTGGTATTTTTAGCTTTGTAACTCAGGTTACCGGTTGACAGCCCGACGTCAGTTAATTTTACAGTCTTAAACAACGAAATTTGAAAGCTTACTTCCCCATACTCAACTGGCTACCCCGATATAAACGCACCTATCTTTCCGGAGATATTTCTGCCGGACTTACCGTAGGCATTATGCTTATTCCTCAAGGTATGGCCTACGCGATGATTGCCGGGCTTCCTCCTGTTTATGGACTTTATGCTGCGCTCATCCCTCAAATCATCTATGCGATTATGGGCACCTCGCGGCAAATTGCCATAGGACCTGTAGCGATGGACTCGCTTTTGATTGCTTCAGGTTTGGGAGCACTTTCCATTTCGGGGATTGAGAACTACATCGCGATGGCGATCTTCTTATCCTTATTTATTGGAAGCATACAGATTTTGCTGGGTTTTCTGAAAATGGGTTTTCTGGTTAATTTTCTATCCAGGCCGGTCATCAGTGGATTCACTTCAGCCGCAGCGCTGATTATTGGTGTCAGTCAGTTGAAGCATTTACTGGGGATTTCAATAAGTAGTAACAAAACCCTGCCCATTCTTAAACAAACTTTCGCGCAGCTAGACCAGATCAATCCACTGGCAGTTATTGTAGGTCTAAGCGGAATTGGCCTTATGCTCCTGCTTAAACGTATACATAGCCAGATCCCTACCGCAATCGTGGTGGTTATTCTTGGGATTTCTTTGGCCTATTTTACACCCATAACAGATTATGGTCTCCAATTGGTAGGTAAAATACCTGAAGGGCTTCCGGGATTTCAAATTCCTGAAATTCCCTGGTCTCAGATGGGCCAACTTTTTACGCTTGCGCTGGCTATGGCACTCATCGCGTTTATGGAAGTAGTTTCTATAGGTAAAGCCCTTGAAGAAAAGGTAAAAACCAGTACGATGGTTCCTAATCAGGAACTTATCGCGTTGGGTACCGGTAATATCGTAGGGTCTTTGTTTCAATGTTATCCTACCACGGCAGGTTTTAGCCGTACCGCAGTTAATTTTCAGGCAGGAGCTAAAACAGGCGTGGCGGCATTGATCAGTGCGGCTTTAGTTGGGCTTACCTTACTCTTTTTAACCCCTGTTTTTTACTATTTGCCCAATGCTATTCTGGCTTCCATAATTATGCTGGCGATCACTAGTCTGATCGATTTAAAATACCCGAAAGAACTTTACAAAAATCAAAAAGATGAGTTTATCCTGCTCATCGTTACGTTCCTAATAACCTTATTTGTGGGTATTCAGGAAGGAATTATTTTGGGTGTATTGTTTTCTTTATTGTTGATGGTATACCGCACCTCAAAACCACATATGGCTGTTCTAGGTCAAATAAAGGATACTACCTATTTTAAAAACGTAAACCGCTTTGCTACAGATATCATCGAACGCAAGGATATTCTGGTCGTACGTTTTGATGCCCAGCTCTTTTTTGGAAACAAAGATTATTTCTATACCGAGCTCAATAAGCACATCATGAGCAAAGGACCTCAACTTAAAACCGTAATCGTCAATGCTGAAGCCATTAACTATGTTGACAGCAGCGCGATTTATATATTAAAACATTTGATTTTAGAGCTTCGCGAAAAAGAAATTCAGCTGATGATTGCAGCAGCCACCGGGCCTACCCGGGATATTCTGTTTAAAACCGGAGTAACCGAACTATTGGGACCTGAAAATCTATTTGTAAGGGTTGTTGAAGCGGTAGAGTTTATTGATGGCATTCACCCACGCACCGAAATTGAAGACCGGGTATCGCGGCAGTCATTTTAAATTTGGAATTTCTGATTTCTAAAGTTTTGGTCAAAAGTTGAATCGTTATAGGTTTAATCGTTGAATCGTAGTATTCAAATACTTCTTACCACTCACCTTTTACTCTTTGTTCTTTGTTCTTACATAAACTAGGTACTCCGAACCCTTAATTAAACTTATATGTGCCGGCGACAATGATAAAGCGATGGGGTTTGTTACCTTCAATTTCTCCTTCGGTGTAATTCCACTTCATCCCCAGAGTGTATCGCTTGCTGGCAAAAAACAGTCCGATATTTCCATTAAAAATACTGTGGTTAACCAGATCATTTGGCACCACTTTTACCCCGTTGGCATCAGCCTTTTCGATAGTAGCATTGTATGCCGAAAAATGCATATTGATACCCGCTTCCAAAAAGAATTCAGTTTCTCCTTTGCCAAAAAGACTCTGTTGCCGGGCCACTGACTGAGAAATGGGAAGAAATTTACCCAGTCGGAAATTGAGCCCTGCTTCCACAAAATTGAAAATAGTTCCTGCTGAGGCACGACCAAGTGTATAGATATTGAACCAATCTTTGGTTACTAAATCCTGCGTATATTCTGCTCTTAAATTAACTCCTAAAGTATTAGGAATCTGATTCTCCCAACGGTCTACAAAAATGTCTTTGGAAAAATATTCGTGTATAAAATTCTGAATCTCACCGGCCTGAACCGCCGGACCCAAAATCCCAAGATCGAGCTTAAATTGTACAAAAGCATTTTCAAATGCATAGTTTGTAGCAAAATCAAAATAGCCCCAGCCTGCATAGGGTTGTCGGGTGCGTACAATTTGATACGTCTTGGCATAATCTGGTGTATAGGCCTGTATGTGAGCACCTATCCCGTGACTAAACGCTGTTTTATGCGGAAAAACTTTGGAAAGGAAATTTTCGTTTAAAGGCTTCCAGTTGAAAGCGGCGTGAATGCCGTAGGTATAATGCCAGTCTGTACGTGCTCCAAAAACAGTAAAATCATTATCGTGACCCAGCAGGATTTCGTAGCGATAACCCCGGGTTTCCTGAGCCTTAACCACAAAATTGAAAAGCAAGACCGTAATTAGGAATATCCTTTGGCTAAGGTTCATTACGGGAATCTAAAGTAGGGACACAATAACACATTTCACAAATGCTCCAAAAACAATACTCAATTTGTAACGCTAGTTACGTAATTCTTTTGAAATGCTTACGACCTTTGTTCTATGAATGACTATTTAAAAATCATCAGCGATTCGTTTACCGGTTACTTCAATTATCTGGTTGATGAAATCACCAATCCGGGCTGGACAAACTATTTCTACTGGTTGCTGGGGCTTTCGCTTCTGGTTTTTGCTTTAGAGCTTATCATTCCCTGGCGGCAGAAGCAACCCGTATTTAGAAAAGGGTTTTGGCTTGACGCGTTTTATGTGGTGTTCAATTTTTTCCTGTTCTCACTCATTGGTTATAATGCGCTTTCAAACGTGGGTGTAGCTTTATTCAACGATTTTTTGGGTCTTTTTGGGATCGCCAATATCGTAGCTGTTGAAGTGAACACCTTTCCGGTATGGGCGCAATTGCTCATTATGTTTGTGATCGCCGATTTTATACAATGGAATGTGCATCGAATGTTGCATCGGGTATCCTGGTTGTGGAAATTTCATCAGGTACATCATAGCGTCAAGGAAATGGGTTTTGCGGCGCAGTTTCGATTCCACTTTGTGGAAACTTTGGTCTATAAAAGCATACAATACATTCCGCTGGCGATGATAGGCTTTGGTATCGAGCAATTTTTTGTGGTGCATATGTTTGCGGTGTTTGTAGGGCACCTCAACCACGCCAATCTGGACTGGAGTTATGGCAAACTGGGTTATATCTTTAATAATCCAAGAATGCACATCTGGCATCACGCCAAAGAATTACCACCTGAACATCGCTATGGGATGAATTTTGGACTTACTCTGAGTATCTGGGACTATCTATTTAAAACGGCCTATGTTCCGTATAGTGGAAAAGATATTGAAATTGGCTTTCACGGAGATGAGCAGTTTCCTAAAGATTTTGCAGGGCAGATAAAATATCCATTCGGTTCTTCTATCTCCAACTCCGAGGCTTAAAGTTTTTTGTCTTATTTACTATTTTAACTGAAATCAGTTTTATTTTATCCAGTTTAATTACAAACTGTATTAAAATAATCAGGCATTAGTATTTTTTTAAGAACTTTAGTATAACTAAACAAAATATCTTATGAAACAACTAATGTTGGGAATAGTGCTCCTGTTCTCTATCGCGATGGTCCAGGCACAGACCATTACGGGTACCGTGACTGACAGTTACGGCAATCCCTTTCCGGGTGTTTCGGTCGTAATTGCCAACACCAACAAAGGAACCACAACAGACTTTGACGGAAAGTACAGCATTACTGCCAGTGAAGGCGCTGTACTCCGATTTTCGTATCTGGGAATGCAAACCCAAAACATAACCGTTGGCGGTGACGCGGTCATTGATATACAGTTGCAGGAAGATACCGAACAACTCAATGAGGTTATCGTGAATGCTTTGGGGATCAAAAAAGAAAAGCGCGCTATAGGTTATGCCGCGCAGGAAATTAACAGTGAAGAGCTCAACCGCAACAGCAACAATGATGTACTGGGCGGTCTTCAGGGTAAAGTAGCCGGTGTAAACATTACCAATACCAGTGGTGCCGCCGGAGGCGGTTCTAATATTATCATACGCGGTATCACTTCGCTCAATCCTAACGCAAACAACCAACCTCTATTTGTTGTAGACGGGATTCCTATTAGTAACGACGCACCTACAGGTAGTATTTTACCCAGTACGGGTTCTAATGCACCTTCCAGTTCAGAGCAGTTTTCATTTACCAACCGTGGGGCCGACTTAAATCCGCAGAATATAGAAAGTGTTACTATTCTTAAAGGTCCTGCCGCAACTGCACTGTATGGCTTGCGTGGAGCTAATGGTGTAGTGGTAATTACTACTAAAAGAGGTTCGCAAAACGGTTTGCGTTTTGATGTAAAATCTACAGTAGGCTTTAATGAAGTAGGCAAAACACCAGAGTCTCAGGACAAATACCGTGAGGGTTATTTTGAAGAGGTTGTTTCTACCGAAAATTTAAATGCTCCTACCGGGTATACCTATGCAGATGGCTATACTTTTGGCTTTTGGAGTTTTGGTCCGGAATACGGGCCGGGCGATCGCAACTACGACAACTTCAGAAATATGTTCCGTAAAGGTTTTGTTTCTCAAAATACGATTGGAATCAATGCTGGAGGCGAAAACGCTTCGCTTTATGGCTCTGTAGGCTACTCTAAGGAAGAAGGGATTGTACCCAATACCGACTATGAGCGTAAAAACATCAAGCTTAACGCAAACATCAATATTACTGACAAATTCAATATTCAGCCTTCTATCACCTACATTAATGCCGGTGGCAATCTGGCAAATGGCGGTGATAAATCAGTTATGAGTGCATTATCTTACTGGACTCCCACAATTGATGTAAACGACTATCTACTCCCTAATGGGGAAGAGAAAAACTATACCGTAGGTACCACCGACAACCCACGTTATTTTGCAGAAAAAAGTTATCTCAACAGCGAATTAAACCGTATTCTAGCCAATGCTAAACTGGCTTATGAGTTTACAAACTGGTTTAATGTCTCGTATCAACTTGGTATAGATAATTATTACGACAAGCGGTACCGGTATGTACCGGGAGATGTCGATGTAGGTAGCGCTACTAATGGATTTATCGTGCGTGAAGGAATTAATTACAATGAGATCACCTCAAACCTCTACGCAAATTTTGAGAAATCATTCAGTGAAGATTTTAATGCCAGCTTACTGTTAGGGAATCAGATTTCAATTATTGATTTGGACCGAAATACCAAACGCGGAGAAGGACTCGCTGAAGGTGGAAGACTCAATAATTATTTTGCAGCTACTAACTTTTTTCAGGATATGACCGGTATTGAGCGCCGTATTGTGGGTCTTTTCGGAGATCTGCGACTTGACTATAAAAACAGTTTGTTTCTGAATGTTACCGGTCGCAATGATTGGTCTTCTACCCTACCCAAGCAAAATCGAAGCTTCTTTTATCCATCAATAAGTTTGAGCTACGTTTTATCACAAACGCTTAAATACGCGGGCAGTCTTCCAGATTTTATCAGCTACGCAAAATTCAGAGCTTCCTATGCCGAAGTAGGTAAAGATGCACCTGCCTATACTGGAGTGTATTACGATCAACCTACCAACTTCCCTTTTGGAACGGTGGATGGTGTATCTCGTGAAAGTGGTGGTGCATCTGATAATCTGGTACCTGAACGTACAAAAGGCTTTGAAGCGGGAACCGAGCTTCGTTTTTTCCAAAATCGTCTGGGTCTTGATTTCACCGTATATAAACAGAACAGCTTTAACCAGATCTTACCGGTACCGGTTGCGCAATCTTCAGGCTTTAACACCTTTGTGCTTAATGCAGGAGAAATAGAAAGCAAAGGGTTTGAAGCCTTACTAACAATTACACCAGTTAAGACTAAAAATTTCAACTGGGATCTTACGGTCAACTTTTCTCAAGTTGATACTGAGGTCTTATCTCTACCTGATGGAATTGATGAAATCGTCTTTGTAGACTCCGGTTTTGCCGGAGTTATTTCAAAACTTGAAAAAGGAGGTTCTATTGGCGACCTGTATGGCTACGACTGGAATCGTAATGAAAACGGAGAGCGTCTTATTGGCTCTAACGGTTTACCAAGTTTAAATACCGGAGAACGTGTTATTCTGGGCAATGCTATGCCAGACTGGCTGGGTAGCATTCAGCATACATTAAGCTATAAAGGGCTTTCGCTTTCGTTATTGTTAGAGCGCAAGCAGGGAGGTGATTTATACGACAGCAGCCAGCGTAACAGCATTCGTAATGGTATACTCGCAGTTACCGAAACCCGTTATCAGGATATTATAATCGATGGGGTTTTAGCAGATGGTACGCCAAACAACATTCCCGTTCTTGCAGATCAAAACTACTACCGAAACTCCAGTGCATTTAACCGTGCACCGGAGCTTATGGTACAGGATGCGTCCTGGTGGCGTTTACGCAACATCACGCTGAGTTATGAGTTAGGTTCTAAAATCACGGAGAAGCTTCCTTTTGACCGGGTAAGTTTTAGCGCTACCGGAACCAATCTGATTCTCACTACTGACTACAGAGGTTATGATCCTGAAGGCTCGCAATTTAGTGCAGGCACCAATGCCTATGGTTTTGCCGGACTTAACATTCCCAACACGAGATCGTATCTCTTTTCTGTAAATCTTAATTTCTAAACGATGAAAACATTAACACGTTATACCCTGGTATTTGCAACGGCGCTTTCCATCGCTGGATGTGATGAATTTTTGGGAGACAATATAGACCCTAACAAATCAGGACTTGAAGAGCTGGCTCCTGCTGATTTGATGCCAACTTCTATTTATTATACCAGCTCGGCGCATTACAGTATTGCACTTGGTATGTGCCAGTATTCTCAACAACTGGCTTCCTATTTCCAGCAGAATACCGATGCCCAGGAAGAAACCCAGCTTGCGGGCGGCTGGTCAAATATTTATCTGCAGGCCTTACCTGATATTCAGACGATGCTCGAACTTGCAGAAAGCCGCAACCTTACCGGCTATCAGGGCATTGCCAAAGTACTGCAGGCCACAAACCTGGGTTTGGCAACAGATAATTGGGGCGCTGTACCCGCATCTCAGGCAACTTTAGGAGAGGGTGATTTTTCACCGGCTTTTGACGCTCAGGAAGCTGTTTATGAGCAGATCAATACCCTGCTTGATGAGGCTATTGTACTTCTGGGTCAGAGTGACAGTTCGGTTGGCAGCGATGATCTAATTTATGGAGGTGATCTCGCTAAATGGCTTAAAGCGGCTTATTTTCTCAAGGCTAAATACAGCCTGCACCTTACGGAAGTAGATCAGGCCTCGGCAGTAAGTGGCGCACTTAGTGCAGCTTCTTCCTCCTTTACCTCTAATGAAGATGATTATGAGTTAGCATACAATACCAGAAACTTTAACCCCTGGTATGCTGGTGTGGTTTTACCCAATAACACGGGGAATTTTTCAGTATTACTCAACGATCAGCTCATCAGCTCGATGGATGGAACGGAATTCCCTTTTGCTACAATTAATGAAGACCCCCGTATTCCATTGATTTCAAGTATCGATGAAAATGATACCGATTATTTAGGAGCCATCAGCGGTACCGGTGGTGCTTATCAGGTAGATCCGCGTATTTCGGCAACAGCAGATTTGGGAGCCGAAGATTTCTACAGCAGTCAGACTGCGCCGATTATTTTAGGAAGTTACAGTGAACTTAAGTTTATAGAGGCCGAGGCGCGCTTTTTACAAAATGGCGGAACACCGACCTCAACCGGAAGCACTGCCGCCGCATATAGTGCCTATTTAGCCGGTATCGCTGCTAATATGGATAAAGTTGGAGTTTCGGCTGAAGATAAGGCAGCTTACCTGGCTGATGCTTCTGTAGCTGTTGGTGCATCCAATCTGACGCTTGCACTAATTATGCGCGAAAAGTTTATCGCGACCTTCCTCAATCCAGAATCTTTTGTGGATTTACGACGCTACGATTTTAGTACTGATGTATTTCCGGGTCTAAGCCTTCCGGTAGATCAAAATCCGGATATAGCAGGGCGCTGGGTGCGTCGTGCTCAATATCCTTCATCGGAGCAGACCCGTAACGGCGATGAAGTAGCTAAAGTGATGCAAACTATTGACACCGGTGTGTGGTGGGATCGGGATTAAGTGCTGAAATAGCGCTTCAACACCTCGAGCAGATGATCTAAATCTTCGCGAGTGTGGAGGGCTGTAATTACAATGCGGGTGAGTCGGTTAGTACCGCCGCCCGCATATTCAAAATCAGTAACGATGATGTGGTGGTCTTTTAAATAATTAACCAAACGTCTTTCGCCAAAATTGAAGCCCGCATGACCCGGATTGAATTGAAAAAACTCCGGATTCTCAAGATTTTCTAAAAAGTAAGATAAGTTAGCCTTTAGCTTTTGATGCTGAAGGCTAATTTGTTTTATTGTACTACCTAAAGTTGCCACAGCTGCAGGACTGGCCGGACTTGCACCAGCAAAAACCGGACGTTGTCTGATTACTTCCATACGATCTCGACTGCCCAAAATAAAGCCCCCGGGGGTTGCCATCGCCTTGGCCAGCGAACCGCAAATCAGTACGTCTTTTGCTCCCAGAGCTTTCAAACCTGCATAGCAACCACTCCCCTCCTCGCCTACCACACCTATGCCGTGGGAGTCATCTGCAACCAAAACGATTTGATCTAAAGGCAAACTTTTTAAAAATGAATAATCCGGAAAGTGATCTGCCGTAAAAGAGATACTGTCAAAAAATAAAACCGGTGGTCTGGAAGCTTTCTTCCTAAGGTAGTTTAAGATCGAAAAGCGCAAATCTTCGGGCGTCTCAAACTGAAAATCTGAAGCCAATCGTAAAGCAGCATGACTTCCGGGATAGTGAAATAATTCATAACCCGCACTGCCCATATATTCTCTCAAAATTTGACCCGCCATAAATCCCGACGAAGTGGTTAGACAGGATTCAGCTCCGGTAAATCTGGCAAGCGACTGTTCTGTCTCTTGATAAAGTTCAAGCTGTACATTGCTGTTGCGGGAGGCACCATGGCTGCTTCCAAATTGCATTATATTTTCGGCAAATGTCTTTAGAAAATCAGGATGTGTTTGCAAACCCAGATACGAGGTTCCTCCAAAATAAAGGTACTCCACGCCATTCTGCGTAAACGTACGACCGGGATTATGATTGAGCAGAAAACTCATAACAATTCAACACCGCTACCTCCTGTTTCCGGAAAAATTACTTTTCCACCTTCTTCAATCCTTACGCCTGTAGCGATATCTTCCTTGAGCAGCATCGCTCCATCCATATCCACATAATCCAGTTGGGGTAGTAATTGGGCAATTGCCGAAATACCCACGGTAGATTCGGTCATACAACCCACCATTACTTTAAGCCCCAGGCTTTTTGCTTCTTCAATCATACGAAGTGCAGGGGTGAGCCCGCCACATTTGGTAAGCTTGATATTGATCCCATCAAAGTAACCGGCGCAGCGCTTCACATCTTCTTCTACGATACAACTCTCGTCAGCGATTACAGGCAAAGCACTTTCGGCTTTAAGCGATTTGAGTCCGTCCCAATCTCCAGCCTTTAGGGGTTGTTCTAAAAATTCAACCCCAAGTTCCTTAAGGGCTTTGGAGTTTTTGATGGCTGTATCGGCATCCCAGGCACAGTTGGCATCTACCCTAAAAATAGCGTCGGTATGCTTGCGCAATTCTTTTATGATTTGCACATCATCTGGTGTACCCAATTTAATTTTATAGATAGGCCAGGGCTTTTCCTGCATTTTCTCCAGCATTTTTTCTACGGAAGCCAGCCCGATGGTATAATTGGTTACGGGATAATTTGTGTTTGAGGTTCCCCACAATTCATAAAGAGGTTTCTGCTGCAGCTTTCCATAGAGATCGTGAGCGGCAAGATCTAAAGCGCAAATGGCAAAATTACTGAGCCCTCTAGCGACCAAAAATGCATGAAATGCTGCCGGCTCCTTAAGCTCGAAGGATTCGATATCCTGCCCAATTGCATCTATTTCAGCAATCATACTGGCCAGCGTAATGTTGTAATAAGGATTTGAAGTAGATTCCCCATAACCGGTCTTTCCGCCTTGCGAAAGACAAACCACCAGACTGTCCTGAAAATCGTGAGACTCCCGGGAAATGGTAAACGTGTGCTTTAAAGGGAGTTGGTATTTTTTTAAAGTAAGTTGCATAAAAGTTAGCCGTTTGGGTTAAAATTAAGCATATATCCTATTCTATATCATCTGTTACCGGTAAATTCCCTTTGTATCAAAAGTTACAGCCATCTTAGCCCCAGGCTCTTAATTTTGTATAAAAATTCAGCTATGCTTATTAAACAATTTGAATATAAACCGCTTTCTCATTTCTCCTATGCTATTTTAAGCGAAGGTCTTGTTGCTCTGGTTGATCCCGAGCGTGACCCTGCGCAATACTATGCCTTTGCCGAAGAACATAATGCAAAGATTGTAGCCGTTTTTGAAACCCATCCGCACGCCGATTTTATAAGCAGCCATCTGCAGATACATAAAGAAACCGGCGCGACTATTTATAACAGCGAAAAAACCGGTGCAGGTTATACGCATCAGCATTTTGATGAAGGCGATCACTTTAAAATGGGAAGTATTGACTTTACCGCTTTAAACACCCCGGGACACAGCCCTGACAGTATTACCATCGTTGCAAAGACCGATGACGAAACCGCTCTATTTACCGGTGACACCCTGTTTATAGGTGATGTTGGCCGACCTGATTTACGCGAGAATGCGGGAAATCAAAAAGCTAAACGCCGGGATCTGGCCAAAGCCATGTTTCAAACCATGACAACAAAGTTTGAAGATTTGCCCGGTGATGCTATGGTTTACCCGGCTCATGGTGCCGGCTCCCTTTGCGGAAAAGGTATGAGCGCAGATAAAACCAGCAGCAGCCTCAAAGAGCAACGCGAAACCAACTGGGCGTTTAAGGTAGATGAGGAAGAAGCATTTATCAATCATTTGCTTGATTCACAGCCTTTCATCCCACATTACTTCGGTTATAATGTAGATCTTAATAAAACAGGTGCCCCTACTCTGAGAAATGCTATAGCCGACATCCCCTTTAATCTCTTTCAGGCTGAAGTCAACGGTGACGCGCTGGTTATTGATACCCGTGATGAAGCGGTCTACAAGAAAGGTCACAAGCGCAACAGCATCAATATTATGGCCGCTAAGGAGGCTCATAAGTTTGAAACCTGGTTGGGCTCAATTGTACAGCCCGAAGAAGAATTTAGTCTGGTTACCGAAGGTGCAGCTGCCGCGCATGAAATTTTAAACCGAATTGCTAAAATAGGCTACGAAACTCAGGTAAAACGGGTTATTACCTTGCAGGAATCTGCAGGTGTAACTTCGCCAAAATTGGATTTGGAAGCTTTTAAAGCCAATCCTGAAGCATTTACCGTTGTAGACATTAGAAACAGAAGTGAAACCGAAAACGGTAAATTCTTTGAACACGCGATAACCATCCCGCTTCACGAGTTGCGGGAGCGTAGCAGTGAAATCCCTACTGACAAACCTATCGTGGTGCATTGTGCCGGGGGTTACCGCAGTGCCGCCGGAAGCAGTGTACTGGAGACTACTTTGTCTCAGGCGACCGTTTACGATCTGGGCGACGCAGTAAAAGACTTTCAATAAAATGACAGGCCGGAAGAAAAAAGATTTGATGCTGTTTGCATTACATCTTCTACTTATGTTGGGCTATTTTCTTCCGGTTTATTGAGTTTGATTTGTTATCCTATTTTTAGTTTTCGAAAAGCCTCACTTTTTCTAATAAAAATTTTGGGGTTTTTTAAATTTCTTTGAAGTTAAAAAGCTTACGAATTTCATCGTTTTTAAATCCCTTATCTTCTAATTTTACAAAAACCTGTAAATGAAATTCAAAGGCATTCTGCCCCAAATAATTCTTGGATTAATTTTGATTGTTGTTGGATTCTTCTATAGAAGATACCTTTCAAAAAATAGCAATGACTTTGACACACCGTTAGGAAAACTTTACGGCATTTCAATGCTCGTTATTTGTTGTGGAGTTTTTATCATTCTTCTAGCTCTACTATTCTAAAAAAATATTATTAGGTTTCAATAGCACCATTTCAGATTTACGACTTGCCAAAAATACTTTCCAACACTTCTTATAATTTTCATTTTAAAATGAAAGACATTTAACACTAAAAGCCTTGTAATTACTGGGTTTATAAAGCTTTTGGGTTGTAAATTTAGGGTGTCAAAACCGGCTGTGTCTGAATCCTTTCGCAGCTGCGAAAACCTAAAAAAATGGATACTGAAATCCTCGCCCGAATCCAGTTTGCCTTTACCATTGCCTTTCATTATATCTACCCGCCTTTGAGCATTGGAATTGGTCTGCTGATGGTCTTTTTTGAAAGCATATATATCAGGACCAAAAAAGAACAGTATCATATTCTAGCCAAGTTCTGGACTAAAATTTTTGCACTCACTTTTGGTATTGGAGTTGTTACCGGGATTGTGATGGAGTTTGAGTTTGGCACCAACTGGGCAACGTATTCGCGTTATGTGGGTGACGTTTTTGGAAGTGCCCTCGCAGCAGAAGGAATCTTCGCTTTTGCCCTGGAGAGTGGCTTTCTGGGCGTATTGCTTTTTGGCTGGAACCGCGTTAAACCCTGGGTACATTTGGTATCAACCATTGGGGTCTTTTTGGGATCTATGTTTAGTGCCATCTGGATTGTGGTCGCCAACAGCTGGCAACAGACACCAGCAGGTTATCATATTGTAGGCGAAGGCCTGAATGCCCGGGCCGAGATCACCGACTTCTGGGCAATGGTTTTTAATCCGTCTAGTGTAGAGCGTATTATTCACGTGTGGCTTGGTGCTTTTTTAGCAGGTGCTTTTCTGATTTTGAGTGTGCACGCCTATTACATTTTAAAAGGCAGGTATGTTGCCATTTCTAAAAAGGCCTTTAAAATAACGCTTGTTGTAGCTACGATAACCTCTTTGGCACAACTCGTAGCCGGTCATGCAAGTGCAGACGGCGTGGCCAAAAACCAGCCCGCCAAGCTCGCTGCTCTGGAAGGTCACTTTGAAAAAGAAGCTCCGGCAGACCTGTATTTATTCGGTTGGGTAGATAAAGAAAGTCAGGAAGTTAGCGGACTCGCAATACCCGGTGGACTTTCATTTTTAATAGACCAGGATTTTGAAACCCCGGTAACCGGGCTCAATGCGTTTCCTGAAGATGAGCGGCCGTCGCAGATCAACGCGGTGTTTCAGTTTTACCATCTGATGATTGCTATTGGCATGTTTTTAATAGCCCTCAGCCTCTATGCGTGTTATTTGCTTTGGCGGAAGGAACTGTTTAATAAACGTTGGTTATTATGGGTGTTTGTATTTACCGCCCTGCTTCCGCAGATTGCCAATCAGGTAGGTTGGTTTGCTGCTGAAATGGGCAGACAGCCCTGGGTGGTTTACGGCTTATTACGTACCGATGAAGCCTTTTCGCAAGCGGTATCGGCCAATCAAATTCTGTTTTCACTCATTCTTTTTATGGCAGTTTATAGCCTGTTGTTTGTACTGTTTGTTTACCTGCTGAACAAAAAAATTAAGCACGGCCCTTATGAGGAAGCTCAGGATGACGACGACAATCGCCCCCTGACTAAAGAAATTTCACAGGCAGTAACCGGTTAAACGTATCTTATGGAAACATTTTTAGGAATAGATTATCCCACCTTGTGGTTTCTCGTTGTAGGCGGGCTTTTTTCGGGCTATGCCATATTAGACGGCTTTGATTTTGGTGCCGGGGCCTGGCATTTGTTTTTTAAGAAAGAACAAAGCCGGCGTATTGCCCTCAATGCCGTGGGGCCGGTTTGGGACGGCAACGAAGTATGGCTGGTAATAGGCGGTGGGGCACTTTTTGCGGGTTTCCCGGTGATGTATGCCACCCTCTTTTCTTCACTCTATGTGCCCTTTATGTTGTTTTTGGTATTTATCATCTTTAGAGCCATAGCAATTGAGTTTCGCGGTAAAGAAGCTATGCTGTGGTGGCGCAGGCTATGGGATGTGTGTTACAGTGTTTCGAGCATTATGCTTGCCTTTTTACTGGGTGTCGTGATGGGAAATGTGCTACAGGGAATCGCCATAGGTCCCGACTATCAATATGCCGGGGCTGGTTTTTTTGAATTACTTAATCCGTATGCCTTGATGACGGGAATCACCACCTTATCCCTATTTATGGCTCACGGCGCCATCTATTTACTTTTAAAAACCGAAGGGCGTCTCTTTGCTAAACTTACCTATCTCCTTAAAAAAGGTATGATCTTTTTTATGGTGAGTTTTGCCATTACCTCTTTGTATACGCTGCTTTATATTCCGCACCTATCTGATGATTTTAAAAGCAATCCCTGGCTGTTTGCAATACCGGTGCTCACCTTTATGAGTATTGCAAACGTGCCGCGCCTGGCCAGTAAGCGCAATTACAAAATGGCTTTTTTATTTTCTTCACTTACCGTAAGTCTGCTTATGGTATTAGTTGCGGTAGAATTGTACCCCAACCTGCTTTTTTCTACCCTTGACCCTGAATACAGTCTGGATATTTATGAGGCTGCATCTTCAGATAAGTCATTGGGCATTATGCTGCTTTTTGTACTCATTGGCGGGCCGCTGGTGCTGGGTTATACCTTTTTTGTCTATAGAACGTTTAGGGGTAAGGTACAACTGGATGATCACTCATATTAACGCATATACTCCTGCCATTCTACAATGAGATACTTTTCTTTTCCGGTTTTCTTCAGGTCAAAAAAACCCTCAATTCGCCTAAATGAAGTGAATCTCATAATCTGGCCTATTTATAAAATACCCCGGCTTACTTAGCACAAATTTACACTTATTAGCGTTGTTCAGATAAATGGCACTATTGAACATCCTACTAGAGAGAGTAGCTCTTAAAATACGATTCAAATAACCTAAATTATGTAGATTAATAGTGTAGAATCCCAAAATAAAAAAGGCTTCTGCTTAAAAAGATGCAACCCGAGTATGAAGGCTTCTTCACTATTATTCCATCATTGTGGCTTCAATCCATTTAGTTTTCCAGTCAGTCGGAAATCTACGGTCTTTACGACATTTCTCAGGTATTTTATACATCCAAGTCTTTTTAAACAATGTGTCTGATTTAAAAATCTTAATTATATTATCAGAACTATTTTTCACAATTTTATCTCCTATGTAAAGCTCATCCATGACTAAACTATTTGTAGGAGAAATTGTATCAATACTGTTAATCACAAAATGTGTAGGTTTCATATTCTCTCTTGGTGAAAAAGTACTTGTAACAATCCCTATTCTCTCGTGTTTAATATTCTCAACCAATCTATTAAAGCTCTTTTCATAAGACAATGTCTCACAACCAATAAACAATAATGATATACACAAAAGAGCAACTATTCTTTTCATATTATTTTTTTTAAATCTTAAGTTTCTCGACCAAAATAAGGCGTTTGAAATTTAAAAAAACTTCTGCCAATAGCAACAGCTCCACCTAAAGAACGGTTTTTCCAAGTCCAAGTAGAACGTTAATATAATTTATCTGACGTGTTATTAACGTTTTGCCAAACTATAAGAAACACCACAAAGCAATTTGAAATTCCATACCCATTTTACCTCCCATCAAAACCTATAAACCATTGCCAGTATCTGCAGATCCTGAATCCCGAAGCGTCGGGACTACGGATTTTCTTGCGCTGTTTTGTACTTGCTAAGTTTTAGGCTAAATTTCAGCAACGGTTTATAGCCGAGCCGTTGTGCATAATTATGAAGAACATCCAAATTTTAATAATATTTCTGTTTTCAATTGGTATTTATGCGCAAAACATAAGCAGAATAAATACAGATTTAAAACTATCTGACTCTCTGACTCTAGATTCTGAAATTCGAATCTATGCTGGTGGCGGAATAACTAATTACTCTTCCCTTTTTAGAATGTACAAAGATAAATCGGGCAAATGGACAGCGAAATTTTACCAACATTACGCAAAGGTCTCTGGACAAACACAACTACGGACTGAAAAGCAAACTCTAAAATCGGAAAATGCTATGGAGTATGTTTGGAATAGTATTTTACGCACCAATGTTCAGTACCTTCCGAATATGTCTGAAATAAAATATAAGATGAGAGAGCGTGGAAATGTTGAGCTGATAGATGGAGAATATCAACTAATGTGGAAAGCTAAAGAAATTATGGATGGAATTGGTTATAAAGCTCAAATCAAAGCAGATAAAAAATTCCACGAAGTTGATTTCGGAAATCCAGAAAGTTATTTAAAATATTATCCTGACGTAGATGAATTAATATATTTCAATGAACTTTTAGACTTAATAAAAAACGAATTTGGAATATGGAAAAAATAACTATGCACAACACCGGTAACCGTTGCACAAGCCTCTAATTCTTAGAAAATATCACTTATTAAAACCGTTATTAAGCGGTTTTCTCGTTTTAGATCATTGGTGAACTTGCGAAGTTTACATAGGTTAGTAAGGCTTTAAATGCTTCTATTGGGCTTGTTTTTTGTCTAAAATTCAAGCCAAGCGTCCCTGCCCCACTTTTGGTGCGCTTTTCAATAAATTTCAGGTACTTCTTGAGCTTATAGGCGATGGCGGAGAGCTGCATGCATTTGTTGGCTTGTTTTATCCTTCGATAGCAATTGTATTGCGGAACCCGCTCACACAGCCGGAAACTATTGAAGAGCTGCTCTTGATATACTTTCTTTCCTTGCATACCATGAAATTACAACTCAATTGCAAATCAAAGGTAAACCGTATGTTAGCTTTTTGCTAACTTGTGCAACAGGCAACAATATATAACCGCAATTACGGCAGATTCGACTCTACGTCCGAATCCACTGTCAATTGTAAAAGTCAGTGCCAAACCGAAAATTAACGCGTATTAACCTGTAAATAAAGGCTATACAAGACCGTTGGCAACCACATAGAAATTAAAAGAATGAGTAAAAATATCATTACCATACTAATTTTTTTGATAGGAATTAATCAGCTTAAATCACAAGATGCTGGACAAATTGTAATCGGCACAATACATTCACTTAAGTCTGATATTTTGAATGAAGACAGAGAATATTGGATTAATCTTCCTGATTCATACAATGATAAAGAATCATCTTATAAGAGATATCCAATTCTTGTTATACTTGACGGAAATATACACTTTAAAGCCATTTCTGGCATTGTCAACTATATGAGTTCTGATTCTTACAGAAACGGCAGAATTCCAGAGATGATTGTGGTTGCTATTCAAAATGTAGATAGAAGACGAGATTACACCCCAGATAAAATCATCACAGTTAGAGAGAATAATTCTGGCGGTGGAGATCTTTTTCTTAGCTTTTTGGAAGATGAACTTTTACCTGAATTAGATAAAAATTTTAGGACTTCACCCTACCGAATACTTTTTGGGCATTCTTTAGGGGGGTTATTGGCCACTCATGCATATATGAAAGAAAAGACACTTTTCAATTCGTTTATTGCTGTTGATCCAAGTTTTGGAACATGGGACTCAGAAACCATGGACAAAAAGTTAGATGCCCTGACCGAACAACCATTTAAGCGATTTATTTACATAGCTACTGCCAATTGGGGCAAAAGAAACATCAGGAATCGTGATCGTCATATACGATTTTACGAGTCATTAAATAGTAAGTACAAAGGTAAATTACCTGCAAAATTAGAATACTTTGAAAATGAAGACCACAGCTCAGTTCCAATCATTGCTTTTCATAATGGAATCTCAACAATTTTTGAAGGCTATGGAATCTCTTATCGTGATGTGGAAGATAAAGAGCAATTAATTCAACATTTTCATTCACTTTCTGAACGACTTTCATGGGATTTTCCTCCTCCCGAATATCTTGTAAACCAATTAGGTTATCGAATGCTGCAAAGTGTAAATAGTAAAGACCAATCCAATGCATTGGATTTTTTCATCTTGAATGTGAAAAATTACCCGAAATCATCCAATTCCTTTGATAGCTTAGGAGAAGCTCAAGAAACATTAGGTAATACTCAAAAAGCAATCGAAAACTATAAAAAGTCTCTTGAACTAAACCCCGACAATGAACACGCCAAAATGAAAATTAAAGAATTAAGCAAAAACGAATAAATACGATTGGTACTATTGGCTATAGCACGTATTGGATCATGTGTTAAAATGGAAATAACTACAATAAACCACCTAACTGCTTTATAGAAAAGTAAGTGTATTCTAATCTTTCACTGGCAATAGCCAAGGGCGCTACAAGTTGAAATGACCCAAACAGAGTTGAATGAATAGAAAAATTTTAATACAAATCCTTAGAGTTTTGATTCTGTCGAACTGTAAACAGAATGACGGAATTGAATACTCATTTGAGGATGTTTAAGTAAATAAATCTAACTCGTATTTGACTTTGCCATTTGGAATTGAAAAATTAAATCGACTCTTACGAAGAAGCATTTTATATTTTATTTATTCTAACAAAAGTTATGTTGCCCTATTGAGAAGAAGAAGTGCAACGCTGGAGTTACCTGAAAACGAAAATTCTGAAACTCACCCAGGAGAGCAATGTGTTACCTCAATCCAAATTGTTTAGGGAAATGTAAGCACAGAACGGAAGAGGGTAAATTTAATAGAGTAAAAGACTTCACAAGTGATTTTTATAAATTTTGCCTAACTTATTTTTAGAAGGTCGATTAGCAAACAGTCATACTAAACACGCTTCTTTTTTCAGCCCCGCTTTTAAACCGACTTGCTTATTCATTTTGTAGAAAACAATACTATGAGTAAAAAATAGGATTAAAGGACGCCAACTCTATCGGAATTGGTGAAATGGTTAGCGGCGGAATTTTCGCATTTCTTGGTCTCGCGGTTTCGTAAGCAAAAGGAGGTACGCCGGTAGCCTTCGCTTTTGCTGGTCTCATCGCCTTGTTAACTGCATATTCATACGCTAAACTTTCAAAAAACCGCAATGATGACGGTACTTTTGAATTTGTAAACAATCATTTTGGTGAAAGTATATTTTCAGGTGGTATCAATAATCTTCTTTGGCTAAGCTATATTGTGATGCTGTCATTGTTAATGACATAGGCTATAAAAAGCATAACGAATAAGAGTCAAAAAGATGGATACACACCGCAGCAGGAATTCTGTGCGTTTTGGCGCTCTTCACCTTGCTCATTCAACAATTTGGTGATAATAAAATCGGAGTACTGGTTTCTGTGAGTATTATACTTTCCTCTTAATTATTGAATTGATCTATCAAAAAACACAGGCAAACCAAGCCTAAGTCTCCTATTTTGGCATCAGCAATGAGTCAAAATCCTGCAACTGAAATTTTAGCCCTATTTTAGTGCGAAAATGCCAAGGTATGTCTGCAATGCAACCCCCGGAAACTTATAAAAAACAGGAGTACAATGACTTTGGTCTGGGCGAAAAGGCCACTTCGGGCCATTATCGCGTACTTAAAAAAGACGGTTCGTTCAATATTCACAAAGACAACGTGCCTTTTCTCGAGCGATTGAATTTCTTCCATACCCTGGTGACGATGTCCTGGCCGCGCTTTTTGCTGCTCGTGGGGCTTACCTACTTTTGTACAAACCTCCTCTTTGCCTCAATATACGTGAGTATCGGTACCGAAAATTTAACCGGGATAAACGGCATCACGCCTTTTGAGCGTTTTACCGAAGCTTTCTTTTTTAGCGCACAGACCATTACAACATTAGGTTATGGGCAGGTGGCACCACTAGGTATTCTGGCTAATATTGTAGCTGCAACCGAGTCTATGCTGGGGCTGTTGGGGTTTGCACTGGCTACCGGTTTAGTTTACGGACGCTTTTCAAAACCTGCAGCAAAATTGAAGTATAGCGAGCAGGCTGTGGTTGCTCCTTATAAAGACATTAATGGTTTTATGTTTCGGGTGGCAAATCCACATGGTAATCAATTGCTTGAGGTGGAAGCTAAAGTTTCACTATCTATATTACGTGAGAATTCAAGCCTACGGGATTTTTATGAGCTGGAATTAGAACGCTCTAAAGTTGTTTTCCTTCCGGCGGTTTGGACCATTGTTCATCCCATTTCCGGGGACAGTCCATTCTTAAAATTCAAAAGAGAAGAACTCGCGATGGGTGACATTGAGATTATTGTCGTGATTAAGGCTTTTGACGAAAGCTTCTCGCAATCGGTTTATTCCCGCTCCTCGTATAAGTTTGATGAAATCAAATGGGGTGAAAAATTCATTTACCTGATGTCTCACAAAAATGGCAGAATTGCAGTAGATCTGAGTGGATTAAGCACTACAGAAGATGCTGAGCTAAACGCTTAAAGCCTCGCTACTTCAAATCATAAAACCTTAAGATAAAATTAAAAGTATCGCAGTTTAGAATTGGTAATTTCAATGGCTAAATGCTTCCGGCGGTTTAAATGCCATCTATGAGAAATACATTACTTCAGTTTATTTACAAATTAGGCCGACTGCTGCGCGATAAATTTCATCAGTACAACCCCGGGCTGCCTTATCTAATTACCATCCTTGTTGCTTTGGTTATTGTAGTCTTTGGTATCAACCTGTTTATTGAACTTACCGATACGCTGGAATCTGATATGCTGAATGCCTGGGATGCTCGAATTACAGATTATGTTCTCTCCTACCGCAATCCTGCACTTACCAGGTACTTTATTTTTGTCACAGACGTGGGGGATTTGTACGGCTACTTAACCATTCTGGTAATCGCTACAATTCTATCGTATTTTGTCTTTAAGCAATGGAAGTACGTTCTGCAAATTGTACTGGTACTGGCTTTAGCGTCCATTTCAAACGTAATTTTAAAACGCTTTATAGATCGCGCACGCCCCAGTATTGAACATCTGGTTACCGTAGAAACCCTAAGCTATCCCAGCGGCCATGCGATGAGCGCTATGGCTTTTTACGGCTTTCTTATTTATCTGGTTACCCGTTTTAGAATTAACAAGCTTCTAAAAGTACTTTGCATCACGGTTCTGGTGCTTTTTATTCTAAGCATTGGCATCAGTCGCATCTATCTGGGTGTACACTTTCCGTCAGATATCGCTGGTGGCTTTATCGCCGGTTTTATCTGGGTTATTTTCTGTATTCTGCTTTTTAATGTAATTGAGATGTTCCGCAGAGATCCTAAAACCTAGGCCTGTAAACAGGCAGTTATTATACTTGATAAATTGGAAGTCCTAATTTTGTTCTTTTCTTTGCTTTCGCGAAAGCTTAAAACGGATACCCAATAGCGAAATTAAGTATCGGATTACTCACATCCCACGACCAACGTTTCCCCTGTGCTAAACTGGGATCGTGAAAAGGAGCCGCAAGATCCAACCGAATTACAAAATTCTGAATATCTACGCGCATACCAAAACCTCCGCCAATACCAAGTTCACTGATAAAATCACTGCCAAAAGTATCCCCTTCCAGAGCTTCATTATTAGTCGTGTTCCACACATTACCGGCATCTACAAATAGAGCTCCCTTAAGAATATTTACAATAGGAAAACGGTATTCGAGATTAGCTTCTAATCTTAAATTTCCGGTCTGGTCGTAATAGCTGTTATTATCGGGCTCATACGTACCCGGGCCTAGAGAGCGGGTTCTAAATGCCCTTACGCTATAAGGTCCGCCCGAAAAGTACTGCTTGGTATAAGGCACCACTTCCGAATTGCCGTAAGGCACACCCAAACCGGCAAAAAGCCTGGTCGCGATGGTTTGATTACTGAAGTTGAAATGGTATCGCACATCAGCATCCAGGCGTGCATACTGGGCGTAATCGAGACCAAAAATACTCTGAGGCTTATCGCCACTGGCAAACAAGCTCAGGCTGTTTCCGGCCGTATCAAAATTGGTATTAAAATAAATCTGATGGGTTTTGCCGGCATCAACCATTCCGTTATAAATAAAAGAGTACGTAAGGCCTGAAATAAACTGCTGCTCAAAACTGGTTTGTAAAAAGGGATTAGCTTCTAAGATGGCATCAAACTCAGGAGTGGTATTGGCCAAAGAGACATAGTTTATCGCCACCGGATTTATCTCATGGGTAACATATTTATTAGCCTGCCATATATAACCAAATTTACCTTCAACCGAACCCAGTGTAAACAATTGTGTACGGTTAAGATAAGCCACACCTAATTCCATTTTTGTTTTGGGAATATCGTATTTAAAATAATCCTTTGAGATGTCAATAGGAAACAGCATTCTCGGGAAAATCAAGGTTCCGTTTAAACCCAGCTGGATGCTCGAACTCCCGGAATTATTTCCGGCACCACCGGCCTGAACTTCATAACTTCCGTCTAAAGAAATATTGAGCGTCTCCCCGCCTTTAAACAGATTTCGGTTCACAAAAGTGAGCCCCAGACCGGGACCCGTAAACCCGTTTGACTTGGTTACCGCTTTTACCTCAGCGCGCACAGCCCGTTTATTTAAGGGCGAAAGAAAAATATTGGCTTCCAGTAATCCCAGACTATCATCTGCCGCATCGGTTTCCAGCTCGTTGTAGCGTATGTTTACAAACTTATAAGCACCAATAGAACCCAATCTGCGGCTAGTGGCCTTCGAGGTCATCGGACTGTATAAATCGCCTTCTTCTAGCAAAATAAAGGGGTCGAGACGCTTCGGTTTGAAGAAGGTTTCCCCTTGTATAAAACTCTTCTGAGCAAATCGTGTGGTGTCTAGTGCACTGCTGTCTAATTCTACCGTATTATTGGGGTATACATTGACTTTGGCAATTTTATAAGGAATTATTGATTTTTCAGGCACATCTTTTTTAAGTCTCAAATACAGATCAAAACGCTTATTTCGGTACTGATTGGTATCGGTCTCAAAAATTAAAAACGCCGAATTAAAATTGTAATAACCGCGCTCTTTTAAATACCCATCAATACGTTCCCGCTCTGCCTTCATAGCGCTGAGATCAAAACGCATATCTTTTTTAATAAGACTTTCAGAAAGGGAGTTTTTAATAGGATTGTAAACCATCAGCGTATCGGTGTCGAGCTGATAGGTTTTGAGACGGTAAGGCTTCGACATCCGCAAGCGGTAAATGGCTTCAGCTTCCTTATTGGTCGTATCGCGCACAATCTCTGAAGTGGCTACACTGTAGAAAAAGCCTTTATTCTCGAGACGATTCAACAGAATTTGCTCCATCTCGTAGGTCTGTACATCGGTATCGTAAACCGGTTCCTGTCCAAATTTTTTATTGAGGAAGCGATTGATGAACCCCGGTTTTTCCCGGTTTGCCTTATAGTGAAAATATACACCGGGATAGCCTCCTAAAAAGCTACTCACGGGATCTGGTCTTAGCGCTGACTCCAGGTCAAGCTGTATGTTATCAATATCATTAACCACAGAATCTGGTGTTAGCTCTACCCGTTGGTCTGTAAACAGAAATTTATCTTCCGGAATAAAGCGCTCTACCGAGCAGCTGTAAAGCATAAAACCCAGTATGAGAAGAACAGTGAACTTGCCAGTAATTTGTATTTTATAGTTAGTTCTTATCATTCTCTTCTTCTTTTTTTGCCGGAAACATCGACTTCCAAAGCTCTGTAAACTTGTTAAACTCCTGCGTAAATAAAAGCGAAATACCGTTCACTATAATTTGCCCGTCAACGACGTTCTCAAACTGACTGCGACGATAACCTCTAAGGCGATAGCGACCATCTTCTGTCAATAAATACTCTATACTTACATTACCTACTACTGGGGCCGTACCGCCATCTGCATTAGTATTACTGCCCTGCAGGTCTACATTGCTTCCTACGCTAACCACTACTCTATCATCAAAGAGTTTTTTCTGTGCAGCGATGTCTAGTGTTGTCCGTTCACTAGGTGAACTCCCCTGATAATCGGTGTAGCTGTCCAGACCAAAATTTAAATTGAAACCGGTATCTCCTAAAAGCTTATCTGAAAACAGGTTTAACTGATCTGAAATCGCATCGTTTAGGTTATCACGCGCAATGGTTGCCGTTCCTCCCGCGCTTCCGTCACTGGATGCTGAAGGGAAAAACCGATTGAGTACCAAAAGGGAAAACACCTGTTTATTGAGTTCATTTTCCTGCTGATTAAGTTGTTGTACCCGGCTGTACACCTGCCCTCCTACTGCACCACGGCTACCTTCCGGAATATCCAGATTAAACGAAATAACCGGCTGCATGAGTTCGCCATTGATATTGATGTAGACTCTAAAAGGAACCTCCTGGCGATACTGGCCCTGCGTACTGATGTCTGCTCCACTCGTCTGCGAAGCCATAAGCCCGCTTGCTGAAGTTTCAACGCTGTAGTAGGCCTTGATATCCAGGTCGGCATCAAAAGGGTCCCCAGACCACGTTATGCGGCTATCAGGTGCCAAATCAAAACGGCGTTTAACCAACCCGTATAAACTCATTTCATAATGCCCGTCTGTAACATTATAGCGCCCGCTCAGAGTCATTCTTCCGTTAGGATACATATCAAACTGAAAATCCCCGGTACCCGAAACCTGAAAGTTATCACCGGTTTGTTCATCAATAACTAAATTGAATGTAGCGCCCTTTGCTATACTCAGCTTTGCATCTACGCCAAAACCAGAAACGGTATACGACTTTTCTTCAGAATTGGTTAAGATCGCATCTGGATTTTCCTTATTCACAAAAATCACAACACCATCTTTTGACTCAATCTGTACCTCCGAAGGTGGAACTACATAGGTTAGATCGGTCTCCGGTTTAACGGTTAGATCAAGATCAACTTTTGGCAGATTGAGATCACCGGTTATGCTTGCGTTTGCATCAAAAACAGCCCTGCCGTAAACCAGGTCAAAATCGTCTTTTGTTGAATTTAGTGCTTCAAAGTTCGTTGCTTTGATATCTAAATCGAAGGTAGGATTTACAAAACTTTCGGTGCCCACTTCCCCATTTACTACCAATGTATTGGAACTGGAATCCAGTATTTTAAAATCTGAAAAATACAATGCGGTATTATCAAGTTTAATGCTTTCGTTAGCTAAAAGAAACGGAGCATTGAGTTTGGTTACTTCAAACTTGGCCTGATCAAAATTTAAAGTTCCTTCGTAATTGGGCTCTGCGGTGGTACCGGTTAGACTCAATTTACCGTTGACCGTACCGGAAGCATTGCTGATTTCACCCACTGAAAAGTTCTCAAGAGCCTTCATTTGTAAGGAATTGATATCGAGATCCAGATCAATTTCTGCCGCGGTGGTGTTAGTACGATAGGTTCCTGTAAGGTCCAGATCGGCAACGCCTTCTTTAACACTCATATCAAAATCATAAGCTGTTGAACTGATGGATTTACCATTCGCGGTAAGGACACCCATATCGGTCCCCATTACTTCAAAATCTACAATCTTAAGATCGGTGACCATTCCGGGGGAGGTTGTAGGTTCTTCTACGGCAAAAGTACCGCTCAACTTACCTTTTGCCAGACTTTCATCAGGATTTAGAAAACTGGTTATGGTCGAAAGTTTAAAATTATCAAATTGTACGCCCAGATGCTCTTTAGATACCCGAGGCAAGTTGTTACCTGCTTCTACCCTCTGGTTGTTGTAGCTTAGAACAAAATCAGTAAACACGGTATTATTTTCCCGGAAGGCAATGCGGTTGTTCGGGTTTACATCCCAGGAGTTTTTATTTAAAATCAATTCTTCAGGCAGAATATGCAGCGTGACGACATCATCCTGCAATTCGATCTCTGAAGCAATATGCATCAGGCGTTCGTTTTTGTGCATAGAACTAAAATCAAGAGCCAGCTTACTATTTTGTAGAGCTCCCTCGAGTCTGGTATTTTGAAGATCAACAGGCCCGGCTATCAATTCTTTTAAACCAAAGTCAAAATTTAAATGCTCAGCATCAGAATTCACGGTAAATGCGAGGCTGTCGATGGTATAGCCGTTATAATTGATATAGGGTAAATTAATGTCCGCATTGAGATCACGCTTGAGTTCATTAAAATTAATTGCAATTTGTACGGTGTCAAGCTGCCGCAGGTTGGGTACAAAAACTTCATTGAGAATAGGAGCTTCGTGAACCGTTCCCCGCACACGAATCACAACCGGGTCTGCAATGGTATCCATATTGGGATTGGTATCCAGATAACGTCTAAAATGATTTTGAACCGCTGAAAGGAAACGCCCCGGACTCGTATTGGACTCCAGGTCTAATTCTAAAATTCGATTTTGGATGTCTACCGAAGTAGTATCAGGCTTAACAAATGCATTTACTGAAAGGTCTCCCAGTTGATAGGCTTCATCATCGTAAACAGCCACTCCGCGGGTTATTTCTGACTGAACTTCATAGTCGGTCGCTGTTCCTTTAAAATTAGCCTGAAGATTGAATGCTGCTTTAATATTTTGCTTTACCAAACCTAGCTCTTGTAAATCAGCACCAATTAAATCAAGATTTACCCGCGCACTACTTGCTACCGAATCGAGTTCTACATCTGCATTGAGCTTCATATTCAGGTTGCTGTCTTTATACGCCGAAGTAAGGGTGCCGATTCCATTTTTAAACTCACCGTCAAGTTTCAAATCCTTAAAGGTGTAGTTATTATAGCCTAAGCTGTCAATCTGTGCGGTAAGGCTTGCATCAAGATCATTTAACGTAGCTCCCGAGCCTTGTGCATCAAGATTAAAACTAATCTGACCTAGGCTTTCATTTTGTAAAAGACTGCCCAATTGTATTTGTGAGCCATTTACTTTACCCTCAAACTCGATAGTGTCTCCAAAAGCCAATCTACCATCTAATCCCACTTGACCTTTGCTGGTTTCCAGTTTGCTTTTAGTAAGCAATCTACTGTCGGTTCCCTTAAGCGATCCGTTTAGCTTTACATCTTCAGGCAATGCGACACCAAGTTCTTCTTCATTAATAAACTTATTAATATCACTACGTGAGCTCGTAATGCGGTAATCGGGGAAGTTGTAGGCTAATTCCTCGGGCTCAGTTAGGTTGTAAACCGTACCTCGCAATCTGACATTGGTAGCATTACCCCAGTTGATTTGAGCTGTATTAATGTCGAGAGCTGAAAGGTTTCCGCTAGCTGAAAGGTTTCCGGTAACCGGGCGTCTGCTTAGCGTAGCAAGATATTCATTAGAGCGCAGGGCCGGCTGAAACTTAAAAATCGTATTTAAATCTGCGACGATTCGATCTAAATTGAGATTGAGTCTGGCATTTCCCGGCTTTTCAATAAAGTCTGCCAGTGAAGTGTAACTCAATTGTGAAGAGCCTGAAAGTTCATTTCCATTCAGTGCTAAATTAAGGTCTCGAATATTTAAATTTTCATCAGTTGCTTCAATTTCAAAGCCAAGCGTCTTTAAGTCAATACCTGAAGCTTCCTGAAAATTGGCACTAGCTACAGTTGCTGTTAGGTTTCGGTCTTTAAAATTAAAATTAGGAATCTCAAGATTCAATTTAGATAGTGCAACAGCATTGGGGTTAAATTGACTCGAGGAAATCTGAGCTCCATCTAGTGTATACGTGAAATTTGTATTTCGAAGTTCTACATTTTCTGCGTTGACCACCATTTGAGGCCAACTGAAAGGAACGGGTTCCTGAGCATTTTGCGAAGCCTTTTCTTGCGTTTCTAAGTCGAGATTTACAATACTGTTCTCCAGTAAAAAACCATCAATAGTATAGTTCTGGTCTTTTAGATTTAACTGCGGTACCGATGTAACCAGATTCCCTACATCAGCTTTCAGAGCAATACCATCAGGCTGTGATGCGTAATCAACATCAACATTATTTATCGTGAGGCTGCTTATACGTATCTGAGGCATCGGTGCAGCTGTAGTGTCTGCACTTTCAGGAAATGGCTTTGTTTGCTTGTAGAAAAGGGATGTGTTACTAAGACGTACATCCCCCACATCAAATACAAATTGATCCAAATTAGTCTTATCTACGTCCAATTCAAGTTCATCAAGTTTTAACCGGGCATCAATACCGGCAACATCATCTTTAAATTTCAAATCGAAATTCTCAAAATCAAAAGTCCCCAGATTAAGTTCTAAAGCTGTGGTATCTTGTGGTGTTTGCTGTACTGTAGTGGTATCTGAAGCAAAGGCATCAACTAAAAATTCATAATTAAAGCCTGAAACAGAATCTTTACGAATGATGTTTGCCTTTAATCCGTTCCAACTTACGTCATCAATACTAATCGGTCCGCCTTTAATTAATGACCACAACGGAATATCTGCCTCCAGGTGTTTGCTATAGACCAGCGTATCGCCTTGCTTATCTTCAAGATATAAACCATCTAAAGAAAGGTTACCACCAAATGTGATAAAAAGGTTATCAATCTGAACTTCGGTATTGGTTTTTGATTTGATGTAATTTACCGCCTTATCTACCAAAATACCCTGCCCCCAAGGACTGCGCACAAACAAGATGAGTGCTAAAAGTAAAAGCAGTATTACCCCAAAGATTTTAGCGATAATCTTCAGGCTCTTTTTAAAAATCTTCTTGCTTTTTGAAGTCATATACTCCCGGTATCACAACAAATCAATCTGCTGTGTTTTTGAAATGTTAAAAGTACTCTTTCTGGCTGTGCCACTGGCTACACCTTCTATTAAAACCTTGTTATAGTTTTCTTTAAAGGCAGTTAAAAAGTTTCGATAACGGTAGCGGTCTGCTACCTTTAATAAAATTGATATTATGAAAACAGCGAAAAACGAAGAAAAAACTTATAATTCAGATCTTACTCAGCACGACAAAGACATTCTTAATCAGAAGAATATTCACAAAGACGGCGGCGCTGACGAGCAATTGAGAGATCGAAAAAAAGAAGTCGATTTTACCGGAAGTGACCTTGATGTTCCCACTGGTGAAAAAACAACTGAACAAACAACCGGTTTAAAAGATGAAGAAAATAGACTCTACAGTCAGGGCGGAAGCCGAAACAATAACCTTGAGGAACAAAAGGGTGAGTTGTAAATCTGTAGCATAATCAATAAAAAATGGTCTGCAAAAGCAGACCATTTTTTATATCTAATACCTTCAATTTAATTATTACTTTCTTTTACATAGACAAACTGAGCTTCAAAACCGGTTGCAAGTAGCCACTGATTAGAAT
>CEVM01127717.1_pt1 | contig 83054 bp, 81 predicted proteins | sample 531481 | NCBI WGS metagenome assembly CEVM01 (sample SAMEA2623649, study PRJEB7988) | marine metagenome | biome: marine biome (ENVO:00000447); feature: mesopelagic zone (ENVO:00000213) & marine oxygen minimum zone (ENVO:01000065); material: "saline water (ENVO:00002010), including plankton...
GGCAGCGTTTCGTCAACTTTCAACAGGCCATCGATACTACTCAAAATAGTTTGGTATTCAATGAGGTAAGTCACATCATCGAAGATCAAGAAGGGTATATGTGGTTCGGTACGCGGCAAGGACTTTCGAAATACGATCCTCGAACGAAGAAGTTTAAAAATTTTAAATACCAAAAAGATTGTGATACGTGTTTAATCCACCCTGCGGTTACCTTCTTGAAAGAAAGAGGTGAATTTATCTACATCGGTACGGTTGGCGGACTTTCACGTATTCATAAAAAGACGCATAAAATCAGTTCTTGGCGTTACCGGGAAGGAATAGCAAACGGACCAAAACGTACCGCCATTCGTGAACTTGAATTTTTAGACGACGGAAGACTGCTAATCATTTCTCAAGTGGGAATTTCGCTTTTCAATCCCAAATCAGAAACCTTTCATCATATTACCACGGCAGACGGCCTTCCGGAAGATAAATTGCAATCTATTTACAAAGATACCAACAACACCTATTGGATTGGGTGTGAAACGCAAGGACTCCTGAAACTTGCCGGAACCTGGGATGCGCCTAGCTTCGTTCATTATCCGCCACATCCTGAACATGGTCCTTCGCACGGTTTTATTTATGAAATCACGGAAGATCAACACGGCACCCTGTGGCTCGCCACCTTTAATGGAGTGACCTTGTTTGATCCGACCGCTGAAAAGTTCGAGTATCTCTATCACAATCCAAACAATGAAGCCTCCATTAGTTCCAATCAGGTGTTTAACATTCAACGTGATGCACATAACCGAATGTGGCTAGCCACTATTTCGGGCTTGGATATCTACGATCCATATTTAAATCAATTTCAGTATCAATCAGCGATACCCGGGGAACCTAACAGTCTTTCCGGAAATAAAACCTTTTCGATCTTTGAAGATTCCAAAGGTTATATTTGGGTGGGAAATTATGAAAACGGACTGACCATTATTCCGCCAAAACAAAGCGAACAAAACTATCGCTATATTTCGCAGGGGAAGGGTCCTAAAAAGTTATCCGGCAACCAAGTATTAGGAATAGAAGAAGACGATCAAGGTAGAATTTGGCTGGCAACCTTTAACGGGATCAACATTGTGGATTGGCCGGATAGAACATCCGAGTCTTATCGCATTTTTCAACTAGACCTAAGCGCGGTACCCAACAATCCGCATCTATCGCAATATGGTTATTTCGTAAAAAAAGACAACGTTGGCGGCATGTGGATTGGCACACACGGTGCAGGGCTTATCAAAGTTGAAACAGACGGAAGCTTGCAACAATATAGTTACGATCAACGCCCTAATGGAATCGCTGAAAATACCATCCTTTCTATGGAAATTGATGCTGAAAACAGAGTTTGGGTGGGCACTTCAGCCTTGGGGTTTGGTGTCATTGAAGATCAAAAAATGCAAAAGGTCTTCCGAAGAATTCCCGGAAACAAAATCATGGCGCAACACGGTGTTCATGGGATTTTTTTTAAAGATGAAGAGGAAGTAGTAATGACTACCGGTGCCGGAATATTTCATTTTCTGAAAAAAGATGATTTGTTTTCAACAGCCAAGCCAAACTTTAAACAGCTTACTAAAGATGACGGACTTAGCGATAATATTGTCTATACGATGGTTCCAACCGATGCAGACCAATATTGGATAAGCACCGGCAACGGACTGACCAAATGGAACACCAAAACCAATGAATTTACGCCGTACACTAAGATCTTTGGGCACAAACTCCGTGATTTCAACCAAGGAGCTTCCGAATTCACGAAAGATGGAACGCTTTATTTTGGGACCACAGGCATGTTATCGTTTACGCCTTCTACCCTTTTTGAAAATGAAGTGGCACCCATCGTTTATTTTTCAGACCTACGTGTCTTAAACCAACCCATCCCTATTTCCGAAGAACACAGCAATACCTTTACCCTTCCTACTACCCTGCAATATCTTGACGGGTTCTCGCTGAAACCCCAAGACAAGATTTTTTCAATAACCATCTCGAGCGTCAATCACACCTTGCCTGAAGAAACTCAATATGCGTATCAATTACAAGGCTTTGATCCCGAATGGATCTATACCAAAGACCCGGTAATCACCCGGTCGAATCTCGACCCCGGCACTTATACCCTGATGGCTAAAGCGGCAAATAACAATAATGTATGGAGCGAACCTATTGCACTATCCATAGAGATCCTTCCGCCGTGGTGGCGCACTTGGTGGGCCTATGTGCTCTTTGTACTACTAGCGGCAGCAAGTGTGTATTTATTGCTGAAATTACGCTTGCAACAAGAACGAAGATTAGAACTGGCTCGAGCTCAAGAACGAGAGATCTTTCGAAAGCGAAGTTCTCGCGATTTCCACGATGAGGCCGGGACAAAAATTACGCGCATCTCGTTGATCACAGAGCTCGCCAAATTGAATAATAAAGACAATCCTGAACTTCAGGAGCATCTGCTGCAAATAGAAAATAACCTGCATGACCTCAATAGTGGCATGCGCGACTTCATTTGGACCTTAGACCCTACCAAAGACAACGCCTACGATACCCTAACTCGCTTTACGGAATTTGCCGGAAACTTCTGTGAATATGCAGGAATACAGTTTCGGTCGGAACACATTTCGGATGATTTAAAAGAGAAAGAATTGAACATGGCAGAGCGCAGACATTTGCTGCTTATTCTAAAAGAGGCTTTGAACAACAGCGTAAAATATGGAAAACCTACCATCATCGATTGCATTATTGATGCAAAACCCGGAACGTTGAAAGTAACATTGAAAGACAACGGTAACGGATTTGATCCGTTGGCTTCCAACAATGGAAACGGACTCAACAACATGAACGAACGCGCCCAAGCATTGGGGGGTGCCTTGACGATCGATTCGGTGGTGAACGGAGGTACCAAACTTGTACTCACTTTAGAAACTACCCGACTGGGTAATTAGCAACTAACTGATTTTAAGTACCTTTAATCACAAATGACACATGAGCCTTCTATAAAAATTTGTATCATTGAAGACGATGCACTTATCCTAAAATCGCTTCAACAGGTGTTGAATAATGCGGAAGGATATAGCGTTACAGGCACTTTTTTTTCAGCGGAAGCAGCACTGGAAAATCTGAAAGAACACCATCCGGATGTTTTGTTGCTAGACATCGACCTTCCCGGAATGAATGGTATTGAAGCCATTCCGAAGCTACACAAACTACAACCAGAATTAAATATCGTGATGCTCACGGTTCATGAAGAGTCTGAAATTGTATTCTCGGCTTTACGGATGGGAGCGGTTGGGTATTTGGTAAAAGGAAGCAACTCCAAATTCTTATTGCAAGGAATTTCTGAAGTCTTTGAAGGCGGCGCACCTATGAGTCCGTCTATCGCGCGGCAGGTCATTGCTTCGTTCACTGTTTCGAAAGAAAGTAGTTTGAGTGATCGTGAGTTGGAAGTTCTTCAGAAATTAAGCAATGGCACCAATAACAAACAGATCGCCGAAGATCTTTTTGTATCGACCAATACGGTAAAAGCTCATATTAAGAATATCTATAAAAAATTACACGTTCATTCTCGCGCCGAAGCGGTTAGCAAAGCGATGAAAAAAGGTTGGATCTAGATCATTCCTTTCTTACCAGCATCAGTAGCCATCAAAAAGTATCTTATGAAATTCTCTTTTTTATTACTCTCGGTTTGTTTGGCATCTATCGTCCAAGCTCAAGATTTTACAGGAAGTTTTGACCTCATTGTCTCACAACGCTATCAAAATGGCAATGAAAGGATGGATACGCTTTCTTATTACTTCGGAACTGAAAAAACCGCCTTGATCATTCATGCAAAAGGCAATCAACCCGACTTACGACTGGTGTTTCATGAAGCTGATAGTACGATCATCGGACTCTACGAACAGAACGGAAGAAAGGGAGGATATATCCTCCCTATGAATGACAAGTATTGGCCTGCCATGCGATATGCCTTACGCGACTACGGAACCGGCCCCAGAACCAAACTCAACATGACTAATGAGAAAAAAGAGGTGAACGGAATCCGCTGCACCGAAATGCGCTGTGAGAATGACATGTATGATGTTTTATTATGGGTAGCAGGTGAAATTGAACTTAGTTTAGTACAAGTTCTTGCCTACCAAGGAGTAGGCGCGGGTGAAGATATCAGCCATATTGAAATGTTGGATGCTTGCGGTGTACAGGGTTTTGTGATGGAGATGGAGCTTAAAAGCAAAACGGACAAGGCAGATGTCTTGGTGCGCGTTGCAAACATGACAGATACTGTTTCTGATACTATTTTCGACACCCACGAACATCAACTTAGTGATATGCGAAAACTATAAATACGTTGGGGCTTTCCTGCGGAAAGCCCCAAAACCCAATACCTTTCTTTTTAAGAACTATTGAAATTTACAATTTCGAACGATGACACCTTCGAGTCCGGGGGAAGCATCCGGAACAGCATCTGGATATTGAAACACCGGATATCCTTTGACACGGAGCCCTGAGACGATGACGTTTCCGCCATTTCCAACATTCAGCGCATAATCTCGTACCGAAACCTTAACCGTAGCTCCATTCAGGGATACTCCCGAAGGGTTGACCATCACCATTTGTGGTGAGAAGACGTAAGAATTGGGTGTTTGTTGGATCATTTGCGTAGGCTGAAATGGATTGCCGTTTACAATGAAGGCAGGCACTCTGGCCTTCGTAGGATCACTAAAAGTGGTTGGATCACTATAGTCAACAACTGGTTTTTGCTCAGGGTGCAACGGACCGCTAGCACGGAAGATTCCTGCTCCCAACTCTGTGAAGGAAACACCGGAAGCGATGGGTTCGCTCCCTTCAAAAATAGCTTCATGAGTATTTTCAGCTTGAACACGAAGCGTAGGTAAATTGGTAGTAACGTTCAGATCCATGATAGTTTCCTGTCGGTAGGTTCCATTTTTCACAATAATGGTTACAGAACTACCTTTAAGACGTTTTGCTTGTGCCACAGAGAGTGCCTTTTTTAAGGTTGCAAACGGATTGTTTTCGGTTCCTGAATTACCATCGCTTCCGGTGGTAGCCATGTAGATGGTTTCGTCACTATCTGAAGTATCGTCATCATCGTCGACCGGCGTACTATCGGGAATTTCGAAATCGGCAAAAGCAGGGTCGCTGGTATCCACAAAAGCTGGGGTATCACACAAACACAATTCATCAAAAAACACTTCACTACCATCACTGCTCTTAAATTCCATTGCTAATTGCACCGGATTCATACCTGCAGGTTGTCCATTCGGAAATCCTTTTCCCACCAAATACAATTGAATGAACATCTGAGAGGGTTCTAATCCTTCAAAGAAATAGATTGGGATCTTGAAAGGGGTCCAAGTACTCGTACTTTTAAGTATCACTGCGGAAGCCTCTCCGGGACGCACTCCGCCTGCCACTTGTTCAGGGTTTTTAGTGGTTACGAAGGTATTGATCCAGGCTTTATCACCGTTCTTAAAATTGGCTTTGTAATAACCACACAGTGCGCCAAAGGTAGGTTTTATTGGAAAGAACAAGTCTTTCATAAGTGCCGCTTGGTTTTGGGCCATAATAGCGCTTTCGCAATTTCCTTCACAAGTAAACACATATCCGCTAAAGGCACTTTCTCTGATCATTTGTTTGTATTGCTCTGGCATTCGTGCCCAATCAGCTGGCTTTTTTTCCGCAAGGAAATCAGCAATACTCACATTCTTGATTTGGAGTCCGTAGCCCACTTTTCCCGGTACTCGAAAAGTATTCCGAAAGTCGTATCCGGCCATCGCACTGGCACCTCCTTCCTTGGCAGCAATATTTGAACCCGCCCAGTTAACGGCCTTGTCATTGTTTTTCCAGTGTTCGAAATTACCATTCGGGATTTGACAATCTTGTGCATACATTGTAAGAAAACATAGCATGCTAAAGAATAATGTAATTGTTCTCATGATCGATTTGTAATTATTGAATGATAAATTCGGTGCGTCTATTCTTTGCTTTGTTCATAGCTGTATCGTTAGAGGTAACCGGTTCGGTTTCGCCTTTACCTTTGGTGGTAAGTCGTGCAGCCGATACTCCAAAGTCATCTACTAAGGCTTTCTTCACCGAAGCAGCGCGACGTTCTGATAAGTCTTGATTATATGAATCTGAACCATCACTATCGGTGTGTCCCACGATCAGAATATTCTTCTCTGACTCTGAAGTAATGGCTTCTGCAATTTGTTTCAGAACACCATAGGCTTCAGGTTTCAATTGATCACTGTTGTAATCGAACGTAATCGCGGTGGTACTATAACTTCCGGTCTTGAACAATTTTTTACGAGGTTCGGGTAACCCTTCTGCTACCCGAAGATTTGTAATCAAAACAGATTGGTCATCTCCTAATCCATAAGTATCAAAAAGAATGCTTCCAAAATTTTCGCTATCATTTACGGCGCGAGGAGCATCAAAGAATTTTTCACCGTTGACATACATTCTATATCGTTTTCCTTTTACTGAAATGGCTATGTGCATTCCTTCTTTAAATGCCTCTCTAATATCTTTATTGGTTTTACCTGCAGCTAATTCCCCGGCACCTTCGTAATCGATTGATTTTAAATATTGTTCTTTGACCCAGCTTTGATAGGGCGAAAAATAGCTTGAAACATAACGTCTTCCTATTTGCAGCGGTTTTTTACCATCCCCAAAGTATACCCAGAAACCAGCTGTTTGCGATGTATTATCATTGTTAATATTAAATGTTCGTACATCAAATTCGACGGTAAAGTCTTTCGGAAGATCTTTGGGTAGGTCCGGCTCATACCAAGTATCGTTATAAAGCTTTAACCACTTTACTTTCGGGTTATCACTTAGAGTCACCAGTTCTCCAGAGCCTTTTGTATTCCAAAGTTGTGGAAAATCCCCAACCGGATCATCGGAAAAGTCATCAAATATGATCAGCGTTTCTCCCGGTGTCCAGTCGCTTTTTTTATACATTTCAACCGACGTTTCATTGGTGACCGTTACTACTTCAGTGCCGTCATTACCTCCATTGGATCCGGAAGAAGCCCCACCACCAGTAGTAACATTGGGGCGTGTTCCACCATCATCATTTCCAAGAATGGTGTCCATAGCTTTGCCCGTTTCCTCTTCGGTTTTCTTTTCAAGTTTCTTTTCAACAACATCCTCTGCTTTCTTGGTGATCTTTTTCCAAAGCTGCGCGTTAGCAGCTACAGTTGCTACCAAGAAAATTCCGACAGAAAGCAAAAGAGTAGAGAACAATTTGTTTGGTTTCATAATGTAAAATTTTAGCGGGAGTTAATTGTGAGGACAAAGCTATGCCCATCATAAACTACTGTCAATCACCCAACTGGGTAATTTTATCATTTTCTTAACAGCTAGGATTCACAAAAACCGACTGCTTAACTGACTTCGAATCGTTACTTTTGTAAGACTAAAAAACGTACCATCATGGCAACAATCACATTAGGAGGAGAACAGATCAATACCGTAGGACAACTTCCAAAGGAAGGAGAAAAGGCACCTGATTTCTCTCTAAAATCACAAGATTTGTCCACGAAATCTTTAAACGACTTTAAAGGTTCTCGAGTGATATTAAATATCTTTCCGAGTATTGACACCAATGTTTGTGCTACGTCCGTTCGGAAATTCAACGAAAAAGCGGGAGAGCTCGATAACACAAAAATATTATGCATATCAAGAGATACGCCGTTTGCTCAAAAACGCTTTGCCGACGATGAAGGAACCGAGAAGGTGATCAACCTTTCTGACGTCATCGATGGAAGTTTTGGGGACACCTACGGGGTTACCATGACGAGCGGAGCGATGAAAGGCTTTCACTCCAGAGCAGTCGTAGTGCTAGACGAAGAAGGTACGGTGATCCACTCGCAACAAGTTCCGGAAATAGCTGATGAACCCGACTATCTAGAAGCATTAAAAGTGCTGCTCTAATGTGGGATTCCTACCTCGGCAAGCGCCTTAAAGGATTTCGGTACGCTTTCATTGGCGCTATTAAACTTCTCAAGAATGAACCTAGTATTCAGGTTCAGAGCATTATTGCCGTTCTAGTAACCATCGCCGGGTTTTATTTTGAAATTTCTACAACCGAGTGGATGCTGCAAGTGTTGGCTATTGGTTTAGTCATGGGGATTGAAGGGCTGAATACCGCTGCTGAAGAAATTGCTGATTTTATTCATCCCGACTTCCACAATAAAATTGGCTATATCAAAGACGTCGCTGCAGGTGCCGTGTTCTTTGCAGCCATAGCAGCCATTGTTATTGCAGCAATCATCTATATTCCTAAGTTTTAATTTCTCTTTTTTTCGGAAATCACCCAATTGGGTAATTGACAAGCCAACTGCCTGAAAGTAAGTTTGTTCTGATAATTTATTACATTAGAACAACCAAACTTGTCAATTATGAAAAAAGCGATACTACTCCTATTGCTTTCGATTGCCATGCCCACCCTTTGGGCCCAAAATGGCGGAGAAACGGCTCCAATCATGTTTATTTATGATGCCAGCGGTTCCATGTGGGGACAGATGAGCGGAAAGACCAAAATGGAAATCGCTTCGGAAGTTTTATCTTCTTCAATTTCTACATTAGCCGAAGCACAGCAAATTGGATTAGTGGCATATGGGCATCGTCAAAAGGGAGATTGTAAGGACGTGGAAACGCTTGTTCCACTAAACAACGCTTCTAAAACTAGTGTTACTTCGGCGATAAAAAGTATTAAACCGCTAGGCAAAACACCACTCGCCTATTCCGCAGCACTAGTGATCGACCAATTGCGTAAGTCCAAAGAAAAAGCTACCATCATTCTCATTACAGATGGTATTGAATCCTGTGACGGAAATATCTGTGATGTTGTTTCCGCAGCAAAAAAAGAAGGAATCGATTTTAAGTTACATATTGTTGGTTTTGGTTTGAAGGAAAGTGAAACCGAACAACTAAAATGTGCAGCCGAGGCAGGGGAAGGAAACTATTATGACGCGGCAGACGCTACAGGACTAACCGAAGTAATGAATGAAGCCGTGGCAGAAACCATCGATAAACGTGAAGGTAATTTTGGAGTTTTTGCCACGAAGAATGGAGAAGCGATCGATGCTTATGTAAAAGCTTATAAAGCCGGAACAGACGAAGAAATGGGTTCCCTACGAACGTATGGGGAAACCCGCTATATGTATCTTCCGGAGGGTACTTACGATCTTGTGGCCTATCCGCTGGGTAGTAGCGTAGAAGCAATTACCATCACCGGTGAAAAAAGTCTAGAAGATCAAAAAACAGAGCGCACCATTAGCTTTGACGGTGGGAAAATGGCCGTTCTGATTACTAACAACGACGAAGGATGGGACGCTACGGTCTCTGTGCTTAATAAACAGGGAGAACGCATTAGCGGGGGGCGCACCTACGGCCGTACAAAAGAACTGGAAGTCAACCCGGGGACCTACGATCTTAAAATTCAAGCCCTTCAAATGGAAGGAATGCACACGGTGACCGAAATTAAGAATGTCGTTGTTACCGGCGCAAAGACAACTCCTGTGAAATACGACTTTACTACCGGGACGGTTTCCCTGAACGTCTTATGGAACGGAGAAGATATTGATTCGATGGTGACGGTAACCGACCTTGATGCTGCTAAACATGTTGCAGGGGGACGCACCTATAATCGGGGAATTAAATTTCTTCTGAACCCGGGTACCTACGAATTTGTAGTGACACCCTTAGGTGTCAACAAGAGCAAGCCAAAACGCACCTTCAAATACGTACTAAAAAAAGGTGAAAACCATTCTGAAAAAATAACCTACAACTAATGAAGTTACTACGAAAAAAATACATTATTTCCATAACAGCATTCTTGATTATTGGCATTGGGTACGCTCAAAACAGACCCTTGCCCATCGGGTTTTTCGCTCCTCAATTCTCAGAAGGTCATACTCTTTATTTGTACGACGAAGCTTCTTTGTCGGTGAAATTACCCGGACAAGAAAAACCTATTGACAGCATTACATTGAAGAAATTGGGATACAATATGGTGATCGACTATGCCCCACAATGGTTTGAGCCCATCTATGACAAACTAGATTATGGTATCTTTTACATTGGAGTGAAGAGACTAGGCACCGATTATGTTGAAATCATCGCCAATGAAACCACCGGAAAGACCGTCTATATATCACGCCATATCGGGGAGTTTGTTTCTTGGGCTGAATTTTTATTGAACATGCATTCGGTAGAATTTGATCAAGAGGGCCAAAAGGTCTATGACGATCCTAAAATTAAATCGGCCGGGAGAATTTACGACCGAAACACCTTCTTTCGACCCAAATTTGTGGCAGGCGATTGGATGGAAGTAGCCATTCTAGACAACGATTTCAACCCTACCGGAGACACAGGCTGGATTCGTTGGCGCAAAGACGGGCGATTACTTATTCGGCATAACTTACTTTCTTAACATGAAAAAACTCTTGAAGCCGGCGAGCATTGTATTCTATATCCTAACCGCTCTGGTGTTCTTTCTCCTAGGGTTGTTTTTTGCCGGGGCGATCGGCGCAGGAAAGAACCAAGGCTTGGCTGGTGGCGCAATCGTTTTGGGCTATGGAGTATTGTTTGGTGGATTGGCCTTTCTCAGCTCTTTTATCATTGCCTATCATGTGGTTCACAAATGGATCGTTCGGTTGAATTGGATATTGTTGCTATTCTTAGGAATTGGTTATGGCGTTACGCATTATCGCTATCTGCAGCGCAATCAAGAGCAAATGCCTTCCGAAAAAGAGCGTATCGAGAGATCGTCTACAGAACCTATTTCGATGTTGGCTCCGGCCAAGATCAATACCAGAAAGAACTTACTTCCCAAGAAAAAATCGTTGAAAGGTTTAGATGGCGTTGAAATCGGACTCGGATTTTTTAAGCCCAACTTTTATGAGTATCCTCATTGTTATTTCTACGGAAATATCAATTGGGAAAAAGGCGTAGCAGAACACCTCCCGCAAGATAGTATTGCGCTGCAACAGGACCCATCTGGTGGCTTTGTGCTGAAAAGTGCCCCACCCTATCTATGGCCTGAATATCACCATACGCCTCACGGAGAATTTTATTTTAAAGTCATTGCAGAAGGGCATGACTTCGTAAAAGTAGTAGTGAATCAGAAGACCGGGCAAATCACCTATCTCGATAAAAACAAAGGAAAGCTACTTCATTGGCCTGAATTTCTCCTACAGCTAAATGCTATAACACTTTTGGCGGAACACCCGCAATCACTTCGGTTAAAACCACTTGCTCATAGCGGGTTGCTTTCTGAAGCTTATGAACGCCTAATACCGCTAGCGGTGCAAGGGGATTGGCTACAAGTGGCAGTCCGTAACGACAAGCAGCAAACTAGTACGCAGGGTTGGGTGCGGTGGCGGGATCACGAAAAATTACTCATAGCATATCATTTTTCCGACTAAAAAAGCGGCGTCATGCGACCGCAAATCGATTGCCTTTTCAAAATATTTATGTAGCTTGTACCGTTACATTATTGTATTTTTGTTGAAAAACCTACCGATTCCGCATGGCGCGAAAAAAGAAGAAAACCTCTAAAAAATCCACTACCCCACGGAAAAAGATTTCGCTGTCACTTTCAAAACAACAAAAGATTGTTTTGGGTGGATTTTTATTCTTTTTAGGCCTTGCGCTCCTACTTTCATTTTTCTCCTATTTTTTTTCCTGGCAAGCCGACCAAAGTGAAGTAGGCATGGCTACGGCACGTGAGGTCCAAGCCGAAAATTGGATGAACAAATTTGGAAATACGGTAGGCCACTTCTTTGTGTACAGAGGGTTTGGCGTGGCTGCATTTATCTTGGCAGCGCTCGTGACACTCACCGGGGTGTACTATTTTTTCGACTATCGTAAGAAAGCATTGATCAAATTTTGGTTTTGGGGATTACTAGTAATGCTTTGGATCGCTACTTTTTTTGGTTTCTTTTCGGAAAACAATTCACTATTAAGCGGCGTGGTTGGTTTTGAAGCGAACGATTGGCTTCAAGATTATCTAGGACTCACAGGTGCCATACTTGTACTCACCTTCCTAGCGATCGTATATTTAGTGGTTCGTCTGAAACTGACACCTGAGAAAGTAGGTGCAGCCCTGCAAAGAACACGTAAAGAAATTTCTGAGGATTTTGCTTCGGAAACAGCAACTGCTTCCGAAGAAACCCCAGATCAAACCGATTACGAAAAAACGGTGGTAGCTTCTGTGGAAGAAACAGCGCCGGTAACCACACCCATGGAAGTAACTTCCGAAGAACATGATGACATCCCGGAACCCCATTTGAAAACAAGCGACACTTCCGAAGAAGACATCACCATGGAAGTAGAAGAAGCTCCGGAAGAAGAGGCGGTGGAAGAGAACATGAGCAAAAAGTTGGTAGAAGATTTTGGGGAGTTCGACCCCACTCTAGAGTTGAGTAATTTTAAATTCCCTACCATTGATTTGCTCAAAGATTATACGGCAGGAAAAGGAATTACGATCAATCAGGAAGAACTGGAAGAAAATAAGAACCGAATCGTTCAAACCCTGAATAATTATAAGATTGGCATTCAAAATATTAAAGCTACCGTAGGGCCTACGGTTACCTTGTATGAAATTATTCCGGAAGCGGGAATTCGTATTTCGAAGATCAAAAATCTAGAAGATGATATTGCCTTATCTCTTTCCGCCTTAGGAATTCGAATTATCGCACCTATTCCGGGACGCGGCACCATTGGTATTGAGGTTCCGAATAAAAAACCTAAGATTGTTTCCATGCGTTCTGTCATTGCATCACAGAAGTTCCAAAACGCTGAAATGCAACTTCCGCTTGCCTTAGGAAAAACCATTAGCAACGAGACCTTTGTGGTAGATTTGGCTAAAATGCCGCACTTGCTGATGGCAGGAGCCACCGGACAAGGGAAATCAGTGGGATTAAATGCCATCCTCACTTCCCTACTCTACAAAAAACACCCGGCGGAAGTGAAATTTGTGTTGGTAGACCCTAAAAAAGTAGAGCTGACACTTTTCAATAAGATCGAACGGCATTATTTGGCAAAATTGCCGGACACGGAAGAGGCCATCATTACCGATACCAATAAAGTGATCAATACACTGAACTCGCTTTGTATCGAGATGGACGAACGCTACGATCTGTTGAAAGATGCGATGTGTAGAAACATCAAAGAATACAATACCAAATTCAAGAAACGCAAACTCAACCCCAACGATGGCCATCGTTTTCTGCCCTATATCGTACTCGTGATCGACGAATTTGCTGATTTGATCATGACCGCAGGAAAAGAGGTAGAAACCCCTATAGCCCGATTGGCACAATTAGCGCGAGCCATTGGGATTCACTTGATCATTGCAACACAGCGTCCTTCGGTAAACGTGATTACGGGGATCATCAAAGCCAACTTCCCGGCGCGTGTCGCTTTTCGGGTAACAAGTAAGATCGATTCACGCACCATTTTAGACAGTGCTGGGGCCGATCAGTTGATTGGCCGGGGTGACATGTTGTATACCCAAGGAAATGACCTGACACGCTTACAATGTGCATTTGTAGATACTCCTGAAGTTTCAGATATCACCGATTACATTGGCTCTCAGAAAGCCTACCCTGATGCGCATATGCTTCCGGAGTACGTGGGTGAAGAAGGTGGCACAACTCTTGATGATATTATCGAGGAACGTGATAAATTGTTCCGTGAAGCTGCAGAAGTACTGGTGATCGCTCAACAAGGATCGGCCTCTTTACTTCAGCGTAAACTCAAATTAGGATATAATCGTGCCGGTCGCATCATAGACCAACTCGAAGCAGCAGGCATTGTGGGTCCGTTTGAAGGCAGCAAAGCGAGACAAGTTTTAGTTCCAACGATTGAAGCACTAAATCAACTACTACAAAATGAAAGCAATGACAACTAAATGGAAACTTTTTGCCGTGAGCATTTTGATGATCGTAGGATCATTTTCGGCGTTCGCACAAGACGCTAAAACGATGCTCAATGAGGTTAGCAGCAAGGTAAAGTCGTACAACAATATTACGATCGATTTTAAATACAATCTTCACAATTCCAAAGAAGGCGTCAATCAAGATGCGCGTGGTGATGTGATCCTTAGCGGAAACAAATACCTTTTGAACATGATGGGGAGCACAACCCTTTTCGACGGAAAAAAAATGTACACCATCGTTCCTGAAGATGAAGAGGTGACCATCTCCTCTTACGATCCCAATGATGATAAGGCTATTACGCCTTCTAAAATGTTGACCTTTTACGAGAAAGGATATACCTACAAGAAAGATATTGTAGAAAACGTCAAGGGGCGAAAAATACAATTCATCAGATTAACGCCTATCGACAGCAATGCTGAGATCAAAAATATTTTATTGGGCATCGATGTACAGACAAAGCACATCTATAAATTGATCCAAACAGATGCGAAAGGTACCAAATATACACTTACAGTAAATTCGTTTAAAACCAATCAGCCATTGTCAAATACCTTGTTTACCTTTGACACGGCCAAATATAAAAACGAAGGCTACTACATCAACGAGTTGGATTAAGTTCGCTTAGGTGAAAATACTGGATCGCTACATATTAGTGAGTTATTTGAAGACGTTTATCAGCGTCTTCATTATTTTAATGTTCATTTTTGTGCTGCAAACCATCTGGCTATACATTAGCGAACTGGCGGGCAAGGATTTGGATGTTTGGATCATTCTGAAATTCCTTTGGTACGTTTCGCCACGATTAATACCCTTAGTACTTCCGCTCACCATCTTGGTGACTTCGCTCATGGTCTTCGGAAATTTTTCTGAAAAGTATGAGTTCGCTGCGATGAAGTCGACAGGAATTTCCCTACAACGTGCGATGCGAAGCCTCATGGTATTTATCTTGCTATTAGCCATCACTGCCTTCTTTTTTGCCAACAATGTGATTCCCTATTCTGAATATAAGTGGCAGAATTTACGACGAAATATTTCTCAGTTCAAACCTTCCATGGTCATCGCCGAAGGACAATTTAGCCAAGTAGGCGACAACATTAATATCAAAGTAAGCGAAAAGAGCGGGGATAATGATCAGTTTTTACACGATGTGATCATTCATAAGAAAAACCCTAAGAAACCTAGCGGTAATTTTACGGTGATTGTAGCGGATAATGGAGAGCTAGCCAGTGAAGAGGGCAGCAATACTTTATCACTGATTCTGAATGACGGAAACTATTACGAAGATGTTCAAGTAGAAAATAGCCAAAAACAACGTCGGCGTCCGTTTGCCAAAAGCGCTTTCAAACAGAACACCATCAATATTGACCTGACAGAGATTAATAATAAGGACGTCGATAAACAGAACAATATAAGCAGTCATAATATGTATAAGATCAGTGAACTGTTTGTAGAGATCGATACGCTATCACGCTCGTATACTAGGGATATCCAACAATTTGCTGATAATATGTATACACGCAGCGGTGCACTCAAACTTCCGGATAACGAGAACACTGTCCCTATGAAAAGCGAAGAACCGGTCACGATGGTAACAGATGTTCTCAATAAGAGGCGTCAAACCGAGGTGATCAACACAGCACTAAATAGTGTGCGGGGCACCTTACAATCGGTAAAAAATAAAAAACAAGAGTTTAAAGAAACTACGAAGCGCATCAACAAGCATGAGATCGCCTTACATGAAAAGTATGCCCTTGCCGTAGCCTGTATCATCCTCTTCTTTGTAGGAGCTCCTTTGGGGGCTATTATTCGTAAAGGGGGAATGGGACTCCCCATGGTGGTCGCCGTGCTCTTATTTCTTACGTATCACTTTATCGGAATATTTGCGAAAAACAGTGCCGAAGATGGAACCATGCATCCGTTCATTGCTTCTTGGCTTAGTACAGTGATCATGCTTCCGCTGGGAATATGGCTAACCTATCGCGCCACGACCGATCAAGGTGTATTTGATTTTGACAGCTTTATGCAACGTCTTAATTTCCTGAAGAAGAAAGAGGAGGAAGAACCGGAAGGTCCACCCATCATTCTAACCCAACAGGAAAAGGCTTTGATCATGTCAAGAGACGCGACACAACTACAGGACATCGCAAAGAACTACAAGGAACTCGGATATTCAGAAGACATGCATCGCGCTGCCCTAAGAGAATTAAAAAAGAAGGGATACGACGCTCCATGATCTGAGGTTTCATCAGGTGTAGTTTCCTTATCTTTGCAACGTAAAACTGAAAGGATGATCACCACCAATACCGAAAATGCAATTGAGTTAGATACCATTGAAGATGCTATTGCCGATATCAAGAAGGGAAAAGTCATCATTGTTGTAGACGATAAGGATCGTGAGAATGAAGGCGATTTTTTGGCTGCCGCCGAAATGGTTACTCCGGAAATGATCAACTTTATGGCTACGCATGGTCGCGGACTCATATGCGCGCCGCTTACCGAATCCCGCTGTGAAGAACTTTCGCTGGAAATGATGGTGGGAAATAACACCGACCCTATGGAAACGGCTTTTACTATTTCTGTAGATCTGAAGGGACAAGGCGTAACCACGGGAATTTCAGCTTCCGATCGCGCTAAAACTGTAGCCGCCTTGATTTCCGAAGACACACAACCCTATGATTTAAGTCGGCCCGGCCATATTTTTCCGCTGAAAGCGAAAGAAGGAGGTGTCTTGCGACGTACAGGACACACGGAAGCTGCCATCGATTTTGCACGGTTAGCTGGATTACAACCGGCAGGAGTCATCGTTGAGATCATGAACGAAGACGGAACCATGGCCCGATTGCCTCAGTTGATCGAAGTGGCGAAGAAGTTCGATCTAAAGTTGGTTTCAATCGAAGACCTCGTTGCCTACCGTATGGAACACGATTCATTGATCCAAAAAAAGGAAGATTTTACGATGGCGACTAAATTTGGTTCTTTCCGATTACGTGCTTATCAGCAAACCACCAATGATCAAATTCATATCGCGCTTACCAAAGGAACTTGGAAGACCAATGAGCCCGTTCCTGTTCGTGTGAATGCCACTTTAGTAAACAGTGACATTTTAGGAATTCTTACCAATAACAGTGAAAAACAGTTGGACAAGATGTTTCAAGTGATTGAACAGGAAGGAAAAGGGGCCATTGTCTTTATCAATCAACAGAGTCAGTCTCTCAATCTTCTCAATCGGTTGGCCTATCTTCGGAAATCACAGCAAGGAGATACCGTGGTTAAAGCTCCAAGAATTTCTATGGACAACAAAGATTTTGGGATTGGTGCGCAGATCTTACACGATGTCGGAATTCATAAAATCCGACTCATTTCTAACAGTCAGCAAACGAAACGCGTAGGAATGATTGGGTACGGGTTAGAAATTACCGATTACCTACACTATTAACTGTCGGGACAATCAACTTCCTTTGCCAATAATTTACCACTTTCATCGGGTTGATAGCGGTAGCATTTTCCGCCCGGGGTTTTCATGATGACGCCTCGGTGAATGTTATTGATAAAGATATCGCCTTCTGAGATCTCTAACATGCTATGAGGTGTCGTGGTATTGATCCCAACGCCGCCAACGCCGCCTCCGGTATCGCCCGCAATTCCTTCACAATCGTCTCCTACACCATCGCTGTCAGCATCTGCCTGGGACGGATTCGCAATACTAGGACAGTTATCGCAAGCGTTCCCGATCCCATCACTATCGGAATCTTCCTGACCCGGGTTTTCCACATCAGGACAATTATCTTCCGTATCAAATACACCATCGCCATCAACATCTGCTTCCGCGACAGCGCAATACGAATAGATCGTTGCAATTGAATCACAATTGGTATTATTTCCTGAAACTTGAATATTCCCAACCAAATACGCTTCCCCACTCGTTATATCTCGCACCACACAGCATTCATCTAGCAGGTTATTGTTTAATAGATAGAGGTCTGCCCCGTAGAAGGTAATGTTTCGTAACGCCTCTATATCTACAAGCGCATCATTACCTTGGATGTTCATGTCTCCGTTAACAGAGGTAAGGGATTCTAATCCATTTAGACTCGTTAAGCTTACGTTGTATAGTATGATCACATCTCCCAAAATGGAGTTGATTCCGGCCAGTGCAGTGATATCTGTTAACGAAGCATTATCCCTAAGGCGAATTAGCGTTCCCGAAGCTGCAAATCCGAAGCCATTTAAAGAGGCTAACCCGGTATCCTCTATCCATAAATTTTCAATATTAGCTATCCCCAAACTACTTGCATCCGTAAGGTTCAATGAATTAGAAATCCGCAAGGTTTGGGATGATGTTAATCCGGAAAGTTGACTCACATCCGTAAGATCGGTATTATTCTGTAGGTTTAGTTCGGTTACACTTGGGAGACCTTGGAGACCGTCAAGATTTGTGATGGCAGTCGACCGAATTCGTACAACACTAGCATTTGTCAAACTCTGAAGTGCCGAGATGTCGGTAAGTGCAGTCCCGTTGTAAAGATCTATGGTACTGACAGTGCTAAGATTGTCTAAACCACTTAAGCTTGGTATGTTTTGCTCTCCTATAGTAATTGTATTTGTTACCGCGGTAAGACCTTCAAGTCCGGTAAGACTCGTTAGCCCATTGCTGTAGATACCCACATCATCAATAGTACCAGATAACCCGCTCAATCCGGGGTTCAAACTTGTAAGCGATGCATTTGAATATACTCGTAAGCTCGTAAGCGGAGAGGAAATGTTTTGTAATGCATCAATATTTGACAGAGAATTATTGAAGGTAAGAGTGATGCCATCTGTAGTGGTAAGATTTTGTAACCCTGTTAAATTGGGTAGGACGGTACAACGATTTATGATCAAACTGGTCGCTGTGGTAATGGAAGAAAGCGCACTGATATCCGTTAATTGATAGTTATTGCTCAAAGAAAGAGCGCCTCCAAGTGTGCTGATATTTTGCAATCCATTCAGAGACACTCCGTCATATCCGCTGATATCAAGATTGCCGGTTATCGTTGTTAGAAAATTGAGTCCGCTTAGATCGGTCCCACCGGTTATTCTGATTAGCCCATCAACAGTGTCACAAGTCCCGCTATAGGTAGCCACAAAATTGTCAATGGCAGCTTGATTAAAAAAGTACACATCACCCGGTACACAAGTTTGGGCAATACTTCCGAAAGAGGTAACTAAAAAAACAGTAAATAAAAATAGTAATCGTCTCAAAACATTTGGTTTTAAAACACAAATAGATTGCATAGTAATTTGGGAAGTCCAAAACTATGCAATATGAAAGAAGGAAACCTCTATGATTTCATAGAGATTTTTCTGCTGATTAAATCTTTTGAAGAATTTGCTTCATTGTATGGGCGCGTGATCTTACTTCTTCTTCACTCCAGCCAATTTTTACTAAGAAAGAAAGTGTTCTTCCCATCCAATGATCGCTCGCAGAAAAATCGGTGTTCTTCAATTTTTCTAATGCTGTTGAAACAGCAGTAGGCAGCGTTCCTAAACTTTTTCCATCCTGTAGATGTTCCCAACCGTTGATATAATGCCAGTTGTTCGTATACCAGTAAAAACAACCATCGATACCCGCTTCAGAAAGTGCCTTATGGGCTTTTTTTGCTTTTTCTTCGGAAGGAAGGAAAATATTCAGAAATGAATAATTTGCTTCACCGCCCTCCGGAATCCTTCGGAAACTTACACCTTCCACTTCTTGTAGCGCGTCTTTAAAGGTGGTATAATGTTTTTTCTGAAAGTTAAGAATATCATCCAACTTCCGAAGCTGTGCCACACCTACCGCAGCATTCAGCTCAGAAATTCTAAAATTATATCCCAAATGTGGATGTGTTTCGGCACCGCGATCCTTCCCAATATGATCATGACCGTGATCCTGATATTGATCGGCATGCGTTTTAAACTGACTATTGTTTGTGATCACGGCTCCCCCTTCTCCACACGTAATGGTCTTTACAAAATCGAAACTAAAACACCCTAGATCTCCGTAGCTACCTAAGGGTTTTCCATCAAAAGTGCCTCCAATGGCTTGACAAGCGTCTTCCAAAAGCAGTAGATCGTGAGTATCACAAATACGTTTTAACGCCTTTAAATCTGCCATAGAACCGCACATATGCACAGGCATCACGCATTTTGTCTTGGAAGTGATGGCTTTCTCTACGGCAACAGGGTCTAGCGTTAACGTATCGTCGATGTCAACTAATACCGGAATAGCACCAATAGCCATTATGGATTCGAAGCTCGCGACAAAAGTAAAGGTGGGCATGATTACCTCATCTCCCGCCCCTACTCCCGCAGCAGCAAGGGCTACTGTTAATGCTGCCGTTCCGCTGGAAACCAACTGACAGTGTTCTACTTGCATCCGTTTCGCAAAAGCTTCTTCAAATTCTTTGGCCTTCCAATGTCCGTTTCGCATCGCGTCAAACCCATAGCGCATTAACACGCCACTTTCTAATACATCGTTGACTTCTGCGCGTTCTTCGTTTCCAAATACTTCAAATCCGGGCATATGATTAAATTGAGGTTAGTGTCTTTCAAAGGTACGTGTTGCAGCATCATTTTTACAAGATTTAAAACTGAAAAACGTATCTTTCGTACATAACAGCTGATCAAATGAAACCTCTTTCTCCATTTGCTTTATGGTTGCTACTATGTTTAGCAATTACAACAGTCTGTTTTTCACAGGATTGGGCGCAACTACAGTATTTTGCTTCCGAAAATCAAGAACTGATGATGAACATGGTTTCAAACCATCGGGTTGTTTTTATGGGGAACTCCATTACCGAAGGCTGGTCGAACGCTCGACCCGAATTTTTCGAGGGCAAACCCTATGTCAATAGAGGGATTGGCGGACAAACAACGCCACAAATGCTCGTTCGGTTCAAACAGGATGTGGTCTCGTTACAACCAACTGTGGTTGTGATCCTTGCCGGCACCAATGATATTGCCGGAAATACAGGTCCTTCAACAATAGAAATGATCTTTGATAACATTACCTCCATGGCAGAAATTGCACGTGCGAATGATATTAACGTAATTCTGTGCTCTGTGTTGCCGGTCTATGATTATCCTTGGAAGCCGGGATTGAAACCTGCCGAAAAAATTGTTCGCTTGAATAGTATGATCAGGCAATACGCCCAGGAAAACAACATGGAGTATGTCGATTATTTCTCAGCCATGGTGAATAAACAAAATGGATTAAAGAGTGACTTAGGACATGATGGTGTGCATCCTAACAAAGCGGGCTATCAAGTGATGGAGCCCCTGCTTACGGAAGCTATTGAAAAGGCACTTAATAGGTAATTATCACTTCATCTACCCCACGCCGTACTTTCTTCATTTGCGCGAAGCCGTCTTGTTCAGAGCGATATCCTACAGGAAGTACCAAAACCGATTTTAAATTCTTTTCTTTCAATCCCAGCAAGGTATCGTAGCCTTCGGGATCAAATCCTTCCATGGGGCAAGCATCAATTCCTTCTAACGCACAAACGGTTAACAGATTTCCCAGAGCTAAATAGGCCTGCTTGGCCATCCATTGCTCGATCTCTTCCATCGATTTGCTTTTAAAATCTTTTACTAAGAATTCTTCAAAAGGAGTTAAAATATGACGTGGGGTACCGCGGTGCTGTTCTACTTTTGAAAAGTATCTCTTGATAAACGTGCTATCAAGCGCACCTTCAATACAAAGTACGAGCACATGAGAAGCCTCTTTCACCTGAAGTTGGTTCATACTGAGGGGTACCAACTGTTCTTTGAGATGATCATCAGCAATAACCAACATGCGCAACGGCTGTAATCCGTACGAAGTGGCCGTTAGATTAAAGGCTTCGGTTAAGATGGCGAGTTTTTCTTCGGAAAGCTTTCGGCTTGCATCAAACTTCTTAGTGGCGTAACGCCATTTTAATTTTTCAATGACTTCCGTGTTCATTCGTTGTATCTTTGATACAAAGATACAGAATGCGGGCCCATTGAAGCTATTCCGCCATGGGTTCTCATGATGCTGTCAAAACAAAAACCTATGGACGTTATTCAACAACGCATCGAACAAAGCGAAACACATTTATTTAAGGCAGTCTTTCCGAATACTACGAATCATTATGACACGCTGTTTGGCGGCACAGCACTTCAACTAATGGACGAAGTGTCCTTTATATGCGCTACACGGTTTAGCCGACAAAAAGTGGTGACCGTTTCTACAGACAAGATCGATTTCGACACCGCCATTCCGCAGGGAACCATTATCGAACTTATCGGCCGAGTTGATGAAGTTGGTCGCACCAGTTGTGTGGTCAAGGTGGAGATCTATATGGAGAACATGTATAGTGATGAGCGCCAAAAAGCGGTTACCGGATATTTTACTTTTGTGGCGGTGGATGATCAGAAGAAGCCCATCCCCATGTTACCCGGCGCTCGTAACTAACATGCTCACAGCCATCACGATCATGATGGTATTTTCGATAAAAGTGGCTTCGGTCATGGGCAATTTAAGAGCAGTCCCCAAACAAGCACATTGAATTTTCTTTTTATCCAACAAGGTTCGGGTCACCCCAACCGTCGTAATTCCTAAAATAACTAATGTTGCAATCAGTGCCACAGTAATTTCAAACCGAAACAAGAACATCAAACCTAGCGCTGTTTCAAGAAAAGGATAGATCCAACCATAAACAGGGAGTCGTTTTGCCAGTGGATCATACATGGCAAAGGATGCCGGAAATCCTTTTAGATCGAGCATTTTGAAAAAACTGAATACAATATAGAACAAGCCCATAAAGTCTAACATCATCTCCCCTATTGCCAGCGTTTCAAGGTGAAGGAATATAGCGGCTCCTGTGATGTAAAGAAAGATCAGGAATAAGGGGCGTAATTGCTTCCACTTACTTTCAAAAGCTTCGGAACCACCCATCATTGCGGGTTGTTTCTCTTTCGTTTGAATCGTATATTTTTCAGGTAATGCCTTTCGGAATTGCGCCAAAGGAATCATTTGATCCATATCCACCTCAGCCGTTTCTGACGCGAGATCAACACGCACCGCTGAAACGCCAGAGACCAAATGCAAGGCTTTCTCTACAGAAGCTTTACAACCGGAACAGGTCATTCCTTTTATATGATATTGATGTCTCATTTTTTAACGTATATAATAGATCATGATTCCTGCTGCTAACCATAAATACGACAACCAAGCCCCGTATTTCAATACGGTTTCCAACCATTTTCCTTTGTGTGCCATGGCACCCATCCCATGCTCTAAAGAGCGATGTTTATAGAATCCGAGATAGAGTAATAGTCCGGTTAACAACAGAAATAGAATATTCAGAAAAAAAGTATAGTCAACTGCAAAGAATTCAGACTCTTGGAGGGAAACTTGACCCACCTCGGGTAACATTCCGAAGAGATCAAAACCATAATGCAACAATAACGAAGCGCCTATCAATGCGGTAAATAATAAAAATACAATGAACAGCGACATGCGCCACCCATAATACTTGGCATTGATTCGAACCACCGGAAACACCACCAGATCACTAAAAATAAACGCCATCACGCCCGCAAAGCTCACACCTTTACCAAATAACAAGGCAGCCAACGGAATGTTCCCCATTGATCCGATAAAGGTTAAAAAAGCCGCCACCGGACCAATAACCGCATGTTGGAGCAGTTCTAAGAACGAATAGTAGGTAGTATCGGTTCCACTATTGATGAACAAGGTTTGAAAAAATGAATCGGGAACAAAAGCCGCGACAATTCCGGCGATAGTAAACCCAATGGTTACATCTTTCCAGACCATTTGCCACTCCATTTTGTATTGTCTTGCGACGTGCGCCCAACCTTCGGAAGAACGTAATTTTTCTTTCCAGGATTTTTTGGAGGTTTCGGAAGTGTCTTGTTCTTCTTCTAAACGCTCTCGCGCCTTTTTGATTAACTTTTTAGGCTGAATAAGACGTACCAAGAGCCAAACAATTCCGATCAGCAACATACCTCCTACATATTCTCCAACCACGAACTGCCATCCTAAAAAGATGGCAATGATCACTCCAAGTTCTATCACTAGGTTGGTGGAAGCCAATAAAAACGCCATCGAGGCCACGAAAGAAGCCCCTTTTTTAAACAAAGATTTTGTAGAAGCCAAGGCCGCAAAACTGCAAGAGCTGCTTATAAAGCCAAAGAATGTTCCTAGGAGCACGCCTTTAGAATGCCCAGACCCCATCGTTTTTTGCATGCGTTCTTCTGTCACAAAAACTTGGATCATGCTACTGATGATATATCCTAAAACAAAGGCCCATAAAGCCATCCAAAAAAAGCCTAGGCTTGTATGAGCTGCTTCTCCCCATTGTTTTAGAAAATCTTCCACCCTTAGTTATTTACTTCTTTGTTCTTGCTTTTTTTAGGATTTAGATCTTCTTTCCAATCGTAAATATTTACGCGGTTATTTTTATAGTTGGCCACGTACAACTTTCCATCTACCAAAATCATATCGGTAGGCTTCTCTATATTTTCTGAAAGTTCTTGCTGTAACACTCCCTCGTGATCATAGATCAACACTCGATTATTCTCGAAGTCGGTTACAAATAATTGTTCCTTTGAAACGTAGATACCCGTGGAAGCATTCATTTTTTCGGCTTCGCCAAATTTCTTAAGGAAGGTTCCGCTTTTATCGAAAACTTGAACGCGGTTGTTATAAGCGTCTGCCACCCAAATTTCGTCACCTAGCAATTGCACATCTGTCGGGTAATTAAATTGTCCGTTTTCTGTCCCTTCGGAACCGAACGATTTCCAATCCACTCCGTCTTCAGAATACAAAATACGATGGTGGTAGAAGTCGGCGATCACCGTTTCTTTTCCATCGCGCCACACTCCGGCCGGGGCGTCCAGACTATCGCTGATCGCAATAATCTTCACGACATTCTCTTTCCACCGAAGCACTTCATCGTTTCCGTACTGCGGAATCAATAATTCGTCTCCATTGGTGGCAATGTGCATCGGGCGATCGAGCGAATCGATGGTTTCGGTGATCTCTCCATTTTCGTCAATACGAACAATACGGTGATGATCGCCGTCGCTTAGCCATATTCCATCGGCACGATGCGTAATACCAATTGGGTTCACGCCTTCTATTTCTAACATCTGACTCAATTGCCAGCTTTTGGGATGTTCTTTACAGGAAAAGAACATTAGGACTGTAAGTGCTGCAAATATACTTTTTTTCATACCTATACATTGAATATCAAAGCGTAGTAAAGTTACAGGCTCGAACCGTACTACGCTCTGAATGGTTTCTTAAAATTTATTGTTCTAAGCGTTCGTATTTACAACATGCCGGCAAATTCTCATAAGTAGATGCTAATGCCTTCACGTTTTGAGTATCGTGTCCAACGCCGGCCACTGCTTTTTCAATGGTTTGAGGCGTCACATTATTTGCATCATAGGACACCATGAGCGTTTTTTCCTCGACGCTCCACACCGCTTCAGCCACTCCGGGAATACCCTTCGCTGCTTTTTCAATGCGCGCCTTGCACATTTCACACTTTCCAGCTACGCTAATGTTTTTGTCCGTCAGGGTTGCATTATCAGCGATCATTGTGGTGGTTTCAGAACTTTCAATGGTACCGTCGGCTCTTGTGATCTTTGTGGTAATAGGCGTATATCCCGCCTTTACCACTTGTGCTTCCACAGCTTCCATGCTAAGGTTTGCTTCGGAAGGAAGCGTAAAAGTAAAATCACCGGTTTCAATTTCAATAGCGACATTTTTGATGCCGTCGAATTCTTTAAATTTCTTCTCTAATCCATAGGCGCAAAACGGACAACCGAGTCCGTCTACCTGAATTTCATACTGGTCTGTGCCTTCTTGAGCTACCATTGTGGTAGTCATACAGAAGAATGCTAGTAAGGTGATGATTGTATATTTCATAATATTAATTTTTTAATGTTTATAGAATGTAGCGAGTACCTAAAAATACTGCATAGTTTAATTGTTCGGAAACAGGAGCGTCTTGTATCAGTGGCAACTGAATGGCCATCTCCCAGGTCCATTTTTTTCTTGCATACTGAATTCCCTGCGCATAGAGCAGTTGATACGCATCGCGTTCGTGCAACCATTCACTAGAGTATTCAAAGTACAAATTCAATTGATTTACCGGATAGGTAGGTTTTAACAGTGGGAGTCCGAAGCCCAATTTCGCTTGAAATTTATCAAGTGTTCCATCGGGAACCCATCGGTATCCTACTTCCGAAGAAATTCCGAATTTCAATGATTCATATCCTCCCACCAAAGCATAATAGCCAGAATAATCTCCGGTACTCATTTCCTCGATATCCAAAGATTTCCCTGTAGGCATGGTTTGCAAGGTCTTTGCCACCATACGAAAGGTCTTCCCGGTACCATCTTTTCGGTAAAATTGATATTTCCCTAGGAGGTTGATGTCTCCCAAGGTACTACCGGAACCGCGTCCGGAGGCGTCATTAAAATCATAATGAACATAAGGAAGGTGTAAAGCTACCAAAGAATTGGCAGAAATAATGTAATGCCCCATCAAGGGTGCGTTTACAAAGGTTCCTTGTTCTGTATTTCGAATTTCAGTAAGTGTTTTGAGAACCACTGTATTTCCTCCCAACATAATCGGTTTGTCTGAGGTGATGGGTGGTCCTTGTGCTCTCCCCACTTGGGAGAACAGTATTCCTGCCAGTAGCAGAATGATAATATGTTTGTACATAAAAGTAAGTTGATAGATTGATTTATAGATGTAATGTATCTAATCAATACCCAGAAAACGGGTTTTCACTATCAAATTAAGAAGACTTCGTACCATACCTGTATGTCGCGTTCCAAAGGTGGTGGACGATAGGTAGTGTATGCTGCAGTTTTTTGTTGAACGACAAGAGGTTTATCCAAAAGAAACACTGAAGCATAGGCGAACACAAATTGTGTATCAAAGGCTATGTCAAAGGATACTTTTGAAAAATGATCGTCTAGATCAACTGATGTGAAGTGATTATCACAACAATCATGGTCTATTGTTGCGTCATCACAAGAAGAAGTTTCCATTGCCATACCGCAGGAGAGGTGTTGTTCTCCCATAGTAATTTTAGCTAGCATCTCGTACTCCCCACAAAAGTGTTGTGTATAGGCTAAGCCACTGCTACTTAATAGCAGTAAAAAAGATAGTATGACAGCAATACTTTGTTTCACAGTGCAAATATACAAAATTCTCAATGAGTGTTATTTTGATTGGTACGTATCAAATTCCTAATCTTTCGTTAATTTCCTTGCTGAACCCCTTGGAAATGTGGTTCATTTGAGTAGAATTATTTATTTTTCCGTAGAAACTAAATTGAAAAATATCACCATGATAACACAGACGAAAGAAACACAATCAAAAATGACGCCAGATGCAGCGATTGCAACACTTAAAAACGGAAATCAGCGTTTTGTTGCCAATGATATGGCGGTACGAGATCTTCCCAACCAAGTAAAGCAAACCAGTAGCGGACAATATCCATTTGCCACCGTGCTACACTGTATCGATAGCCGTGTGAGTGCTGAGCTCTTATTTGATCAAGGAATAGGTGATGTTTTTAGTGTTCGGGTTGCCGGAAATTTTGTGAATAAGGATATTTTGGGAAGTATGGAATTTGCGTGCAAACTGGCCGGAACGAAAGTAATCGTTGTCTTAGGCCACACCAGCTGTGGAGCTGTAAAAGGTGCCTGTGACCACGCTCGTCTTGGAAATCTAACACACCTTATTAAAAATATTGAACCGGCAGTAGAAGCTGTAAGTGAGCCTACCGATGAGAGCAAGCGAAATTCTGGCAACATCGAGTTTGTAGATGCGGTGGCAAAGAAAAACGTGGAAATGACCCTTGAGAACATCCGCAATCAAAGTGAGGTGCTTAAAGAAATGGAGGACAACGGAGAAATTAAAATTGTGGGCGCGATGTACGATATTTCAGACGGACGTGTCACTTTTTATTAATAACACACACATACTCATGAAAAAAGCACTCCGCAGCGAGTGCTTTTTTGTATCATTATAATTCTTAATCTGATAACACTATTCCGCATGAAATGGATCTATGCCACCTCAGACCCCCTTTGGGAAACACTCGTTGGTTGTTTTCTTATTTTTATTGTCATTATTGTTTTAACACGGATCATTGGCTTGCGTTCTTTCGCAAAATTTACAGCTTATGATTTTGCCTTTACCGTTGCGATCGGGAGTATTATTTCTTCTACCCTAACTTCCAGCACCTCCATCACACACGGTGCTGTAGCCATCGCAGGGTTACTGGCACTTACTTTTATTTTCTCTTTTTTACAGCGAAAATCTTCCACACTCAATAAAACTATTTCTAATGCGCCGCTTTTACTGATGGACGGAAGTAATATCTTAGAAGAGAATCTTCGGTATGCCCGTATTGAAAGATCACAACTCATCGCGAAATTAAGGGAGGCAAATGTGTTGCAATTTGAGCAAGTTAAAGCGGTAGTCCTAGAATCTACAGGTGATATTTCTGTACTTCATACTGGGAGTGATGACGACATTGCGTTAGAATCGCGACTTTTAGAGAGTGTGCGAAAAACGCCCTAACCCAATAAATTTTCTCAATGCGGAAGTTTATCTCTCAAGATACCGTATAACAAGGTTCCCAGCAATGCACCTAATATTACCCAAATAATAGGAAGGTATCCCGCTCCGGCTACTACAAACATTGGTCCGGGACACGCCCCTGCCAAGGCCCATCCTAATCCGAAGATAATGCCCCCAAAGAGATATCTAGGAATGCTTTTATTCTTTGGTTTCAACTGCATTTCTCTACGGTTGATTGTTTTAATATTTTTCCGTTTAATAATTTGAACACCAATAATTCCTAAGAGTAAAGCCGAGCCTATGACACCAAACATGTGAAAACTTCCGAAGCGAAACATTTCATAAATGCGAAACCAAGAAGCGGCTTCCGATTTATACATTACAATTCCGAAGAACGTACCAATCAGTAAATAAATCAAATACTTCATATCAAAATAAGATTGGAAATAAGAAATACACCATTACGGTTCCGCCTATAAAAAATCCCATCACAGCAATCAGGGATGGTAATTGTAGATTGCTTAATCCTGAAATTGCATGGCCCGAAGTACAGCCTCCGGCATACCGTGCGCCAAATCCTATCAGGAATCCGCCCAATACTAACAAAATCAAATTATGCGGCTCAAACAACAATTCGTTCGAAAACAATTCGCTCGGGAGGTATTCGTCACCTGCTCCCTTGATATGGTATTTTTCTGAGAGTTCGTTTGCTATTTTTGGTGAAACGTCTACGCTATTTTCAGATAGATACGTAGCGGCAAGATATCCTCCCAATAGAGCCCCAAATGCAACCATGAGGTTCCATCGATCTTTCTTCCAATTAAAGTTGAAAAAATCTGCCACTTTATCTCCTCCGATAGCAGCACAGCAAGTTCGCAAGTTGGAAGACATTCCAAATTGTTTTCCTATCAGGAGCAGAAAAAACATGGTTAATGCAATCATGGGCCCGGCGACATACCAAGGCCAAGGAGCGTAGATCCAATCCATTCTATTTTTTAGGCAAAGATGCACTACATTTTCATAGATTGCCGTAACATTAGTCACACTGCAAGCTATTTGGGTGTGATATTGTCACTTAGCCCTTTTGGCAAGAATAATCGGGCTTTTTTCAAGGAAACAGCGTCCAAGTGCCCCATCATGTCCTGCTCATCATTTAGTAAGTGTATGTGTAGAAAAGTATCGTGATGCGTAAAAACGCCTTGGTGTTCTTCGGAAAAAAAACCAACCATTGTTACAGGCGCATCAGTGATTTTATAAGAAACCTGTCCTTGATGTGCTTCTTGTGGAGAAGTTACCTTTGTCCCTTCGGGAAGATTTTGAACATGAATAGTAGCTTGGGAAACACTTCCTTTCACCATAAAAGGAACGGGTTGATTTCGTGTGGCTGTATTTTTTACAAGAAAGTTTTCAATATCTTGTAGTGTTTTTACTTCAAAAGGAATAACAATTTCTTCCCACTCGGAAACTTCGGCATACACAAAAAATGGCGCTGCCACCTCGGGAATTATGGAAACGCTCATGGTAGAATCTGATGTGACCTCCGAAACATACGTCTTTCCGTCCAACAGCATAATTTCACCCCGCATGTAGGCAACCGGCCCTATCCCAAACAATGGTGCTTTTTTTGGAAGTGTATCAAGTTGTACTTTTCCGAAGAGTTCTCCTTTCCACATGGCGTCTTTCATCGCCCCTACTATGGTGACTTCATGTTGTCTTACCGCCATAGTAGAACTGTTCTTCCTTTGATTACAGGCGATCATGCCAAGGAAGACAAGCAGAACTACAAAAAAGAGCCCATAGTTTTTTTTCATTTTCGGGTGGAATTAATATGCATTTTAGGGAACACTACACTATGAATAAGGACAGTACAGTGTCTTTAATAATTACAACATCGGCAGCTGCTAATATCAATATTATTTAGTCGACGGACACACATAGTCTGTCGTTTTGATCTTTGCCTCCTTCATGGCTTTAAATCCCCCTTGCACATCGATCAAATTGTGAATACCGCGACTTTTTAAGATAGACGCAGCGATCATACTTCGATAGCCACCAGCACAATGGACGTAAAACGTTTCCTCTTCGGGATATTCCGCTAAATGTTCATTGAGAGTAGAGAGTGACGTATGTTTAGCGTCGACCACATGTTCTGCTTGAAATTCTCCGGGTTTTCTCACGTCAAATACTGAAATTTCGTATTGAGAATCCTCCAAGGCTCGTTGTAGTTCTGTTGCCGGCACCGAAGTAACCGTATCGTATTCTTTGGCGGCCTCTTTCCAAGCTTCAAATCCGCCTTGCAAGTATCCCAAAGTATTATCGAAGCCTACGCGTGAGAGACGTGTAATAGCTTCTTCAATGCGATCTTCTTCTGCAATGAGCAGGATAGGCTGCTGTACATCTTTTATGAGATCGCCAACCCATGGGGCGAAGCTTCCATCAATTCCTATAAAGATAGAACCGGGGATATGTCCTTTGGCGAATTCTTGTTGATGGCGTACATCCAACATGACCGCACCGGTCTCATTAGCCGCGGCTTCGAACGCTTCAGGAGACAAGGCACTTTGCCCTTTTTTGATCACCTCGGCAACATCTTTATACCCTTCTTTGTTCATCTTTACGTTCATCGGAAAATAGGCCGGTGGCGGAAGGAGTCCGTCTGTCACTTCTTTTACAAATTCTTCTTTGGTCATATCTGCCCGAAGTGCATAGTTCATCTCTTTTTGGTGACCTAGGGTGTCTACCGTTTCCTTCATCATATTCTTTCCGCAGGCACTCCCTGCTCCGTGAGCCGGATAGACAATCACCTCATCGCCTAAAGGCATGATCTTAGTTCGTAAACTATCGTAAAGTGTTGCTGCCAAATCCTCCTGTGTCATATCTTCCGCTTTTTGAGCTAAATCAGGGCGGCCCACATCTCCCAAGAATAGGGTGTCGCCGGTAAATAAAGCATGATCTTTTCCGTCTTTATCCTTCAGAAGATAGGTCGTACTTTCCATGGTATGTCCGGGCGTATGGAGAACCACAAATGTGAGTTCGCCCAGCGGAAATTCTTGTCCGTCTTCCGCAATGATCGCTTCAAAATTAGGATTTGCATTGGGGCCATAGATAATCGGTGCTCCGGTTTTTTCGGAAAGCGTCACGTGGCCCGAAACGAAGTCGGCATGAAAGTGAGTTTCGAAAATATATTTGATATTCGCTCCAGCAGCTTTGGCCTTCTCAATATACGGCTGCACTTCCCGCAGCGGATCAATAATTGCAACCTCTCCTTGGCTTTCAATATAATAGGCGCCTTGCGCTAAACATCCGGTATATATTTGTTCAATTTTCATACGTATTATTTTTTCTAGATCGAATAAAACTAGGGAGCTTTATTCTTGCAAAATTAAGGGGTATCTTTTTGATATTTGATACCCTTCGTTATTTATTCTCTTTTTTCTGAAAGGGATATACCATTTGTTTAAAAAAGGTATGCGGAAATTCATGATCTCCGTCAAAACCAATTTCTATATCCTTACCACTTTTGGGAACATAGGCAGTTCTAAAGAGGTAATCCCAAACACTGAGGGATAGTCCAAAATTCATTCCATATGGGTGCTGTTTCGGTAATTCCTTGGAATGGTGCCAAATGTGCATTTTCGGGTTATTAAAGACATACCCAAGAGCTCCGTAACTCCAATTTAAATTGGCATGATTTAAATGACCAACAAATACAGCAAACATGTGTACTACAAAAAATTGTTCGATCCCAAAGCCGATCATGGCAAGCGGAATGTATTGTATCGATTTGTACACAATCGTTTCCATAAAATGAAACCGAAATTGTGCTGCAAAGCCCATTTCTTTAACACTGTGATGGATCTTGTGAAACTGCCATAACCACGGGACACGATGAAGCATTCTGTGAACGTTCCACTGAATGAAATCGGCAATCAAGAACATGATTAACAATTGTGCCCAGACCGGTAATGATTGAACCTCAATAGCAATAATATTTTCAATACCGAACAGGTTCAAAAAATCATTAAATAAGGCCACCCCTATATTTGATAGTGCGTTATATCCTATCAAGGAGAATAGAAAGAAGTTAAAGAAGATATAGAAAATGTCGAGGTAAAATCCTTTCCGGATAATCGGCTGATTGGTTCTCCAAGGAATTAATATTTCAAGTAGTAATACAAATAATGATAGTCCTAACAGCCAATAAAAGTAATTGGTCCAGGAAGGATGGGTAATCTCATTCAGCAGATAATAGAAATACCCTGAGAAGGATTCTTCAGCAATAGTGACATATTTCTGTAATCGTTCCATTTACAGTAATTCTTTATAGATAATATACCCTGCCATTATCAGAACGAACCAACCAAAGGCTTTCTTTAGTTTTTTGCCATCGATAAAATTGGTTAACCAAATTCCAGCAAAAATACCAACAATGGAGAGTCCGCTAAAAGTGATTAAAAACGGCCAATCAATAATGAAATTTTGAAGATCTCCAATAAAACCAATGAGTGACTTAATGGCGATGATCAGCAGCGAGGTCGCTACCGCTTTTTTCATGGGAAGCTTCGCAAACAGCACTAAAGCTGGGATGATCAAAAAGCCGCCGCCAGCACCTACGATTCCGGTGATAACCCCCACCAAAAATCCTTCCAAAACAATAAAAGGGTACTTGTAAGAAGGTGGCTTGTTTGATTCTCTTTCTACGTTTTTGTCCCGAATCATAGAAATTGCCGCTAGTATCATAATGATCGCAAAAAACAACATGATGGCTACATTCTTTGTAATGACCCACCCTTGGAATTCGAACAAATTTGTAGGGAGTACAGGAATCAAAAAGGCTCTGGTTACATAAACAGCAATAAAGGCGGGTATTGCGAAAATGAAGGCTGTTTTTAAATCGACCTTACCTTTCACCATGTTCTTAATGGCTCCTACTAGCGACGTAATTCCTACCACGAATAGTGAATAGGCGGTTGCCAGTACAGGATTCAGCCCAAGGGCATACACAAAGATAGGAACGGTAAGAATAGAGCCGCCGCCGCCAATCAGGCCTAAGACAAGTCCAATAAGGAGCGCTCCAACATACCCAAAAATTTCAACTACTTCCATGTGTTCTACTATTCAAAATAACCAAAGAGGAACGATATATCTTTGAAACACCTCATGACAGCATCTCAATAGAATTGCGATGTAATTTGATCGTGCCGTTATTCTCCATCTTTTTCAAGAGTCTTGAAACGACAACGCGACTGGTGTGTAAATCGGCTGCAATGTCTTTATGTGTCGTTTCGATATGCATGTTGTTTAGAATTTTTACTTTTTCTTCCAGATAGTGTTTGAGGCGTGTATCCATATTATTAAAGGCGATGTTATCGAGACTCTCTAACAATTCCATCATTCGAATATGATAACTATCCATCACAAAATGACGCCATGTTTTGTATTTGCTTGACCAATATTCCATTTTAGAGACTGGGATCATAAGCAATCGAACATTGGTTTCAGCCACGGCATGAATTTCACTACGCACATCGCTCAAGCAACAGGTCATAGACATCGCACACGTTTCACCTCGTTCTAAATGATACAAAAGGAGTTCATCTCCTTCGGCATCGGGACGCAATATTTTAATACTACCTTCCAGCAACAACGGAATGGAGCGAATGTATTGTCCTGGTTTGATAAGGTCTTTTCCTTCCGAGACTTCCATAAAAGTTCCTACCCTGCTAATTTCGTCTATGAGCGCAGGTTCAAAATCAGCTTCAAAATACTGTTTCAATTCTTGAATCATAAGGATTTGTTCTTATTAGCAAACTTGGGTTCATATTTAAAAAAGAAATGTGCCCAAATTGATTTGGAAACAGCTCCAATATACGGCATCAACACCACTAATACTGAGATAATACTTAACAATATTTCTGCGGGACCCAAGGTCCAACCTATGACAAGCGTGAGCACGTAAGTAGCAATAGCCACTGCCACACCAACCGCATACGAAACATACATAGAACCCGTAAAGAAGCTAGGTTCTATTGCATATTTTAACGCGCAAGAGGAACACTGCTTTTGAACTTTGTTCATTTTTGCAATGCGATATGGATTCGATTCGAGTAAATCGCCTTGACGACATCGCGGACATTTCAGAAATAATAAACTATACAAATAGGTTTGCTGTAGCGACATTTGAAACATATTTTGACACAAAAGTATTTCGAAAAATAGTACCATACCGTAACAAAAGTTACCGAAGATCGATTTCTGCAAGGTGATGATTTATTATCTTTAAGGTATCAATCATTTTTCTATGAAACCTATATACTTCTTTTGCCTTGTTATTGCGCTGTCTCAAATAAGTTTGGGACAAGAAAAGTTTGGCGGAGCCACCCTTTATACCGTTCGCAATGAAATGGAAAATAACCCGAAGGAAACACTAAAAGCGATTGCTGATATGGGATATGTCAATATTGAAGTCACCGGTTATGCCGATGGTATGTTTTACGGGATGGCCCCTTCGGAATTTAAAGCGTATGTCACTTCTCTAGGACTTAACCCGGTGAGTGGCCATTTTGGAAGTGCAACTTTCGATAACGCTGAAACGATCATTGCCGATGCTAAAGCAGCCGGACTACAATATTTTGTGATTCCGGCACCCCCTATGGGACACTTTACGTATGATGCCGCTACCCACACGATGGGGATGAAAGAAGATTTGGAGTTTGTCAATAATTTCCTGAACGAGATTGGCAAGAAATGTAAAGCAGCCGGGCTCCAGTTGTTGTATCACAATCATGATTTTGAATTTAAAGAAATGAAGGGGGTGCGGCCTATGGATTATTTTTTAGAGAACACAGACCCTGAATATGTGAATTTTCAGTTGGACTTGTATTGGATCACTAAAGCTGGGGAAGATCCGCTCTCCTATTTTGAAGCGTATCCGGGGCGCTTTAAAATGTGGCATGTGAAGGATATGGATACGGAAGGCAAATTTGCTCCGGTCGGGAAAGGCACCATTGATTTTGGCCGTATTTTAGAAAAGCACGAAGAATCCGGACTCGAATACTATATTGTGGAACAGGACATGACCTGGGCGCTAGCACCTTTGGAAGCGATAAAAATCAGCAGACAGGGGTTAAAAAAGTTTGGGTTTGATGGGTTTCAGTAGAGTTTTCTGAAAATTTCAAGACAAGAAAAATAAAACTCGCAACCTGAGTTGCGGGTTTCTTTTGCGGAGTCAGCGGGATTTTGTTCCAACCTCCCTCTTTTGGCATTTTGCAAATGCCAATGTCTTAAAAGTAAAAAAACCACTAGAGTAAACTCTGTGGTTTTTTATTTTTAAGCCTAGCGCTTGTTTGCGGAGGAAGAGGGATTCGAACCCCCGGACCCGTGAAGGTCAACAGTTTTCAAGACTGCCGCATTCGACCACTCTGCCATTCCTCCAATGCGGGGGCAAATATAACACCCTTTTCTTATTCAAAAAAATACTTGATAGGAATTTTTAAATAGCAGTGCTGTTGCCATCCTCCTTACGCTATTAATACATTTTAACAGCCTACGTTAATTCTGTCTCAATTAATACTTCTATAAGAGAAACTCTCATGATGAGGTTGTAGTTTTAATTCAGAAAATTTAAAAAACCAAACGTTATGAAAACCACAAGAGAAGAAGCAAAAGAAAATATTCACGAAAACTTGAATAACAATCTTCAAGCCTTGCTTGAAAAGAATTATGATGCTGAGGAAGGCTACAAAAAAGCCATGACCAATGCCAAGAATGAACAACTAAAAAATTTCCTGAAACATCAGTCGGCGCAACGTCAAAAATTTGCTACCGAACTTGACCAAGAGATCAGAAACATCAACGAAACTCCTAAAGACAGTGGAAGTGCGACAGGAAAACTGCACAGAACTTGGATGGACGTGAAAGCGGCACTTAGCTTTAATAATGACGAAGCAATTCTAGAAGAATGTATCCGTGGAGAGAAAGCCAGCGTTGAGGAATATGAAGAGATTCTGAATAAGAATCGATTTGAGCCTAAACTAGAAAATGTGCTTCAATCACAAAAGAATACGATTCAAAATACGCTGAATACCGTAAAATCCTTAGAAGATCTTGCGGAAAACTGGAATGAATAATCAGCACCCTTTCAATGTAAAAGAACCCCAGTATTTTTACCGGGGTTCTTCATTTCTTAAAAGTTCCTCAAAATTGCGGGCTACCACGGTCACTTAATGTATATTTACCCATTATCGTTAAAAATTCTTTCATGAAAATTACATTTTTGATCGCTATTGCGCTTGCTACTGTATCCTGCAACACGGCCCAAACCACAGCAAAAACGAAGAAATCAAACACTGATTACGCCAATTCGATCACTGCCGAAGAATTAAAAACCCACCTCTACACCTTCGCTAGTGATGAAATGCAAGGGCGCATGACCGGAACCGAGGGCCAGAAAATGGCAGCCGAGTATCTTAAAGATTTCTATACTTCTCAAGGCATTAATGCCCCAGAAAAGGAAGCTGATTATTTTCAAGAGATTCCCGCTTCTTATTTTTCGCGTTCGCGGAACAATAATCCGTCAGAAAACGTGGTGGCTTTTATAAAAGGTTCTGAAAAACCCGAAGAAGTGATTGTGCTTTCGGCTCATTATGACCATGTTGGTGTAGATGAAAACGGAGCGGTATATAATGGTGCTGATGATGACGGAAGTGGAACCGTGAGCATGCTCGAAATGGCGGAAGCGTTTCAACAAGCCGTGAAAGAAGGAAATGGTCCCAAACGTTCCATCTTGTTTTTGCATGTTACCGGAGAGGAAATCGGACTCTATGGTTCGAAATACTACACTGAAAACCCACTCTACCCCTTAGAGAATACCGTCTGTAATCTAAATACCGATATGATTGGCAGAATCGACCCTGATAAGAAAGACAATCCCAATTATATTTACCTTATCGGAAGTGATAAATTAAGCCAAGAACTACACGATGTTTCAGAACAAGTAAATGAACAATACGTCAACCTAGAATTAGATTATACTTACAACGATGAAAACGACCCCAATCGTTTTTACTACCGAAGCGACCATTATAATTTTGCAAAGAACAACATTCCCATCATCTTTTACTTCAATGGTGTTCATGAGGACTATCACAAGCCTACAGACACCCCTGATAAAATTGAATACGAATTAATGGCAAAAAGAGCGCGCTTGATCTTTCTTACTGCTTGGGAAGTAGCCAATCGGGAAGGACGCATTACAGCCGATAAATTGTAAGGTGTTTTTAGCACTAAAATAGAGAAGCCCTCCATCGAGGGCTTTTTTATTGGGTACCACAAAAAAAGCTTCTCGTTATAGAGAAGCTTTACTTTTGGGTGGAAGACCGGGTTCGAACCGGCGACCTCTGGAACCACAATCCAGCGCTCTAACCAACTGAGCTACAACCACCATATCACTTTCGTTTAAAAAGCGGATGCAAATATAGCGCATTTCGGATGTTTGCGCAATACTAAAATAAAAAATTAAATAAGATCGGATACCGATGATACCGCCAGCATTCTGCTTTTGGTAAAGCCTTCTCCCGCTTCCGTACCAATGAGTCTCCCTAAATTTTGATTTCGATATCGCAGACTGTCTGTCGCATTCTTCGAGGAGATCGGTGTTTCGGGTTCTTTCGAGTCTTTATCGTAAAACTGACTCTTATAGGCTAGTACAGACTTCATTTTGAGGTCCAAATAGCCGGTGACATCTATCACAAAATCGGGCTCCAATTCTTTCCACTGAATATAATAATACAAATGCTTCGGACGCCACGCCTTTTGTTCTTTGCCATCTAGGGTGGTTGATATCTTCCGAAGACCACTTAAAAAACAAGCATTGCGAACCAAGGACGCAGCCCTACCATGATCAATATGCCGATCGTCTACAGCATTCGCAAAGACAACCTCCGGCTGATATTTCCGAAGAATTTCGATCACCGCTAATTGGGAAGTCTTATCATCCTTGAAAAATCCGTCGTCCAACTGTAAATTTTCACGTACTTCAACTCCAAGAATCTCTGCGGCTGCAGCCGCTTCTTTCTTACGAATTTCAGGCGTGCCTCGCGTTCCTAGCTCACCGCGCGTAAGATCTAAGATCCCTACTTTTTTACCTAAATCAATTTCTTTTGCCAGGGTAGCTCCACAACTCATTTCAACATCGTCGGGATGTGCTCCAATGGCCAATATATCTAACTTCATGCAAGTATTTTTTGTTGTTGTTTTGCAACGGCTTCCAGCGCCTGGGTAATGTCTTGTTGAAGGTCTTTGGTTTCTTCAATTCCTACTGAAAATCGGATCAACCCATCTGAAATTCCCTGAGCCGCTCTCGCTTCGGGGGTTAACAGCGCGTGCGAAGTTTCCGCCGGAGACAACATTGTAGATTCCACTCCGGCCAAACTCATAGAGGGTTTAATGAGCTTCAAATGTTTTAAAAAGGCACTGCTATCCATTTTAGGAAGTAATTCAAACGATAGCATGCCGGTAAATCCTTTCATCTGCTTCTTCGCCAAAGCATGATTAGGATGATTTTTCAAGCCGGGATAATAGACTTTTTTAATGAGCGTATGCGCTGCTAACCACTTGGCCATTTTCTTGGCATTCTTATTTTGTGCTTTAACCCGAATCGCCATGGTTTTCATGCTTCGCTCTAACAACCAGACAGTATAATCGCTAAGACTTCCACCCGTATTCTTCGCAAAGTTCCAAAGCACTTCCATATGTGCTTCAGAGGCCGCTACGGCTCCGGCACAAATGTCACTGTGACCGCCCATATATTTGGTGGCACTGTGAATAATGATATCCATTCCAAAATCATGTGGTGTTTGGTTCACCGGCGAAGCGAACGTATTGTCGATCATACTTACCAAATTATGTTTTTTAGCAAGCCCGTGGATCATTTCGAGATCAATAATTCGCATTAACGGATTGGAAGGCGTTTCTACGTAGATCACTTTGGTGTTTTTCTGGATCTTCGATTCAAAATCAGCTTTTGTGAGTCCGTTTGTAAAATCATAGGAAATCCCATATTTCTCAAACTCTTCCACAATGAAATTATAGGTGCCCCCATAAATATCATGTTGTACGACCACATGATCGCCTTGATGAAGAAATGCCAAAAGGCAAGCGCTCACGGCTGCCATTCCGCTCCCAAACAGCATTCCCGCTTCTTTGTGCTCTAAGGCGGCAATCTTCTTTCCCAAGGCTTCTTGATTGGGTGTATTGAAATAGCGCGGATACCGTTTTACGGCAACGTCTTTATAGGCATAACTGCTCGACATATACAGCGGAGAAACAGCTCCTTTAAATTGCTCGTCATGTACCTCACCAACATGTGTACAAATAGTATTGATCCCTTTCTTTTTTGGCTTCATTCGCTTGTCTTTTGATGTTACTAAGGTATTAAATTACCAGCGTTTCCTATTGACAAGCTTCTCTTTTTTATCTTTACACGAATTAATGCTGAATAGAACATTACCGCATGACCTTATTGCTTACAAATATTAAAGAACTTCTTCAAGTTCGTCCGGAAGCACCTGAGAAGCTAAGTGGTGCAGCGATGGGCGAGCTGCCCACCCTTAAAAATGCTTGGTTGCTTTGTGAAGACGATCACATCAAAAGCTTCGGGACGATGGAACAGTTGCCTGAAGTTCCGGAGGCTATTGTTATCGATTGCTTCGGAAAGATGGTACTTCCGTCTTGGTGCGACTCGCATACACACTTGGTCTACGCCGGAAACCGGGAACAGGAATTTGTAGATCGTATCAACGGACTCACCTACCAAGAGATTGCGGCCAAAGGAGGTGGTATTGTGAATAGCGCAGCCATGCTTCAAAAAACTTCCGAAGAAGAACTGTATGCCCAATCGGCTATACGCCTCGAAGAGGTGATTGATTTAGGCACCGGGGCGATTGAGATCAAAAGCGGTTACGGCCTCACCACCGAAGCAGAACTTAAAATGCTTCGGGTGGCAAAACGATTGGAAAATGCCTACGGAATTACCGTTCGGCGTACGTTTTTAGGCGCGCATGCGGTTCCGAAGGAATTCAAAGAAAACAAACAAGGATATATCGATCTTATCATAAACGAAATGCTTCCCAACGTTGCTGAAGAACAACTAGCGCACTACGTTGATGCCTTCTGTGAATCGGGTTATTTTAGTGTGGAAGATACCGAACAAATCTTGGAAGCAGCGCAACCCTACGGGCTTATTCCAAAAATTCATGTGAACCAATTTAACAGTATAGGAGGCGTTGCCTTAGGAGTTGCACAAAACGCGTTGAGCGTAGATCATTTAGAAGTAGTCACTTCCCAAGACATTGAAGCCTTAAAAAACAGCAACACCATGCCGGTGGCACTTCCCTCCTGCTCTTTCTTTTTGGGGATTCCCTACACCCCGGGACGACAACTTATCGACGCCGGACTCCCGCTCGCTCTCGCCACCGATTACAATCCGGGGTCTTCCCCTACCGGAAATATGAATTTTGTGGTGGCAAGTGCTTGTATCAAAATGAATCTCACCCCGGAAGAGGCTATCAATGCAGCGACCATTAACGGCGCCTATGCTATGGGATTGAGTGACACGCATGGTAGCATCACCGCTGGGAAAAAGGCCAATCTTATTATCACAAAAGAAATTCCATCGTACGGTTTTCTGCCCTATGCCTTCGGAAGCAACCTTATTGACCATATTATTTTAAACGGAAAACAGCTATGAGCTCCCTTCAACTATATTCGAAAGAACACCTACGATCTTTTATACATCTTCGGAAAGGAGAAAAAAAGTTTGGAGAATCGGTTCACTCCGTTACCTCCCTTTCAGCATTGAAAGACCATCCGGCTAAATATGTTTTATTCGGTATACCGGAAGACATCGGCGTTCGGGCAAATCACGGGAAGCCGGGAACCGCCAAGGCTTGGAATGCCTGCCTTTCCAGCTTGCTGAACATGCAATCGAATACCCACACCAATGCAGAAGATCTGATCGTACTAGGCGCTATCGATTGCGTCAAGGAAATGAAGACCGCCGACATGATGGACCCCTCGGGGGAGTCGTATTTCGATACCTTGGGAAAACTCGTAGAAAAAATAGATCAAAAAGTGTCGGAAGTCGTGCGCGCGATTGTACATGCTAAAAAGATACCTGTCATCGTGGGCGGTGGCCATAATAATGCTTTCGGAAACTTAAAAGGGGCTTCCGAAGCCTTAGGAACCCCCATAAACGCGATCAACTTTGATGCCCACACCGATTTTAGACCGTTGGAACATCGCCACAGCGGCAATGGCTTTACATATGCTATGGAGCGCGGATTACTTCAGAAGTATGCGGTATTCGGACTCCATAAAAGTTATACGTCGCAGGAGATCTACGATCGGATGAATCAATTTAAAGGTCGATCGGCGTTTTACTTCTTTGAAGATCTGGAGCTCATTGAAAAACTATCGATAAAAGACGCTACTATTAGCGCGAAGAACTTTCTAGGCAATACGCCCTTCGGACTCGAAATTGATGTGGATGCCATTGAGAACTTCCCAAGCAGTGCTATGACCCCATCAGGTTTTACAATGAATGAAACACGAAAATTTCTACGGTATTTCTCAAGACGCTCGCAGCTTACCTACGTGCATATTTGTGAGGCTGCCCCAACGGACGACACATCACATCGCACGGGAAAAGCGTTGGCCTATTTGGTAAACGATGTGATCTCCGACTAGCACATGAAGATCGTTCCTTTTGATACGCGCTACAAGAAAGTCTTCTACGACCTAAACATCGAATGGCTGACCACCTATTTCTACGTGGAAGCCTATGATGAAGAAGTTCTTTCAAAACCAGAACAGTACATACTGGAACCCGGCGGTCACATTTTTTTTATTGTTGAAAATGATACGGCTATCGGTACCGTAGCCTTGATGCCCTATGCAGCAGGCGTACTTGAGCTCACTAAAATGGCAGTAGCACCCCACCACCGGGGCAAAAAGCTAGGGCAGCAATTACTTCAGTATGCGATCGACTTTGCCAAGGAGCAACATTACGAAAAGATCGTTCTGTATTCCAATACGCGTTTGGAGAATTCAATTTATCTCTACCGAAAATATGGGTTTGTAGAAATTCCGCAAGAAACAGACGTGCCCTATGAGCGCAGCAACATCAAAATGGAACTGCCACTATCTTAAAGTATTGTAAAACAAAGGGGGAAGTCGGTATTTTCTTAGTACTTTCAGAAAAAACTAAGAAACATGAAAAAGCTACTACTACTTGTTACCATTAGCTTGGTATTTGCTTGTAATGACAAACAAAACAAAAAAGAAACCGCCAAGGAGGTGAATAATGACACTGCAGAAGTTATTGATACAGAAGCAGCTATGGAGAATCCGTTGAATATTACGCCTATCTCCCACGCCACTATGGTCATAAAATGGGACGGCACCGTGATGTATACTGACCCGGTGGGCGGTGCGGAAGCCTTTACAGGACAGCCGGAAGCACAATTGATACTTATCACCGACATTCATGGTGATCACCTCAATGCAGCAACCTTACTCGCTGTCAAGAGGAATGCTACGATCGTGGCACCGCAAGCTGTAGTTGACGAGCTTCCGGAAGCGATGAAGCAGGATGTAATGGTTCTTAGCAATGGGGAAACTACAAACGTGCTAGGATTTTCGATTGAAGCGATACCGATGTACAACCTTCCTGAATCTGAAGACAGTAGACATACAAAAGGACGTGGGAACGGATACGTGATCAGTAAAGAAGGCATGCGCGTCTATGTTTCGGGTGATACCGAAGACATTCCTGAAATGCGAAATCTCAAAGATATCGATGTGGCGTTTGTTTGTATGAATCTACCCTACACTATGGATGTAGAATCGGCTGCTGATGCGGTGATCGATTTTGCACCCAACCAAGTATATCCATATCACTATCGTGGAAAAGATGGATTGAGTGATGTTAATAAATTCAAGAACTTAGTAGAAGGTGCCGAAGTAACTACAGAGGTCCGTTTGTTAGATTGGTATCCTAATCGGTCGTAGTAATTTGGAGAATCCTAATAAACCCTCTTTGCAAATAAAGCTGTGCTTTATTTAGAACAAAAGCCTCAGTTTTCTTAAGAAAGTAAACTTTCTACAAAAACTAAAGCTTTTATTTAGTCGGGATGACAGGATTTGAACCTGCGACCCCACGCCCCCCAGGCGTGTGCGCTAACCGGACTGCGCCACATCCCGAAAATTTAATTTTCATTAAGATATCTTTGAATACCTCTCTTCTTTATTTTACGCTCCAACTGTATCGCTTCTCTTCGAGATTCAACAGTTATTGATTTTATCAATAACCAAGGTTTTCCCGTAGAAGTGAACTTTGCACCGCCTTGATTATGTTTTCGGACTCTTTCTTCTAAATTTTGAGTCTGACCCACATAATATTTATTCAACTTTTCACTATACAATATGTATACTACATAATTCATTTTGAAATGCGACCCTCCCGCTTAAAGCGGGATGCGCTAACCGACGGAGTCTATCCCGCTCTGCGGGGCCACATCCCGAAAATTTCGTTGGCAAAAATAGGGAAAATAAGCTTCCTCACAAATATCTGTTCTTTTTTTATTCCTGTGGTTTTAGTACCTTTTCACAAACAAAATTTGCTATGAAAAACACCTTATTGTGGCTCCTTTGCTGTTCATTTTTTGTGAGTTGTGCGCAACGCACCAAAAAAGATGATGTCACACTTACCACCCCACCAGAACGGGCTTACACCACAGAACGAATTGTAGATAATCTCGACAATCCTTGGGGCATGACTTGGCTTCCGGATGGCAGTATCTTAATTACTGAAAAAAGGGGGACACTACTTCGGGTAACCAATGGAAATAAAACGGAGATCGCCAATCTTCCGGAGGTGTATGATCGAGGCCAAGGAGGCCTACTAGACATAGCATTACATCCTAACTACGAGCAAAACGGCTGGTTGTACCTTTCGTTCGCTTCCACCGAAGGCGGTGGCAATGGTGGAAATACCAAATTAATCCGGGCGAAACTTGAAAATAATGCGCTCGTTCAGATTGAAGATCTATACAAAGCAATGCCCAATACGTCAAGAGGGCAGCATTTTGGCTCTCGTATTGAATTTGACAATCAAGGACACCTGTATTTTACCATCGGAGAACGCGGGGAACGGGATGTGAACCCTCAAGATATTACGCGCGATGGCGGAAAAGTATACAGACTGCATGACGATGGCCGCATTCCCGATGACAATCCATTTGTATCCAATTCCGAAGCTAAAAAAGCAATCTACACCTATGGCAACAGAAATCCACAAGGGATGGCGCTACATCCTGAAACCGGTGAGATGTGGATCCATGAACACGGTCCCAAGGGAGGTGATGAAATTAATATCCTTAAAAAGGGTGCTAATTACGGTTGGCCTGTTGTGAGTTATGGTGTTAATTACAGCGGAACCTCTTTTACGGATGAAACGTCTCGTCCGGATATGGAATCGCCTATCTACTATTGGGTGCCTTCGATTGCGCCCTGCGGAATGGTTTTCGTCACGGGTGACGTATATCCTTCTTGGAAAGGGCACTTGCTAGTAGGGTCGCTTAAGTTCAATTATGTTGAATTGGTAAAGCTGAAAGGCAACGAGGTCGTTGGACGTGAAAAGATCGCTGAAGGTATTGGGCGCGTACGAAATGTGAAGCAAGGTCCTGATGGCTATATTTACATTGCTGTGGAGGGCGACGGACTCTATAAAGTGATTCCGAAATAAATTTATAGACAATGATCAAATCAATATACTTCATAAGCATTCTCCTCCTCTGCTTCAGTTGTAACTCGAAAGCAAAGAAAAGAAGTTCATATTCCGCAGAACATGTGACCATCACAAATGATCCGCAAGACAAACTCAAAGAAAGTATGGAGCGCGGGGGATTGGTCTATACCGATTTCTGCATGCAATGCCATATGGCAAACGGACAAGGGGTTCCGGGAACTTTTCCACCGCTAATGAATTCCAATTGGCTTCAGAATAAAAGAACCGAAAGTATTCATGCTGTTAAATTCGGACAAAAAGGAGAAATCACCGTGAATGGCGAAACGTATAACGGAGTCATGGTGCCAATGGGCTTGACCGACCAAGAAATTGCCGATGTGATGAATTATATCATGAACCGCTGGGGCAATACCCAAAACACTATGGTCACCGAAGAAGAAGTGGCGAATATTAGCAAATAGATTTACTCCCTTAGCGCCTATGACGCTTCATAGAAATTCCTAACTTTGCGACAAAGTTATTACTATGCTCATCATTGGGATTGCCGGAGGAACCGGAAGTGGAAAAACGACCGTCGTAGAACAAATTGTCGCTGAACTTCCGAAAGATGAAGTGGTTGTTATTTCCCAAGATTCCTATTATAAGGACTTGACTCACCTGTCTTTTGAAGAGCGAGTGGCCATCAATTTTGATCATCCTCAAGCCATTGATTTTGATTTGTTGGTGACTCACCTACAACAGCTTCGGGAGGGAAAATCATTTGAACAGCCGATGTACTCGTTCAAAGAGCATAATAGAACGCAAGAAACGCTTCTTACCCACCCCAAAAAAGTGATCATTGTAGAAGGAATTCTTATTCTCACACATCCTGAAATTCGAGACATGTTCGATATAAAAGTTTACGTACATGCTGATAGTGACGAACGATTGATACGCCGACTCAAAAGAGATATTGCAGAGCGCGGGCGTGATCTTAAAGAAGTACTTCATCGCTATCAGACCACTCTCAAACCTATGCACCAACAATTCATTGAGCCCACAAAAGAATTTGCAGATATTATCGTTCCTACCAATAGATACAATACTGTAGCGGTTAATCTCATACGGAGCATCATCCATCAAAAACTTGAAACTGAATCGTGAGCTTTAAAAAATTCAAACAAAAAAAATGGTTTAAGATCGTAAGCAATACGTACGTTCTCATCTTGATCGTGTTTGTCATTTGGATGCTCTTTTTTGATACAAATTCATACATAATACAAAAAGAATTGGATGATGACATTGAAGCGCTGGAAGAGAGCAAAGAGTTTTATCAATCTGAAATCGATGAAGACAAAAAATTTCTGGAAAAGATGAAAGACAGCGATGAACTAGAGAAATTTGCGCGAGAAAAGTATTATCTTAAAAAGGAGAACGAAGATATTTTTATCATAGAACACGAGGATAGCCTCGATAATAAGACCGATGATGAGTGATTTATTTTCTGAATTTGAAGCAGTTTCTGCTAAGCAATGGAAGCAGCAGATTCAAATGGATCTTAAAGGAGCCGATTATAACGAAGCCTTGGTTTGGAATAGTCCGGAAGGCATTGACGTAAAGCCCTTTTATCATGCCGATGACCAGAAGAACCCTCCTACCCCAATTCCCGGGCATCCCAACTCTTGGAATATAACCACTGCTGTTTTTATTGATGACGAACGTATTGCCAACCACCTACTAAAAGACGCATTAGATCGCGGTGCCGAAGCCCTTCATATCACTGCTGAAGATAGCTTTGACAAGGATACCGTGTTTGATGGCGTTTCTTGGAACGGGCAGAACGTCTATTTTCAGTTGGGTTTTCTTTCTGAAGCGTTCATCGAAAGCTTACTAGTCTATTTTTCTAAGAAGGATGTTTCGGTATGGTATCAAATCGATATTCTAGGAAATTTGGCGCGTACAGGAAATTGGTTTCATTTCGAAGAAAAAGACCACTCCATACTTAATTCCCTAATAAAAAAACAAAAGGAAGAACGCCTGCTACATATAGATATGTCGTTGTTTCAAAATGCTGGGGCGACGATGGTACAGCAGCTTGCCTACGCCATGGCACAGTGCAACGAATACCTCAACCATCTATACCAAAACAAAATTCTTTCAAATGAAGAGAAAGTTTCGTTTAGTTACAAGGTGGCGACCGGTGGAAATTACTTTTTTGAAATTGCTAAGATCCGAGCCTTACGGAAACTGCATGGCACCTTAGCATCAGAGTATGGAGCAACAGCAGAATGCCACATCATTGCACAGTCTTCGCTTCGGAACAAAACTGTATACGACTACAATGTAAACATGCTTCGCACGACCACCGAAGCAATGAGTGCTGTTTTAGGAGGCGCGAATAGTGTGGTGGCACTTCGGTATGACGCCCTATATCACAAAAGCAATGAGTTTGGGGAACGCATCGCGCGCAATCAATTGTTGATCCTAAAAGAAGAAAGCTATTTTGAAGCGGTTGGAAATCCTGCAGACGGAACTTATTATATAGAATCCTTGACACATCAACTGGCGGAGAAAGCACTAGAATTATTTAAACAAATTGAACAAGGTGGTGGATTCTTAAAACAATTAATGGCTGGACAACTTCAGAAAAAAGTGAAAGAAGCCGCGGCTGCAGAACAAGTCCGCTTTGATGCGCAAGAAGAAATATTGGTAGGTACCAATAAATACCAACATGAGCAGGAGCGAATGAAGAGTGATTTGGAATTATATCCTTTTGTAAAAACGAAACCAAGAAAAACACTTATAGAACCCATAATCCCAAAGCGACTAGCCGAAGGAATTGAAAAAAACCGACTTGAAAATGAACTTTAAATACCTAGTGATATGTATTTGCATATCAATTATTTACGCTTCTTGCGAAACAAAAGAAAAGATTGCGTACAAGTATCAGGATTATGCGCAACCCATTGCTTGCGAGGGCATTGATAAGGCACTGCTACATGAGGCTTTGTATACGTTTCAGCATGACATTGCGAAGCGATACAACTTGATTACATCTAAAGATTCCACCGCCGCAATATATATCATGAACGGATATGGTAAATACATATCCCGAGGTACTAGCGGCACGGCTTCCTATGATGAAATTAAAAGATCGCATACCGAACGTATTCTAGAAGCGTTACTGAAAGAAGCTCCAGAGATTTGGATCATTAAACCAAACTCGGTGCAGCTGAATTATGACGCTCCTTTTGTAGCTTGCTTGTTGGAGAACTTTACAAATCAAGATGTCAAAAAAACCATGACGAATTTACGGGAAGCCAATTCATATCGCCTTGATTATATGGCAGAGGTTTTTCGCAAAAATATTTCAGACGTTGCCATGGATCCTCATTTTGCCATGTATCTAGCCTTAGACACTTATTACCGTAACCTCATTTTGATTCAGCAACTAAACCAAACGAATGACTAGAAAGAACGTAGCACATCTTTCCCTGCCCTCGTCTGCAGAAAAATCTTCTGTAAAAGAAGGAAGTACCTCCACTGCCGAAGGTATTCTCTTGCAACGAACGTATACTTCACGGGACCTCGCCTCGTGCCAGCACCTGAACTTCGCTGCGGGAATCGCACCTTATTTACGCGGTCCATACAGCACCATGTATGTTCGTCGCCCTTGGACCATTCGCCAATACGCAGGGTTCTCCACAGCAGAAGACAGCAATGCATTTTATCGTAGGAACTTAGCAGCCGGGCAAAAGGGACTTTCCGTGGCATTCGATCTGGCAACGCATCGAGGATATGATAGTGATCACGAACGTGTAGTGGGCGATGTAGGTAAAGCCGGAGTTGCTATTGATTCTGTGGAAGACATGAAGATTCTTTTTGATCAAATTCCGCTTGAAAAGATGAGTGTTTCTATGACCATGAATGGCGCTGTTTTGCCTATCATGGCCTTTTATATTGTTGCTGCGGAAGAACAAGGAGTTTCCCCCGAAGCGTTGGCAGGTACCATACAGAATGATATTCTGAAGGAATTCATGGTACGAAACACTTACATCTATCCACCGCAACCTTCCATGCGTATTATCAGTGATATTTTTGAATATACCAGCGAACACATGCCTAAGTTCAACAGTATCTCTATTTCAGGCTATCACATGCAGGAAGCCGGGGCTACTTGCGATATCGAGTTGGCGTATACATTAGCAGACGGGTTGGAATATCTACGCACCGGAATGGAAGCAGGAATGGATATTGACCGTTTTGCCCCTCGCCTATCCTTCTTTTGGGCCATTGGTATGAATCATTTTATGGAAATTGCCAAAATGCGAGCCGCTCGTATGCTCTGGGCGAAGCTCGTGAAACAATTCAACCCGAAGAACAAAAAATCATTATCGCTCCGCACGCATTGTCAAACCAGTGGCTGGAGCCTGACGGAGCAAGACCCTTTCAATAATGTGGCCCGAACCTGCATTGAAGCTTCTGCTGCCGTGTTTGGAGGAACACAAAGCTTGCATACCAATGCTTTAGATGAAGCTATTGCGCTTCCAACCGACTTCTCAGCACGGATCGCAAGGAATACACAGTTGTACCTTCAAGAAGAAACCGATGTAATTCGCACCGTCGACCCTTGGGCCGGCAGTTATTATGTGGAAAAATTAACCCATGAGATCGCGGAAAAGGCATGGGAGCTTATTGAAGAGGTAGAATCTTTAGGAGGTATGACCAAAGCGATTGAGGCCGGAATTCCGAAGTTACGCATTGAAGAAGCAGCCGCCAGAAAACAAGCGCGCATTGACAACGGACAAGACGTGATCGTGGGGGTCAATAAATTTCGATTGGAGAAAGAAGACCCGCTTCAAATTTTAGATGTTGACAATGAAAAGGTTCGAAACGGACAAATTGAGCGTTTAGAACGTATCAAATCAGAACGCAACACTCAGAAAGTACAACAAGCGTTAGAAGCCTTAACGCAATGTGCTGCTTCAGGTGAGGGAAATTTATTAGCTTTAGCCGTAGCTGCGGCTCGAGAACGCGCTACGTTAGGGGAGATATCATCAGCGTTGGAAAAAGAATTCGGGCGCTATCAAGCACAAATCAAATCTGTTTCGGGAGTGTATAGCAATGAAATGAGAAAAGACCCATCCTTTGAAAAAGCCAAAAACATGGCCAATGAGTTTGCGACCTTAGAAGGGCGTCGTCCGCGTATCATGATCGCAAAAATGGGACAGGACGGGCACGATCGCGGCGCGAAGGTAGTCGCCACAGGCTATGCTGATGTGGGCTTCGACGTTGATATTGGTCCGTTGTTTCAAACCCCAAAAGAAGCCGCCAAACAAGCCGTAGAGAACGACGTTCATATTTTAGGTGTTTCATCCTTGGCAGCCGGTCACAAAACATTGGTTCCGCAAGTTATTGAGGCCTTGAAATCCTATGGAAGAGACGATATCATGGTGATCGTGGGGGGTGTCATCCCGTCACAAGATTATCAATTTTTATTTGATGCCGGTGCCGTGGCGGTTTACGGTCCCGGAACCAAGATCAGTGAAGCTGCTATTGAAATGCTTCAGGTGTTGATGGATTCGGTGGCTGACTAAGTGTGGAATTTATTCTGAAAACAGATCGACTAGGACTTCGAAATTGGAAGGCTGCTGATGTAGCACCCTTTGTTGCCATGGGAAAAGATAGCGAAGTAATGCGATTTTTTCCGAAGCCATTATCGGCAAAAGCATCAGAAGACCTCATTCAACGATTCTTACAACATTTCTTACTTCATGGTTTTACGTATTTTGCGGTAGAACGGTTGGACACTTCAGAGTTCATCGGTTTTACCGGATTTATGCATCAAAATTTCGAAAGCCGCTTTACGCCTTGCGTGGATATCGGATGGCGCTTCAAGACCACCGCATGGGGAAAAGGCTATGCTACCGAAGCTGCTACGGCGTGCCTCAATGCAGCACATGAAAAATTTCATTTAACTGAAGTCTTTTCGCTCGCCCCGGAAATAAACCAAGCTTCTATTGCGGTTATGAAGCGAATTGGAATGACTTATGACCATAGCTTTATACATCCATCGCTTTCAGAAAATTCGTCTTTAAATCCGTGTAGCGTTTACAAAAAGATTGTGACAACTAAGGCGTCCTAGTATTAATTGATTGCTTCGTGCCTATGAATTTATATAACTGTTTGGAATACTAAATCCACATAGAGTAGCGTTCTTGATGTCACTAATCAAACGAAAACAACGATGAAATACGTTCTGCTTTCACTACTTGCCATCACTTTTTTTTCCTGTACCAAAGACGATGATAATTCGCGTCCAATAAATGAAGACCCTTCCGAAGAACTTCCATTCGTTATCACTAAAAGAACAGATTCTATCTTTTCTTCAGGCGGAATTCAAGCGAACTTACTTACCACTGCTATTATCAACAATCAACGACAGGACACAAGCCAAGAAATCTTTATTGATGGAGTATCTCAAGGCATTGAGGCTTACGGTGAGTACGAATACGAAGGTGGGCTGGTAACGTACGTGAACAACTACATACCGGGAGAGGAGTTTCGATATTACAACTATGACACTTCGGATAACTTATCCACCGCAGACTGGACGCTGTCTTCGGAGACCACTTTATTCTACCGGTTTTTATATCCTTCTGAAAATGTAGTGATATTTGAACGCAGTTCTTTACCATTTTCTGATCCTGATGCAACGATCAACAAACGTGTTATTGGCACTTTTGATGCTAACGATAATCTTGTTAGCGCTGGATATGACATGGATTTTGACGGAGAAATGGATTACGTGAACACCTTTGAATACGCTGATGGCAACCTGATAAGCGCTTCGTTGGATTCCGGAACAACATACACCTTCACGTATTCAGATATTAAAGATACTGAACAACTCATTGAGCAAGCGACCTACGGAAAGAAAATGACCCATATTCTATGTATTGAATTATTTGGTCAAAGAAATATCCCCGAATACCTACTTATAGCGTCCAATAATTCAACGTATCTGACGCTTGATGAATCACTTGAGGACGAGTATGAACTTTTTCCGAACGGGTATTTCTCAAAACGAACAAAAGTAGTTGATGCCGGAACAGACAATCCCACGACCACTGTCACCCGCTTTATCCTCGAATAATTCCGTAGAAAACATTTTTGTACCGTCATTTAGTTTTATTTTTGAATAATCAATCATGTACTATGAATTATTCAGAAAAAATGCTTCGCGATGATGCGTTGAAAGGAAAAACCATCGTCGTGACTGGCGGCGGTAGCGGACTCGGAAAATCAATGACCACCTATTTCCTCGAACTGGGTGCCAATGTCGTGATCACCTCACGAAATATTGAGAAACTTGAAACCGTAAAAGACGAATTAGAAGCTCAAACCGGCGGAACGGTGTTGCCCGTGCAATGTGACGTGCGTCATTACGACCAGGTGGAAGCCATGGTGAAGGCATCTGTAGAACGCTTCGGAAGTGTGGATGTCTTGCTCAACAATGCCGCAGGAAACTTTATCTCTCCTACCGAACGCCTTAGTGCCAATGCCTTCGACACCATCATTGATATTGTTTTAAAAGGAACCAAAAATTGTACACTTGCCTTCGGAAAGCATTGGATCGATTCCGAAGAAAAAAATAAAACAGTATTAAACATTGTAACCACTTACGCTTTCACAGGTTCTGCCTATGTGGTTCCAAGTGCGAGTGCTAAAGCCGGTGTGTTGGCCATGACACGCTCGTTGGCGGTAGAATGGGCAAAATACGGCATTCGTTTTAATGCCATTGCACCGGGCCCCTTCCCTACTAAAGGAGCTTGGGACCGATTATTGCCGGGGGACTTAAAAGAGAAATTTGACCTCGCCAAAAAAGTACCGTTAAAACGCGTAGGAGATCATCAGGAGCTCGCTAACCTGGCAGCCTATTTGGTTTCTGATTTTTCTGCCTATCTCAACGGAGAAGTAATCACTATTGATGGGGGCGAATGGTTAAAAGGTGCCGGGCAAATGAATCTGCTAGAGGAAGTTCCGGATCAAATGTGGGACATGCTGGAAATGATGATACGTTCCAAAAAGAACAAGTCGTAACCACCTGTGAATTGTTGATTTTCTGTTAACAAAATTCATTTTCTGTCCGCTTAATAAGTTGTATTTTTATCGTTCAAACCGTAACGAACCTACATGGGTAAAATTATTGCTGTTGCTAACCAAAAAGGAGGTGTGGGTAAAACCACCACATCAGTAAACCTTGCGGCTTCTTTAGGAGTATTAGAGAAAAAAGTGCTATTGATTGATGCCGACCCTCAGGCAAATGCGACTTCCGGACTAGGAATTGACGTAGAGTCCGTCGAAATAGGCACTTACCAATTACTCGAACACACAGCCAAGGCAAAGGACGCCATCATGAAAACTGGTTCACCGAATCTCGACGTGATCCCTGCGCATATTGATCTGGTCGCCATTGAAATTGAATTGGTAGATCAAGATCAACGTGAATCCATGTTGAAAAAAGCGGTAGAAGGACTGAAAGAACAGTATGATTACATTCTTATTGACTGTGCGCCTTCTCTGGGACTATTAACGCTGAATGCGCTAACTGCAGCTGACGCTGTAATCATCCCGATACAGTGCGAGTATTTTGCTCTGGAAGGCCTCGGAAAACTTTTGAACACCATCAAAAGCGTACAGAAGATCCACAATAACAAACTCGATATTGAAGGTTTGCTACTAACGATGTACGATTCGCGTCTCCGACTTTCAAATCAAGTGGTAGATGAGGTAAAAAAACACTTTGATGAAATGGTGTTCAAGACAATCATACAGCGAAATGTTCGTTTAAGTGAAGCCCCCAGTTACGGCGAAAGTATCATTAGTTATGATGCCAGTAGTAAAGGTGCCAATAATTACTTAAGTTTGGCCCAAGAACTAATTGAAAAAAACGCATAACGCCTTATGGCTAAAGCAACAAAAAAACAAGCGTTAGGCCGCGGTCTTTCCGCCCTACTGAAAGACCCTTCCAATGATATCAAATCTGCTTCCGACAAGAATGCGGATAAAGTTGTAGGAAATATCGTTGAGCTAGAACTGGACACCATTGAAATGAATCCGTTTCAGCCGCGTACTAGTTTTAATGAAGAGACCTTACGCGAACTTGCCTCTTCCATCAAAGAACTGGGGGTCATTCAGCCCATTACGGTTCGAAAATTAGATTTCAATAAATATCAGTTGGTCAGTGGAGAACGTCGTTTCCGTGCTTCGAAGCTTATCGGACTCGAAACCATCCCAGCCTACATCCGGATCGCTAACGATCAGGAATCGTTGGAAATGGCACTTGTGGAGAACATTCAACGCCAAGACCTAGACCCTATAGAAATCGCACTGTCATACCAACGTCTTATCGAAGAGATTGATATTACACAGGAAGAACTGAGTGATCGCGTTGGTAAAAACCGTTCTACCATCACAAATTACCTTCGCCTGTTGAAGCTAGACCCTATCATTCAAACGGGAATGCGTGACGGTTTTATTTCTATGGGCCACGGAAGAGCTTTGATCAACGTAAACGATACCGATGACCAATTGGACATTTACGAAAAAGTGATCAGTAAGAAGCTGTCGGTTCGTGATACGGAAGCCTTAGTTCGAAACTTAAAAGGTCCGGAAGAGAAAAAGGAAACCTCTAAGAAAAGTCTTCCTTCCTACGCCAAAAAAGGCGCTAGAGAACTTACCGATGTATTGGGTACTACAGTGAAAGTGACCGTAGGTAGAAGCGGAAAAGGGCAATATGTAGTTCCTTTCAAGAACAAAGAGGAGTTTGAACGTATTTTGAAGCTTATCAAAAGTGGGCAATAGGCTTTTATATCTCTGCTGTTTTCTGATAACAGCTTCCGCATGGTGCCAAGTTACCGATTCCACCGAAGTGGCGCAAACAGAAACGGCCTTAGTTGTACGTGATACCGTTTCCAACACCGAAAAAAAAATCGAGTACGATCCCTTAGCGCCTTCTAGAGCCGCCTTTTATTCGGCGGTCGTTCCCGGATTGGGACAGGCCTACAACAAACGGTATTGGAAAATCCCTGTGATCTATGCAGGTATCGCAGCGGGTGTTTATTTCTACGTGCAGAACGATCAAGACTACGACCGCTTCAGAAACGCCTACAAGCGTCGATTGGCTGGGTTTACCGATGATGAGTTTTACGGAACCGGAGCGGAACCAGTGATCTCTAATGACCGACTGATCGATGCTCAAAAAAACGCACAAAAAAATAAAGATGTAAGTATTCTTGTCGCGATAGGTTTCTATTTACTGAATATCGTGGATGCCAATGTAGACGCCCATTTACGTCAATTCAATGTGAGCGAAGATCTTTCCCTTCAGCCCAAAGTGGAAGTCGACCCCATTCGGGCGCAAACGCAATACGGACTCTCTTTTAGATATAATTTACAATGAAGATAGCGATCCTCGGTTTCGGAAAAATGGGACATATCATTCAGCAAAAAGCCGAAGAGAAAGGTCATGAGGTGGTGTATACAAAAACGTCTTCCGAAGAAAAAGGATCCTTGCAAGATGCTGATGTAGCGATCGAATTTTCGGTAGCGTCTGCAGCGACAGATAATTTGACTACCTGTTTCGAAAAAAATATACCGGTGGTTTGCGGCACTACAGGGTGGCTTGAGAAGTATGATGAAATGACAAAATTATGTAAAGTGCGTAACGGTGCGCTGCTCTATGCGTCTAATTTCAGCGTGGGAGTGAACCTATTTTTTAACTTGAATGAAAAGCTTGCTAAACTTATGGCGCCATGGAAGGAGTATGCTGTTTCGATGGAAGAAATTCATCATACCCAAAAACAGGACGCGCCCAGTGGGACCGCGATCACATTGGCAGAGGGAATTATAAAGCACAGCCATTACCATCACTGGAAATTAGAGGAAGCCCCTGAAAACGGAATTCCCATCACGGCAATTCGAAAAGGCGATGTGAAAGGAACGCATCGTATTTCGTATGCTTCGGAAATTGATACGATCAACATCACCCATGAGGCACACTCCAGAGATGGATTTGCCCTTGGAGCGATCTTAGCTGCGGAATGGCTTCAAAATAAAAAAGGTATTTTTAGCATGAAGGATGTCCTTCAGATGAAATAAAAGATTATGACACTTACCGGTTGGTTATTATTTATATTGATCCTGCAACTCATTCATTTTGCGGGTACTTGGAAGTTATATCAAAAGGCCGGACGAAAGGCTTGGGAAGCTGCCGTCCCTATTTACAACGCAATTGTACTCATGAAGATTATCAACAGACCGCGCTGGTGGGTGATCCTTTTATTTGTACCGATCGTGAATTTGATCATGTTTCCGGTGATTTGGGTAGAAACCATTCGAAGTTTTGGAAGAAATAGTACGGCCGATACTATTTTAGTATTAGTCACACTCGGACTCTACATCTACTATATTAACTACACAAAAGACGTCACCTACATTCCGGAACGCAGTCTAAAACCAAGAACCACCACCGGAGAATGGGTAAGTTCTATTTTATTTGCTGTGGTAGCCGCTACGATTGTGCATACGTACGTCATGCAACCTTTTACGATACCAACCTCTTCTTTGGAAAAGACGTTATTGGTAGGAGATTTCCTTTTTGTAAGTAAATTTCATTACGGAGCACGTTTGCCTATCACTCCGATTAGTTTCCCGATGGTACATGACACCATTCCTGTGGTCAAGTCGAGATCATATGCCAAAACCGTAGAATATCCACATTTCAGATTTCCGGGCTTTCAAAAGATCAAACGGAATGATATCGTCGTATTCAGTTGGCCGGTAGATACGTTAGAAAACATTCTAAACCCGTATGGAGGCGTCTATATTAAACCGATCGATAAGAAAAGTAATTATGTAAAGCGTGCCGTGGGACTTCCGGGAGATTCCCTTGAAGTTCGAAATGGTTTCGTATACATCAACGGCGCTCAAAACGAACTTCCCGATCGGGCGAAACTTCAGTTTTCATATGCGTTTAAAACCAGCGGTTCTTTGAGTCCGAAACTCTTCAAAGACCTAGGCATTACCGATGGTGTAGGATCTATTCCGGAAGACAAAGCATACTTTGTTCCGGCAGCTACCGAAGAAGCAGCTGCACAGCTTGCGCAACACCCTAACGTGGCCGAAGTCTATCGTTATGAAGCCAATCAGGGAGAATGGGATCCACAATCGTTCCCAAGAGATGATCGTTATTCCTGGAACCACGATTTTTACGGCCCTATTTATATTCCGAAGAAAGACGCAACCGTTTCCATAACCCCCGAAACGCTACCGCTGTACAAGCGCATCATAGAAGTGTATGAAGGGCGCGAACTTGGGATTAAAAATCAATTAAGTGTTCAAAACGACCAAGTACTGTTGAACGGTGAACCCATTTCAGAATACACCTTCAAGATGGATTATTATTGGATGATGGGAGACAACCGTAACAACTCACAAGATGCTCGCAACTGGGGCTTTGTTCCGTTTAACCACGTGGTAGGAAAGCCGGTGTTCATCTGGATGAGCATTGATGGCATCAATAATGGAATGAGCAACTGGAAGTTCAAGTGGGATCGCTTTTTTACCACCGTAGGCGGAAGTGGAAAACCAGTTAGCTATTTCACATACTTCATTGTATTACTCATTAGTTGGTTCGTGTTTGATTTCTTCAGAAAACGAAAGAAGAAAAAGAAATAATTCCTGTTATGGACATTGTGGTTCACCCCTCATACTTTCCGTGTATCGCACAGATGGCGGCGTGTGCGCAGGCGAAAACCGTCATTTTTGAGGTTTGTGATAATTATCAAAAACAAACCTATCGCAATCGTGCGCGCATTGCACATGCCAACGGTGAGCTACAACTTAATATCCCCATTCAACACAGCAAAGACGGAACACGGCAAAAAACTGCAGAAGTTGCCCCTGATAATAATTTTCCTTGGCAAGCCCAACATTGGAAAAGTCTGCAAAGTGCCTACCGCACCTCCCCATTCTTTGAGTTCTATGAAGATGATATGGCACCCCTTTTTCAAAAAAGAGTTAGTTCGTTGCTAGAACACAACCTTGAAATCTATACCCTGCTATGCGAGTTGCTTGGCATGGATGGCAACTTTGAAGAAACCCACGTGTATCAAAAAGATTTGGAGAAAAAAGACCTTCGGCATTGGGTACGCGGTAAAAAGGAACGTTCTTACGCGCTAGAACCTTACACACAGGTCTTACAAGAGAAGCACGGTCACTTGAGCAATTTATCGGTAATCGACCTATTATTTAATGAAGGGCCCAATGCCTTGAATTATTTGGAAAGACAGCAGCTCAGTTGGGAATAGATAGGATTGTGGTCTGAAAAGGTTTCAGTCACATTTTCAAAGTTGATGACTTCAAACTCCTTGGAAGTAAAAATATAATCAATACGAAGCGGATACGAATCGAATGAAAACGTAGTTCCCAGTCCGCTTCCCTTCATCTTAAAAGCATCCGCATAGCGTTCTGCGACTTGTCTGTAGATATAAGAATGGCGCGTATTGTTAAAATCGCCTGCCATGATCACAGGATATGAAGATGTTTCTGCATGGGCTAAGATCTGCTCTACTTGATCTTGTTGTTTCGCAAAATTTGCGGTCATCCGACGGACCATACGTTCTTTATTTCCTTCTTGTATATAATCTACGGAAGGCAACACGCCCATTGATTGTAAATGCAGGTTATAGAGTCGGATAGTATCCGTTCCTTTGACCACGTCAGCATACAAACTATTGTTGTAGGTATTCGGAAAGTTGAAAGCCCCACTGTTGTGTAAAGGATATTTTGAAAAGATTGCATGTCCCAAAATGTTTTTTTCCTTGAAATGTATGTATCGAAAGGGATATGCTGAAAAAGACACTTGATGGTCACGATAGAACTCTTGCAATAAGACCACATCCGGATCATAGGTCTTTAGGATAGCGGCAATGACTTCTTTAGGGTTCTCTGTTGCATTTTCTTCGTAGGCGTTGAAGAGTCGAACGTTATACGAAAGAATACTTAATGACGCTTGAGAGGGATCGCTATGTTCCGGGTCAGATAGACGTAAGGCAGTTCGGCTAAGAAAGAATGTTGCGGACAGGATCAAGAAAGAGAGCCACGCCTGACGTCGTTTCCGAAGCAACCAATACCCAAAAAATGCAATGTTGATAAGTACTAAAGGTGAAACCGCAAGGCTTAACAGGGAGACGGTAGCAAATTGTTTTGGAGGGACGTATTGCGCACAACTAGCCAATAATAACAACAGGGCGAACATACTATTCACCAAAAACACCACCTTATTGAAAAACCCCAACTTTTTCACACCCCACTAATCTTGATTCCCTGCTTTGAACAAGAAATCTTTTTCTGCTTTGGTTAAACTGTCGTAACCACTCTTACTAATCTTGTCTAAGATAGCATCTACCTTCTTTTGATGAGATGTTTTATCTTCTTTTTTCTGATAGGCCGTCGTGCTCTTCTTTGCGGGACGCGTACGATGTACTTTTTTAAACGGACGGTCTTTTCTAGACTTGAAGATGTTAGCCACGCCATCCATCAAGGTTTCGAACCACGCGCCAATATTATTTCCTTTAGCAAGTTGCACGGCATATACATACCCAAAAATGGCACCGCCTAAATGCGCTAACAAACCTCCGGCGTTTCCGGACGTTGGGAGTCGGATTAAATCCATCACAATAAAGAACACCGCGATGTGCCAAAGCTTCACATTGAAAAAGAAGACGCGTATTTCGGTATTCGGACTATACGTAGCCATAAACACCAACAGCGCGGTCACTGCTCCCGAGGCACCAAGAAGATAGCCCCGTTGGAAATCGAAAACAGGAAAAAGATTATAACTGAGTACAAAGAGTAATCCACCGCTAATAGCGCCTAAGAGATAAATTGTGAGCAAACGTTTTTCACTGAACAGATTGAGGATGATTCTTCCGAAGTAATACAGCAACAACATGTTGAATAGAATATGGAAGAAATCGAAATGAAGAAAACTATAGGTAATGAACGCCCACGGTTGAAGAATAAACTCATTAAAAGCATCAGGCAAGACAAACCAGCTCATAAGCTGCGCAATAGGAAGCTGGAAAAAGGCTGAAATAATGCGCGTCACCAAAAAGATAATTGTATTGATAACAATTAATTTAATGGTAACATCAGCGGTTTTGAACTTGTATGTAAGACTACTTGTGCTCATCCTTAATCCCAACGCGTATGGTTAAAACTATCTTTTCGCCAATAATAAGCCATGAGGAAGCCAAACAGCGCCCCTCCTATGTGCGCCCAGTTGGCAATATTTTGTCCGAATAATGAAAAACCGGTCACTCCAGAGAAAAGATCTAACAACAATAATCCCGGAATAAAATACTTTGCTTTTATGGGTATGGGTAAAAATATCAGCATTAATTCGGCATTTGGGAACATCATTCCGAAGGCCACCAACACCCCATAAACGGCTCCGGAAGCACCCACTGCGGTACTCATATAACTTGAGATCATGCTTCCAACGGAATCACCATCAACACCTTCCGGTATATTAACAGAGTAATGCCCCAAGCTACGTCCTTGAGATTCGGCATCACGCATCAACTCAAAGATTTGAGATTCTGTCATCCCCGCTTGGAGGAGTTCGCTAAAACCGGCATGAACGTGATAATAATTTACTAGCGTATGGATCAAGGCTGCTCCTAATCCGGCAGAAAAATAAAAGAAAAGAAAGCGTTTTCGGCCCCATCGCATTTCCAAAGGCGATCCAAACGCCCATAAGGCATACATATTGAACAAGATATGCATAAAGCCGCCGTGCATGAACATATGCGTCACCGGTTGCCAATACTGAAAATTAGGATGTTCTACATAATACAATGAGAACAATCTATAAGCAAGATCAGAGCTGAGCAATGTAAACCCAAAGAATAGGACATTGACGATGATAAGTGCTTTTATGGTTTCGGTTATTCTTCCCATTTATATGAATTTTGCGTCCAGATCGGTTCCTTCTAACGTGATCAATACCGGTTTATTTTCGGGGGAAACACTAGGTTCTTTACAGGCGAATAGTTGGTGGATCAAGTGCTCTCGTGCTTCTTTATTTAAAGGCGTTCCGCTTCGTACCGCCATAGAACGCGCCAGTGACTTTGCCAAAACATCGTTTAGACTGAAACCGGCATCCGGAACTTCCGCCAGCAGATCGTCTGCCAATTGTTGCAAGATAGGAGCTACATTACTTTCCGGGATCCCCACTGGAATTCCTGAAACCGTGATTCCTCCCTTTTCCTGCTTTTCGAATACAAATCCAGTCTGTAATAAGGCTTCCTCCAAAGGTTCTAATACACCCCATTGTCGATTTGAAAGATTTAATTCTATCGGAAATAACAATTGTTGACTCGTTGCTTCCTGTACCGTGATATGTCTTAAAAGCTCTTCATACAAAACGCGCTGATGCGCCAAATGTTGATGGATCACCATGAGGCCGCTTTTAATCGGACTCACAATGTATTTATTCTGAATTTGAAAGGTGGTCTGCACAGATTCCTCTTCCTTCGGAAATAAGGATTCTGTTTCAATTTCCTTTTCTACCGTAATTTTTTCTGAAGACAACCACTCTTCAGAAGAGGTTAGCGTTGCTTCGGAAGACGCATCTTGAAGTCCGGCATACAGTGACTCCCAACTGCCACGGGATTGCTTTTTGAAAGATGGTGCTGCTTTTGTCGCGGTCTCGCTATGAAAAGGATTGAAATTACGGTCTACTGAAACATTGGGTTGTTGTGGGGCTTTTTTACTGTATTCGTAAGGCGTTTCAAATCCGCTGTCCTTATTAAAATCCAACACCGGAGCAATACTAAATTGCCCTAGACTATGCTTGATCGTAGCCCGAAGCATGCTGTAAATGGCGTGCTCCTCCTCAAACTTCACCTCTGTTTTTGTGGGATGAATATTAATATCGATCGCTGTAGGAGCAATGGTTAAAAATAAAAAATAACCCGGGTGTGTTCCGTCTTTGATTAGTCCTTCAAAAGCATTGACCACCGCGTGATGTAGGTACGAACTTTTAATAAATCGATCATTGACAAAAAAGAACTGTTCTCCCCTACTCTTTCGGGCGAAATTGGGCTTCATTACAAACCCTTCTACTTTTACAATATCGGTTTCTTCGGAAACAGGCACTAATTTCTCATTGGTTTTAGTTCCGAAGATATTGACAATCCGTTGACGCCCATTGCTTACCGGAAGATTGAACACGTCACTTCCATTATGGATCATTTTGAAAGCCACCTGAGGATGTGCCAAGGCCACCCGATGGAATTCATCAATAATATGTCGGGTTTCCACGGCATTACTTTTTAAAAAGTTCCGCCGTGCGGGAATATTATAAAACAGATTTTTTACAGCGATTGTTGTGCCCACCGGAACGACAGCCGCTTCTTGAGCCGTTACTTCACTACCTGCGATGGAGATCTCTGTACCCACTTCGAGATCGGGAGTACGCGTCTTTAGAGTAACTTGTGCGATCGCAGCGATGGAAGCCAATGCCTCCCCGCGAAAGCCTTTGGTATGAAGTTGAAAGAGATCTTCGGCTGATTTTATTTTAGAGGTCGCATGACGCTCAAAAGAGAGCCGTGCGTCTGTGGGACTCATTCCGCAGCCATTATCCGTTACTTGGATTAGCGTCTTTCCGGCATCTTTAACTAAGAGGGTAATGTGGTCGCTTCCGGCGTCTATGGCGTTTTCCAGTAATTCTTTCACTACAGACGCGGGGCGTTGTACCACCTCGCCTGCCGCAATCTGGTTCGCTACATGATCGGGAAGTAACTGAATGATATCTGCCATCTATCGCGTTTGCGTAAAAATAGAAAGGTCGAAATCAATAATGTAAAGAAATAAAAAAACCAACAGTGCTACGATAAACAGGATCAATCGATTGCTTTTGCGATTGTTCCCCTCGCGAAGTTCTTGGAAAGCCGATTTGAACTTGCTTTTCAAATTACCCGAACTTCCTACGGTCTTTCGGTAGGAATCGAATTTATGTTCGATCTGGAATGGACTCCCCTCCTTATCGCTCTTGTAATATCGAGGTTCGTAACTAAATTTTTTGTTCTTTCTTCTACTGATTAATCCCATAATTGTTGAATATCAAAGGTACTTAAATTTCACTGGTTTTTGAAGTGAAAAACCACCAATTCTATCAACAATTACCGTACCGTATTCAGAAAAAATATGCTTTGAGAAGAATGCTATTCTTTGTAGAAGGCACTATCTTTTTTTAATTGTGCCATTTTTAAGGCCGCGATAGCTGCTTCGGTTCCTTTGTTTCCATGAGCCCCACCACTTCGGTCTTTTGCTTGTTGGTAATTATTATCGGTAAGCACGCAGAATATGACGGGTATGTCTCCGGAAACATTCAAATCTTTGATGCCTTGTGCTACCGCTTCACAGACATAATCAAAATGCTTGGTTTCTCCTTGAATCACACTTCCAATGGCGATAACCGCATCAAGCATGTCGAAACTTTCCGTTAATTTTTTACATCCGTAGATCAGTTCGAAACTCCCGGGTACATTCCAACGAACAATATTCTCCTTTAGCGCACCACAGTCTGTAAGCGCATCGAACGCACCCTGAAACATCCCTTCCGTAATTTCTGAATTCCATTCCGAAACTACGAGTCCGAATTTAAAGGGTTTGGCATCGGGCAATTCCGATTTGTTATAAGATGATAGGTTTTTGGAAGCCGTAGCCATGACTATTGCATTGCCTGCGCTTTGCCAAGATACACTTTGGCATCAGACGCTTCCAACGAATTGCTGTACTCTTCCGTGATTGTTTCGAAGTACCCAACCGCTTCTCCGGTCTTTCCAAGGTTAAGCGCCGTTACCCCTGCTTTTAGAAGAAAACGCGGCGTGGTAACTTCGTTGCTGCGCATATTGGCTGCTTCCTTATAGTACCCTAAAGCTTCTTCAGTTTGCCCCAATTGAATAAAGGCATCACCAATGGCACCTTTCGCAAGAGGAGCCAACATATCGTCGTCACTCTTAAAGGCGTCTAAATGATCGATAGCCGCTTGGTAGTTGTTTGTGTTCAAATACGCCATTCCCGCGTAGTAGTTGGCAAGATTGCCCGCAGGAGTACTTCCGTAGTTATCAATAATATCTAAGAAACCATATTTTCCGGCACCTCCGTTTAAGGCAAGCGTGTACAAAGAATCACTGTTTTCGGCAGCTAATGCTTGCTCAAAGTATCCTTGTGCACGGTACATTTCGTTCATGGCTTCCGCCGACTTAGGGTTCTGTACAAATTGCTGATACCCTAAATACCCCAACACACATACCGCGATTGCACCTACTACAATAAGGATATACTTTTGATTCTTTTCTACCCATGCTTCGGTTTTTGAAGCTCCTTCGTCCAGCGTGTTAAATACTTCCGCCGTTGCACTTCCTTCTTCTAGTTGCTCTTCCTTCTCTGCCTTGGTTTTCGGTTTGTATCCGCGTTTCTTGTACGTTGCCATAGTTTCTGTTTATTGCGGGGCAAAAATAAAATTTTTATTAGAAATTAAAAGGGAAAAAAGTTGTTATTTTTAGATATTTGGCAGGTGAATAATACCGAAAAGCGGCTTCTATTTAGAGGCGTTTCTCAATCCACATTCGAATTCTCTCTATGATATTAACTTCCTTATCTTTAATAAATTACAAAAATTTTGAATCGGAAACATTCGAATTCGACCCCAAGATCAACTGTTTTGTGGGGCCAAATGGAGTGGGAAAAACCAATGTCTTAGATGCTATTTATCATCTTTCCTTCGGAAAAAGCTACTTCAACCCCATTACGAGTCAGAATATAAAACACGACGCAAATTTCTTTGTCGTAGAAGGCCAATATGAGAAGAACACCCAGCCGGAAAAGATCATCGTAAGTGCCAAACAAGGACAAAAAAAACTGATCAAACGCAACGGAAAAACGTATGAAAAATTTAGTGACCACATTGGATTCCTGCCGTTAGTCATCATTTCTCCAGCCGATCGGGACCTCATCATTGAAGGTAGTGAAACCCGCCGGAAATTTATGGACGGTGTGATCTCTCAAGGAGATGCTAATTATCTAAAAACATTGATCTCTTATAATAAGGTGCTGGCGCAGCGAAATTCATTACTAAAATATTTTGCCGCCAATAACACCAACGATCCTGACACCTTGGCTATTTATAATGAACAACTCGATGCACTGGGACACGTAATTCATGAAAAGCGAGTACATTTTTTGGAAATATTTACTCCCATATTTTTAGAACGACACCAAGCTATTAGTCAGTCGAAAGAAACCGTTTCGCTTCAGTATAAGAGTCAGTTGACCGAAGCTCCCCTCCTAACCCTCTTAGAAGAAAACATCCAAAAAGACCGGATGCTTCAATACACTTCCGTAGGGATCCACAAAGATGATCTCTCTTTGGAGATTGAAGGACATCCCATTAAAAAGTTCGGTTCTCAAGGGCAGCAAAAGTCGTATTTGATCGCATTAAAACTTGCGCAATTCGATTTTATTAAAGCACAAAGTAAGGTAACTCCCATCTTGCTCTTAGATGATATCTTTGACAAGTTGGATGAACACCGTGTTGAACAGATCATTTCGTTAGTAGACAATGAGAGTTTCGGACAATTATTTATAAGCGACACTCACGGTGAACGCACTGAAACAGTGATCAAAAAAGTACATCAAACCTATAAAATGTTTCCGCTTCAACATGACTCATAAATTGCTCTATTGTTTATTCTGTGTTCTTTTGGTTTCCTGCGGAAGTGAGGATCCTGAAACCATGATTCCATATCTTGAAGGCTATTGGGAGATCAAAGAAGTGACGCTCGACGATGGTTCTGTCAAAGAATTCCGAGTGAATACAACTATTGATTACATTGAAGTTACCGATCGTGAGGGATTCCGAAAGAAATTACAACCCAATCTTGACGGCAGTTTTCGCACATCAAATTTGGTTGAATATTTTAAGATAACCGTTTCCGAAGACAGTCTTCAAATGCACTACGCCACGCCTTATGATGAATGGACAGAAACCGTGATTCATGCAGAGGACTCTTTAATACAAGTGTTAAACCACGACGGAAAGATGTATACCTATAAAAAGTTTCGTACTTTCTCTTCAATGCAAGAAAAACCATGAGCAAACGCACCCGAGAACATATGTCCTTAGCCGAAGGGTTACAGGATTTTTTAGGCAATAGCAAACTGCAAAAGGGACTCAACAAAGTCTCTGCTGAAGAGGCTTGGCACACCGTGATGGGAGATGCGATCTCAAAATATACCACACGAATCAACCTAGATCGTGATACCTTGTATGTAGCGTTACGCTCTTCGGTGTTACGAGAAGAATTAAGCTACGGTAAAGAAAAGATTGTTCGCTTGTTGAACGAAGAGCTAGGAAAAGACCTCATCAAAAAGATCATACTAAAATAAAAAAGCCTCCTAATGGAGGCTTTTAGTATCATATTGTAGCCGTTTAGAAGATCTCTCTTCCGGCAAAGTGAAACTGACTCTCAATTTCGGCGTTTTCATCACTGTCACTTCCGTGTACGGCGTTCTCACCTATAGAAGCTGCATATAATTTACGGATGGTACCTTCGGCGGCTTCCTCGGGGTTGGTTGCTCCAATCAATGTACGGAAGTCTTCCACAGCATTGTCTTTTTCCAAAACCGCGGCAACAATAGGTCCACGAGTCATATACTCTACTAATTCACCAAAGAACGGACGCTCCTTGTGAATGGCGTAAAATTGTTTGGCATCGTCTCCAGTCATTTGCGTAAGCTTCATCGCTACGATCTTGAATCCTGCTGCCGTAATTTTTTCTAAGATAGGCCCAATGTTTCCTTTTTCAACACTATCGGGCTTTAACATGGTAAACGTTCTGTCTGTTCTCATGAGTTGTTTAAAATTTGGTGCAAAAGTACATATTTACCCTGTAATCACAAGTTGTTAACCATTCTTTAATATTGCTGTTGAAATTGTTCGTATAAGAAATTATCCCGACCGCGAATTTCGAAAGTAATACGTTTCTTTTCAAAGTCGAAGTGCATCACTCCAAAGTTCAAGCGTTTGATAATGTTGCTGACTCGGTATTCATTGCCTTCGGTACCATAGGTGGGCCATGTATGTGTGAGTCCGCTACTCGTAAAATCTACCAAAGGATACGGCAAAGGAACATCGATATTGACCGATATTTCGGCCATGTGACGATCGCCACTTACCATAAAGATATTTCGCGCCTTGGCAGTTTCTAAGACATCATACATTTTTTGAACTTCAGAAGGGTGATTTCCCCATTTCTCCCACCCGTGTTCTTTACTTAAAAACTGAATGCTACTTACGATCATTGTGAATGTGGGAACCGAATCTTGCAATTCTTCTTCCAACCACTGCCACTGAGCAGCTCCAAGAATAGTTCCGCTTTCTTCAATACTCCAATCATCGTAACGACGTCCCTCTGTGTTGCTTTCTTTCAACGGGTCACGGAAATAACGCGTGTCCAATAGAATTACTTTTACAGCCCCACCGCCACCTTCAATGGTCTTTGAGGTGTACACGCCCGGCCTACTTCTTCGTTCGTCATTCTCAGGAACGTCTAAAAAGTTAAGCAATAAGGTTTGTGCTTCGTCCTTTTTGATCCACTCTTTCCCGGCGTCGTTCTTTCCAAAATCGTGATCGTCCCAGGTGCCAACCACGGGAGTTGCGCTCAGTAATTTCTGATAATCGGGATGTGCCTTGGTCTTCTTGTAATCGGCTTCCATCTTCGCCATATCATCGGTGTCAGCATAGATATTATCACCACCCCAAATAAAAAGATCGGGATTGTTTTCCAAAATAGGCTTCCAAAGCGGCTGTTCGCGCTCTTGATCACTACAGCTGGCGAAGACAATGGTAAGTCCTGAAGAAGCTTCGGTTTTGCTAGTATGGGTTGTTGCCGAAGTAATTGTTTCTGAAGGGGTTTCCTTCTGTTTACAATTCAGCAATAAAAAACAAAAAGAGAGAAGTATAGCGTATTTCATAAGGTTTGCTTTTCCTTCAAAAATACGACGAGAAGTTTACAACCGTGTTAATAAATTGTATCTTCGCAGCTTCATGGATACACAAACTACTTCCGCAGTCAAAAAAGCATTAGACACTGCAAAAAACCTAGTCGTTATCGGACATAAAAATCCGGATGGAGACGCCATCGGATCTTCATTAGGGTTGGCAGGATTTCTTCGGAAAAAAGACTTTGAGGTCACGGTTGTGATGCCTAATGAGTTCCCGGAATTTCTAAAATGGATGCCCGGCTGTGACGATTTGCTTATTTATGAAAAACAAGCGCAAGAGGTACAGAAAACCTTAGATGCTGCCGATGTTATCTTTACGTTAGACTTCAATGCCTTGAACCGAAGTGGCGATCTTTCTCCATTGCTGGAAGCTTCCGAAGCGAAATTCATCATGATCGATCATCATCAACAACCGGATGCGTACGCCGTGGCGACCTATAGTGATGCGAGCATGAGCTCTACGGCACAAATGGTGTTTCACTTTATGGAAGCGCTTGATGGGATTCCTTTGTTAGATCGTGACATTGCTACGAACTTATACACCGGCATTATGACTGATACCGGCTCTTTTCGCTTTTCGGCAACGACGGCAACGACGCACCGAGTCATTGCGCAATTACTGGAACACGGAGCTGTTCCCAATGTGATCCATGAGAATATTTACGATACAGCCAGTCAGAATCGCATGAAACTACTAGGCGTGGCTTTGAATAATCTTACCGTACTTCCGGAATACAGAACGGCGTACATCACCCTTTCACAAGAAGAATTAGACGCGCATGATTTTAGAAAAGGAGATACCGAAGGGTTCGTAAATTATGCCTTAGCGATCAATAACATTGTGTTTGCGGTAATTTTTATTGAAAATCGACAGGAAAACATCGTAAAGATCTCGCTACGTAGTAAAGGTCCGTTTTCAGTCAATCAATTCTCCAGGAACCATTTCAATGGCGGCGGACACAACAACGCGGCGGGCGGAAGAAGTTTGAAGTCGCTTGATGAAACCGTTCGTGAATTTATTAGTATCTTGCCGCAATACCAAAAAGCCCTGATCGATGCGTAATTTCATTGCTCTCTTATGCAGTGTTCTCTTTTTAGTTACTTCCTGTCAATCGCCGGAAGCACGCCGACCGTTACAACGCAGTTCTGGTTCGTTCATCAAAGAATCTACCGCACGTAACAAAGAATTATTAAAACAAGAAGAAGAACGCATTCAAGCCGTGATCAATGCTGATACGGCTAGAGATTATATTGCTTCGGAAAGTGGTTTTTGGTACTATTATAATATTAAAGACACTCTCGCCAATCCCATGCCCGATGTGGGCGATCAAGTGGTCTTCCGTTATAACATCAAAGATCTCAACGGAACTGTGATCCTTTCGGAACAAGAAAACGGAACGCAAAATTATGTGATCGATCAAACCAATCAGGATTTGATCTCCGGAATTCGAGATGGCCTGAAGTTAATGAAAGAGGGAGAACAAGTTACTTTCTTGTTTCCTTCCTATAAAGCATATGGGTACTACGGAATACAAGAAAAATTAGGCGTTAATGTTCCGGTGCAAAGCACGGTAACGCTACAATCTATAGAACAAACATCAGAAAATCAATAATTATATCATGAAGAAACTCACTTTTTTAGTTGTTTTACTTACGCTCACTTTTGGGGCTTGTCAAGATAAATATCCTGATCTTGAAGACGGCGTGTACGCTGAATTCATCACCAATCAAGGAACATTTGTCGCCAAATTACACCATGATCAAGCTCCGGTGACCGTAGCGAATTTTGTTTCGCTCGCTCGCGGAACCAATCAAATGGTAGATTCAGCCTATAAAGAGCAGCCTTTTTATAACGGACTCACCTTTCACCGTGTGATCAAAGATTTCATGATTCAAGGTGGTGACCCTATGGGCGATGGTACCGGAAATCCGGGATACCGTTTTCCAGATGAAACCACACCAGAACTTACCCACAGCGGAAAAGGTATTCTTTCTATGGCTAACAGTGGTCCCGACACCAATGGGAGTCAGTTTTTCATTACCCTAAAAGAAACGCCATGGCTAGATAACAAACACACCGTGTTTGGAGAGATCGTTATGGGACAAGAGATCGTGGATGCGATCGGAAAGGTGGAAACGACAAAACCCGGTGATAAGCCTGTAAACCCTGTAGTGATGGAAGAAGTGAACATTATCAATAAAGGGAACATTAAAGTGGCATCATTCAGCAAAGCCATGGAAGACATCGAGCGTAAACAAAAAGAGAAAGAAGAGGCTCTGGCGAAAATAGCTTCTGAAACTGCTGCACGTTTGAATCCGTTGATGAATGATGCGGAAGAAATGGAAAGCGGACTCAAGATCTACTGGAACCAACGCGGGAAAGGGCAAAAACCGAACGAAGGGGTAAAAGTAATGATGAACTACGCCGGCTACTTTAGCGATGGGCGCTTGTTCGATACTAGCATGATGGAAGTTGCAGAACGTTATGATGCCGTAGATCCACAACGTGTGGCTAGAAATCAATACGGCCCAATGCCTTTTGATTATAGCAAAGAAGCCCGACTCATCCCAGGTTTCAGAGAAGGGATGCTTCAAATGAGTGTAGGTGATAAAGCCACCTTGTTCATTCCATCGCACTTAGCGTATGGAGAAAAAGGATATCCACCGGTGATCCCACCAAATGCAGATTTGATCTTCGAACTAGAACTGATCGAGATCATGGAATAAGGATCAAAATCATTGAATTAAAAAAGCCCCGAAGTTGGGGCTTTTTTAGTTTTTACAATACTTATTGCTTCGGAATATTAGCGAGAATCGCTTTGGTAAACTTCCAAAACTTCTGCGTAGAGGAAATACTCGCGCGCTCATCGGGAGAATGTGCTCCTTTGATCGTGGGTCCGTAGGAGATCATATCAAGATTTGGGTAATGCTGTCCCAAGATCCCGCACTCTAAACCGGCATGACAGGCAGCAACATTTGCCTTCTCGCCGTGAAGCTCTTCATATAAGCTGTCGAGTACTTTTAAAATGGGGCTGTCCATATTGGGTGCCCAACCGGGATACGCTCCGGAAAATCGAACGGTACACCCGGCTAATTCGAATGCAGATTTTAACGCATTTGACAAGTCGGTTTTCGAAGACTCCACCGAAGAACGCGTAAGACATTCTACCGAAATATCTCCTCCTCCTACTTGAATCTTGGCAATGTTATTTGAAGTTTCCACCAGACCTTCCATTTCCGGGCTCATTCGATAGACTCCGTTATGGGTGGCATAGATCATTTGAACAAAGCGTGCTTGCGCATCCGCATTCATCCCTTTGGAGATATCGTGATCTCCAACGCTCCATTCGATTTGAAGATTAGGTTCTAATTTCTTGAATTCTGACTTTATCGCTTCGGAAGTATGGTCCAGTTGTTCAGAAACTTTTTCTACTGCAGCTTTATTAACGGCCAGTTTGGCAACACTCTCTCTGGGAATGGCATTCCGAAGACTTCCGCCTTCAAGCGAAACAAGCATCACCGAATCCCCTAGATCATATAGCAATCGGTTCATTAAAGTATTGGCATTTCCCAACCCTTTGATAATATCCATCCCGCTGTGACCGCCCTGCAATCCCTTTATGGTAAGCGTATAAGGAACAGCATCTTCCGAAGGAGAAACCTCTGTGTACGATTGTTTTGCCGTAATATCCACTCCGCCGGCACAGCCTACGCCAATCTCATCATCTTCTTCCGTATCTAAATTCAGTAAAATATCTCCTTCAAGCAAGTCACTTTCCAAGCCCATAGCCCCGGTCATTCCTGTTTCTTCATCAATGGTGAACAACGCTTCTAACGCAGGATGTGGAATATTGTCGCTTGCCAAAATAGCCATGATAGTCGCAACCCCCAGTCCGTTATCCGCTCCAAGTGTGGTTCCCTTAGCACGCACCCAATCTTCATCAACATACATTTCAATTCCTTGAGTATCAAAATCGAATTCGGTATCATTATTCTTTTGATGCACCATATCGAGATGACTTTGAAGAACAACCTTTTGTCGGTCTTCCATACCGGTGGTGGCCGGTTTTTTTATAATGACATTTCCCACCACATCTTCCATCGTTTCCAAGCCTAAGGATGCTCCAAAATCTTTCATAAATTGTATCACTCTATCTTCCTTTTTAGAAGGTCGAGGAACAGCGTTCAAGTCGGCAAAATGATTCCAAACGGAGGTAGGTTCTAATTGTCTTATTGCTTCATTCATATCTATATCTTTTTTACAAAAATACAGTATTCACTTTCCTGTAACCAATAAAAGCAGTGAGGATTTTCGTATGTTTGGTTCATGCAAAAAAGAACGCGTGTTATATTGGCCTTACTGCTTCCGGTGCAATACATCGTGCTGAAAATTCTGCTTCAATTTCCGGAGTTTGTAGAACACAACTACAGCCAAGGGATCTATCCCTTACTTTCTAAAATCCCGAGATATTTATTTGGCTGGATCCCTTTTTCCGTAGGAGATATTTTCTATTTACTCATTGCCATTCTCGCCATTCGTTGGATTGTACTAAATGTAAAACGCCTTAAGTATGAACCCCTTCGATTTTTCGTAGATATTCTCGCTACCGTATCTATTGTTTATTTTATGTTTCATGTATTGTGGGGGTTGAATTATTACCGCGTTCCGCTTCATGAAACGCTATCCTTGGAGCGAGATTACACCACAGAACAATTGGTTGCTACCACTAAGCGGTTGATAAAAAAATCGAATGAAATGCACCGAACACTGGGTTATGAAGATAGTGTGAAGATTGACCTACCCTATTCCCAAAAAGAGATCTTTAAAAAATCCTTGAACGGATATGAAAACCTTTCTGAAGAATTTCCGGAGCTCGCCTATCACCCAAAAAGTATCAAAAAAAGTGGGTGGAGCCTAGGCCTAACCTATATGGGCTATAGCGGATACTACAACCCGTTTTCGGGAGAAGCCCAAGTAAATAACCTAATTAAAACCTATAAGTTTTCGGTGGTAAGTTGTCATGAAATGGCCCATCAATTGGGCTATGCTGCTGAGAATGAAGCCAATTTTATCGCAACCCTCGCAACGATTAAAAATGACGACCCTTATTTTCAATACACCGGATATATTTTCGCATTGCGTTATTGCGTGAATGAAATTGCGCGACGTGATATGGACACCTACAACGAATTGATAGCAACCATCAATCCCGGTATTTTAGCTAGCTATAAGGAGATGCGAGATTTTTGGGATCGCTATCAAAACCCCTTTGAAACCTTTTCCAAGGGTTTTTGGGACCAGTTTTTAAAAGCTAACAATCAATCGAAAGGAATTATGAGCTACAGCTACATGGTAGCACTGGTAATCAACTACTTCGAAGACCGCTCTTTTTAAAGAAATCATAACAATTTGTTAAAGACGTCCTAATTGAAGGACATCCCGCTTTCGATTTCTATCTTTAGAACGCATTAATTTCAACCACAAAAAAATGAGAAAAACGCTACTCCTCATGGCTTTTTTCGTGGGAATTTTTTCTGCTTCTGCGCAAGATTATTTTCCGAAGAATGATGGCCTAAAAGAAAAGAACACCAATTACACCTTATTTACGAACGCAACGATACACGTATCACCTACGCAAGTGATCCGCAAAGGGAGTTTACTTATTAAAGATGGCAAGGTTGCCGAAGTAGGACGCTCTGTTTCCGCTCCTGAAAACGCGGTTGCGATCGATCTCGACGGAAAGCATATCTATCCATCCTTTATTGATATTTATACCGACTTCAGTGTAGAAAAACCGAAACGAGCCGAAGGAAACGGACGCTCGCCCGTGTACGAAAGTTCTCGTGAAGGCTTTTACTGGAATGATCATATCATGCCGGAAAAAGATGCTATTAACTCTTATAAGTATGACGAAAAAGCCGCTGATGAATTCCGAAAAGCCGGATTTGGAGTGGTTGGATCACATATTATGGATGGAATCGCTCGTGGTTCTGGAATTCTAATTGCTTTAAATGATGAAGATGGGGATGCAGCTCGAATCTTAGATGATCGCGCAGCACAATTCTTTTCCTTTGAAAAAAGTCGCGCAAGCAGACAATCCTATCCAACTTCGCTTATGGGTGCCATGGCACTACTTCGCCAATTCTATTGGGATGCAGAATGGTATGCGAAAGGAAATATTGATACCAAAGACCGATCGCTTGAAGCCTTAAACGCCAATAAAGGCATGGTTTCCATTTTTGAAGCCGGAAGCAAAGATAACGACCTGCGTGCTGACAAGATTAGCGATCAATTTGACCTCAACTACGTGATCGTTGGCGGTGGTGATGAATACGAATGGATCGATAAAATAAAAGCAAGCAACGCAAAGTATATCATCCCTATTAATTTTCCGGATGCCTATGATGTAAGCAATCCCTACGCTGCCAAATATATTTCTCTTGGCGATATGCGCGAATGGAATCAGGCTCCAATGAACCCGAAAACACTAGCCGAAAATGATATTACCTTCGCTTTAACTACCTATGAACTGGACAAGCCTTCCTCATTTAAGGACAAACTAATGAAGGCCATTGCATACGGACTCAACAAAGAGACGGCCTTAGCCGCCTTGACTACCGTTCCGGCATCATTACTGGGCAAAAGTGAAGAATTGGGAAGCCTGGAGAAGGGTCGCTATGCGAACTTTTTAATCACAAGCGGAGATATTTTTGACAAAAGCACCACGCTTTACGAAAACTGGGTACAGGGTACTAAAAATGTCATTAATACTTTAGACCAAAAAGACATTCGCGGGAACTATAAGATCACTGCAGGAGGAAAAACATACGATGTTGCGATTAGCGGAGAAGCCTCCAAACCTAAATCGGATGTAAAGATCGGGGAAGTGAGTTATCCTTCAAAACTAGACTACAGCGATAACTGGGTAAGTCTATCGTTTACAGACGAAAAAACGAAAGAAGTATTCAGAACAACCGGAATTGTACCAAAAGACGACCAAAACTTTTCAGGACGATTATTATTGCCGGACGGAAGTGAAACTGATTTTACTGCCACCAAGCAAAAAGGAAGCGTTGATGAGAAGAAAGACGATGAAGATGACGACAAAGGCCCTTCCGAAATCGTGCCCCTCACCTATCCCAATATTGGATATGGCTACAGTTCGACCCCAAGACAACAAAATGTATTGTTTAGAAACGCCACCGTCTGGACAAGTGAAGACGCGGGCGTTTTAGAAGAAACAGATGTGCTTGTTAAAAACGGAAAGATCGCTGCTATTGGTAAAAACCTAGGCGCTGGCGGCGCGACGGTGATCGATGCCACCGGAAAACACTTGACCGCAGGAATCATTGATGAACATTCACACATTGCCGCGTTAGCGATCAATGAAGCTGGTCACAACTCTTCTGCGGAAGTGACCATTGAAGATGTGGTCGACCCTGAAGACATTAATATTTACCGCAATCTTGCTGGAGGGGTAACCTCGATTCAAATTCTGCATGGTTCGGCCAACCCAATTGGCGGACGTTCTGCGATCATTAAATTGAAATGGAGTGAAGATGCAGATGCGATGATCTATGACAATACGCCTAAATTCATCAAATTCGCCTTGGGTGAAAATGTAAAACAATCAAACTGGCAAAGTTATAGCCGATTCCCACAAACCCGAATGGGAGTGGAACAGGTCTATATGAATTACTTCACACGTGCCAAAGAATACGATGCTAAAAAGAAAAGCGGACAACCGATTCGCTATGATGAAGAACTTGAGGTGCTCGCTGAAATTTTAAACGGTGAGCGCTATATCAGTTGTCACTCCTACGTGCAAAGTGAGATCAATATGTTGATGAAAGTAGCAGAAAAGTTCGATTTTAGAGTGAACACGTTTACCCACATCTTAGAAGGGTATAAAGTCGCCGATAAAATGGCAGAACATGGCGTAGGCGGCTCTACTTTTAGTGATTGGTGGGCATATAAATTTGAAGTAAATGACGCGATCCCTTATAACGCTGCCATTATGAACAGCCAAGGCGTAACAGTGGCTATCAATAGTGATGATGCCGAAATGAGCCGACGTCTCAATCAGGAGGCTGCGAAAACGGTAAAATATGGAGGCGTTAGCGAAGAGGAAGCTTGGAAGATGGTAACCATCAATCCCGCAAAACTACTTCACATTGACAATCGTGTGGGAAGTATTAAAGAGGGAAAAGATGCCGACTTAGTACTATGGACCGATCATCCGTTGTCGGTGTACGCGAAACCTGAAAAAACCATGATCGAGGGACGTACTTACTTCGACCTTGAAAAAGACAAAGAGATGCGTTCCAAAATTGATTCTGAAAGAAATAAATTAATGAAAATGATGCTTGCCGAAAAGAATGGTGGTGGAAAAACCAGACCGCCTAAAGGAAAGGACAAACGTTATTTTGAATGTGAAACCATAAACTAATACAACCATGAAAAAAGTAACGCAACTTATTACCTTATTTTTATTCGCGGTTGGATTTATAGGAACCGCACAACAGACACCCGCTCCTAAACAGAGCGAAACCATTACCATCAAAGGTGCTACAGCACATATTGGAAATGGTGAAGTAATTGAAAACAGTGTGATCGTTTTTGAAAATGGAACCATCACCGCAATTGGAGGAAGCAACACCGGGACGCAAGGACGAGTAATCGACGCCACCGGAAAACATGTGTATCCCGGCTTTATTGCACCAACCAAATCTTTAGGATTGGTAGAAGTAGATGCCGTGCGCCCTAGTGACGATCAAGATGAACTCGGAGAAATGATCCCTAACGTTCGTAGCTTGATCGCTTATAATGCTGAAAGCAAAGTCGTAGAAAGCATGCGCCCCAACGGCGTGCTTATTGGGCAAACAACGCCTAATGGTGGACGCATTAGTGGAACATCTTCCATTGTTCAATTTGATGCTTGGAATTGGGAAGACGCTGCCGTTAAAACTGATGACGGTATTCACTTACACTGGCCAAACAGCTTCCGAAGAGGCCGTTGGTGGGTAGGGGAACCTCGCGGATGGCAACCGAATAAAGACTATCAGAAGGATGTTACCGAAGTGCGACAATTCTTTTTAAATGCGAAGGCCTACGGAAATGGTGCCGCCGCCGATGAGAATAATGAATCGTTTAAAGCAACCCAAGGGGCTTTCGATGGAAGCAAAAAAGTGTATGTCTATGCACATGGAGAAAAAGAAATGATTGATGCCGTGACAGCACTCAGAGAAAGCGGCGTGCAAGAAGTGGTTATCGTGGGCGGATATGAAGCTTACAAGATCATTCCTTTCTTAAAGCAGAACTCCATTCCGGTGCTAGTTCGCGAACCACATTCGCTTCCTTACCGTGAGGACGATGACTACGATCATTCATATAAACTTCCGAAGCTCTTAGCGGAAGGCGGCGTACTGGTTGCTATTCAGAATGAAGACATGGCAAACTTTCAAACCCGAAATATGGCGTTCTACGCAGGTCATGTGGCTGGACAAGGGCTTGAGAAAGAGGAAGCCTTGAAACTGATCACTTCCAATAGTGCCAAGATTTTAGGGATCGATGATCGCTACGGAACCCTCGAGACCGGGAAAAGCGCTACACTGTTCGTGAGCGAAGGTGATGCGTTAGATATGCGTACTAATTTGCTAAGTCATGCATTTATCGACGGACGCGAGATTTCGTTAGAAACGCACCAAACGAAACTCTGGAAACGGTATATGAATAAATACGAAAGAGAGCAATAAGTAAAAAGCGGGCAGTGCCCGCTTTTTTTATGGGTTTAAAAGATCGACAGATATCGATGTGTTTTCGATCGTGGATAATAGTTGTAGTGAATCGGCTTGAAACCAATCGTCCAAATCCTCTAAGGCAACCGTTAACGTATTCGGTTTGTAATTGCGATAATCTACAAAACGAATGCCATTGACCTTTCGAGGGTTGTAGGCTTCTCGAAAGCGAATCCCGCCGCCGTCCGTTGCATAAGAATAGGCCAAATAATCCACGGTATAGTTTTCCGAATGAACCCAATACATAAATTCATCTTCAAAATCGGTTCCTCCTCCCTCCTTCTTAAATGTTACCTTAATCTCGTAATACGGTTGGTGGGAAATAGTATCGTTGCCTAGTAGTTCTTTTTGAACGGCAGCATCATTTAACCCAAAAGGAAGTTGCGTAAAATAGTGTACCGAGTTTACGCTGTTTCCATAGAGGGTTTTTAATGAATCTGAGAGCGTGATATCAGCTTTGTTGATCGTTCGAGTAAATCCGTCGTTTTTCAGAATATCCACAACAAAGCCAAGACTATCGCTAAAATGCCGCTCAAATTGATACTTTCCCTTTTGCCGTGTGCTTACGTAGTGCTTGTTTCTGAAGTCAAAAGAAATTCTCACCGCACCGCAATTTCCTGAACATTGCTTCCGAATGGCCTTGTCAATAATTTCCTGTGCCGTTTCTATCTTCCGATCTTGACAACTCATACAGAGAATTCCAAAAAGGAACAGCGAAAACTTCCAATTCATACATTTATCTTTGTAACAAAAGTAACCATTGGGTCACACATTAAAACATAACCTTACATCCTTCGGAATGAAAAAATATAGTATTCTTTTAGTTTGTCTTTTGCTAAGCACCACCGGAATGGCTCAATCTGATTCGTACATAGCCACCCTTGACATCTTTAAAGCACATTTTAATGAACAAAAAGGAGAGACTATCTACCAAATGATGAATACTGAAATGCAACAGGCATTGAGTGAGGAACAAATGATTAGCATCGTGAAGATGTTAAATTACAACTTAGGCTCACTTGAAGCTTTTAAATACATCGAAAGTAAAGGAACTACCGAAGTTTATGAGGGTTCGTTTCAAGAAGGAAAGCAATACATCGCAATCGCTTTGGACGAAGAGGGGAAGCTAAGCGGACTCCGTTTTTTGCCGGTTCCGGAAACCGAAAAAACAGCAAAGCTGACCCGCAATCAAACGCCGCTTTCGCTCCCTTTCAAAGATTCGTGGTTTACCTTTTGGGGTGGCGACACCAAAGAACAAAACTATCACGTGGTTTCTCAAGCTCAAAAACATGCTTTCGACTTCCTTATCATTGGAAAATACAATCGCACTTACGAACGCAGTGGCACTCGAAACGAAGATTATTATGCCTTCGGAAAACCGATCTACGCTGTTTGCGATGCAACCGTTGTTCGTGTTGAGACGGGAATTCCCGATAACAAACCCGGAGAGATGAATGCTGCACAGCCCTTGGGGAACAGTGTTGTTTTAAAGACCGAAAAAGAAGAATATATTGTCTATGCGCATTTTGAGGAAGGAACCATTCAAGTGAAAGAAGGACAGCAAGTGACACGCGGACAACGACTTGGGAATTGCGGCAACTCAGGAAACTCTTCAGAACCACACCTCCATTTACATATCCAAGATGGATTGAACATGATGACCTCCGTAGGCGTCAAATGCTATTTTGAAACGTTAGAAGTGAACGGTAAGTCGGTTTCTGACTATTCGCCGGTGCGACTCGATGTGGTGGCTCCCGTAAAAGAATCGAAGGAGTAATCTAATTTTTCTTCGACAATCCTTCTTAAAATCAGTATTTTTGCATGCTTATGGCACAACAAGGAAACGTTTCTATAAAAAACCGAAAAGCAAAGTTTCAGTACGAGCTTATGGACACTTATGTGGCCGGAATTGTGCTGCAAGGGACGGAAATTAAAGCCATTCGTGAAGGAAAAGCCTCCATCGCTGAAAGTTTTTGTGAGTTCAACAGCAAAGGCGAATTGTTTGTGATCAACATGACCGTTCAGGAGTATTCTCATGCATCGCATTACAATCACAACCCGAAGAGCGAACGCAAGTTGTTGTTGAATAAGAGTGAATTGAAGAAACTTTATAAAGAGGTAAAGAATAGCGGACTAACGATCATTCCACTACTTTTGTTCACGAATGATCGCGGACTCGCAAAGTTGAAGATCGCCTTAGCGAAAGGAAAAAAACAATTTGACAAAAGAGAAAGCATTAAAGATCGCGACAGCAAACGCCGATTGAGTCGGATTAAAAAATCCTTCAACAATTAAATGCTAAAGTTTTGTAAATCTGTCTGTGATTCTCCTTGTTTTCTATTTCTTTGAGTACCATGAATGAATACCTTAGAGGCTGTTTCACCATCCTATTCTTGTTATCTACCCTCGGAGTTTCTGCACAAATTGTAGGAAAAGTAACCGATCAACAGGGAAATTCGCTTCCGTATGTTAATATTTATTTGGAAGGAAGCTACCAAGGGACCACTTCAAATGACGAAGGTAACTACGAACTCAGCCTTCCTACTCAAGATCAATACACCATATCGTTTCAATATCTGGGGTATAAGAAATTATCGAAATCCATCCAACCCAAGCAATTTCCCTACGTACTCAATGTGCAACTGGAAGAAGAATCCATCAGTCTTGACGAGGTAATTCTTAGCAATACCGAAGACCCCGCCTATCGTATCATTCGGGAAACCATCGCGCAGCGCCGCGAAAATCTGGCAAAGATTGCCGCGTTTACAGCCGACTTCTACTCGCGAGGGCTATGGCATGTAGAGAATATCCCGGAACGCGTGATGGGGCAAGAAGTAGGCGATTTTAACGGAGCGCTGGACTCTACCCGTAGCGGTATTATCTATCTTTCAGAAACCATTTCAGAGATTGCCTACCAACACCCTAACGAATTCAAAGAAACTATCATTGCCAGTAAAGTAAGCGGTGACGATAACGGCTTCAGCTTCAACAGTGCTCAAGAAGCCAATTTTTCATTTTATGAAAACTCGATCGATCTGTACAGTGCAATGGTCTCTCCTATCGCCAACAATGCGTTGAGCTATTATGACTATCAATTAGACGGTGTGTTTTATGAGGGAAATAAGATGATCAATAAGATCAAGGTCATTCCGAAGCGACCAAAAGATCGCGTTTTCAATGGCTATGTCTATATCGTAGAAGACGACTGGCAATTATACGGGTTAGAATTGGCGACCAACGGTCAGGCCATACAAGTACCAATGGTAGAGGATTTGGTGTTTAAACAGAACTTTAAGTATGATGAAGAACACAACTTTTGGGTGAAAATCTCACAATCCATTGATTTTGGTTTTGGATTTTTGGGAGTGGAAGGAGACGGTCGTTTTATCGCCGTATACAGCAATTATAATTTTGAACCGGAATTCAGTAAAAGATCCTTTACTAACGAAGTACTTTCTTTTAAAGCCGAAGCCAACAAAAAAGACAGTTTGTTTTGGAAAGGTGCACGACCTGTTCCGCTCACCGATGAAGAACTAAACGATTACATCAAAAAAGACAGCATTCAAACGCTTCGAAACTCAAAACCATATCTCGATTCTCTAGATCGTATTGATAACCGTCCGGGAATATTAAGTTTGCTGACAGGATACACCTATAAAAATAGTTTTGAAAAGTGGAGCGCCAGTTACGACGGCCCCTTAACGGCAATCCGTTTTAATACGGTACAAGGCTGGAATAGTAAAGCGGGACTTTCCTATTATAAATGGTATGACGATAATCAAACCAATTGGTTTCGAGCCGGTGTGGATGCTACCTATGGCATTGCAGAAGACCGATTGCGTTTTGTGGCGGGTGCCACCCGGATGTTTAATTTAAAAGATCGACTGCGCTTCTCTATCTCAGGAGGAAGTGAACTGAAACAGTTTAATGCCAACGAACCTATATCCCCAATCATTAATAGTATTTCTACCTTGTTTTTTGAACGGAATTTCATGAAGCTCTACGAGCGAAATTTTGCACAAGTCAATTACAGTCAAGAGGTTTTTAATGGCCTACATCTCTATGCACAAGTAGCTTACGAAAACAGGCAAGCAGCCTTCAACAACACCGATTATACGGTCTTTCCGCAAGATGGTGTTCAATATACCTCCAACAATCCACAGCTTCCGCTCAATGAAGAGATTCCGGGAGTTATCGAACACAACATCCTAAAAACACAAGTGTCGGCGCGCATTAATTTCGGTCAAAAATACTTCAGCAATCCTGAAATGAAATTCAATATTGGGAATGAAAAATATCCTGAATTGATCATTACCTTCGAAAACGGTATAAGCACCGACCAATCTAATTATGATTTTAGTCAGTTACGCGCTTCACTGTATCAAAGTATCGGACTCGGAAATAAGGGACAGTTTTATTACCGACTGAAAGGCGGAACTTTTTTTAATGGTGAAGGGATTTCGTTCATTGATTACCAACATTTCAACGGAAATCAAACCCGAGTAGGGACCTCGGTAAACTATACCAATACTTTTAACCTGCTTCCCTACTACGACTTGAGCACCAACACCCATTATTTTGAAGGACATGTGGAACACGATTTTCGCGGTTGGATCCTCGGAAAAATTCCCGGCATCAATCAATTAAATTTCAACCTCATCGCCGGAGCGCACATCCTTGCTATCGACAATAATAAACCTTATACCGAAGTATCCATCGGTATTGATAATT